>Ga0208300_100134_pt1 | contig 81251 bp, 73 predicted proteins | sample 23_taG_FD_184096 | JGI IMG/M metagenome (GOLD analysis project Ga0208300, IMG submission 184096) | Marine viral communities from Cariaco Basin, Caribbean Sea - 23_WHOI_OMZ (SPAdes) (version 2) | ecosystem: Environmental > Aquatic > Marine > Oceanic | place: Caribbean Sea: Cariaco Basin...
TTTGCAGCTACAGTTGCGATAGCAGCTGTTAGAGTGGTTTTACCGTGGTCAACGTGACCGATGGTACCGACGTTTACGTGCGGCTTGTTACGTTCGAACTTGGCCTTTGCCATGAGTGTGTCCTCTTATTAATTCTAAATTCAATTAAGACAGATGGGACCAATAACTTAAGGTTATTTATCTACTGTCAGATAATAATATTCTTGAAAATGGTGATCAAGTCAGTGGTAAATGATATAAGAAAACCTTAGTCAATGACAAGCCCTTGATACGTAATTGGTTATAAATTCATCAACTAATTACAACCCATTCCCCTAAGGAATGGTAAAGCCTGTCTTCATCTAAACTTCTTATAGAGAAGGCTGACTGAGTCACCCTTCTCCCTACGCTCTACTTAACTAACAAAGACTACTCTTCGTCATCATCCTTGCCAGAGAATTTCTTCATAATCTCTTCGGCTACAGACTTAGGCGTTTCAGCATACTTTTGGAATTCCATTGAGTATGTTGCACGGCCCTGAGACATAGAACGTACGTTAGTTGCATAGCCAAACATTTCAGCTAATGGTACTTCAGCACGGATTTGTTTAGTGCCACCAGGTAGATCGTCCATACCTTGAACCATACCACGACGACGGTTTAAGTCACCCATGATATCACCCATGTATTCTTCTGGAGTCTCAACTTCAACTTTCATCACAGGCTCAAGAAGTACTGGATTGGCGTTCATGAAGCCTTTTTTGAAGGCAATAGAACCGGCCATTTTGAACGATAATTCGTCAGAGTCAACATCATGGTATGAACCATCATATAATGTCGCTTTAACACCAACGATTGGGTAACCTGCAAGGATACCGTTCTTCATGCGCTCTTGAATACCTTTATCAACTGCGCCATGGTACTCTTTAGGTACAACACCACCAACTACTTGTTCTTCGAATTGGTAATCAACACCTGAGTCTAGATCTAGAGGCTCAAGTTTTAACCACACATGACCGAACTTACCACGACCACCTGTCTGACGAACAAATTTACCTTCTTGCTCAACTGTACCGCGGATAGTTTCACGGTAAGCAACTTGTGGTGCACCGATGTTAGCTTCAACCTTGAATTCACGCTTCATACGGTCAACAAGGATTTCTAAGTGAAGCTCACCCATACCACTGATGATAGTCTGACCTGATTCTTCATCGGTGTGAACACGGAATGAAGGATCTTCTTTAGCCAAACGGCCAAGAGCGATAGACATTTTTTCTTGGTCAGCTTTAGTCTTAGGCTCAACAGCTAGACTGATTACTGGCTCTGGGAATTCCATACGCTCAAGAGTAATGATTTCTTTTTCATCACATAGCGTGTCACCAGTACCAACATCTTTCATACCAACTAGGGCAGCGATGTCACCGGCACGGATTTCGTCAAGCTCTTGCTGTGAGTCAGCATGCATCTGTACGATACGGCCGATACGCTCACGCTTCATCTTAACTGGGTTATAAACGCTCTCACCTTGCTTGATAACACCTGAGTAAACACGTACGAAGGTTAAGTTACCAACGAATTTGTCGTTCATGATTTTGAACGCAAGGGCAGCAAATGGCGCATCATCAGACGCTTCACGAGTGCCTTCAGTTTCTGCTTTGTCATCAAGGATACCTTTAATAGCAGGTACGTCTTGAGGTGCTGGCATATATTGAATCACGGCATCCAACATCTTTTGTACGCCTTTGTTTTTGAAGGCAGTACCACAGTACATTGGAATGATTTCGTTATTAATAGTACGCTGACGGATAGCCGCATGAATTTCGTCTTCAGTTAGCTCTTCGCCTTCTAAGTACTTATTCATCAAATCTTCGTTAGCTTCAGCAGCTACTTCTACAAGCTCACTGCGATACTCTTCAGCTTTTTCTTGAAGCTCTTCAGGAATCTCACGCTCTTCAAACTTCATACCTAGAGATTCAACATCCCAGTAGATAGCTTTCATGGTGATTAAGTCAATAACACCTTCAAAGTCATCTTCTTTACCAATTGGGATAACCATAGCAACTGGGTTACCGCCTAGGCGAGTTTTAACTTGTTCTTTAACACGGTAGAAATCAGCACCAACGCGGTCCATTTTGTTAACGAACGCTAAACGAGGTACTTTATATTTGTTAGCCTGACGCCATACAGTCTCAGACTGAGGCTGTACACCACCAACCGCACAATAAACCATACATGCACCATCAAGTACACGCATTGAACGTTCTACTTCAATTGTGAAGTCAACGTGGCCTGGGGTGTCAATGATGTTGATGCGGTGCTGTGGGAACTGTTGACCCATACCTGACCAGAAACAAGTGGTCGCAGCTGAGGTAATAGTAATACCACGCTCTTGTTCTTGTTCCATCCAGTCCATGGTTGCTGAACCTTCGTGAGTTTCACCAATTTTGTGGCTCACACCGGTATAGAATAAGATACGTTCAGTTGTGGTTGTTTTACCAGCATCAATGTGTGCTGAAATACCAATATTACGATATCGGTTTAGGGGGGTTGCACGTGCCATAATTTTTTCCTAATGGAATGTCTTTATAATTTATTTCGTTCTATGAGTTGATGATAGGCAGGAGGCTACAATAGCTTTTTAAGATGACATTTTTATGATACAAATACTGATTGCCATATAAACATCAGTCTGCTGTGTACCAATTGATGAGCCATCGATTAGTTAGAAGAAAACTGACTGTGTTTTAAGGCAGTTGTCCCAACTCACCAGCACTTATCAAAAACTTAACGGGTACTTCTCATATCGTCTGCTCTAATTTACCAAATTAGGCACCAAAGCAAACCATAATTTATGTAACTTTGTTACTTATCTTGCAGGAAGCCATTATTAACCGAGGTTCTTAATGGCCCAATTCTGAATGTATACTGCACTGCTTTTGACGATGGCTTAAGCCCACTTTATAGAGAACTTAAGCCAATGATTAAGCAGCATTATCGCTAAAATTAGAAGCGGTAGTGTGAGAATGCTTTGTTAGCATCTGCCATGCGGTGAACTTCGTCACGCTTTTTAACAGCACTGCCTTTACCTTCTGAAGCATCACCTAGCTCACCAGCTAGACGGTGTGCCATTGATTTTTCAGAACGCTTAGAAGCAGCATCGGCAAGCCAACGCATCGCTAAAGCTGTACGACGGGAGGGGCGTACTTCCATAGGAACTTGATAGGTTGCACCACCAACACGGCGAGCTTTCACTTCAACCATTGGGCGAACGTTTTCAAGTACTTCTTCGAAAAATGCAACTGGATCTTCGATGTTACGTTTCTCAGCAACTTGCTCTAATGCACCGTAAACAATACGTTCAGCGGTAGATTTTTTGCCATCAACCATTACGTGGTTGATGAATTTAGCGATGGTTTGGCTACCAAATTTAGGATCCGGTAGGATCTCACGGGTAGCGACGACGCGACGTCTTGGCATAATAAATTTCCTTGTCTTCAGGGTTGTCTGGCATTCATAACCATATATAAAATATGAGTTAATAATTAAGTGGTTACCAGCCAGCCTTACTGCATGGTGGTATGTCTATTGATGAGACACCAAGCCCATGCATGTTATTTAGTAATTTGCTAATTAAGCCTTAGGCTTTTTAGCACCATATTTAGAGCGACCTTGCTTACGGTCTTTAACGCCTGCACAGTCAAGTGCGCCGCGAACAGTGTGGTAACGTACACCTGGTAAGTCTTTAACACGACCACCACGGATTAGTACAACGCTGTGCTCTTGTAAGTTATGGCCTTCACCACCGATGTAGCTTGATACTTCATAACCTGAAGTTAAGCGTACACGGCATACTTTACGCATGGCTGAGTTTGGTTTTTTTGGAGTGGTAGTATATACGCGAGTACATACACCACGGCGTTGTGGGCACGCTTGTAAAGCAGGAACACCAGACTTTTCCTTTAATACTTTACGACCCTTACGAATCAATTGGTTAGTTGTTGCCATAAGGCATCCTTCTCCCGTTTATTAAATACAAAAAAATGGGTTACTAAGCCCTCGCTACGGTTTGGAGCCAATAGAACATTAAGTTTCTCTAAAAGAAGCTTATCGTCTTATTGTTTCCTAAAAACTGCTACGATAGCTTACCCATTTTTCGGACACTATATTATATAGACTTATTGTAAAACACTCAAGTACGTATTGACGCTTATAATGGACAATAAATCAATGTTAGGCTGCCTATTTTAGGTCACTTTTAATAACTTTCAAGGGCTAAGCTGTAATATAAGTTTTTTGTGCCACTCACCTTGTATACTAAATCTGGATCTATTCGTGACCACTTTGCAGCCATAACAAGTCATATCAATGACTTCAGCCTCGTGAAGTCATATCGAATACTGCTATTTAGACCGTTACAAAAAAGCCAGTATTTTAAGATTGGCGCCACAGCCATTTACCCTAGCCTACTACGATGTGATTCGTGGTTTGTGATAAACTAAGCACATCGTTTTAATCAGCCCTTTAGTCTTTATATCCTTATTATAAAGCCCCTGTACACAACTCTTTTAATTTCTCCCATCTCTGATAAATAAGTGATTGCCCATGAGTAATTCAAATAATACCGCCGCAGATTTCATTAATCCAAACCAAGACACCCGCATCACCCAAGGCAGCCAAGTAGCGCTACACTTTGAGGTGGCTTTAGAAAATGGAACGGTTATTGACTCTACCTTTAGCCGCCCAGAGCCGGTACGTTTGACCATAGGCGATGAAAGCTTACTGCCAGGCTTTGAGAATGTACTTAATAACTTGCGTGCCGGTGATACCCGTACAGCGCATTTAGAGCCGGAGCAAGCTTTTGGCGAGTGGAACAAAGATAATGTACAGACCTTTAGCCGCACTCAATTTGCATTGACTGAAGCCAATCCTGAAGTGGGTATGATGATTGAGTTTGAGGACAAGGGAAAAAACACCTTACCAGGCGTTATTAGCAAAGTGACCCAAGAAGACGTTGAAGTGGATTTCAACCATCCCTTAGCCGGTCAATCGCTACTGTTTAAAGTTCAGATATTTAAAGTGACTCCGCCAGGTCAAGTGGCCGTGCAATTAATGTGATGCAACTGATCTAAATAAGGACATCAATCATGTGGCCTATTTGGGTATAGCTAAACCTCTAATAAAACATACAACCACGAAAAAGGTATCGATTATGAAATACACCACCCTCCCACAACTTGGTGACAAGGTTTCCAAAATTTGCTTGGGCACCATGACTTGGGGTCAGCAAAATACCGAAGATCAGGCGCATCAACAAATGGACTTTGCATTAAGCGAAGGCGTGAACTTCTGGGATACCGCAGAGATGTATCCCTCACCGCCTGCCAAAGAAAAACAAGGGGATACCGAGCGTTTTATCGGCACTTGGTTTGCCAAGACCAAAAAGCGTAATGAGGTGATTTTAGCCAGTAAAATCTCTCCCATGGATTTCTTACGCGACGGTCAAACCCGTTTTAATGCCAAACACATCAGTGACGCAATCGATGGCAACTTAAAGCGGTTGCAAACCGATCATATCGATGTGTACCAACTACATTGGCCTGAACGTCAGACTAACTTTTTTAGCACCCGCGGCTATACCGAACAGATGGCGCAGCAAGATTTATCTCAGCTCACTCCATTTTTAGAGACCATCGAGGCCTTAAATGACGAGATTAAAAAAGGCCGCATTAGAGCTTGGGGACTCTCCAACGATACCGCTTGGGGCGTTATGCGCTATTTGTGGGAAGCTGAGAAAAATGGCTTAAAAGGCCCCATCACAGTCCAAAACCCTTATAGCTTATTGAATCGTTTATATGAGGTTGGATTGGCAGAGGTGGCCCATCGTGAGAATGTCGGTCTGCTTGCCTACTCACCGCTTGGCTTTGGGGTATTATCTGGTAAATACCTAGACGGTAAACAGCCTGAGGGCGCACGTCTAACCATGTATGACCGCTTCCAACGTTACATCAATGACGAAGCAAAGTGGGCCACTGAGCAATATGCGCGTATCGCTACAGATGCCGGTCTAGATATGGCACAAATGGCCTTAGCCTTCGTGAACAGCCGTCATTTTGTGACCAGTAATATCATTGGTGCCACCTCTATTGAGCAGTTGAAGTCTAATATTGACAGTGTTGATATTGAGCTAAGTGATGATGTGTTGCAGGCCATTGAGGCGGTGCATACTCAGCAGCCCAACCCGTCACCCTAAGCAACATAAACCGATAGCGGCACAAAAAAAGCCCTCAATCAGTGATTGAGAGCTTTTTTATTATGCAGCGTTTGGTCTTACTTATTGAGTTAACCGACTGATTTAACTGAGCATCTTAACTGAGCGGAGGTTTAATGAATTAGCTTCAGTCACTTAGTTTCAGTCACTTAATTTCAGTCAAGCCAATTTATCGTTAAGCTTTGAGTACTCGAGCTTTTAGGGTTTCCAAACCTTGCTGCATATGCTGGTATAGCTCCTCAGTAAGCTCATCTCGGCTTTTATCTGTGGTGCTAATCGGATCAAGAGGTAGAATGTAGGCGGTGACCTGCTCACAGTCCATCACCGTTAAGAAGCTCTTGGTAAAGGAGGTATCTCCAACAAAAGGTATCTTATCATCCAGCTCACCTTGTGCATTCACATAACAGACCACCAAAGGCTGTACCGGCTTATTGGCATCTATCGCCGCTTGCAGCAATTTACCATACAAAGATTTGATACGGCTACCATCCGTAGTGGTGCCCTCTGGATAAAACAGTACCGAATGGCCTTTTTCCAAAAACTCAGTGATTTGACCGGCTACCTTACCCGAATCCCCAGAGCCGCGTTTGATAAATAGCGAGCCACAAGCTCGGGCTAAGTTGCCAAAAGCAGGCATAGACTCAACTTCTGCTTTTGATAAGAAAAAAGCGGGCACCACACTGCCCATCACGGGAATATCCATCCAAGACACATGATTGCCAGCCCACAAGCCTTGAGTGTTTGGCATGGGTTCAACTGCCACCACTTTAATGTTAAAGGCCTCTGCCATTTTGCCACAAAATATCTGGTTGTAGCGCAGCACCTTATCACGCTTGGGCTCACCGCTCCAGCCATCAATCTTGGTAATGGCACGATAGCCGTTCACCATAGTGGTGGTCATGCCTTTGATTATCTGTGCCCGTTTAAACTGAGTGGTCACAGGCTTGGGTAACAACTGGCTTACCTTATGCTTTCTTAAGCGATGTGGCAAGGTTGGGCCAGAGATTTTGTCTTGCGAGGTTGGTGTCGGTGAGGCGTGGTCGGTCATAAAAGTCCTTGTTCAAATCTTTCGGATGGCGCACGATGTCATGTTGATACTCAATCATACCCGCATTAAATGCTCAAGTTAGAGGTTAGCATAACGCCTACCGTAACTTAATATATGAAGACAAATATATGAATACAATCTTGATCAATTGACCTGTCACGCCTTTTAATCTTCTAGATACTATATCTTTTATGCCTACTTTTTATGTGACACTTTTACTTAATTTGATGGGGTTTGTGATAATTATCCTACCACACTTTATCTGACCATACGCTCCATACTGTCACTTTAGTCTTCAAGGTTGGCAGGATAATTGTGCAACTCTCAGCTTAATCGGCTTTAGGCTGCTGGGTCAGTACTCGGCTGTGCAGCTCCTGTAAACCTTGTTGCATATGCTTTTGTAGCTCGTCGGTAAGCTGAGAACGGGTTTTGCCTGTGGTGCTTAACTCAGCTAATGGCAACACATAAGCGGTCACTGTTTCGCCATCTATTACGCCCATCAGACTCTGCTTAAGGCTGATACCCCCATAATAAGGTACGGTGTCATCAAGCTCGCCTTTACTATTGACATAACACAGCACCACCGGCTGTACAGGTTTATTGGCATCTATTGCAGACTGCAAAAGTTTGCCATGTATTCTTTTTATTTTTTTGCCATCTGTGGTGGTCGCTTCAGGGAAAAACACCACCGAGTAGCCTTTTTTTAAGAAGGTCGTCATCTGCTCTGCTACCGTTGAAGCATCGCCTGAGCCACGGTTAATAAACAAAGTCCCCGCCACTCTTGCCAGCGGTCCCATTAGTGGCATCTTTTCAACTTCTGCTTTAGACAAGAAGAATGCGGGACTGACACTACCAATGACCGGAATGTCCATCCAAGACACGTGGTTTGAAACCCAAAGCGCGTGAGTCTTGGGTAGTGGCTCAACCTCTACAATTTCTACCCCCAGCGCACGCGCTGACTTGCGACAAAATGCTTGGATATATTTAGGTAATATGTCACGTGGCGGCTCACGCCAAGCGCCAATCTTGGTAGCAGCTCGGTAACCACCGATGACAGTATCTACCAAGCCAACCACAGTTTTACTGCGTTTGGTATTGCGCTGCACTGTCTGCTTTAACGCTTGTCCCAATTTTGATGTGTATTTCATGATAGTGCCTTTAATGACCTTAGATTAGCCCTATAAATTATGCTATGGCTTTTATTTATAAAGGAAAATAGTTTATTCAAAGCTTGATTAGACCCGTATTGATGCGCCAGGCTTTGTGTGTGCTTAGCTATCCTTATCTGCTGGGCTATTTGGGTAGTTTATCGATTCGCTAAAGCAACTACCTTAGCGGATTTTGATGAAGGCAGATTATAGCAAATATAACCCAATCAGTAATCAATCGTTCACTGGTTTTGTAGCAATAACTTAAGCTGGGTCTAATATTTGTATTATTTTGCGCACTACCCCTTTTAATTTGGAGCAAATAGCGTCATTAATAGTCTATAGCGCATTATAAAATCGCAGTAGTTATGACATAGACATCGGCAAGCCCAGTAAATAAAAGCCAAGACACTTAGGCTGCTAGATAGGCTACCAGACACTTAGGCTGCTAGATTCTTTAAAGTGACTTTTTACACAAACAAATCAGCTTTAACAAACAGCTCAGCATAAACAAACAACCGAGCTTTTCGTTACAATAACCATTTTGGTAACAAGACCATTTAAATTGACAACACAGGTGAATATTTTTGGATTATTTTGGTAGACATGAAGGTGGCGAACGCGCCATCTTAGTACACTTAGAGGTTAGACAAATCGCAGACCCTGATGATTTAGAGGAATTTAAATTATTGGTAGACTCTGCAGGTGCGCAGCAATTGGCGGTCATCACAGGGTCAAGACAGAAGCCGGATGCCAAGTATTTTATTGGTAGTGGTAAAGCACAAGAGATTGCCGAGCAGGTACAGGCGCTTGAGGCAGATATTGTTATTTTTAACCACAGTTTAACGCCTTCACAAGAGCGTAACTTAGAGACCTTGCTGCAATGCCGCGTCTTAGATCGTACTGGTCTAATTTTGGATATTTTCGCTCAGCGTGCCCGTACTTATGAAGGTAAATTGCAGGTGGAATTGGCTCAGCTTAACCACTTGGCGACCCGCCTAGTACGCGGCTGGACCCATTTGGAGCGTCAAAAAGGGGGCATTGGTCTACGCGGACCAGGTGAAACCCAGCTTGAAACCGATAGACGCTTGCTACAAATTCGAGTGTCTCAGTTAAAAGCACGCCTCGATAAAGTCAAACAGACCCGAGCACAAGGCCGAGCCAAGCGTCAAAAATCAGATGTATTGACCATCTCATTGGTGGGCTATACCAACGCCGGCAAGTCCTCTTTATTTAACCGCTTGGTCGATGAGGATATTTATGCTGCTGACCAGCTTTTTGCGACCTTAGATCCTACTTTAAGACGTATGGACTGGCAAGGCGTGGGCCGAGTGGTCTTGGTCGATACGGTAGGTTTCGTGCGTCATTTACCGCACGAGTTGGTAGAGTCATTCCATGCAACTTTGGAGGAGACGCTAGAGGCTGACTTGTTATTACATGTGATTGACTCTTCAAGCCCCGACATGCATGAGCAAATCAAAGCAGTAAAAGAGGTATTGAGCGAAATTGATAACCATGTGCCTGTGCTCAATGTCTACAACAAGATTGATATCACTGGTGAGCCGGCACAAATTAACTATAGTGGTCCTGGCGTGCCCAGTCGTGTGTATGTCTCCGCTAAGGCTGACCTTGGCATGAGTATGCTGCACACTGCCGTACAGCAGTTATTGACCGGTAAACTCAACACGTTTGAGATCACCCTACCCTTCAATGCCGGCAATCTAAAAAATGAGCTATACCGCTTGGATGTGGTCGAACAAGAAAGCTATGATGAGCAGGGCCATGAAGTACTTACCCTACGTCTGCCCTCTGATAAGTTGCAGCAATTGTTGGGTCAAGCCAATATTGATCCTCTCTCAGTGCTGCCTAAAGACCAAGCTGAGCTGCTGATACCTACTCTTGAGCCTTTTGAAAAACAGCTAAAAGCCGATCAAGAAGCCAAAGCCGCCCTACTGGATTTAGAGGCAGACTTTGAGGCGCCTGATTTTGAGCCAGTAGCAGATTGGCCTGAAGACGATGATATTCTGCGCTAAGCTTTTTATTTTGTCTTGACCAAGTGATGATGACGTCCAGCATAGGAGCCTTTAGGCTCCTATTTTTTTGTCAAAAATTCAATTAATCTGGCTAACAATATTAAAGAATATTAAAGCATTGATACAAAATATTGGCGAAATATGATCACAGACCTCAAGCTTACCAAACCCTGCCAGAGCTTATAGATTCAGACTTAACATAGCTGTCTGTGATCAATTTAGACTAAAGGCGCGAGGATAGCGTGTCGTGCATCAGCAATAATGGTGTATTATAATTAAACATTGAGTAGCATTTATTAGCTATATCAGGATATTACGCCCTGCCAAAAATTTATAGTTGCGCCTGTATCTTGCTTATGTAAGCTTGCTCTACATTAGGCCATAGCCAAAATAAAGGATGAGCCATGCCCTCTGCTGTCAAAAAAACACTGCCCTTGCCTGTGGCAATCTTACTCACCTTAGCGGTCATCATTAGTATTCGAGAAGGCTCAGTATGGGTCTGTCAAATGTTAGGCTATCCCAGTGCAGCGAATATTGTGGGGCTGATTACTTTATTTTTGCTGCTAATGCTGTGGCGTTTTACTCGGGGGCTACCTGAGTGGCTTACTCCGGCCAGCAATACATTGTTGGTGGATAGTGGGTTTGCTTTTTTGCCAGTATCGGCTGGCGCTGGTCTGTTAATGTTTGGGCTTGGTGATGAGCTTTTGGGTATTATAGTGACCATGGTAGTGAGCACCTTACTGCCCTTGTGGGGCTTGGCACGACTCGCCAACTATTGGTTAAGCCGTCAGCCTGAGGGCTCTAATGAGAGCGATACCAGCACCTCTTCTACTCAATCAAAATAAGGCCTCAAGCTATGACTTTACTCAATCAAATGCCTGAAGGCACCACGTTGTTGACTGTACTTGCCGCTTTTGTTCTCACTTTAGTGGCACATGTGATGGCACGTATCTTATCCAAGCGCATCTCAGGGCTGCCCATGGTCATCACAGCCTTGGTACTGGTACTGGTATTTTTATATCTATTTAGTTGGGATTACGATCATTATTATGCTGTGGCCAAGCCGGTTTTTGATCATTTATTGGGCTATGTGACCGTACTACTCGCCATTCCTTTAGCCACGATGAATTTTTCTGGATTACCAGTAAAAAAACTTAGCATCATAGTGGTGATCGCAAGCTTGGTAGGTGCCCTACTGCCTATGTCTATGGCTTATGGCTTCTCACTGAGTCACGATACTATTTTAGCCTTCGCAACGCGTTCGGTGACCACCCCTATTGGGCTAAGTGTGGCCGAAATTATTAAAGCACCTTTGGCCTTAGCCAACTTAATCATCATCGTCTCTGGTTTGCTTGGTGGCGCTGTGGCTCGTGTATTGTTCAAAAACGTACAAGACGATAGAGCCAAAGGCTTGGCACTGGGTTTGGCAGCTCATGCCTTTGGTACGGTAGAGGCGTGGCAAATTAGCCATACTGCTGGGCGCTATGCCGCCTTTGGACTGGCGGTAAATGGCTTAGTCACTGCGGTATGGGTGCCGATATTTTTAGCCGCTATACTATAAAAATGCTCAAAAAGTGAGGGTTAACGCGCCCTAATATCAGGCCAAGTTATACAGCAGAAGATATTTAGTAACAATATTACTTATTCTTTCTAAACTGCTGTTGATAAGATACCAAAGCCACTAACCGTTAGATATCACATTTTATTAGTGCTATATTACGCTGGCTTATTTTATGTTTACCTTAGTAATTAACTTATGAATTAAGCAGGTTTATGGATTAAGCAAGTTTTAGTGGCTTGCTTAAAAGTTAAGTGCAGGCAGTGTCTGATATAGCACTTGCCCCTTCCTACTGCCTTACCATAAAAAATTATATAGCCTCTAAAAAGTGAAAATACTTATGACTGAATTGTTAAATACAGTTTTAGCTCGTTCAGCCAGTTTGGTTGCCACAACGTTATTATGCGCCTCTCCCTTATTGAGCGCTCATGCAGGCAACATGTACGTCTACAAGGATGATTCAGGGCAGGTTTTATTGACCAATGTAAAACCTTCAGATAACAGTAAGTTCGCCAAGAAGGTACAAGTCACTTACGCCCCCGCGTCGCAAACTGACACCCTTATGCAATCCAATACCCTAACCCTTAATCCACCCAGTTATTACAGTAATAATAGTAATAACAGCAGCTCAAACCTAAATACTATTGGCTCAGGCAACAATGCCTATGACCATTATATTTTGGCCTCTGCCAATCGAAATGGTATTGATCCTGGCCTATTAAAAGCCATGATGCATACCGAATCCTCTTTTAACCCCAACGCCCGTTCTCCTGTTGGCGCTCAAGGCTTGATGCAGCTTATGCCAGCCACTGCCCGCCGCTTTTCGGTCATAAATGCTTGGAATCCTGCAGAGAATATTGAAGGCGCAGCCAAATATGTGGCTTGGTTAAGTAAGCGCTTTAATGGCAAGATTGAGCACATCTTAGCAGGCTATAATGCAGGTGAAGGCAATGTGGATAAATATGGCGGTGTGCCTCCGTTTAGAGAGACGCGTAATTACGTTCAAAGAGTGCTCAATCGTTATAATACTTTGTACAAAAATGACAGCTCCTTATTTAGAGCTGGTGCAACTACCGTATCTTCAGAAGTGGGCGTTCAACGTGCTACGTATGGTGCAGGTGCTACCTCCTTTGGTACCACGAGCAATGGATATACTCAAGCATCGTTTGAGACCACCTTACGTTAATCACGCCCATCATTACCTGATGAGATATATCAGTTAAACCAGATGTATGTGTTAAAACGTCACAAAAAAAAGGACGCCTAATATTAAGGCGTCCTTTTTTTGCTTGCCTGTAGGCAAAATTCAAATCTGAGGCATTAAGCGGTAGGATGTAAGCGAACATTAAGATCATCTATAATTTCTACCCAAGCGGCATCTAGCTTCCACTCTTCTTTCAAAAAAGCGCGCTGTGACTCTGTCCAAAAATCTGCATCTGTCAATGAAGTATTCTTATCTAGTGAGTGTTCAGCAATAAATTTATCAATGGCTTCATCAGAGCTATCTAGGCCCAATTGAGCAAATAAATCGTTGATGGTGTATTCTGGTTCGCCTAACATATGGTCTCCTTAAAACTTACATTTGGTTTGTTATTTTTGGCTTGCTACGCAATCCTTGGTCTAATTGTTTTCCACGCTATCATTGTAGCAAAGTCTGCTTGAGGTACTGTGCTATTACTATTTAGAAGCTTTACTGTTATGTAAACCAAGGCTGTTATTTGTCATCTATTTTTAAACCTCTCAAACGCCCATAAAAAAACCTGTAATTTTACAGGTTTTTTTGGTAACAAATAGACTTAAATCAGGGCTTAAAATTAAATTAAGCCTCTAGCTGGCTGACTATGGAAGTAAGTGCTCTACTGCGTCACGCTCTTCGCTAAGCTCTTGCTCAGTGGCTTTCATTTTTTCTTGTGAGAAGTCAGATGAGGTGTCTAGACCTTCAACAATTTTCCAATCGCCATTGCTGCAAGTACATGGGAATGAGTAGATTAGACCTTTAGCGATGCCGTACTCACCTTGTGAGTAAACACCCATAGATACCCAATCGTTCTCATCAGTACCTAGTGCCCAAGTGCGCATGTGAGCAATGGCAGCGTTAGCAGCAGAAGCAGCTGATGAAGCACCACGCGCTTCAATGATGGCTGCGCCACGTTTTTGAACGCTTGGGATATAGCTGTTTTCGTACCAGTCACGGTCTACTTGTTCTAAAGCTGGCTTACCGTTCACTGTACACTCAGTTAGATCTGGGTACTGAGTTGAAGAGTGGTTACCCCAAATGATCATTTTCTTAACATCATTTACGGTGCTGTTGGTCTCTTCAGCAAGCTGCGCCATACCACGGTTGTGGTCAAGACGAGTCATAGCAGTGAAGTTACGTGGGTCTAGATCTGGTGCGTTACGCTGAGCAATTAAAGCGTTGGTGTTCGCTGGGTTACCCACAACCAATACTTTAACATCACGGCTGGCTACTTCGTTTAGAGCTTTACCTTGAGCTGAGAAGATAGCAGCGTTGGCTTCAAGTAAGTCTTTACGCTCCATGCCTGGACCACGAGGACGTGCACCTACCAATAAAGCGTAGTCTGCGTCTTTAAATGCAACAGTAGCATCGTCAGTTTGTACCACGCCCGCTAACAGTGGGAAAGCACAATCTTCAAGCTCCATAACAACCCCTTTTAGGGCGTCAAGTGCTGGTGTGATTTCTAAAAGCTGTAGAATAACAGGCTGATCTTTACCTAGCATTTCGCCTGAAGCAATACGAAACAGCATAGCATAGCTAATATTACCAGCAGCACCAGTAACGGCAACGCGAACAGGTTGTTTCATTTAATTCTCCTAGTGATTTAGTGAGGTTATTATAATGGTTATGACTTACTCGTCATACTTAGGCAACTATTCGTTAGCAGCAATGCTGTTATTTAAATTTTGAGTCTATTGTTAAAATATCAGTAAAAAATCAATAAAAGCACCACTTTAACACCACAGTATTGGCAAACTTAATGCAGCCGTTACGGCTTGTCAGTTCGCCAAACGCACCTAATTTGGAATTAACGACTATTTGTAATAACTAATAAGAGTTTGGCTTATGCCATCCATTTATCCGCCAAAGCTTGGCTTTAACTGGTCTTTTATCAAAGAGTCAATCCAATTAAAGCTCAAAATTTAGCGCGGTAAAAGTGTAGCACCTTTCAAAATTTTGCTCAAACCTAATTATGCCAAACCAGAAGATAAATATTTGACACCACATCACTTCTGGTTGCATCCCTTTATCTTGAACGCTGTTTGGCACCATTAATAGCCAGCAGGAACCGTCCCCATACGCTGAGTGATAGGCATGTTAGCGCCAAGCAAACTGCTATAAATAGTGGCATTCTCCATGACCCGTTTGACATAGTTTCGAGTCTCAGGATAAGCGATGGTCTCTACATATTGATCGGCCGCTAATGAGCCATACACAGGCTGCCAGCGCTTGGCCTTATTGGGGCCAGCATTATAGCCAGCTGTGGCCAGTACTGGCTGATTATACAATTTGCCCATGATATCACTCATGTACCAGGTGCCATAGCGAATATTGGTATCCCCAGTATTGGCACGAGTGGCGCTATAAGTCTCACCCAGATTGCGAGCAATGTATTTGGCAGTATCGGGCATGATTTGCATTAAGCCACTGGCGCCCACACCTGAGCGAGCATTACTGACAAAGCGGCTTTCTTGGCGCATGATGCCATACGCCCAAGCTGGGTCAATACCGACTTGACGGCTGTAAGTCACCACTTCACTCTGGTGCGGCATAGGGTGTGACAGACTAAAGGCATCTAAACCATCCGTATTGTCAATGGCATAAATAGAACGATCTAGCCAGCCCATATCGTGGGCATATTTTGCAGCAGCTAAAATCAATTTATTATCCTTGTTGTCACGCGCTTTTTTTACCGCCCAGTTCCATTCACGGTTGGCATAAGTACGGCTGGCGCTTGAATTATAAAGCGCAAAGGCACGGGCAAAATGCGGATCATTAAGCATACGTGCGGTATCACCGCTTGAAACGTTAGGTAAAGCGGTAGAGCCGGCATTAAAGCGTTGGCCCACTTTATCCTTTGCAAGCAAGCCGTAGTAATCGCTGCTATTGGCCAAGCGCTGATACATCTGGCGCGCTAAGCTTTTTTTGCTGCTATCACCCACTTGTTCGTAAGCACGAGCCAACCAGTACTGCCAGATGTTCTCTTTTTGAGTGGCATTATCCATCGTACCAAGGGCATGGATTAAGTCATCCCATTGGCTAAAGCGGATGGCTGCCATGGCATAGTCTTCTGCCTCTTCATAGTTAAAGCTTACGCCCAAACTTTTACGAAACCAAGTCACCGCTTCATCATTAAAGCCATCATCGGTGTTGTAGTTCATACGCTTTACACCCACAATACGATAGGCATAATGGCGTGTCTCTTCGTTCAGCAACTTCTGAGCACGGTTGTTGTCTTGGTTGATATCATAATCTACTTGAATGGCCGCCTCTCGATAAGATTTATCGGCGATACGACCAATGGCATAAAGATATAAATATTGATTTTTTACGCTATTGGGCAGACTAGCAAAGCGGCTAATAAATCCAGTAGGATTAAGCTGAATTTCGCTCAGCTCACTATAGGCAATGGGCGTGCCGAGCGACTGTGATAGGATCATAATATCACCGGTACTGCCCACCCTTAGCATGCGCAGTAACCGCTCTTTGCGATCATTGTTGCTAATCATAGGGTTGTTGTTCATCTCTGTCGCCAATTGCGAACACAGGGCGGCTTGTTTTTTGGTGGTGAGCCACACCTCAGTCTTAAGCGACATGGCACGCATGGCATCACCGCCATTATTGAAACCCAAGGCCACCGCACATTTTTCACTGTCATCAGGATTATGGACATAGTTGGCCACTTGACGCACTGCGTTGTAATCCCCCGCCTGCGCTTTGACCTCAGCATAGTCAGCGGTCAATTTCTCAGCCATAACGCTACCGGCATATTGCTTGGCAAACTGAGTCACCACAGCAGGGTTTAAGGTCGATAAATCATTGTTCAAGCGCCAATAGGCCGGATACATAGCAAATAAGCCATTGCCCATCATTTGCTCATACTGATACAAGGCGCCAGAGTCTTTACGATCACCTGCTGCCATAGCTTCATTAAAATAATTGATGCTGGTGTCATTGGCATAGTTTTGAGTGTTTTCTTGAAAAGACAGCTGCGCACAGGCAATCTGAGTCATGCCCATTAGACCGAGTAATGAGACAGCAAGTGGCGCTTTGGGCCCCAGCTTATTTACCAAGACATGGCCCGCTTTGGACAAGGTCTGGGTCGTCGAGGTGAGGGTATCAGTAGAAATATTTTTTAGCATATAGACAGTCTTATTATTAAAAGTAAACATTATTAACAGTAAACATAGTGAAATCAAATAAAGCAGCAAAAGGCCAATAGCATCCAAGCCATCCTAAAATTGTGTGAGCTATCTTAGCAATGTTGCAGTGTTAGGCTTTGGGTTATATCAGTAAATGTTACGCGACAAAAAAATCCCCAGTGCCATGCCGTGACTCAAAAAAGCAAGATACGCCTTCGTCTAGATTATAGGCAACAATCAAGGCTAGACCAAAATGCTTTATGTAAGCTGATGTTGCTACTTTACTTAACCAACTAGCCATCGGCTAAAACTCATTGGATAAAACCAAGCTTATGCTCATCATGTCAAACAATAGGATGTTGCTTTAACACTCACCAAAGCACAGCTTATGATATAATATCCTCCCATTATTGCCTCAAAAAAGGCAACACCCTCTTTGCTTGATATATCTCGATAACGGTTCGTTGTATCTACCCTATACCTTCTTTTAATCCACACATCACCTTGGACTGCTTAATATGAGTGCTACTTTATTTGACCCCAAATCTATCGCTGTCTCAAATCCAGTCGATACCTCAACTCAAGCCAGCTTGGCGCATGCCAGCCAGCCTACGGGACAAGCCAAAAAGAAAGTTTATATTGCCACCCAAGGCTGTCAAATGAACGTTTATGATTCAGAAAAAATGGGTAACGTTCTAGGCGACTCCCATGACATGGTGGTTACTGATAATATCGAAGAGGCCGATGTGTTGCTCATGAACACCTGCTCCATTCGTGAAAAAGCCCAAGAAAAAGTATTCTCTGAGCTTGGCCGCTGGCGTAAGTTAAAAGAAGAAAAACCAGATTTGGTTATCGGTGTGGGCGGCTGCGTGGCTTCTCAAGAAGGTGACAATATCCAAAAAAGAGCCCCTTATGTGGATATGGTATTTGGCCCACAAACCTTACACAGATTGCCTGAGCTATATGATAAATCGACAACTCAGCGCAATGTCAAACCCAAAGATCGTATTGGTACGGTCGATGTGTCGTTCCCAAGTATTGAAAAATTTGACTTCTTGCCTGAGCCAAAAGTAGAAGGCTACCGTGCCTTTGTTTCTATCATGGAAGGCTGCTCAAAGTACTGCTCATTTTGCGTCGTGCCTTATACCCGTGGTGAGGAGCTGTCACGTCCTTTAGATGACGTATTGGCTGAGATTGACAGCCTTGCTGAGCAAGGCGTGCGCGAGATCACCTTATTGGGCCAGAACGTCAATGGCTATCGCGGTGAAAAAGACGATGGCAGCATCTGCCGCTTTGCTGAGCTGCTACACTATGTGGCCCACGTGAATGGTATTGAACGTATTCGTTACACCACCAGCCACCCGCTTGAATTCACTGATGACATCATTGAAGCTTATGCTAAATTGCCACAATTGGTATCGCACCTGCATCTTCCGGTACAAAGTGGCTCCAACAAAATCTTGGCGGCCATGAAACGCAATCACACCATTGATGTTTATATCAATCAGATTAATAAGCTGATGGCTGTGCGCCCTGATATGCACTTATCAAGTGACTTTATCATTGGCTTCCCTGGAGAGACAGAAGAGGACTTCTTAGACACCTTAAATTTAGCCAAAGCGTTAGATTTTGATCACTCATATAGCTTTATCTACTCAAAACGTCCGGGCACACCGGCTTCAGAGTTACCAGACGATGTAAGCTTGGCGACCAAAAAGGAGCGTTTGGCCATTTTCCAAAAAGTCATTCGTGATTCAACGCTTAAGAAAACCGAAGAAATGGTGGGCAAAACTCTAAGAGTAATGGTTGAGGAGATTGCCGATCGTTATCCCGATCAATTGCTGGGTACAGCAGACAACACACGCTCAGTACTGTTTAAAGCCACTGAGCAGCAAAAAACAGACTTGATGGGTAAATTTGTGACGGTCAAAATCACTGACTTTGTAAGCCCGCATATGGTACGTGGTGAGTTGGTGGATATCTTAGATTAGCTGTTGCTGCGCCGTATCCGCTCAGTAGCATAAAAAACAAAAAACAGCCCAATGACATCATTGGGCTGTTTTTTATGATGGTTAATACTTAGCTAGATATCCACGCTGACCACTTCCCACAGCAAAGCGGCGGCGATAACTATAAATATCAGGCCACAGATTCTATTGAGCCAAAGCAGTCTTGCGCCCTGCCCCAACCAGCCTGAAAGCTTAGTGCCGCCTAAGGTATAGACTATTTGCCAAGTGGTCTCACTCACAAAAAACCCTAAAGTCAGCCACACATATTGTGGCCACAGCGGCGCGCTAAAATTAATAAACTTGGGGAAAAAAGCGGCAAAAAACAAAATGGCTTTCGGGTTAGACAGTGACACCCACATGCCTTGGCGAAATCGCTGGCCGGCAGTTTTTAGACTATTGCTAGCATTCGTTGAACCTGTGTTAGCACTTGTTGACCCTGATCCCTTGGCAAACTGCACATTATCATCGGCATGTCGCCAAGACTGAATACCCAAATAAATTAGATATAATGCCCCCGCCACCTTCATCACTGTCAGTAGCCAAGGCAATTTACGGCTGATGATATCAATGCCTAGCAGCGCCGAAATTAATAAGGCAAACAGACCCACACTGAGCCCAGCCAATACCCAAAGTGTCTGTCGCACCCCATGATTAAGTCCGTATTGAAAGGCCAACAGCATATTAGGACCGGGTGTGGCTGAGATTAAAAAAGTGCTAAAAAAGAACAATAAAAATACGGACAGGCTCATGCAGCACGACCTTTGAAATGGGGCTATAAAAACTATTAAATAGGCTATTTAGGCAAACAACCAGTCAGTCTACAATAAAAGTTATTTGCCCTGCAATGAAAGAAGTAGCTTGTCCAAAAACATATCGCATTTAGTGAGCTGATCAAGTGCCACAAATTCGTTGGCCTTATGTGCCTGCTCGATACTACCAGGACCACAGATTACAGTTGGAATGCCGGCATTGGTAAATTGACCACCTTCGGTCGCGTAGGCCACCTTATGACGAGCAGCCGCACCCACTAAGCCGACGATTAATTGCTGCAAAGCGGCGCTGTCACTGTCGGTCATGGCCGGTACGCTCTCTAATTGCTCAAGCTGAATACCGCTTTGGCTATCTACTTGCTGCATTTGCTGGTTCAGCTCGCTGATTTTTTGTTCAATCGCGGGCAAAATATCGTGTGTGCCCATCATCGGTAAATTGCGATAATCAAAGGTAAATTGACATAAATTGGGCACAATATTGGTGGCCGTTCCGCCCTCAATAGTACCGACTGACAAGGTAGAAAACGGCACATCAAATGCGCCATCGGTTGGACCATTTTTTGCCAGTTGCTCTGCCAGATCATCAATAAACCCAATCAATCGCGCCGCATAGCTAATGGCATTCACCCCTTGCGGTGTCAATGAGGAATGGGCTGATTTACCGTGCACTGAGCAGCGAAATACTGAGATACCTTTATGAGCAATCACCATTTTCATAGATGATGGCTCACCGACAATACAATAATCAGGAGAAATACCGCGCTCCTTTAATTCCTCTAGCATTAACGGGGCGCCTAGGCAGCCGACCTCTTCATCAAAGGACAATGCCAGATGCAGCGGCTTCGCCAAAACGCCTTGCTTCGACAGTGCCACCGCTTTAGGCAGTAAATTTAAAGCACAAGCAATAAAGCCTTTCATATCACAAGCGCCGCGTCCATAGAGCTTATCACCTCGAATGACTGCTTCAAAAGGATCTGATTCCCAGTCTTGACCGTCAACTGGCACCACATCGGTATGCCCAGACAACACAATACCACCGTTGATTATTGGCTGCTGTGCATCGTTACCTGCACCAACAGTCACAAATAAATTGGCTTTGCTATTATCCTCATTAAAAGTCAATACCGGCGCTAGTCCCAAGCTTTCACAGTATGCTTGTATCTGTTGAATAAGGGCTAAGTTGGAGTGACGGCTCACAGTATCAAGACCAATTAAGCACTTGAGCCAAGCGATACTGTCACGGGGGTAAGTGAGGCTGTGATTTGGCGAGGTCATGGATTTTCCTTACAAAGTTAGCAGGATGCGCCCCATCCACACTCAGACTGGCATTTGGTCTGCTCATAATAGGGGCTCATTGGCCTTTAATTTAACATAAAAAGCCAGCCCGAATTTAACATAAAAAGCCAGCCCGTTTTTATCTGGACTGGCTTTTTGCTCGCACTAAAGCTTAACGCCTAAAACTGCGCTGTGGCGTCTTTGAGATTTGTTAAGAGGGACGGTTTTGATTCATAATATCAATCACCGGTGGCATAGGCTTAGGCTTGACACCTTGCTGCTCAAGCTCTTTGGCCGTCTTGGCATCTGGGGATAGACCTGCAATTAGTGGCAGGCTCATCATAGCTTTGCGAGGGCGAATCGCTAAGCTGACTGGCACCATGCGCACAAACTCATATAAATATAAATACGACTCCTCGCCGCCTTCAAACTCATCATCAGGCTCAATACGGATGCTGCCAATCTTTGCCAGATCTGAGAACATCACCGTCTCCTCAGCGCTTAAGGTGCAGTCTGTCACCCCAAATCCGGTCATAAAGCCGTTAGCCCACTGCTTAAGAGCCATCACTCGCTCATATAAGTCATGTTCGTCATCTGGCACTAAGGGTGAGTATTGATAAGCGTCATCTTTGTCTTTTAACTGAAAAGAGGTGTCTTCTGCTTCTTCGGCCAATAAGGTCAGTGCCGCTTCATCTGGAATAGAGAAGCTTAGCTCGGTTAATAGCTGCTCCCAGTCCTCAATCTTACTGGGCGCATGACACACTGTCATCAGGCCAGTCATCAGCCCGTGCAGCTCACTTATGCTGACATCGGTCCAATCGGCAAACACTTTTGACCATTCGTTCCAGCCTGAAATATCGTCATTCATTACACGTACCCTTTTGCTTGTTAAGTTGCTTGTTAAGTTGCTTGTTAAGTAGTTTTTTAAGTGAGTGGCTTATGAAGTGATTAAACTTGGTTTTTTTACCGATTATACAGTCCATCCAAACACATTCATTAACATCCTAATGCTAGATATAATGTGGGCATCTGTGGCATTATTAAAGGTACTATTACATAACCTTGCATTTAATTTTTCTCCGACTTTCTCAGAAGTGACTCCCTATGACCCAACCTTTAATTGAAAAACTGCACCACTTAGATTCTATATTGCACGACATCCGCCAGCGCTATGATGCCTCTCACAGTGAATTGCTGTCACTAAAAAACGGGCCACAAATTGACCCCAATGAAGTTGAGCGCCTACAGCAGCAGCTTACTGAGTCTCAAGCCGCTTATGAGCAGGCCCAGCAAACCCAGCAGCAGCTTGAACAAGAGTTATCAGATACCCGCAGCGCCTTTGAACAAGCGCAGCAAGAGCATTCAAGCCTTGAGCAAGTCTATAACCAACTCAACGATGAGCATCAAAGTCTGGTTGAGGCGCACACCAGTCTAAATGACAGCTACAGCGAGCTGCTACAAAAATGTGAGGCGTTAGAGGCGTCCAATCATGCTTTATTAGAGAAGAACCGCTTGGCCCGTGAGCACACCAAAGTCGTTATGCACAGATTGACCCTTATTGACCAAGCCGCTGACTAGTCATTGTGGCTATGTCGCACATCAGCTTATAACCGTTTGGCTTGAAATTTACACCATAAAAAAACATTAGCCTGTTCAGTGCCTTTTATGGCCACCGGCTAAATTAACTGTATTTTATTTGACCTTTTTTTGCCTTTTATTTTATTGGTCCATTATTTAAGAGAACATCATGTCAACTCATAACCCTTCTGATTACGAGTCATTAGACTCTGAACATACTTCTTACACTGACGACGACACGGCCTTTGAAGCAACTAGTGGTGCTGAGCTAGAAGCCGCGGACTCTGGGCACAACTCTGATATCGAAATTATTACCCCAGATGACCTAACTGATACCTCAAGCGCTTTTGAAAATCAGCCTGAGCAGACACAAGATGAGGCCCCACAAGAGCCTCAATTCATGCCAGTTGATATTACCATCTTAGAAAAAAATTATACTATTAACTGCCCAGTGGGTGAAGAAGGCGAGCTGTATTCAGCCAGCCAATTTATCAATAGTTTTATCCAAGATCTACAGGCCAATGCCCCGCAGCTGCCCCAAGAGAATCTATTGGTACTGTGCTGCTTAAATCTGTATGAAAAAATGCAACAAGCCAAGCTACAAGCAGCCGCTAATGAAAGCGACATCGCGCAGGCCAATGAGCTGTTAGAGCATATGATTCGTGAGATGCAGCTTAGCGACTAAAAAGCGCTAGTGAGATGGTGGCTTGGTAGACTGTGCATGGAAGTCGGCTTGATGGTCATAGTTACAAAAAAACCAGCTGGTAAGCTGCTTTAGCGCCTGCTGCTTTTCAAACAGCTGCTTTTGCTGCTGCTCTTTGGCCAATTTAGCGTGCTTTTTTTGTTGACGCGTCAGATTCGCCTCTAGCGCGTCTTGTTGTAAGCGCTGCTGTAAGTCATCAATCTCAGCTGTTAACTGCTGTATTTTTTGACGCTCAGCATCAGATATGCGGCCCTCAGGCTTAGGCTCTAATACGCCGCGATATTCAGCCAAGGGATAGCCACATAAGCTACAATCTCTAGGGGTAATCACATCGCCTTCTTGGGGCATAAAAGCTTTTGGCGGCTTGGGGTACATAAATTTAAAAAACGCCCACATGGCAAGCCCGGTAATTAACAGCGTAAACACAAATGCAAACATAACCCATTTCCTAGTTTTGCGGTCAAAATAGACCCGCTTGGATATCACAATAAAGTTTTGATGTTATACTAAAGGTAATTGTATTTATTTTCGACTACAAAAATCGTTAACAATAGAAACACCCAAAACAAGCTGACACGATACTCTATTTAGCAAGATAAAATACAATAAAACTCGATAAATACCCAGATTTAAGCTTGGGCATATGCATTTATGCCGGGCTGAATATGACAAACAAAGTAGCCAATAATCTGCAAAATGCAAATGGATTAAGCTACCCCACTAACCTTTATTTAATGCTAATAGCTTGCCTAAAAATGTGACACCAACAAAACTCAATAAGTTGCATTTGACCGGTGATTATTAGCAATAAGACCCATTACGAATAGGACCCAATAATGTCTAATGATAACAGTAGCACGGCAGCAAAAGGAAGTTCGCTGAAATTTGCAATGGCACAGTCCCACTTTATGGTCGGTGACATTCAAACCAATATCGATAAAATGCGTAGTTTGGCTATTGAAGCCCGCGACAATGGTGCTGACGTCATCGTCTTCCCAGAGCTGGCTTTGCTTGGCTATCCACCAGAGGACTTGCTGCTTCGCCCAAGTTTATCAGACCGCGTAAAAGCTGCCCTTAGCTCACTGAGCGATATTAATGATATCGTGATGATTATCGGCTATCCGCATGTCGATTATCATGGCACCTTTAACTCAGCTGCCATTATCCAAAACGGCCAACAAAAGGGCTTTTATCACAAGCAGTATCTGCCAAACTATGGCGTCTTTGATGAGCGCCGCTACTTTGACAAAGGCCGCAATCAAGTATTATTCGACTACCAAGGCGTGACCATTGGCCTGCTGATCTGTGAAGACTTATGGCAAGAAGAGCCCATCAAGGCTCTAAAAGACCAAGGTGCCGACTTAGTGGTTACCATCAATGCCTCGCCATTTGAGGCCGGTAAGCAGCACACCCGTCAAGCCCTATTGAATAAGCGTGCCACAGATAACCAGTTACCAATCATCTATGTCAATGCAGTGGGCGGTCAAGATGACCTGGTTTTTGATGGCGGCTCGATGGCCATTCAGGCCAATGGTGACGTAGCGCATGAAGCCCCTAGATTCTTAGAGCACATGCTGTATGCTACTTATGATATAAAAAATCACACTTTTGATAGCCAAACCAAAGCACCTTTACAGCTCAGCTCAGAGTCTGAGACGTATCAAGCCTTAGTGGTGGGTCTACGTGACTATGTCAATCACTCAGGCTTTGAAGGCGTGATTGTGGGCCTATCAGGTGGCATTGATTCGGCACTGACCTTATGCGTGGCCGTGGATGCGCTAGGCTCTGATAAAGTATATGCGGTTATGATGCCCTATGAGTACACCTCTCAAATCAGCTTAGAGGATGCCCAGGCTCAAGCGCGCCGACTCAATGTTTCCTATACGGTATGCCCCATCCATGATGCGGTAGATGGCATGCGTCATACGTTAGCCCCATTATTTAGCAAGGCCAAAGCAGATACCACGGAGGAGAACATCCAAGCCCGTGCACGCGGCATGGTACTGATGGCGCTATCAAATAAATTTGGCCATTTAGTCATCACCACAGGCAATAAATCAGAAATGGCAGTGGGTTATGCCACCTTGTATGGGGATATGGCCGGCGGTTTTGATGTCTTAAAAGATGTGTATAAAACTCAAGTATACGCTCTGGCCAATTACCGCAATCGCCTAGAAGATACCAATGTTATTCCTGAGCGTGTTATTACCCGTCCTCCTTCCGCTGAGCTACGTCCAGATCAAGTGGACCAAGACAGCCTACCCGATTACGACCTATTAGATGCCATTTTAAAAGACTATATCGACAATGACTTAGGCTTTAATGAGATTACTGCTAAAGGCTTTGACCCTGAGGTAGTGCGTCATGTTATCAAGTTGGTAGATAGAAGCGAATATAAGCGCCGGCAAGCAGCCATTGGCACTAAGATTAGCCACAAAGCGTTTGGTCGTGAGCGCCGCTATCCCTTAGTTAATGGCTGGAGCATTGAAGGCTAACGGGCCCAAAACTGTTCAGTAAATGACCTCTATTACTATAATAAAAGAGCCCTGGTGGCTCTTTTATTATATGCATAACATGCCAATTTTGCGTCTGTCTCAGCTTTTAGTCTCGAGCGCCAAAGATGGCACTGCCCACCCGAACCATAGTTGAACCTTGCTCAATGGCGTCGGCCATATCTGCACTCATACCCATACTCAGTGTGTCCCAGTTAGGCAGATCTGGATGTGTCTGCTTAATTTGTTCAAACAATTGCTTGATGCGCTCAAAGGCATCACTGCCCTCTTTGGAGGGAATAATCATCAAGCCGCGCAGACACAGATTGCCATAGCCCTTTATAGACGTAATCAAGGCCTCAAGCTCATCAGGCAGGCAGCCCGACTTACTCTCTTCATGATCAATATTGACCTGAATTAATACATTAAGCTTAGGCAAATGGCTTGGGCGCTGAGCATCTAAGCGCTTAGCAATAATATCGCGCTCAATGGTGTGTACCCAGTCAAAAGCCTCAGCGATATCTTTGGTTTTGTTGCGCTGAATATGACCAATATAATGCCAGACAATAGGGGGTGCCGAGCTTACATCCCCATCCTCAGACTTAGTGAGCAGCTTGGCCACCTGATGCTGCTTATCCACCGCCTCCTGTAGGTAGTTTTCACCAAAGTGTTTCTGACCAGCTTGAGCAAGCGTGACAATCATATCTGCAGGCTTCGTCTTAGAAACCGCCAGCAAGGTGACCGGCTGCCCAGCGCAGTGTTGCCGAGCCGCCTCAATCTGCTGTGTGACCTGTTGCCAGTTTTGTACCAGTGTTGACTGTGTCATAATCTACTCTCTTATTTATTGTAATGGGCGTCGCCTAACTTGTGTCTGCGTTACCATTATAAGTGGTGCGCTCTATTTTATAAATGAACACAAATACTTGCTCCTAAGTACTCCAAGCTTGTTATAGTGGGTGTCCACATGATTCAAGGGATAGATGAGGTGACACACGCTCACGCTTTAGATTCGCTCACTGCGCTACTACGCCATACTCAAAGCTTAAAGGCTTCAGATCTGCACCTGTCAGCAGGAATGCCCGCCATGCTGCGAATCGATGGGGAGATAACCTCGACCAATCTACCCGCCTTAACGCATACCCAAATTCAGCAGTATATTGCCAGCACCTTAAGCCCTGCGCAAATGAGTGAATTTGAACAGCACATGACATTGGACTATGCGTTGGATGTGGCCGATGTGGGGCGATTTCGGGTCAATATATTTCAGCAGCACCGAGGTATTGCAGCTGTATTTCGTGCCATCCCCGATGCCCTATTGTCTTTGCAGCAGCTCGACTTATCCAGTGATAATAAGGCCACCTTGCAACAAATAACCCAGCTCAATCATGGGCTGGTATTGGTCACCGGCCCCACCGGCTGCGGAAAATCAACCACAGTGGCCGCTTTGGTTGATCATATTAACCAAACACGCGCCGCCCACATTCTGACCATCGAAGACCCCATTGAATTTATTTATCACGCCAAAAAAAGCTTAATCAATCAGCGGGAAGTGGCGCGTCATACCGCAGATTATACGAAGGCCCTACGCTCAGCTTTGCGTGAAGATCCCGACGTTATTGTGATTGGTGAGCTGCGTGATTTGGCCAGTATACGTTTGGCGCTTACTGCAGCTGAGACCGGGCATTTGGTACTGGCAACGCTACATACCCGCTCTGCGATTAAAAGCATCGACAGAATTGTGGATGTATTTGCAGCCCATGAAAAGGACATGATCCGATTTTTGTTGTCCGAATCGCTGCAAGCTGTGATCTCGCAAATATTAATTAAGCGCCCTGAGGGCGGACGAATAGCCGCTCACGAGATTATGATGGCCACCCCTGCCATCTGTAACATGATTCGCCAAAACAAACTGGCACAAATGTATTCCGCCATTCAAACTGGCCACAGCCAAGGCATGCAGACTCTAGACCAAGCGCTCACCGATCTAATCCAGCGCAAACTTATTAGCCCACATAGCGCTCAGCATCATGCCAAATTGTGCTAGGTGATAAAAAGCGTGAAAGCGCATCTTACCTCATTTACCATAAAAAAAGCCTGTTTAAAAACAGGCTTTTAGCAATAGGCTTTTAAAAAGGCCAACTCAGTTATGGGCCAAGCGGCGCTATCACCACCTGCTTATTTAGCAGAGTCTTGGCAGTCCTCATTCGGACATAAGCCATAAAGTACCAAGGAGTGACCTGATAACCTAAAGCCATGCTCCTTAGCCACTTTTAATTGCTCTTGTTCGATATTCTCGTTATGGAATTCAACAATGGTGCCACACACATCACACACCAGATGGTCATGATGTTCTTCTTGAGTGATTTCAAATACTGACAGATTGTTTTCAAAGTTATGGCGCTCAACGATACCGGCCTGCTCAAACTGAGTCAGCACACGGTAAACGGTGGCTAAGCCCACATCTTCACCTTGCTCGATTAAAGCTTTATAAACCTCCTCGGCACTCATATGATGATGCTCAGCACTTTCTAATAGCTCAAGAATCTTGATACGAGGCAAAGTAATCTTTAATCCTGCTTTACGTAAATCCTGATTGGTAAATTTCATTGCGATCCTTATGACGTTATAATTGATGAACGGAACCTAAGATAAGATAACCAATTAATGCAAAATTTAGTTAAATAGTCTCGTAAGTGGTAGGCAATTGCAAGTAATTGACGTATCATTTATCAAAATCCAGCTTTTATGACATCCGCTGGTCTAACTTTGTTATCTTACCGAAACTTAATATCATTTTATAATTACCAAACTACTGGTAATTCTAGTCACTGTCTTTAATCGCTATGACCCAACTCTAGCGATCACAATGGGTAACTCTAAAACGTGAAATTATGAATATATTAAAACACTTACTTTATCCTATCGCTCTTACTGCTACTTTGACACTGACCGGTTGTTCTTGGTTTAGCGTATATACCATTGATCTGCCTCAGGGCACTCCGATCACTCAAAGCCAAGCCCAGCAAATCCAACCTGGCATGACAAAAAACCAAGTGCTTTACTACATCGGTAGTCCCGCCATGCGTGACTCACTTGCGCCAAATCGTTGGGATTACATCTATGATTATAAGCCAGGCACTTACGGTAAACGTGAAGGCAAACAAATAATCAAAAATGCCAGTCAACATCTTATCATTTATTTCGATGATGCCGATACTGTTATAAAAGTAGAGGGTGTTGAGAGCTTACCACAAACCAAGCCATAAGATTTATTGCGCCTTGGCCCTTAATGTGTCATACGTGCTGTTAACCAAAAAGCTTGGATTAACAGCACTGACTTCATATTCAATAAGCCGCCACCATTTGTGGGCTCATGTCTAACTTGCTGCTCTAACTTTATACCCTTAGTTTAGTCTCAAGTATCTCAAAGTTATTTTCTATTCTTGTTTGATTGTTGTTGCGGCAATTTATTGCACCGCTCTTTTTTTGCGTTTGCGCATGGGATCAATGGTCAGCGGACGATATATTTCTATGCGGTCATGTGCTTGTAGCTTATAGCTGAGCAGCTTTTTTTGAGAAAACACACCAACCCACCAGTTTTTATTGTCCACTTGGGTATCGTCTTTGTGCGCCTCACACCACAGCTTTAATTGTGGATACACCTCAAGCCACCCTGCCTGCTGCAGCGCCTGCAATAATAAGGTGTCCGCTTTTACTTGCATCTCAAGATACACCGTGTCAGTGGGCTGTGCTGGATTGGGCGAGTAAGCAAGACTGATGGGGATAAGACTCATTGATGTGTTCATGAGACAAACCAACCTACCACAGCGGCAATAATGAGCGCAGGTACTAGGATACGAATGGCCACACGCCATAAGTTATAAATGCCTTCTGACTTGAAGTTCAATGATTTGCGCATGTGGCTAATTTTCATCAGCCACCCTGAGAATATTGCCAAAACCAGAGCACTTAACACGCTTAGCGCAACCAACAGTATCGTCAATACTTTAGGGGTCGCTATCACTACCAATAAGATGGTCAGCACTATACTAATGACAGTTGCGATGCCTAATCCAAAACGGCCAAAGCGGGTGGCGATTTGGCTGCTGGCGTAATGCATAAAAAATGCCCCGGCTGCCAAGACGCCCAGCGCATATACCAAAGCAGTAACAGGCGCAAAGCTGGTGCTACTAAAAATCAGCGCCACACTGCCGATAACCAACTGAGTTAGCCAGATAGGTAACACTGTTTTGGTCGCAATCTCTCGCGTATTGCGGCCTGCTTCAGCACTGTGATTAGGGTCACGGCTTACTAAAGGATTATTAAACCAGTAAAGACCTGTGCCGACACCGACACTGACCAGCGCCAAAGTCACCGCTCTTGCCCACTCTCCTAGGCTGCTCTCAGTCATTATGAGCGCCAATGAAGATAAATTGGGTAGCGCTGCCATCACAAAAGCAATGGCAATTAGGGCCAAAGACGCAACCAAGGTAGTGGCGCCAAGCAGACTTAATAGTCCCGCTATCACCACCATACCGACCGCCAACGCATAGCCTGGGATGTCCAAGGACATGCCCATTTGTGCCGTTGCTTCAAGCACATTGTTACTGACCGCATTGATACTTAGAGCCGCTACTACCAAAGACAATAGCACCGTTAGCCAGACAAAGCTGCGCCATATTGGTGTGGTATCTGCTTGGCGGGTCAACTCTTGTATGCCTTGAGCGGGCGTCTTTTGGCTGCGATGTGCCAAGCCAATTTCTGCATACAATAGCGGTAGGCCGACCACTACCATGGCCACCAGCCACATCAGCCAGAAGTCTAATTGGCCGGCAGGGCTAGGAACGAACCATCTAAATAACAATAAAGGCAGTAGTGCAGCAATAAACAAAGAAGCAAAACGGTTTTGCATGCTGATATCCATGGATTAAAGTTTGTAATTAAGAGCAAGCTAATTTAACAACCAGCCAATTTAAAAGTAAGCTAGAGCCTAAAAGGTTGGGGCTAATCACGCAATTTAAACCACTAAGTGAGGTTTAAATCCCAATTTAAGCACAAAATAAGCCAGAAAATAATAACACCCATAATAACAAAAACCCCGAAGAACGGGGTTGATGTTTGATGATATCTTTTAGGCCAAACTTAATAAACAAGTAGGTCCTAATATCGGCTTAGTGAACCGCACCAATGAACTGTGACAATACTTTGATATCACGGTCAGACAGTCGAGAGGCCACAACCTGCATCATGCCTTTGTCACCCTCTTTGGCTGAGTCGTTAATACGCTTTTGATCACGTGTTACATCATCTTCACGACCTGCTGCACGGAACGCTTTAAGCTGAATGCCTAAGTATTCTGGATGCTGACCACCAATACGTGGGAAGCCTGCATAACCATTACCTAAGCCTTTAGGATCATGACAACCGGCACAAGCAATAACGCCGCGCTTTTTATCACCGCCTAAAAACAGCTTGCTACCTTCAGCGGCAGTTGCTGGGTTACCCGCGAAAGCACCCCAAGGTTTTTGCTGTGAGAAATAACCTGCTACGTTGGCTAAATCCTGCTCAGACAAAGCAGAAATCTGTGCCTGCATGATACCGTTAACACGATATCCGGTTTTAAAATCTCTTAACTGTTTAAACAAATAACGCACATTTTGGCCACCCAAGTTTGGCTGAGTAGGCACAACACTAACGCCAGTCATACCATGACAGGCAGCGCAGTTGTTTTCAACAATTTTTTGACCTGCCGCAACATCATATTTAGGGACAATAAGGGCTGCGCTGGCGCTGATACTGGCAATACATAGGCTGGTGGCAACGAGCAATTTTTTCATTGTAGTCTAATCCTACTAAGTCTTTCATGCGGTAGCTAAATAACTATAACCCTTGACCATAACCAAGCTGCTGAAGTAATTACAGTATCAGCAGCAACAATAATGACTGCGTTACGCCAAATTTAGGCCCAAGCGCTCAGCATATGGTTTAAGTTATAATCACTCACAGAGAATAATTAATACCATTATTATATCAATAGTTTTGTAAAAATAGCTACCCATCCGTGACATATTAGTCAAAGCACAGCAATAATTAGCGCCCATACTACAGCATAAGGGCAATAACACCCAAAAAAGCCCTGATATTATCAGGGCTTTAGCTCATAGTCTCAGCATTTTTTAAATAATATTTAGGGTCGATTGTTTTAGTTGTAATTAACTATTGCCCCGTTTTTATTTAAGGCTAAACAAAACACTACTTGGACATAAATTCAATCAAAGCGGCATAGTCAGCGCTAGACTTACAGTCATTGCAAAGCCCGCCTGCAGGCATTTGTTTTCCACCATTTCTAACCGACTGTACCAAAGCTGGCATGCCTTTTTCTGCTTTTAATTTCGCCCAAACCGCAGTATCGCCTATTTTTGGGGCATTAAGTGCACCGGTATCGTGGCAAGCGGCGCAGCTGGCTTCATAACGCTGAGCAACATCGGCATTGCCCAATATAGGGGCACCGCTGAGTAATATCCCGGCTATTAATGGCATCATGGCTTTATTAAATTTCATTTTTGTTCTCCTTACCTTCGAATGCACCCAGCGTGCTGGCAGACTTTGAGTCAGTGTTTCGGCCTAAGGTATTCAATTTGAGTGATGTCTTGGCTTTAACGGATTCGAGGTATCGTACAAAGGGTTAGAATATCTGAGATTATTTATCGAACAGGATGCTTATGTTATGTGATCGCTTATCGCACCCTTTAAAATCAGTAAACAGATATTCACTTAAATACTATTATGAAGGCATTTGTTTAAATTTCAATTAGTAACTGACCAGCGTGATAAACTTTTTGTAACCCCTCTTTGTGCAAGAGGCTTTGCCGACCTAGTTATTTAATACACTTATAATAGCATTTTATGGCCACTTTTTAGGTCTATAATGTCAATCAATGGGTTTAATAAAACTAAATATTAATACCTTATATTTTATTTTTATTAAATACTGTGCTTTTCAAAGTTACATCCAAGCAAAAAAAATAACACTTTTGACGGGTAACTCAGCACTGACATGCCTCATTATTCAAGCTATAAAGGGGTGCTATTATCATTCAAGCGTAAGACTGGTTATAATGGGGATAGTTATAAATTTGAGCTGACTGCCCACTTATCTGCCTTTATAGGTAACTATTCTTATATACTTGCCTTTTATTGAATATCTAATTTGCCTTTATTAACTGTTAGTATGTACCTATTTTTATTATTTAGTTCAAAACTTGAGACACCCTATGGCTAATGCACCAAAGACCAAAAAACCCAAAGCACCTCAATATATTGCGCCAGAATCGGCTTCTGACTTATCACATTTGTCTCCCAGAAAGCGCTTAGAACAAACTGAGTTTTTGATGTCAGCGCCTACTTTTAAGCTGTGTCCACCTGACACCGGCTATGAAGTGGCTTTTGCTGGCCGCTCAAACGCAGGCAAATCTTCAGCCATCAATGTATTGACCAATCAGCGCCAATTGGCCCGCTCTTCAAAGACACCGGGACGCACCCAGATGATTAACTTCTTTACCATAGGTAATGAAGAAGCACGGTTGGTGGATCTGCCAGGTTATGGCTATGCCGCTGTGCCTGAGAAAATGAAGCTGGTATGGCAAACTGAACTTGAAGAGTACTTAGTGTCACGTGAGAGCTTGGCAGGTTTGGTACTGTTAATGGACAGCCGCCATCCGCTAAAGTTCTTCGATGAGCAGATGCTACGCTGGGCCAAAGATGGTGAGCTACCTGTGCATGTTTTACTCACTAAAGCCGATAAGTTTAAATACGGTCCGGCCAAAAACATCTTATTACAGACCAAACGAGAGCTTGAAAAACTTGATTTGCCCTTTTCGATTCAGCTTTTCTCCTCTCTAAAAAAAGAAGGTATCGATGAGCTGTCTGAAGTCATGGGCCGCTGGTTAAGAATTGATGGCCAAGCTGAGTAAATCTACAACCTGAATTTTGTGCCAATTACCCTTAAGCTAGGTTTTATTTTATAATGAGGACGTTTTGACTCATTTATGTGGCCAGCGACCTATGATTTGATATTTAATAACGCTGGCCCAACCTATTTAAACATTGACCTATTGAGATTAAGGTAGCGCTCATAGCCTGCGCCATAGCTTCAAAGCTTTTCATATTTTATAGCCCCCTTTGAAGGTATTGAGCGTATATTTTAACTTTTGTTTTAACTTAACATATAAGACGGCTTCTATGACTGATTCAACGACTTCAACCCCCGATTACAAAGACACGCTAAACCTTGCAGACACAGCCTTTCCAATGCGAGGTAACTTGGCCAACCGCGAACCTGATTGGCTAAAAGCTTGGGAAGCAGATGATGTGTACGGCAAAATTCGTCAAGCAAAAGCCGGACGTGAAAAATACATTTTGCACGATGGCCCTCCATACGCCAATGGCCAAATTCACTTAGGCCATGCAGTAAACAAAGTCTTAAAAGATATTATTGTTAAGTCCAAAACACTTTCAGGCTTCGATGCGCCTTATGTACCGGGCTGGGATTGTCACGGTCTGCCTATCGAACAAAAAGTAGAAGCCAAAGTCGGCAAAGTGGGTCAAAAAGTATCTGCCACTGAATTTCGTGGCCTATGCCGTGAATATGCACGTAGCCAAGTTGAGCTACAAATGGCTGACTTTAAGCGTCTGGGCGTATTTGGCGACTGGAACAACCCTTATCTGACCATGAACTTTCACCAAGAGGCCAACATTGTACGCGCCTTAGGTAAGATCTACGCCAATGGCTATGTCACCCGCGGCATGAAGCCGGTGAACTGGTGTCTAGATTGTGGCTCATCACTGGCTGAGGCGGAAGTGGAGTATGAGGATAAAACCTCAGATGCTATCTATGTGGCTTTTGACTTAGTGGACCCAAGTCAAGTTTTGCCAGAGGGCAATAACGACAAAACCTCAGCGGTTATTTGGACGACTACCCCTTGGACCTTGCCGGCCAACCAGGCCATCGCGGTCAGCGCGGAGGTTGAATACAGTGTGGTGAAGACCAGCAAAGGCAACTTTATTATTGCCAGCGAACTGGTGGATAGCGCCCTACAAGCCTTTGGTCTAGACAACCAAGGCGTTATCACCACCCTAAGCGGCGATAAACTAGAGCTGGTAAAAGTGCAGCACCCGCTTATCGCCGAGCGTCAAGTGCCCATCATTTTGGGCGATCATGTGACCACTGATAGTGGTACTGGCCTAGTGCATACAGCACCTGCACATGGTGCCGACGACTATATTGTCAGCCTACGCTACAACCTATCTGTCGTAAACCCTGTGGCGGGCAATGGCGTGTATTTAGACACCGCCAAAGTCTTCGTGGGCGAGCATATTTATAAGGCTCAGCCAAAGATTATTGCCCAATTACATGACAGCGGTCATCTGCTAAAACATTATAAGATGGAGCACAGCTATCCGCATTGCTGGCGCCATAAGACCCCTATTATTTTCCGTGCCACACCGCAGTGGTTTATCCGCATGGACCATCAAGTAGCCGGCCGCAATAATACCTTACGTGAGCAAACTCTGACCGATATTCCAAACGTCACTTGGACACCGGCCTGGGGGCAGAACCGTATCGAATCTATGGTCGCAGGCCGCCCTGATTGGTGTATCTCACGTCAGCGTACTTGGGGCGTCCCTATTCCCTTCTTTACCCATAAAGACACCGATGAGCTGCACCCTAATACGCTTGAGCTGATGGAAGACATTGCACAGCTGATCGAAAAAGGTGGCGTGGAAGCTTGGTTTGATGCGGATGCCAAAGATTTCATTGGTGATGATGCCAATGACTATGTCAAATCGACCGATACTTTAGATGTGTGGTTTGACTCAGGTACCACACACTTTGCCGTGTTAGAACAAGATGATGCGCTGGTCAATCCAGCCGATATGTATCTTGAAGGCTCAGATCAGCATCGCGGCTGGTTCCAGACTTCGTTACTAACCTCAGAGGCGATGTATGGCCGAGCGCCGTATAAGCAAGTGTTGACTCACGGCTTCGTGGTGGATGAAAATGGCCGCAAAATGAGTAAGTCTTTGGGCAATATCATCAACCCCCAAGATGAGATCAACAAGACCGGCGCTGATATGCTACGTATGTGGATCGCCTCAAGTGATTACCGTTATGAGATGAATGCTGGTAAACAGGCGTTTAAAGGCGCAACTGATATGTATCGTCGTATCCGTAATACTGTGCGCTTCTTACTGGCCAATACTGATGACTTCAATCCAGAAACTGACAGCCTAGAGATGGATGAGCTGGTAAGCTTGGATAAATACATCATGCTGCGTGCCCAAAAAGTGCAGCAAGCTATTATCACCGCTTATGATGCGATGGACTTTCACCAAGTGACTCAGCAAGTCACCGCGTTTTGTTCACAAGACTTGGGTGGTTTTTATTTAGACATTATCAAAGACCGTCAGTACACCACCATGGCGCAGGGTAAACCTCGCCGCTCAGCACAAACGGCCATGTATCATATTGCTCATGCCTTGCTACGCTGGATTGCCCCTATCTTAAGCTTTACCGCTCAAGAAGCTTGGGAAGCCTTACTAAAAGAGCGTGCAACAGGCGACAACGCTTATGTATTTACTCAAGAGTGGTATCAGCTGCCTGACTTTAGCATGCAAAAAATCAGTGAAGCGGACTGGGCAATTATCTTAGAGGCCAAAGACGCGATTAACAAAGTTATCGAGGGCGCCCGTGAGGCCAAGTTGATTAACGCCAACTTATCAGCGGCCGTCAGTATTTATACAGATGGTGATGTCTATAGCAGTCTGGCCAAGCTAGAAGATGAGCTGCGCTTTGTATTAATCACCAGCTCAGCGGCGCTGCATAAGCTTGATGACAATACCGTAGGTAATGAGACGGAGCTTGACAACCTGCGTGTGGCGGTAACCCCAGCCGAAGGCACTAAGTGTGTGCGCTGCTGGCACGTGCGTGATGATGTGGGCACCGACCCAAGTCATCCTGAAATTTGTACCCGCTGCGTCAGCAACATCCAAGGTCCAGGCGAGGTTCGTCATTATGCCTAAGACTTCAGGCAATACCCAGTCAAGCTCTGATGCCGTAGAGACCAAGCCGGCCTATGCGACAGCCACGCCAGGGCTTAGCAAGCGCCCTAGACTGATTGCCAATGGGCCTCGAGCGCTGATGTGGTATTTGTTATCGCTACTGGTTATTGGTCTTGATCAGTGGACCAAGTGGATTGCCAATACCAAGCTTAATTTCCATGAGCCAGTACCCGTTATTGAGCCGATTTTAAATTGGACTTTGGCGTATAACTATGGCGCCGCTTTTAGCTTTTTGGCTGATCAAGGCGGCTGGCAAAAATGGTTTTTTGCTGGCTTGTCGTTGGCGATGTCTGTGTTTTTGGTGGTTTATCTGACCCGCGCCCCGCGCCAAGCCAAGCTGCTTAACGTGGGTCTGGCACTTATCTTAGGCGGTGCTATTGGTAATTTAATTGATCGGGTGCGCATCGGTAAGGTCATTGACTTTATCCATGTGCATTATGCTGATGTGTGGCATTACCCCATCTTTAACATCGCCGATATTGCAATTTGTGTGGGTGTGGCCATCGTGGTGATAGATATGCTATTTTTAGAAGGCAAACGCAACGCCAAATATCAGGCTTAAGCCCGGCTACGCTTTACCGGCTACGTTGCAATAATTAGTTAGCTTTATTTACGCTTTAGTTTTTACCAAAAGCAGCAAGCCCGTTTATAGCGGGCTTGCTGCTTTTTGCTGCAATAGTTGTTATAAACGCGAGAGATCACCGCCTGGGATAAGATATAACAAGCCTGCCAAATTAATGAGCACTGTTAAATAATATCTCAGCCGAAACTTGGGCTTTTGGGTTTTATGACGCAGCTGATGTTGAGCGATCATAGCACCCACCCAGCCTCCAAGCAGGCTCAGTACATGCAGCGTACTTTCAGGGGTACGCCAGTTATGCTGCTGCGCCGCTTGCTTGTCTTTGGCATAGACAGCATAAGTCAGCACACCGATAACCACATACCAGCCTAACACATGCCAGCCAATACTGCCCTTAAATACTAATAAGCTTAGCACCCCATAAAATCCAAGCCCCATAAATAGCGGCTGCTTAGATTGAGGGCTGCGATGAGATTGGCTGCGCTTTTTTATTGAAGTTTTTTTCATTTAAGCCTTGTTGTTCTACTGTATTTTGTATTGAAATCAAGCTTGTATATCATTGCTGTCATCACCATAAATATCTATACCTGCCCGTTGATACGTTTGTGGCGGCTTTTGTCGTGGCCTGTGTATTAGCTTTTGTATTAGCTTTTGCACTACGGTGCGGCAACAGTGATCATCACCGATATTTGTTATTCTAAGTATATTGTAGCAAAAACCATTTTTTGCCTATCCTTTGTTTATAGCGTGTTTATAGCGTGTTTATATCGCCCCTTTGATTTGGCGGCGCTAACCTTATTATCTAGATCTGACTATAATGATACCTCCAAATATAATGACCATATCTATGCAAAATCATATTGGCGCATCGCATGACCCTTTAGACTCCATCTCGCCGACTGCACCTTCTGCCTCGATACCACTAAAGGTGGGGATTATAGGTGGCGGGGTAGCAGGCTCCACCATTGCCATTCGCTTGGCGGCGCTGGGTGTACAGACCTATTTGTTTGAAACCAAAGCCAGTTTGATCGATGGGCCACCTATGTGTCATTTACATGCTGGCGGTAATTTGTACCGGGAAATTCCAGACGCAGATTGTGTGGCGCTGCTAAAGCAGTCCATTGATATGCTGCGTATGTATCCGCACAGTATAGATGTGCGCCCCACAGTCATTGCCATCCCCAAGCGTGATGACGGAAACCCCAATGACTTGTTGTCCAGACTGCAGCTGCTCACTGCTGAGTATCAGGCAATGATTACCGCCGACCCCGCCAACAAAGTGCTTGGTGAACCCGAAGAATATTACCGCTTATACGACCGTCAGCGCTTAGAGCAGCTTATGGCCTCTGAGACACTGACGCCAAAATCTATGGATCAATGGGTAGCCACGGCAGCGCGGCAATTGGATCTTAATAAACTTAAGTTTCCTATTGTGGCAGTCAATGAGTATGGTTGGAATATCTTCCGACTGGCAGCTTCAGCACAAACGGCGCTAAACTATTATCCCAATGCACATCTCCTACTCAATACTCAAGTGGTGGACGTCACTGAAGTGGCTTCTACAGCTCAAGTGCAAGTAGCTCATAACCGCAGTGATCAGGATGAACCTAAAACTGCCGTTGATGAGATAACCCATCGAAATGCACGCTGGGAGATTCATTATCACACGCTTGAGCATTGTGCCCAACACAGCAGTGACCATCCGCTAGATAATACCGAGCCAAATCAGCAGCACTCGATACAAGTAGATTATTTAATCAATGCCTGCGGTTTTAGAACCGGCATTATTGATAATATGCTTGGCGTGCCGGCGCAGCGTATGGTGGAATTTAAAGCCTCTTATGTCACCCATTGGCCACAACCAAACACCGACACTTATGAGTCAGATGCTGTTGATAATCTTGCCCACTGTATTGGCTCAAGCAGTCACACTCAATTACCGGAGATTATCATTCATGGCAAGCGAGGCACTCCGCATGGCATGGTACAGCTTACCCCTTATCCAGAAGGCTATTATCAAATCCACAGCATGAATAAAGCCGTGACTTTATTTAATGATGGCTTGGTAGCGACCACCGATAATGATGCCCAGCCTGAGCTTGAGCCTAAATACTTAGACTTTATCGATGAGGGATGGAATCCCAATACCTTACACAAGCGCAGCCAACGTGCCATTGATCAGGTCAGCGAGTTTGTGCCGCAGTTTGCTACCGCCAAACCCACAGAAAATGCCTTATATGGTGGCCAACAAATCCCAGGCGACAATGACACGCTACGTGTCGCTGATGTGAGCTTATACCCTGAGCTGGCCTATGCACGAGCAGAAAACGTTAAAGCCTCCTCTGCTCTTGAAGCCTCAGATGATATCGTGGCTCAGTTGATTGCCCAAGGCTTGATACAGCCACAGCCTGAATGTGAGTTAGCTCGGCAACAGCATCACTGGTCCTATCTGGCCCCCACCCAAAAGCAAGACATTGATCGCTTGGCGCTGAAGTTTGCAAAAATGCGCGCCTTTCCGCCAGCTATGTCAGGTGTGGTGACTCCCCTATCACGCTAAAACTTGTGACACCAAAAGATAAAAAAAGGACGGCTTATTTAACGAATAAGCCGCCCTTTTTTTGGGGTGCTGAGTGATATCAGATCTTGTGAGTAGCCACAGGATCATCAATGTGCACGTACTGATTGAGCAAATCAATAGCCTCATCAATGCGGTTACACACCACCAGTCTTTCTAAGTCTTGCTGCTTCATAAACCCTTGCTCAGTGGTGTGATTAAGGTGCGCTATCAGGGGATCATAAAATCCATTGATGTTTAGAATAATCATAGGTTTTTCGTGCTGATACAACTGGCGCCAAGTGGCAATCTCCATAATCTCTTCAAGAGTGCCAAGCCCTCCTGGCAGGGTGATAAAGGCATCAGCGTACTCTGCCATAATTGCTTTGCGGGTGTGCATGGTATCGGTCAAATGAAGACGCGTCAGCCCTTTATGAGCAATCTCATGATCCAGCATAAAGCTTGGTATCACGCCCACCGCTTGCGAGCCACCTTCAATGACGGTATCAGCCACAGCGCCCATCAGTCCTATACTTGCGCCGCCATAGACCAAACCCATGTCATTTTTTGCTAAGGCAGTACCCAGCTCTCTAGCCGCTGCTTCATAAACTGGGCTATTGCCCATGCGTGACCCACAGTATACCGCCACAAGACGCTGCTTGATTGAGGCTTTGTCTACTACCTGTGTCACATGCTCAACATCTTTACTGGTTATGGTGGTGCTATAGCTCATGTTCGTTGCGCTATTCGCTTGAGTGTTTAAGGATTGTGTCATAAATAAGTGCCATGTTAAGAATTAAATATCGGTATAAATAATCAGATGAACCATAATAACATAGTCTGCAATAACACAATTTATCACTGTGTTCTGATTTAGTTTATCGGCTGTACAAAACGGCAAATTAGGTGACTTGTCTGTCTACATTGATCACACTATAACCCATAAAAATTGAGTATTATAAGTAACTATTAACTCTATCTTAACTTAAGACACTCACTTACAGGGCAGTTATTATGAGTACATCTCTTGAGAAAACCACCAATATTAACGATTTAAAGCATCAAGCCGTTAATACCACTGACTCAAACTCACCCAGCACCTTAATCATTATGACGGAGCGTAATCAGCCACTTACCGCCACGCTGTATTTGCCTGAGCAGACCTTAGCTGATGACATCAAAAACGCCATTATGATAGCGCCAGCCACCGGCATTAAACGCTGGTTTTATAACAGCTTTGCTACCTATCTTGCCAGTCAAGGCTTTGGGGTGATTACTTATGACAATGAAGGCATTGGTGACTCATTAACCTCTGCGCTCTCTAAATGTGATGCGTCATTAATCAGCTGGGGACGTCACGATGCCACCGCCGTACTAGATGCCTTGCAGCAACAATTTCCAAATGCCAAATACCATCTGGTGGGTCACAGTGCAGGCGGTCAACTTATTGGCTTAATGCCCAATTATCAAGCACTGTCCTCTGTATTCAACGTGGCCTGCTCCTCAGGCCGTATTAAGAATATGGAGCTACCTTTTAAGGCACAAGCTATGGTCTTTATGGACGCCGCCATTCCGCTAGGCAATCTTATCTTGGGCTACACGCCCTCTGATAAATTTAATATGGGTGAGCCACTGCCGCGTGGTGTCGCCAAGCAGTGGCGTGATTGGTGTAATGGCAAAGGCTATATCAAGACCGCCTTTGGCAAAACTGTATTTACCCATTATTATGATGAATTAGATACCCCCTCACTATGGCTTAACTTCACCGATGATGACATTGCCAATGCCAAAAACGTGGACGATATGCTCGCTGTATTTACAGCCATGCCAGCCAAAAAACGTATGATAAGCCCCAAGGAATTTGGCTTAAACCACATCGGCCATATGAAATACTTCAGCAGTAAAACCCATGCTAAAGCGCCCAAGCTTTGGCAAATGGCAACCGACTGGATTGTAGAGCATGGTGATGTATCGGCTTAGCATGGCTCGCACAAGTTAAGATTAATGCCATAAAAAAGCTTTCTGGCTGCCGCTTAGAAAGCTTTTTTTGTCTCTGCTGTAAGCTGACACTCTCGCTTTATCGGTGAGTATTGCCACATTTAATCTCGATAAGATGCCAAGTATCATTTCGGTAAGTGATTGCTATGATAGATACACCCTATACCATGGCGCTTGTTATACTCGCCATATCACTTTAATAAATGCCCATTAATATAACTGATATAACTGATATGACTGATATTCGCGCTTCACAGATATCCTTGCAGACATCTGGGCCATGGCAGCAGTATAAGCGCCCTTTCGTTCGCGACTTGGCCTTTGCGCTTGCCTGCCCTGATGCATTGACCCACTGGATATCCCCCAACTCAAATCTGGTATCGCCTAAGATTGATGTACATCCGCCTGATTTTTGGTACACACAATACACCACTTATGCTGAGCGCTTGCATCACTTAGATAACACCACAGCTTATCAGGAGTTAACACGTTATCTTATGTCACGGCCAAGCCCTTATCGTCTGGGCTTTCACTTTGAGGGGTTGATGCATTTTTGGTTAGAAGATGGTTATCGCCTGCAATTACACCCCTATGAGGTGGTCGCTCATAATGTTCAGCTGTATAACGGCATGCAGACCACCGGCGAGCTGGATTTTATTTTGCGCAATAAAGACACCAATGAGATAGAGCACTGGGAGCTGGCAATAAAGTTTTATCTGGGCTCTGCACCTTATGGCTTTGCCAATTGGGTCGGTATCAATAATAAGGATACTCTTGAGCGCAAATTGACGCATATGCAGACCAAGCCGTTTCGTAGTCTATGGGTAGATTTGGATTTTTATGAAAAGGTAAAAATTGATAAACGTTACGTGGTGATGAAGGGGCGGTTTTTCCGTCCCAATGAGGCCAGTTTTGTACGTCCACAATGGCTAAATGAGCACTTCCCCTTACACACTTGGTATCAGGTTGACAGTAAAGCTGAGCTTGACGCCTTAGCGATGCCCAATTTGCGGCCAGCACATTATATTGAGTGGATTACCAATCGCCCCTTTTATGAGGCCGGATTTTTGACTCAAGGTAGGCCATTGCTACTCGACCCCACGCTTAATAAGGCTGAGCTGAGTCGGCGCCGTCACCGTTTGGCCCAGTGGCCGTATAGTCCGTTACGCCTTGAACACATTGATACCAATTTATATTTTAATGAGCAGCAGCCCGTGGTGTTGGTAAGACCGCAATAAGTACCATGCATGACACCTATAACCACAACCCACAAGCATAAAAAATCCTCTTTAACGGCGGTTAAAGAGGATTTTTAAAGCAACTGATTATTTAAATCCGTTAATTAAGCTGAATAAGCTGCCACTAACGGGCCATGCGCCATACGCTAACTTGACCTGATTTGGTTTGAGTCAATAGATAGCCTGAAGCTGAGGTGAGCTTATTAATAGCGCCTTTAGTCTGAGTGCGGCTAACAATACGGCCATCTTCTGGCGATAAGAAGTGCACCACACCGTCCAAGTCACCAATAGCAATGTAGTTACCCACACGCTCAGGGTTACTGAGCTGACGATACGCTAGGTCATCATTTTCCCATAATAATTCACCAGTTTGACGGTTGTAAGCTTTTACCTTACCGTCTAAAGTGGTGCTGATCACTGCTCTGTCCGTCACAGCCAAGCTGTTTTTACTGGCGGCCTCTTGCAAAAAAGTAACCTGACCGCTTGCTAAGTCTGCGGCCAACAGCTGACCACTATAGCTGACTGCCAATAGCTGACCTTGATCGACTGTAGGGGTACCATCGATATCCGTCATGCGCTGAATTTCACTGGCGCCTGAAGGGATTCCCACACGGCGGTTCCATAACGGAATACCGGCCTCAATATCAACAGCGTGCAAACGGCCATCTGCACCGCCTAGCAGCGCGGTACGCTGATCTAGCAAGGTAGGCTTCGCACTGCCACGCACACTGATGCTTGGTGTTTGAGTGGTGAATTTCCAAATCGACTCACCGGTTTGCAGTGACAAGCCATGCATCACGCCATCATTGGCAGAAAGCAGCACTCGATTATTGTGAATAAGCGCCGGTGCTAGTACGGTACCACTTAGCTTGTTTTGCCATTTGATGCTGCCATCTGCAGTATTTAAGGCCACCACACGTGCAGATTTCGTGGTCACTACGGCAGTTTGACTGGCGCCGTCAAAGGCCACGCCGCCCACGATATCCTCTTTTAAGTCGGTGCTCCATAACGCCTGACCATTAAGACCATAGCTGGAGACTTTGCCTGAGTTTGAAGCAGCTACGATTTGTTTACCATCAAATCCCACCTCAAAGCGGTTGACGTCCGCAAGCTTTGAGCGGCCGCTAACATTGGTCTGTAGCACTGGCTCCACCACATTAACAGACTGCTCTAGCTGCACCAATTTGGTGGGCTTATGCTGTTCAGGCTTAATGGTTTTGCCACAAGCAGAAACCAAGGCAATAGACACACATAAAAGACTAATTTTAGAAGCTTGTGCTATAACACCGGCTCGTGAGTTTGGGGTTTTGTTGTTCTGCATATTAGATCAGCTCAATTGGTTAAAAGTCATAGCACACTAAAAAACGGCTTTAGGGTTTTTGGTACTAATCTTATTGTTGTGTATGTTATAACAAATTCGGTTGTAAACAAAAAGTCCAATGGCCTATTATTGTACTTACTTATTGTAACGCAGGCTTACTGAGCCTGACCTGCCTCACCTTGTGCATCCGACGCTTGAGCGGCTGCCAGCTGAGATAGCGCGGCTTCAAGAGCAGCATCTGATTCACCCTCTGCAGGCTGCTCCACATTCTCAGGCATATTCACAATAGGAGTCGTCGGTTCAATGGCTTCAGGCGTTACCCCTAAGCTTTCAAGCTTTAAGCGCAAAAACGGACGCTCTTCATGACGCTTAGACAAAAGGCTCCATGCGTTTTGATAGGCACGCAGCGCTTTTTCATCTTCTTTTTGAGCCAGATAAATATCACCCAATAGCTCTTGCTGAGTCGCTTCAAAGGCCACAGGCACATCGGTAGATGCTTGAGTTAATGCGCCATCGATATCCCCATCACTCAGTAGCACAGAGGCATAACGAAGCTGGGTTAACGCATGAAGACCTGGGTCTTTAACATCAATCTCCATCGCCTTTTTTAAGGCCGCAGCGGCGGTTTTATAATCTTTTGCATCCACAGCATTACGCGATTTAATCATCAGCGCTTGCCAAGCATAAATGGTTGAACCATGCTTGGCCACAAGATCATCAATGTCTGAGTTGAGCTTTTTGCTGGCGGCGGCATCTACTTGTGGCGCACCCATTAGCTCATCATTGGCCGTCTCAATAGCCGAGTACTTATCGGCAGCTACGGTATCGGCTTTTAGACCCGAGTTTTGTAGATAGGTCCAGCCAAAGTAACCAATTAATGCCAATAAAATAGCACCTATGATATAGCCGGCAGCCTGCTTTAGCTTGTCCATTGAAGGGGTCTCACCGCTGTTGTTCAAGTCTGGTGAAGTGGGCGTGGGACGTTTGGCCATAAATCTACCTAATATATTAATAACTAAATATTTAAATTGCGGCGTACTGCCGAAAGCTCAAAACAAGGAGCAATAACTGTTTGGTGATTATAGACGAAAGTTTTCGGCGCTGTGTAGCCATAATTTATCTTGGCTCACCTGCTCACCAGTGTGCATGGTCTTGACACTAATGGTGCCATTTTCTACTTCATCTTGCGCTAAAATCACAGTTAACTGAGCCCCTGATTTGTCGGCTTTTTTCATTTGCGCCTTTAGACTGCTGGCACTGGCCATTTTCACTCGCAGATCACTACGTGCCTGTCTTAACGACTGAGCATACAACAGTCCCTGCTGGTATAAGTCGGGATGCACCACAACGAATACATCACAAGCAGGTTGTGCTTGAATAGGGTTCACGGCTTGTACCAATAACAATAAGCGCTCAAGACCCATAGCAAAGCCGACGGCGGGTTCTGATTTGACCGCTTTGGCTTTGTCTTCTGACTTACCGATAGATTTGAGCTGACCGATAAGTCCATCATAACGACCACCGGCACAAACTGTGGCCTGCGAGCCGAGCTTGTCAGTGACCCACTCAAATACGGTTTTGTTGTAGTAATCCAGCCCACGAACCAAGTTTGGATTGACCACATACTCGATGCCTAAGGCGGTTAAATACGTCTTTAGCTGCTCAAAGTGCGCTTGACTGTCTTCGCCTAAGAAGTCAGCCAAGCGAGGCGCTTCCATTAATAAAGCTTGGGTATTTGGGTCTTTGCTGTCTAAGATACGCAGCGGATTGGTGGTCAATCGGCGCTGACTGTCTTCATCTAACTGCTCTTTTTTGGTCTGTAAAAACTCAACCAACGCGCTGCGATAGGCTTTGCGCTCATCAAGCTCCCCTAAGCTGTTAATCTCTAAGCTAAGCTCATGGTCAATGCCTAAGCGCTGCCACATTAAGTAGGTCATGGCAATCAGTTCAGCTTCCACATCCACATGCTCACTACCAAAGGCCTCCACCCCTAATTGGTGAAACTGACGGTAGCGGCCTTTTTGTGGCTGCTCATAGCGGAACATCGGACCCATGTACCAAAGCTTCGGACTGTCGCCGCGCAATAAGTTATGCTCAATTACAGCACGGACAGCACCAGCGGTGCCTTCTGGACGCAGGGTAATGGGGGTTGGCGGATCAGACTTATCGGTGAAGCTGAACATCTCTTTTTCTACGATGTCTGTGGCATCGCCAATGGCGCGTGCAAACAGCTGTGTCTCCTCAACGATAGGCAAACGAATCTCTTCGTAACCGAACTGATCTAGCGCTTGTTTTAACATCGCCTCTAGTTGTCGCCACTCGCTACTGGGGCGACTGGTGGCGGTCTCTACCTGCAAAATATCGTTAAACCCTTTGATTGATTTGATCATACTTATTGCCCAGATTATTTTTTTGAGAAACGCTTATCTTGCGTTTTATAAGAACAAAGCAGCCATTCAAAAAATGGCCGCGTTACATTAGCCCAAAGTGCTCGCTACTGGCTACCATCGACGCGTAGGATTTCATTAGCAGCTTGTTTTTCGGCCGCCGCCACACGCTCACGTACCATTTTTTCGATATTATCTACCAAGGTAGTGGTATCAATGAGGTGGCTCTTTTCACCTTGCAAATACACCAGTGAATTGGGGGATGCACCCACCACCCCGATATCTGCCTCTTTGGCTTCACCAGGCCCATTCACCTTACAGCCGATAACCGACACATCCATCGGCACCCGTACATCTTCTAAACGGGCCTCTAACTGATTCATCACCCGAATCACATCGAACTCTTGGCGTGAACAGCTGGGACAGGCAATAAAGTTAATGCCGTTGGCACGAATATTAAGTGACTTTAGAATATCAAAGCCAATTTTAATTTCATCTTCAGGCTCGGCTGCCAATGAAATGCGGATGGTGTCGCCGATGCCGTCTAATAACAAACCGCCTAGAGCAATGGCAGATTTGACCGTACCGGTACGATAAACACCTGCCTCGGTTACGCCTAGATGTAGTGGATTATCAATTTGTTGCGATAACAAACGATAAGCATCTAAGGTCAAAAACACATTACTGGCCTTCACCGATACCTTATATTGATCGAAGTTTAAGCGATCTAAGATGTCAATGTGACGCATGGCCGACTCGACCATGGCCTCACCGGTAGGCTCGGTGTATTTGCGCTGAATCTCTTTTTCTAATGAACCGGCATTGACCCCGATACGAATGGGAATATTGTAATCACGGGCACAGGCCACCACTTCACGCACTTTGGCATCATTACCAATATTGCCTGGGTTAATGCGCAAGCAGTCTGCACCCGCTGCCGCCACAGCCAATGCAATCTTATAATCAAAATGCACATCAGCAATCAAAGGGATATTGACCCGCTTTTTGATTTCGGCAAAGGCAGCTACCGTGTCCATGGTCGGTGTTGAGATACGCATCATATCGGCTCCTGCATCCACACAGCGCTCAATCTGCGCGACTGTAGCATCCACATCACAGGTGTCCGTATTGGTCATGCTTTGTACGCTAATGGGGGCATCTCCACCGACTGCCACATCACCGACATAGATTTTTTTGGTTTGACGACGTTTTATTGGAGAGGGAGTTGACATAAGACTTCTCAGTTGACTGGACATTTATAAAAAGCGTATTACAAGGTAGGTCGGCCAGCAGCGCATAAACGTCTATGTCGCTGCCGCTTTTATTTTTAAAACTTGTCGAAAATAAAGATGATAAAGACCTCTTACGGCGCTAGGCTAAAATTGGCTTTATTGTCTTGAGCAAAATCGTTTAGCTCAATGGGCTGACCATTTAAATTCAAGGCCACATTTGAAACTTGATCAATTTGAATTTTAAAGGGTGCTTTACCCGCAAGCTTGTAGCTACCTGCAGACTGATTGCCGCTTAATAAGGTATTACCTGTGGCATCTACCACATTTAGCTGCGTATTGGCACTGACTGTCAAATCCAAATTGGCATCAGTGGTGTTGCTTGCAACCGCTGAGCCTGTATTATCTAACGCACTACCGCCACTGACCACAGCGGTATTAATGGCAGCGCCTGCCGACTGTTCGCTGTCTGATAGATCATCCACCAAAGCGTTGTCATCGGTTTCAACAGCGGTCGCATCTTGCGCATTAGAGACGGTGCGAATTAAGAATACCGCCAACACAATCAGACCGATAACCCCCAGCACCAATAAAGGATTGATACGAATAGAGCGTCGGCCTTCGCGTTGTAATGTACCCATAGGCTTAAGTGGCGACTCAATATCATCGACACTCTTTTTCTTTAGCTCATCGGGATAGTTACGGTTAAAGCTATCAACGATTTGGTCGGGATCTAAACCCAAAAACTTAGCGTAATTAATCACAAAACCACGCGCAAAAGCTGCTTGAGGCAACGATCTAAAATCTTCAGCTTCAATGGCTTCTAAATGACGGTTTAGAATAAATAGCTCGGCAGCCACATCATCTATGCTCAGATTTTTGTTGATGCGAGCCTGCTTGAGTCGATTACCAAATGAGCCGACATTTTGGTTGGATGTGTCTAAATTAGCGGTTGACGGGTCTTTTTTATCTATGTCCATGATGCCTCTGGGTTACGAATCCAAACTTTTAGCTTTTTGGCTTCTTCACTATGCGAAAAGTCAGCTCAAAGCTGTCGCGAATGTTGTCTTTATAAGGATAATTTTTATCTTACTGCCGGTTTTATAGGTATTCCAATTGTATCTTGTAGCGCTTTAAGCCTAACCCCTTGTCTTATCATACGAGGGGTTTGGGCGTCGTCACCTAGCTGCAGATGCATCTCATTATACAAATTTTGGGCATAAGCCACCTCACCACTGTCTAATAAGAGATCAACCAACTCTAAATGTGCACTAACATTGCCGCGATCAAGCTCAAGTACTTGCACGGCAGCTTGGCTGGCCAATTGGGTGTCGCCAAGCTGCCGTGCAGTAAGGCCTAGGTTTTGTAACGCCTTTATACGTCCCTCATACCCTAAGGCTAAGCCAGCTATTTTAAATTGCGCCAGCGCCGCTTGATACTGGCCACTTTGGGACAAATACACCCCATAGTTATTATGCGCCGGCATAAAGCTTGGGTCATGCTTGATCGCTTGACGAAAAAAGCTGTCTGCCTGAGCCCAATTGTGCGCACTGCCCTCACGCTGTAGTAGCAGTGCCTGCATATCATAAGCGGGCGCATACGCCTTATCCGCCTCAAGCGCTCTATTAAGCTGGCGCTGTGCGGCATCTAACTGGCCTGTATTTAAATACTGCGCCGCCATCTGTGTTCTTATGTCGGCCACTTGCCTACTCGCAGTTGGCGCACTATGAGCAGGCCCATTTATGCCTGTCACTGAGCCGATAGACTGGCAGCCTATCATTAAAAGCGGTACGCTAAGCAGCAAGCTTGCATAACACAAACGGGTCAATCTAAAGTGCGTCAGGCGCAACCTACTATGGGCACTCGATGAGTTAAAGCCATACTGCTGCCTGCTGGTTGTCATCGATATCCTTATAAAGGGCTTGCGCCAATTGCACCTTAATGGCTAAGCGTTAATATACCATCCTGTAAACAGTATTGTAACGACCTAGCCTAGATTGTGCACCTAAAACATATAAACTTTTTATCATAATGCAAGCAGGCTTAAGGTTTCAAGTGCTTAAAGACTAATAAATACTCATGACAGTTAATCTATTGCCGCTACTAACCCTCGCTTTGCTGCTCATTGGCTGCACGCTGTTTAATACTTTGCTGCCATTTTGCCGAGCGGCGGGTTCTGTCTGCCACCTGTCCGACCAGCTGACCACAAGCTGCATCAATGTCATCGCCACGAGTTTGACGAATAGTACACACAAACCCTGCATTATTTAAGATGTTGCTAAAGGCATGGATGCGATTGTTACTTGAGCGGTCATAAGGCGCATGCGGGAACGGATTAAATGGAATTAAGTTAATCTTACTGGGTAGGCCGTCTAATAAGGCCACCAACTGCTGTGCATGCTCATCGCTATCATTGACGCCCGCTAGCATCACATACTCAATGGTCACATGTTTTTTGTGGCGCGGATTGTTGTCATGGACATACGCCTTGGCCGCAGCGATAAGCTCACTTAGTGGATATTTTTTATTAATGGGCACCAGCTCATTGCGCAGCTCATCATTGGGCGCATGCAACGAGATGGCTAACGCTACATCAATATCCTTGTAAAGCTCATACATCTTGGGCACAACCCCTGAGGTCGATAAAGTCACACGGCGCTTTGATAACCCATAAGCATGATCTGAGAGCATTAGACCCATAGAGGACACCACAGGCGTATAGTTCAACAGCGGCTCGCCCATGCCCATCATCACCACGTTGGTCACATTGTTTTGCCACTCGGTGCTATCAACCCCCTCCATATACGACGCATTGGCCACCCAAAGCTGACCGATGATTTCGGCAGCGGTCAAATCCCGCTCAAAGCCTTGTTTGCCAGTACTACAAAAGCTGCAATCGAGCGCACAACCCACTTGCGATGAGATACATAATGTCTTGCGGCCATTGACCTTGCTGTCATCAGCAGGAATCAATACGGTTTCAACCAATGAGCCGCCAGCCACTTTAAACACCCATTTACGCGTACCATCTTCGCTAAACTCTTTGTGCACCACTTCAGGCAGCTCAATACACGCCTGCTCGCTTAACTTCTCACGCAGACCCTTGGATAAGTTGGTCATTTGTGCAAAGTCTGTGACCCCGTGCTGATAAATCCATTTCATAACCTGAGTGGCACGAAATGGCTTTTCACCAATGTGTTTAAAATACGCACCCAATTGCTCTTGGTTCATACCCAAGATATTAGTTTTGGTCGGGGCATTAGGATGGAATGTAGCGGGCGTGCTGTCTGCAGGCTGCATGGGGATTTTGGTCATGATGACTTATCTAACCTAAGTTGGATGTGTGGATGGGTATACAGATGATCAATCAAGGCTGATTGATAAGAGGTTGTCACTCTATTTGACGTATTATAACTTAATTTGATGACTTATATTGATACAAGCCTCTATGTTATCAAGCCCGACATACACTGGCTGTGAATTAACAATGAAAAAACGGCTAAGCACTCAGCTCAGCCGTCTTTTTGTTAGGCTAATGCCCAACGGGTGTGATAAATACGGTGTTATACATGCATTGTCTAACACTTACAACATAAGTCAAATTAACGAGTACGGTCTAGCACTTCGTTGTCGCTGAAGAAATAAGCGATTTCACGTTTTGCTGATTCAGCAGAGTCTGAACCATGTACGGCGTTTTCATCAATGCTTGAAGCGAAATCTTTACGGATTGTGCCTTCAGCAGCTTCCGCTGGGTTAGTGGCACCCATGATTTCACGGTGCTTAGCGATGGCGTTTTCGCCCTCTAATACAGACACAACCACAGGACCTGACGTCATGAAAGATACTAGGTCATTGTAGAATGGACGTTCTTTGTGCTCAGCATAAAAACCGCCAGCTTTTTCGTCGTCAAGATGTAGCATTTTTGCGCCAACAATCTTAAGACCCGCTTCTTCAAAACGGCTGTAAATAGCGCCGATGTGGTTGCCGCCTACAGCATCAGGTTTGATGATAGATAAAGTGCGTTCGATAGCCATGATTAAGCTCCTTAAATTAAGTGAAGGGATTGCAAATAAAACAGGGTATAAAAGACACAGCCACTTTAGTAGCACTTATGCCTTTAAACTGCGCTTATTATAACGGCTCAGCTTCTAAATGATAGGAAAAAATAAATCTCGTTCGCAAAATAGAAACAATTAGACACCAAGACTTAACTTTTATGTCTTATTTTTTAGCCGATTTGAGGGGTTGGCTGCAGTCTTGCTGTGTTTAAATCACCTCACTATTTTGACCCAACTATCACATAACCTTGTGCTAATCTTGCGCTAACCTTGCTGTTATTTTATAGCCTCTAAATTTTAACCAAAATACGGGACGAAAGTGCGCCTAAAATTAGGTTTCAGAGCAAATATTAGCTATAATTGGCGCCGTATAATTAAGGCCCAGAGAAAGCTGACTGATGACGCATCACTGCCCTAATGATTTAGTGGATTTGGTTGAGAGAGAACAACCGCATATCCGCCCTAATTTCACCCACTGAGTTAATAGCAAAACCTGTAACAGCACTAGCCATATCATTTAATCCGTCCCATTCTATCCCGTCTCCTATTTATATGTATGCACAGAGCTTTTGGTTCTTGGCAGGGAGGACTATTTATATGATTTTTGGCGCAATAAATAAAGGTGAAAGGCCGGTATTCATAATGAACAAGTCAGTACTAAAAGCTCATATGCAAACCTAACGATTAAAAAACGTATTACAAACCTTGATACTAACCCCTTAAATACTAACCGCTTAAATACTAACCCCTTAAACTAACATATCAATAAAAGTGACAAAGGATATTTCATGCCACAATCTCAAACTGCCCCACGTACTAAAGCACAAAGCATTGAACGTAATGAGCGCCAATACCAAGTGGGCGTACTAAAAAGATATGGCCTATTAATAGGTGTCTCATTAATTACTGTTATTGCCGTGTTATTGTCGATTTGGTGGTTGGCCCTTTTGGCTGGTGTGCTGGTCATGGTCGGTATCTATGACTTATTACAATCCAAACATGCCGTGCTATACAACTACCCTATTGCCGGTCATATCCGCTACTTTTTGGAAAGCTATCGCCCTGAGATTCGCCAGTACTTTATTGAAAATGATAAAGAGGAAGTGCCTTTTTCACGCCAGCAGCGCGCCTTGGTCTATCAGCGTGCTAAGAATGTCAGTGATACCAATGCATTTGGTACGCTAGATGACTTATATACTCAAGGCAAAGAGTGGTTTTTACAATCTCAAACCAGCCACCCTCTAGATGTAGAGGATTTTCGCATTATCGTGGGGAATGAGCACTGTAAACAGCCTTATTCTATGTCGGTATTTAACATCTCAGCGATGAGCTTTGGTAGTCTATCAGGCAATGCGATTATGGCATTGAACCAAGGCGCTAAAATGGGCGGCTTCGCTCATGATACCGGAGAGGGCGCCATCAGTCCTTATCACCGCAAGTTTGGTGGCGATCTAATTTGGGAGCTGGGCACGGGCTACTTTGGCTGCCGTGATGATCACGGTAACTTTAATCCAGAGCTGTTTGAGATGCATGCCAAAGAAGATCAGGTAAAAATGATTGAGGTTAAATTATCTCAAGGCGCCAAACCAGGCAAAGGCGGTGTCTTACCGGCCGAAAAGATTACAGAAGAGATTGCCCAAACTCGCCGCATCCCAATGGGAGAAGACTGTGTATCCCCCTCTACCCACTCAGCCTTTAGTACCCCGCGCGAGCTGGTTCATTTTTTACAGCAGCTGCGTGAGTTATCTGGTGGTAAGCCTGTGGGCTTTAAGCTATGTATTGGTCAGCCTTGGCAGTTTATGGCAATAGTCAAGGCCATGATTGAAGAGGACAACTATCCTGACTTTATCGTGGTAGATGGCGCAGAAGGTGGTACGGGCGCTGCTCCTGTAGAGTTTATGGACAGTGTGGGTATGCCATTAATTGACGGCTTTTTATTTGTACACAACACCCTAGTGGGCGCAGGTATTCGTGATAAAATAAAAATCGGTGTCAGTGGTAAGATTGTCTCAGCCTTTGATATTGCCAAAATGTTGGCACTGGGGGCAGACTGGTGTAACTCGGCGCGCGGCTTTATGTTCGCAGTCGGCTGTATCCAATCTCGCTCTTGTCATACCAACACCTGTCCGACCGGTGTGGCAACCCAAGATCCGTATCGCGAAAAAGCACTGGACGTGCCCAGCAAGTCTGAACGTGTGGCAAGCTTCCATAAAAACACGCTAAAATCACTGTCCAACTTCGTTGGCGCTGTGGGTCTATCGCATCCTTACGACTTACACCCTTATCATGTGGCACGTCGTATGGATGATGGCTCCATCAAGCTATTGTCTAGATGCTTTTACTTTATAGATGAAGGGGCATTATTGACCATGAATGCCCGTTCAGAGATTTATAATCAGATGTGGGTAATGGCAGATCCCGATAGCTTCAAAGCCGATAACGAAGCCTATATTGCTTATAATGAAGACTCACGTCACACCCATAAAAATGCGGCGGTGGACACTGAGCACTTAGTATTCCCAACCGATATGTAATCTTGTTTAAAGGCCCCTTTATGACCCTAACCCAGCTCACACTCAACTTGCGTAAACCTTCCTTGATGATGAGCCTGGTGTTAGGGACATTATTGGCCTTAACCGGCTGCAAACACGAAGAGCTTGATGATTTCATTCAAAGCGTCAAGGGCGCCGCTGACTCTGACGAGCAGTTTTGTCACTCAAGCTCACAGCCTTTTAATCATGCTTTATGCAGTATTTCACAAAGCCAGCTATCGCAAGCACAAGCGCCTTTATCGCTGCGCTTATTTTGGAAATCTGGCCAGTGGCAGGCGGGTGAAAATCAGCCACAAGCCGCCATTGTCGATCAAGATAAATCTCATGAGCCGCTTTATAAGTTTGATACCCTGATTAAAGATTTGCCCAAAGACAGCGAGCTGAAGTTTGCTGCCAATGCAGGTATGTATGATGGCAACTTTGCTCCTATTGGCTATACGGTCATCCAAGGCCGACAGATATTATCGCTCAATTTAAAGCAAGGAGGTGGTAATTTTCATTTACTACCCAATGGCGTATTGTGGTGGGATAAGGCCAATCACGTGCATATCACAGAAAGTACACAGCTTGATGCGATGCTAAAAAATGGCGAAGCCAAACCTTGGTATGCTACCCAATCTGGCCCTATGCTGGTGATTGATGGTCATATCCATCCCAAGTTTAATAGTGATAGCACCTCCAAAAAAATCCGTAATGGTGTGGGGGTCTGTGACGGCAGTCAAATCCATTTTGTGACCAGTCGTGAGCCGGTCAACTTTTATCAATTTGCCCGTTTTTTTAAAGAGGATCTGCACTGCGATAATGCTCTGTTTTTAGATGGTGGGGTGGCCTCCGCTTTGTACGCGCCGGATGTTGCTGCTCAAGAAGAAAAAAACATGGGGGTCATGGTGGGACTTATTGAGACCCATCCTGACTCACAACATGATCAGTAACCCTCACGGGCCAACTAAGCGCAATAGCCCACCCTTTCTTCATGGATTTTTGCTACAATGTGCGCTAAATTTTACCCTCTATTTAATAGTCGTACTTAACCTCATATCCAAGGGTCGTTTTTATTGATTGTTATTGATGAGCGATCTTCCACTTTATTTTATTACCTTAAATCACATCAAATTAAGAGAGACAAATCATGGGCTTTAATTGTGGCATCGTGGGCTTACCAAACGTTGGAAAATCAACTTTATTTAATGCGTTAACCAAAGCGGGTATTGCCGCAGAAAACTTTCCATTTTGTACCAAAGATCCTAACGTCGGTATCGTACCTGTACCTGATCCACGTCTAAACAAACTGGCCGAAATTGTAAAGCCTGAGCGTGTATTGCCGACCACTATGGAATTTGTGGATATTGCTGGTCTGGTAGCTGGCGCATCACAAGGTGAAGGGATGGGTAACCAGTTCTTAGCCAATATCCGTGAGACCGATGCGATCGCTCACGTGGTACGCTGCTTCGATGATGACAACGTCATCCACGTAGATGGCCGTGTCAGCCCTATTGATGATATCGAAACCATCAATACTGAGCTGGCTTTGGCTGACTTAGAAGCCGTTGAGCGTGCTATTGTGAACTTGACTAAAAAGGCTAAGGGCAATGACAAAGATGCTCAAGCCACCCTTGATGTGTTCAAAAAAATCGAACCTTTATTGGCCGAAGGCAAAGCTGCGCGCGGTGCCAACTTAGATCAAGATGAGAAAAAGCTGATTAAAAGCTATGGCCTAATCACTTTAAAGCCCACCATGTATATTGCCAACGTCAGTGAAGATGGATTTGAGAACAATCCTTATCTTGACGCTGTTCGTGACTATGCGGCCAAAGAAGAGGCAATCGTATTGCCTTTATGCAACCAAATTGAAGCAGAAATCTCTCAATTAGATGAGGCAGATAAAGCCGACTTCTTAGAGGGCATGGGCATGGAAGAGGCAGGTCTTGACCAAGTCATTCGCTTGGGCTACAAACTGCTCGATATGCAAACTTACTTCACCGCTGGTGTTAAAGAAGTACGTGCTTGGACTGTCAAAGTGGGCGCCACGGCACCTGAAGCGGCTGGGGTTATCCACACTGACTTTGAGCGCGGCTTCATTCGTGCCGAAGTGATTGCTTATGAAGACTTCATTGAGCATGGCGGCGAAAAAGGCGCAGCTGCTGCCGGTAAGTCTCGCTTAGAGGGCAAGACCTATATCGTCCAAGATGGCGATGTGATGCACTTTAGATTTAACGTGTAGCTTTAGCTTCACACTGATAAAAAGTAAATAGCAGCTCACGTTACTTAGGGTAAAAGACTCTTTATTTTGCCCTAATGCTGAGACCTAAAAAAAGCCGACCTTGTAAATAACTCAACGGTCGGCTTTATTTTAAGATATTATTGTTATAATATAACATACTATTGTGGCTTTATTTTCGGCTGGATCTAACCCAGCCTGTTATCGCTAACTTGCGTTTGCTATTTTATAGGATTTTTTATGTCACCTTTGTCTTTTTACCATCGATTGACTTTAGCCTCTGCTCCTCAAATGACAGGTGGTCGTTTGAGCGGTTTATTACTACTTAGCGCCTGTCTAGGCTTGACGGCTTGCCAGCCTAATGAGCCCTCAAATGCCTCCAACACCGATACCCAAGAACAGCATGAACATTCTGAACATGACGATCATCAGACTGATCACGCAGAGCATGGCCATGACGAACATGACGAACAGGCTCATGACGAACACGATGAGCATGACCATGAGGCAGCCGCTCATCATCACGACCATGCCGACCAGCCACGTATCACCTTTAAGTGTCAGCCTGAAGGCGACATTAGCGTCTACTATCATAACGATGATGAGCCAAAGACCGCCCACCTACTGTTAGATGGCCTAGAGTATGACTTAGTTGAAGACAGCAACCTGCCCGCACAGACTTATATCAGCAGCCTTGGTCTAGATGACAGCCACGGCTTAGTGTGGCAAGTACAAGATAAGCAGGCGAGCTTATTTTCAGTGCCTACCGCACTTGCTAAAGCCAAATCAATTAACGACCAGACTCATCTTGAACAGCAAAATAAACTATACGACTGTCAGCAAACCGGCCAAATGTAGCCGCTCCCTGATAAGCAATCACAGATAAGCAGGCTATAAAATGAGCAGTGGGTGGTTTTGGTGCCCGGTGATAAAAAATAGCACATAAGACGGGGCATGGGTTTTTCTGGTATGCTAATTAACACTGTTTTTTTTTGTTGATTTGGTGACTTATGACCCAGCCTGTTGATTTTACTGCCCACCCTCACTTAGTAGATACCCTCAAGCCTGAGCGTGTCTCTGCCAATAAGCGCTGGTCGTACCTATTTACCGACCGCCGCTTGGGCAGTATTCAAAAACGCCCCTCCCAAGAAAAATCACGCACGCCGTTTCATAAAGACTATGACCGCTTAATCTTTTCTCACTCATTTCGGCAACTCAACCAAAAGACTCAAGTACACCCACTGACCAACCAGATGGGCATTCATACTCGGCTTACCCATTCACTTGAGGTGTCGAGTATCGGCCGCTCCTTAGGCATGATGGCTGCCGAAAAGCTGCAAGACAAGCTACCGGAAGGCTTGCCGCGTGGGGTTAGCGTCGCTGATGTTGGGGTAATTGTACAGGCAGCCTGCTTAGCGCATGATATCGGCAATCCACCCTTCGGCCATGCCGGCGAGTATGCCATCCGTGACTGGTTTAATCAGCCCAGTCAGCAACAATTCTTAAGTCATTTAACACCGGCTGAGCGCTTAGATTTGCAAGGCTATGAAGGCAATGCTCAAGGTTTTAGGCTCCTAACTTGTAATGAGCATCACCCTGATCGTGGTGGCATGCGCTTGACTTGCGCGACCTTAGGCGCCTTTATGAAATACCCGTGGCTGGCCAAACACAGCAATCAGCTACAACATAACCAGAGCGCTGCTTTATCTGCTCAAAGTGCAGAGCCTTTTACGCCGCCGGCCCCTTTTATCAGTGCCCTAAATATCAAAAAATATGGCTGCTTTAATAGTGAAGCCCCTTTACTCGATAAGTTGGCCGGACAACTTAGGCTGCCCTATTCACAAGAACACGATGGCTACGCCCGCCATCCCCTAGCCTACTTGCTAGAAGCTGCTGATGATATCTGCTATGCGCTGATTGATTTAGAAGATGGCATTCATCTTAATATGGTGGATTATCAGCAAGTTGAGCCGCTGATGCTGGGTTTGATTGGGTCACGTGGGGCACCGCCTGAAGTACTAAACAATGCGCCAGTAGGCCAAAAACTGGCAGCCTTGCGGGGCCGGGCCATGATGCGCCTAGTAGATAAGGTCACCCAAGCCTTTGTTACCCATGCCGATGCCATGTTGGCCGGCGATATGCGCGGCAGTTTATTTGATCACTGTGAGCCCAGTGTCAGTGAAGGCATTGCTCAGGCCAAAGCATTGGCCTCTACCCAAATATTCGCCCATCCCAGCAAGATTCGGATGGAGCTTATGGCCAATCGCTGCCTACAAACCCTACTGGATGCCTTTATGCCATTGGCATTACTGCCCCTAACCCAGCAGCCACCACACTTTGAGCAAAAGCATTTATTACATCTACTCAACCAACATTTACATACCCTAAATCGACAGCTTAGTGAAAATGTATATGATAATTCATTAAACATTTTAGACTTTATTACCGGAATGAATGACCATGAAGCCTACCGTTTGGCGCAAGATTTAAATGGTATTGGTGATAAGGTATGGTAGTCTAAGCACACAACCTGCCCGCTTGCATGATTTTGTTGTTGGCTTTAAGGCGTACCTATTCGTTCAACTAGAGGCAGCTTGCCTCGCCTAACCTTTTGTTTATTAGCCACGAGAGTGTTTTATCATGACCACCCCCAACACCCTTAATTTAAATACCCGCGAACAAAAAAAGATGCAGACCCGACAAGCATTTTTTAACGCGGTGCTTGATTTGTGTATGATGGGTCAATCCTTTGCCTCCATTAGTTTGCGCCAAGTGACTCGTGAGGTGGGGGTTGTGCCTACTGCCTTTTATCGTCATTTTGATGATATGGAAAGCTTGGGCAGAAGCTTAGTAGAAGAAGAGCTTGGTGAAGCCTTATCTACCTTACGTAATGGTTTGCAAATGGGGCGCACGCGCAGCTTTGATCGTCAAATTGCCAATAGCATTCAACTATTTTTTGCCTCGATTGATGAGCACCCTCGCTATTGGCAGTTTTTAGTCAGTGAGCGCTTTGGTGGCTCAGAGTCAGTGCGCAACGCCATTGCTGCCCAAATTAAGCTATTTGCTAAAATTATGGGCGAAGATTTAGGCATACAGCCGGCGTTTAGTCATATCAACTCCGAAGACAGACGCTTGTTGGCTGAGGCTGGGCTCAATTTATTTTTGACGTGGATTATTGATTGGCTGGATCTGACCTATTCACAAGCACACGATGAAGAAAGCGACTTAACAGGCGTCAGTGCTAAAAAAGATTTGATGCTTAGACAATGCACACGCCAAGCACAAATGCTGTTCTATGGTGCAGAGAATTGGCGCTCTAATGAGGCCACCTTGTTGCCTAATGATTAATACCTAATCGGTAAGCGATAATTCGGTAAGCGATAATATCTGATAGGTTAGGACATCTGCGATCATCTACCCTGCAAGAAAAAGCCCTTTAATCGTTAAAGGGCTTTTTTACCGCATACTTTATAACACTAAGAGGCCTGTGACTGCATATGAGCTTCACTTTCTGAATCAATCTGATTGACCAGATCGACCATGTCATCGTCCTCTTCATCCAAGCTTGGATACTGTTTGGGTAAATCCAGCATTTGCTGTATTAATGCCACTCGAAGCGTATCACGACGGCCTAAATAACGCTGATAAAAGCTTGAATTAAGCAAGCTTGCCCCGCCTTGCCCTATCGCCCAAATGGTCGATAAGTAATCACGGGTACTTAGACCACTGTTTTGGGTTTGTAGATATTGACTGCTAATATCAATAAGGCGTTTCATACGCGCCCGTCTAATCTCATACAACTCACCAAACATACGGTTTAGGCCTTGTGCAGAGGCGGCCAGACGCTCTTCTATCTGATTAAAAAGCAGGGCTTTTTGCGGATTCATAAGCTGCTGCAAAATCATACGTGACACACCCGCTGAGGCACTGTCGTCAATCTTGTTAATGTCAAACAGCTGCTCTTCATAACGAATAATTATGCGCAGATACAGCTCATCTTTACTAGAAAAATGCTTATACAGCGTACCCTTTGCTAAATCTAGCTGATCGGCCAGACTGTCTAAAGTAATGTCACCACTTCCTGCTTCAAGTAAGAGCTGCTCAGCGGTAGCCAAGATCTTCTCTTCACGGTTCTTGAATTGCTGCTGCCTACTCATGCAAACTCCTAACCTTGTATAAACTTTGATGAATAATATCTACTCGAACCGGCCTGTAATCACATAGGCCAAAACACAAGATGATTATGACTGAGTGGTCATAAGCTCATAGGATACCCATTTTATGAGCATTGTGCCAGTAAATCCTCGAAATTTTTTGTGGTTAATGCGCCAACCTCTTCTGCACTTATCCCAAACAAATCACCCAAACAAGTCGCGACATAAGGCACATAAGCCGGCTCATTAGACTTACCACGCTTTGGCACTGGCGCCAAATAAGGGCTGTCAGTCTCAATAAGCAGTCGATCTTTTGGCACTTTTAACGCCGCATCACGCAAGCTTTGCGCATTTTTAAAGCTAACAATTCCTGAAAATGAGATATAAAAACCCAAGTCTAAGGCTTTTTTTGCAGTCTCCCAGTCCTCTGTAAAGCAGTGGATAATACCATGCTCAGCTTTTTCTACTTTTAAGATATCTAAGGTGTCATGCTTAGCTTCACGAGTATGTACCACAAGCGGTTTTTTTAACTGCTGACTGGCCGCAATGTGACGCGCAAGGCTTGCTTGCTGCTCTTTTTTATTCTCATCACTCCAGTAATAGTCCAGACCCGTCTCGCCGATGGCCCACACATGATCAGGTGCTGCCATCTGAACCAAACGCTCAACGGTAGCAGCCTGTAGCACCTCCAAGTCCTCACAAGGATGGATGCCCACACTCATGCCCAGATTAAGCTGCTCATCGCCGAACTGGGTAATAATGTCATAAATCTCATCATATTCTGCAAAATCGCACATGATGGCCATAGCTCGGCTCACATTGGCCTGCTTCATGGCCGTAATAACACCCTCTAATTTGCCATCGTGCGGTGTCAAATCCAAACGGTTTAAATGACAGTGACTATCGGTAAACATATACACTCTTTTTTTAGTAAAATGGGATGGCTTCTAGCAGCCAATAGTGTCTATTATCGTTATTAATAGGTCAAATTCAAGGCAGCCTCAGTAACTAATGTTTAAATTTAACCTCATTCATCCTGAAGTTGGTTTTAACTACGGTGTGATACTTAAGCTGGCGTGATAGACACAATACACAGCGTTGAGTCAGAGCAGTTGTGTGTCGATGACTGCATTTGAAAACCAATGTCATAGTGCTTATAGCGCATAAAATAAATGCGCTTTGTATCTTGTTGACGATAAGCTGGACGAGGGTCTTGGGCAATTAAACCGGTAATAATCAGTTTGTCTTCTGAGTCAATCCCACTACCTGCTTGCTGACATAAGCCGTCAAGCTGTGACTCAGCCTGAGGGCTTAAAACGACAGGTTTTAGCTTGGGTTTATCAGGCGCAAACCCACTGACCGCATCTGTCAGCGCGTCACTATAAGCAATATAGGGCTTAATATCGATAATTGGTGTGCCGTCGACCATATCAGCGCCCGTTATATGCAGCCGCACTGCCCCTGACACTACCTCAACCTTCACCAACTTTACTACCGATAACCCCAATTGCGACGGGCGGTACGTGCTGCGTGTGGCAAACACCCCAAGCTTAGTATTGCCGCCCAATCTTGGTGGACGAACTTTGGGTTTAAACCTATGGCCTGACTCAGCGTTGTCTTGAGGGCTATTTAAATGATTATGGTGGGTATGCCAGCTGATCCACAGATGACTAAAGTCTTCAATGCCAAGAAAGGCCTCAGGCATATCATACGGCGTCACCATCTCAATGACACTGGGCAACACCACAAGATTGGGCTGGCGGGGAATACCAAACTTCTGAGACAACGCAGAGCGGTGATAGCCGATAATCGGCAAGGTTATCTGCTGCGTATCTGGGTGAAAATCATCTTGTGACATACTGTCTTTAACACCTTGTGGTTGATTTCGATGGCTAATGGCTGACTCATGTTAGGCTTAATCACGCTAACGCCTCGCCTTGACTCTATTTTAATACATTATTTGAATCTGAACGGACATCAAACCGCACAGTAATCGTTGAGGCATACCCTCGCAAGGCAGAATATCCTTAACTCATTGACCAAAAATACTGGCTTATAATTTTTTTAACATCCGTTATTCCATTTTATTATGATGCTTTAATGCATTTTTACACTTATTGCCGTTATGATAAGCAATAATTTGTTATGATGTGCAGCTTAAAAATTATGCCTGAACTCGCCGCGATGTGAACCGCTGTTGGCGAACTGTCATCAGGCATCTATTTATCTCAGCGGCCACATGGCTCTGAGGCGTCATAAATTATTATGACCAGTTGTCAAACCTTATCTATTAGAGCTCACTTTTAAACTCTTCTCGCCATCATTATTTATTGAGGCCTTTATGTCAAAATTTCATACCGAAACAGTGACTTACGTACACCACTGGAATGACTCATTATTTACTATCAAAACCACTCGTGATGCCGGCTTACGCTTTCGTAACGGTGAATTTGCTATGATTGGTATCATGGTAGATGGTAAGCCGCTGATGCGCGCTTATTCTATCGCCAGCCCAAATTACGAAGAGCATTTGGAGTTCTTTTCAATTAAGGTACAAGACGGCCCATTAACTTCGCGCTTACAGCATATTAAAGTGGGCGATGAGCTTATTATCAGTAAAAAACCTACCGGCACGTTGGTAGTCGACGATTTATTGCCCGGCAAAAATCTGTATATGCTCTCTACCGGTACCGGTCTTGCACCCTTCTTATCTTTGTCTCGTGACCCTGAGGTCTATGAGAAGTTTGATAAAATTATTCTTTGCCATGGCGTGCGTAAAGTTGAAGACTTAGCTTATCGCGAAATGTTCGAAGAGACCTTACCTAATGATGAGTTATTTGGTGAATGGTATCGTGAAAAATTCATCTACTATCCTACGGTGACCCGCGAAGACTTCCGCAACACTGGCCGTATCACTGATTTGATGCGCTCAGGCAAGTTGTATGAAGACATCGGTTTACCACCTATCAATAAAGAAGATGACCGCGTTATGATCTGTGGTAGTATGCCTTTTAACGCTGATATTTCTGAGATTTTGGATGCTGCAGGCTTAACGGTTTCTCCACGTATGGGCGTGCCTGCTGATTATGTGGTTGAACGTGCTTTCGTAGGTTAATAGCCCTTGGCGTAAAAATAGCATTAAAACTTCTTGACCCTATTTCAGAAGTTGCTATAATACGCATCCTAGCTTATCTACCCACTTATTGAATTCAATAAGAGCAAGCTAACCCTACATGCCGGTGTGGTGGAATTGGTAGACACGACGGATTCAAAATCCGTTGCCTTTAAAAGCGTGTCGGTTCGAGTCCGACCACCGGTACCAATACTAAAAACCCTTATAGGCTATGGCTTATAAGGGTTTTTTCTTGCCTGTTATTTATGTCATCCATACAGTATCAAAACCTGTTGTAAATACGCCATTCTTAACACAACATCCTCGTAAAATAGTTAAGCTACCGACATCACATAAATAAGAAGCAAGATATCCAGATATAGTCTTTGAGTATTATATTCTAGTTACTGTTCATATAAATATCAGGACCTATCGGTAAACCCGTCCATGACCATAGTAAAAGGAATAACGTCCAAAAAAATAAGAACCCCATTGATATAGGCAACATAGTAGCCATTAACGTTCCTATCCCCATATCCGGTTTATATCTTTGCATGTTAACTAGAGCTACTGCAAAATAAGGGCTCATAGGAGAAATAATATTAGTAGTTGAGTCTCCAATTCTAAATAATGCCTGTATAAATGCTGGTTCAAAACCAACCATCATTAACATCGGAACAAAGATGGGCCCCATTAATGCCCATTGAGCAGAACCACTTGTCATGAACACATTAACAATAGCAGCTGTGATGATAAATGCTACTGCCAGCGGCATCCCTGTAAACCCTGTATTCTGAAGAAAAATTGAGCCATTAACTGCAACTAACTCACCCAAACCTGTCCATTTAAAATATGCAATAAACTGTGAAATCACAAAGAATATAACCAAAGTCGGAGCTAACTCTTTGACAGCCTCTGCCATTCTCTCTGGGATCTCTTCTTTACTTTTGATAACACCAGCAGCTTTTCCATATACCAATCCGACCATTATGAAATATAGAAATAAAATCGCTACTACGGATGTAATAAGGGGTGATGGTAGGAGTCCTCCTTCTTGATTTCTTAGTGAAGAAGTATCTGGGTAGACAATCGCAATTAATATTGAGAAAAATATGATAGTAGCAATACCAGCATATTTTAAACCTTTCTTTTCCGCACGAGTAATATTTTTTATTTCAGGCGGTGATATATAGGTATTATCAATAGTAATAGTTCTTTTTAATCTAGGCTCAACAACTTTATCAACAATTAAGGTACCAACTACCGCCAAAACAATTACTGATGCTGCACTGAAATAATAATTATCTACTGGAGAAACATATGCATTAGCGTCAATCAACCTTGCTGCTTCAGTGGTAATTCCTGAAAAAATAGCATCAGTTGCAGTAATAAGAAAACTAACGTCATAGCCCGCACCTGCTGCGCCATAACCAGCAGCAGCACCAGCTAGGGGATGTCTTCCTAATGAATGATAAATCATAGCAGCTAATGGGATTAAGATTAAATAATTAGCATCTGATGCAATGCTTCCTGTGATACCAACTAAAAAAATTACAAAAGTTAGAAGCGAATTGGGAGCTTTAGCTACTGTATAATGAATTAGCGTACCCATTAGTCCAACTTTATCTGCAAGACCAATACCAAACATCACAACAATAATAATACCTAAAGGTTGAAATTTAACAAAGTTATCAACCATTGATGTTAATGCATACTGTAAGCCATCCCCACTAATCAAGTTTTTTATTTCAACTACTTCTTTTGTCTGCGGGTTGACTGCTGTCACCCCAAATAATGACAAAAAAAATGAAGATATAGCTACTAACCCTGCCAGTGCAATAAAAAGTATAAAGGGATGAGGAAGCTTGTTGCCTATACGCTCTAAACCATTTAGAAGTTTATCCATTATTCAGCCTCCAACCCACAATAGCTTTCAACAATATTAACGAAAACTGATGCTGCAATTGGAAGGATATCATCATTAAAATCATAATGGTCATTGTGCAGATACGCACTATCGATACCATTACCTACAAAGAAGAAGCAGCCAGGCACCTTCTCAAGGTAAAAAGAAAAATCTTCAGCTCCCATAGTTGGCATGTAATCAATAAGCTCAACTTTTAATTCAGAGCTTTTTTGTTTAACAACATCTATCAACCTTTCTGTAGGTTCTGCTGGATTAACTAGGGGAGGAATACTATGTACATGCTTTAAACTATATGATGCTCCAAAAGTCTCACATATACCATTTATGAGTTTATCTAAGTTATCAACAAGTTGACTTCTACTTTCAGGGCTATCACTCCTGATATTAATACTTAATTCTGCTGTGTCAGGTATTATATTATCTGCTTTATCCCCGCTGATAAACCTACCTACTGTAATTACGCCAGCTTTTAATGGTGACTTTACTCTAGCTACTATGCCTTGCAGATTCATAACTATTGATGAGCCTATTAAAATAGGATCGACTGCTAAACTTGGCATTGCAGCATGCCCAGATTTCCCTTGTATAGTTAAATGAAAAGTATCATTGCCTCCCATTGCACTACCTTTTTTTGCAAAGACAAATCCTGATTCAAAGCCAGGTCTATTATGGTAACCAAAAATATTATCTACTTTAGGATTCTCAAGAACTCCAGCCTTAACCATTTTTTCTGCACCATTTCCTCCTTCTTCAGCAGGTTGGAAAATCAGCTTTATACATCCTTTTAAGTGTTCACGTCGAGCAATAATTTCTTTAGCCGCTAAGAGTAAAGTAGCTGTATGACCGTCATGACCACATGCATGCATTTTCCCATGATTTTTTGAAATATATTGAAATTTATTTTTCTCCACAATTGGTAAAGCATCCATATCTGCTCTTAGAGCTATAACCTTTCCTGGTTTTCCAGTATCTAACAATCCTACGACACCAGTTTCAGCAATATTTTCAGTGACATCGTAGCCTAGTTGTCGGAGTCTATCTGCAACCATTTTAGATGTTGAAAACTCTTCATACTTTAATTCAGGATGAGCATGAATGAAACGTCTATCAGATACGGCTTCTTCTAAGTTCTTGGCAGTAAACATTATTATCTCCTTATATACAAGTTGATTACTTATAAATAGATAAAACCATGATAAATTAATTTAACTTAATTTATATTAAATTAACTGAAAAATAAGAAAATTCAACCCTAGATGATAGTTAACTTAGAAAATTTTTTGGTCACTAATAAATAACTCATATTTGCTATTCAGCCACTTGACAACTTCAGTAGCAACTCAAGCTATCCTCAACTTAATTAACCTAACTTCTTTAGGAAAGGTTGAGGCACATTCATACGATAAGTTTCTAAACGTAAATACCCCCAAATTTAAAAAAAACCGCCCTGCTTTAAGCAAGACGGTTTGATATCTACACCATACGCTGATTAATTTTACTACTAATCCATTCAGCTACTTCGCTAGCAATTCAGGCTACCCTCACAGACTCTAATTTAATGCACACTAAGAAGTAAAGAAGACATATTGAGTTCTGTCTAAACATTAGCACAAACTTAACAAGCTGCCCCAAGAAAGTATCAGAGACTTAATATCCTCAGATAGTAATAGAAATTTTGAGGCAGCTCGTTAGTGGCTCTTTTTATTGCTTTGTTACTCTACAGCATTAGCTGATAAGAATAGTGACTTTGACAAAGATGAGAAGAAATCTTGATATATCTTAGGGTTTTCAATTGGTTTTAGATTGTACTGCGCGTTCGCTCTAACAATCACAGATTTTCCAGAAGAAGAAGGTCTAGCTGTTACCGTCATTCTAACTCTATTACCGCTAACCAATCTTGTAGCTGAAACTGTGCCCAGATCTGTATCAGTCTTATCAATTACAAAACTTAAATCCTGTAGAGTTGATATTACGTTTCTAACAACTACGGTTTTATCGCTAGTGTCAAAAGATCTAGTCTGCATACTACGTAGTTCCACTTGATTATCAGCCCCTAAAATTCTGGCATCATGAGTTGTGGCACAACCGGAAACAAGAGCTAGGCATATTGCTAAGAATGCTACTTTTAATGAGTTCATATCTTTTGAGCCTCTAAGAATACTGATTTAGATAGTTTGTTAAAGAACTCTGTATATAGTTCTTCGTTATTAATTGTTTCAGCTTTAGTTACCTGTCCTTGTGTATTTGTCACAATACGTTGAAAAGTTACTCTACCCAAATAGCCTGTATTATTAAGTTTAGAAGGTGTCGTTACGAAACTAACTCTAATTTGTTGTTCATTATCAATCGACATGGGTGCGCCACCAAGTACAGCCAGCAGCACTGCACCTGCTATCTGTGCGTTATTAGTAGCATCTACCGTCTTGGATGCTGTAATAACACCTGATTTCGTTTCAGTTTCATCTATCGAATAACCCATATCTTGTAATACGGCTACTCCAGCCGAAAGAAGCGCTACTTCATTTTCTGTTTCAAAGAATCTTGACTGCATTTGTCGATCTTGTAGCGAGGTATCTGATACCTGAAATAAGTTTTCTGGTGCGGTTGTTGCACAACCTGTCACTCCTAAAGCACAAGCAATAATTATATACTTCATTTTCTTCATAGTTTGACCTTAGAATTTTGATGAATGATAGGCAAAGTCTCTTACTAAGTTTCGCTCATCAAACTTTATTATTATAGTTAGTGTTCTCTGAGAGGTAGAGGATGCCGCTGCATTAGTCTGACCACCAGCTAGAACAGCAAACACCCAACCCGTACTTGATGATTGCACTGTATCTGTAGCTACTTTATCGTAAACCCAAACCTCTCTTCTTTGATCATCTGTAGAAACCATATTTGGTGAACCAAGTGCTTGTAATACATCTCCACCACTCATTCCAACCTTAATCTGTTTTTGAACCACTCCTACAGAAATTTTTCCAGTGTTTTGTACTTCTTGAGCATGTTGAGATGCAGAAACGCAGCCACCGATTAATAGAGCAGCGATTAGAGTAAATAGAACCTTCATTCCAATTCCTTTTATTCAAAAACGGCTATAGAAAAATACATCTCTATATTTTTACCAGATGTTTTAATGTATCTGATTTGTCAGTAAATGTAAATATAAATTAGTGTACCGCTTCACAAATAGTATTAAGCCTTTCAAAGCATAATACGGAATTCTGAACACCCTCTTTTTATTAACTTTACAATAGTTTATTTAGTTTACTTTTGTTAGCATTCAAACGAACTCAAATTCTCAAAATAAATAAACCGCCCTGCTCTCAAACAAGATGGTTGAATACCTGCCCCAGACGCTGATTAATTTTATCATTAATCCACACAGCTATAAAAATCAGACAAGAGTCATGCTCTTTATACAGACGTAGGAAGTATCTCTGGGAGTTCATAACCAAATGCATCAGCAGTTTTCCTAATGGTTTCTACGCATGCAGGTATTTTAAGTAAAGCACCTGTGCTAATAGTTCCTGCACATATTGCTCCTGTAACTAAAATTTAAGTTAATCTAAATTTCCATCCTTCTGAAGTTGAATTAATTTTGGATCGACGATGAGCATAGTAGCTATAGGATCTATGTTATCGCAATACTTATATACATTAGTAATAAGTTCAGGCTAATTCTCTGTTATAGCTGCTATCGTATTAGGGTTTAATTTCTTTTATTTTCTCACCTGATTTACCCACATCTTCCTATCCGAAACTTATACACTAGGGGTTAATACCAGCTAAAGACGGCTACCTAAGTAACCAAAAACAGTATAAAGGTAATCACATGGTAAACGTGGTTGACTGGGTATCATTTTAAAGCCTAATCTAGCTAGATAAGAAAACCATTAAAGTAAGGACATTCAGTATGAAAACCAAAGCACCTAAACCTAAAAAAATCAATGAAACTTCAGGTGCTGATACAGTCAACAATACTGATATTGAAGTTTCTGTTAAACCCATTAACCCAAAAGCGGCGACCAAAACCAACAAAAAGCTGCTCAAGAATTTAGAAAAATTTACCCCCAAGCACACCACAGAGTCTGGCAAAAGTGTCTATCATCCAGAAGACCGACAGCGCATCGTTGATCAATTAAATAAATTACTGTCAAAAGGTCACAACCTAACGATGACTAAAAAGGCGTTGGCTATATATCACAACGTCAACACCGGCACGCTTGATAGTTGGCGAAAGGCCAATCAGATTAAAAATGAAGATACGGAGAGTATCACCACTCATAAGACACTAAAAACATCGACGACGCCTAAAACAAAAGCGACCAGACTTGAGACCAATCCTCCAGCCGCTGACGATGACCGAGGCGTGACAACAGCAGGTATGAATCATGCGACTGCTGATCAAGTGACCGACGATGAATATTTTGCAATTATTAAGAAGAAACTGGATTCGATTGAAGAGGAAATTCGCGTATTTGAGAAAAGAGTGCAGGAAGCAAAAGAGCTGTTAGCAAACGAAGATAAACTAAGAAAAGAGCTTGAAACCAAACGAGAGGATTATTTACCCCCTGCTTTTAAGCGCAGTTTGGGTGAGTGATTTAGCTCATTAAACTCACGCCCCCTCGTTTTTCAAGATATTGGTTTGGTATCGCTGTCTGTGTCGCTACGTCACGATAGGACAGCGTGTTATCAGACCAAACGTGGTTTATATTCCAACGAAAATCAGGATGATTTTTCGCAGTAACTTTTCACAGTAACATGGATGCTAATATTCAAAATAAATCATTGATTTTTAAAGGGATTTAAAGACTGATTTTTGATGGTATTTTTTATTTAAAAAATTACTTGACACGGTCTAATATAAGGATTATAAAAGCAACATTAAGTAGCGACCCGTTCGTTATGACCACTGCTTTATAGTTATTTATACTACGTTTTACACTTACTTATATCTATCTTCCCGCTTTATATTCAGCCCCTGCGCTGTGTTTTTGTCTATTAATACATTGCTTATTAGTAGATATGACAATCAAATAAAGAGGGACACCTCTCTACTTCGATAACGTCCCGTTATCTACTGAGCGCCTTATGCTCAGCTTATAAGTAACGATCAGTATTAACTAACAGCTTATTACTACTATTCTATATACATAAACTCGCACAGCGTTTTGATGTGCTGTGCTCATACCAAAGGTCTTTACGGCATGACTCGTTTATCGTTCGCTCCCCCATCTACAGGGGAGGTTGTCGACTATGGGCATCGTTTTGATGCTGGTCGTCATTGGCCAGCCTCTTTAACTTTAGGGTTTGCCGCCTATCCTGAAGCGGATACCAGCATCACCCGCATGAATGTGGCTCGCCATTATGGCCCGCTTCGCGTACAGCGCGCCTTTTATCCTGAAGGACGCGATGGCTGCTGCCACGTCTATCTATTGCACCCGCCAGGTGGCATTGCCAGTGGTGACTCACTCACCATTGACGTGACAGTTTCTGAAAACGCCCATGCGCTACTCACCACGCCAGCGGCAAACAAGCTATACCGCGCCGACAGCAATGGGGTAGCTTGGGCGCAGCACACACATCTCAAAGTCGAAGATGGCGCAACGCTTGAATGGCTTCCTCAAGAAACCTTGGCTTTCGATGGCTCACGCGGTGTACAAACGGTTGAGATTGATTTGGCCGAAACCGCAAAGTGCTTGGGCTGGGAAATCATTGGTTTAGGCCGTCCTGCCAGCGACCTGCCTTATGTCAGCGGCATCATTGAGCAACAATTTAAACTCACCCGAAATGGACTACCGCTTTGGCTAGAACGTCAATCCATCGACCCTGAGCATCCTCGCTTCATGGGTAAATGGGGGCAAGGCGGCTCAACCGTTCACGCTACCCTATGGACGGTGGGACTTGAGAACCCAACCGATACCATTACCGAGCTACGCGACAAAATTGCTGCCAGCCACAACTGGGCAGTGACCCATCGCCGCGGTGTGCTATTACTGCGCTATTTGGGCATGGAGCGTAATGAAGCGTGGGCATTATTCCAACAGGCGCGTGACATTTTGCGTCCAAGATTAAGTGGTGTTGAGTCAGTGACACCTCGTATCTGGCTGACCTAGTTTTACCCAATAATTCGACTGTCAATTTATAAAGACCCTGTATAAAAAACGGTCTAATAAGACCACACTCTCCCTTTACTTATGCCCTGCTTGGCATAAGACCTAAAGAACAATAGCAATAAAAATGGAGCACATCATGGAACTTACGCCAAGAGACAAAGATAAATTAATGTTATTCACCGCTGGATTACTGGCCGAACGCCGCAAGGCAAAAGGGCTTAAGCTAAATTACCCAGAAGCCATTGCACTGATTAGCTGCGCCATCATGGAAGGTGCGCGTGAGGGTCGTACTGTCGCGGAAATGATGAGCGCAGGACGCGAAATCCTAACTCGTGATGATGTGATGGAGGGGGTCCCTGAAATGATTGAAAGCATTCAGGTCGAGGCCACCTTCCCCGACGGCACCAAATTGGTGACGGTTCACACCCCAATTATCTAACACGAGCTAAGGCTTGAGGAGAGCAACATGATTCCTGGTGAATATCAATTAAGAAAAGAAGACATTGAGCTGTGTGCAGATCGCGACAGCTTCGTCATTGAAGTGGCAAATACGGGAGACCGCCCAATTCAAGTGGGTTCGCACTATCACTTTGCAGAAACCAATAACGCACTGAGCTTTGATCGTGAAAAAGCTTATGGCCACCGCCTAGCTATCCCAGCTGGCACCGCCATTCGCTTTGAGCCGGGCCAAAAACGTGAGGTTTCCCTGCTGCCTTATGCCGGACTGCGCCGTATCTTTGGCTTTAGAGGTGAGGTTATGGGTGATTTGGATGCCAAATCAGATTCAGGAGAAACACGATGAAAATATCTCGCGACGCCTATGCCAATATGTATGGCCCAACCACCGGTGACCGCATCCGCTTAGGAGACACCGAGCTTTGGGTAGAGATTGAAAAAGACCACACCCATTATGGTGAAGAGGTGGTATTCGGTGGCGGTAAAGTGATTCGTGATGGTATGGGGCAAAGTCAGTTGTGCTCAGACCAAGTGATGGATACGGTCATCACTAATGCCATTATCATCGACTGGTGGGGCATTGTAAAAGCCGATGTGGGCCTAAAAGATGGTCGTATCGCTGCCATCGGTAAAGCGGGTAACCCAGACACACAGCCAGATGTGGATATCATCATTGGTGCAGGCACTGAAATTATTGCTGGTGAAAACCAAATTTTAACCGCAGGCGCCGTTGATACTCACGTGCACTATATCTGCCCGCAGCAAGTTGATGAAGCGTTGATGAGTGGTTTGACCACTATGATTGGGGGTGGCACGGGTCCTGCGACAGGTTCGGTTGCAACGACCAACACCCCTGGCCCTTGGCACATTGGTAAAATGATGCAAGCTGTCGACGACTTACCCATCAATATCGGCTTCTTAGGCAAAGGCAGCGCCAGTACGCCAGAGGCGCTTGAAGAACAAGTCAAAGCTGGCGTGATGAGCTTAAAAGTTCACGAAGACTGGGCCGCAACACCAGCCACCATCAGTAATGCGCTTGATGTGGCAGACCGCTATGACATTCAGGTCGCACTACACGCGGACAGCTTGAATGAATCGGGCTTTGTTAAAGACACGTTGGACGCCTTTAAAGACCGCTGTATCCACTCATATCACACCGAAGGCGCTGGTGGTGGACACGCCCCTGACATCATCGTAGCCTGTGGCGAGCCCAACGTATTGCCATCGTCTACCAACCCGACACGTCCCTACACTATCAATACGGTTGATGAGCATTTAGACATGCTGATGGAGTGTCACCACTTGGACCCAAATATTCCAGAAGACGTGGCCTTTGCTGATTCACGTATTCGCCGTGAGACCATTGCTGCCGAAGACATCTTGCATGACTTGGGCGCCATTTCGATGATCTCCTCGGATTCACAAGCCATGGGCCGTATTGGTGAAGTGGTGTGCCGTACGTGGCAAACCGCACATAAGATGCGTATTCAGCGCGGCTTATTGCCAGAAGACCAAGAGCGTGGCACCGACAACTTCCGTGTCAAACGCTACATCGCTAAATACACCATCAACCCCGCCATCACTCATGGCGTGGCACATGAAGTGGGCTCGATTGAGATTGGCAAGCTGGCTGACCTTGTGTTATGGCGTCCAAAATTCTTTGGCGTTAAGCCCTCTATCGTCTTAAAAGGTGGCATGATTGCTGGCGCGGCGATGGGTGATCCAAACGCTGCCATCTCTACGCCGCAGCCTGTCCATTATCGCCGTATGTTTGGGGCCCTAGGCCGTGCAGTATCTGCAACCCGTGTCACTTTCGTTAGCCAAGCTGCGATGAATACCGGTCTTGAAGAGAAACTGGGTCTAAAAAGCCGTTTGGTCGCCTGTAAAAACGTGCGTCAAATGCGTAAAAAAGACATGAAATTAAACGATGTCTGCCCGAATTTAACGGTAGATCCAGAAACTTATGAAGTGCGCTCAGATGGTGAATTATTAACTTGTGAGCCTTTAGCCGAAGTGCCTCTGGCTCAGCGCTATCACTTGTTTTAAACCACTTAAAGGAAAACACCATGATTCAATTTACTGAAAGACTCGACAGCACTGCGCATGACAGCGCCAATGTCGAAATATTTGACACCCTCACCTTGCCATATGAGCTGCGTATTCGTGGCCGCCTAAAAGCAGAAACAGATCAAGGGCACGAGGTTGGGTTGTTTTTAGACCGTGGCCCAGTGTTGCGTAGTGGTGACTTATTAAAGGCCACAACTGGTGAGATTATAAAGGTGCTTGCTGCTGATGAGCCGGTGGCCACCGCTTATATCGAAAATGGCCTGCCACTAGCCCGCCTTTGCTATCACTTGGGCAACCGTCACGTATCACTGGCCATTGGCTTTGATGAAGACGGCCGCCACTGGGTACGCTTTCCGCCCGATCATGTGCTAGAAGAATTGGCTGAGCTATTGGGTGCAGAGCTGACTCATCATGACGCCCCATTTGACCCAGAATCCGGGGCCTATGCCCATGCTGGCCGCGAGCATGCACACAGCCATTCACATGGTCATAGTCATAGTCATAGCGATGATCATGGACACGGTCATCATTCACACGACAACAATCATAATCACAGCCACACACACAAACCGGAAGATGGGCATCACCATGCACACTAAAGAGCCCACCAGTGCTATTAGTGACTTGGCTTTATTGGGGCTGATTCAATTAATCAGCCCTGCCCTGCCTATCGGTGCTTTTGCTTGGTCACAAGGGTTAGAAAGCTCGTTTGAGCTGGGCTGGGTAACCAACGAGCAAGAGCTGTATGAGTGGTTGGAGGGCGTGCTCAATGACGGCTTAACCCGCTGTGAGCTACCGGTATTGGCCAGGCTACAACACTGCTGGCAAAACCATGACAGCGATGGTTTGGCCTACTGGAACAACTGGATTCATGCCAACCGCGAAACGGCTGAGCTTAGCGATGAAGACATTCGACTTGGCCTTGCTTTAACTCGGCTTCTGGCCAGTTTAGACCTTGAGCCCAAAGCTGAAGATGGCGATGCGCTCATGCCAGCCGAACCTGGTTATGTCACCATGTTTGCGTGGACAGCACACACCCGTCATGTTCCAGTACGCCAAACGTTACTTGGCTTTGCTTGGGCTTGGCTTGAAAACCAACTGGCCGCTGCTTGTAAAGCCATGCCGCTTGGACATACAGCCGCTCAGCGTTTGAATGAACAATTACGACCCAAATTGGTTTTTGCTGTTGATACCGCACTTAGCTTATCCGATGAAGAGCTTGGCCCTATTATGCCAGGCTTGGCACTGGGCAGTGCACAGCACGAAACGCAATACTCACGACTGTTTAGAAGCTAATCTTTATTAAGGCCAATTATTTATCCCATCATTTGGCTTTGGCAGTCTGATTTTATTTTTTGATTTTAATTTTACACATCGGTGTACCCATCATAAGGAAGAATAAGTTATGAAACATTGTTTACGAGTTGGCGTTGGTGGCCCAGTTGGATCTGGCAAAACAGCACTTTTACGCCAATTATGTAGTGCGCTAAAAGACCATTACAACATTGCTGTCGTGACCAACGACATCTATACCCGCGAAGATGCTGACTTTTTGCTAAAGCATGATGCCCTGCCAGCAGACCGCATCCTTGGCGTTGAAACTGGCGGCTGCCCACACACCGCTATCCGTGAAGATGCCTCTATGAACTTAGCGGCCATTGATGAGCTACAACAGCGTCATCCCGGCTTAGAGTTGGTCTTGGTAGAGTCTGGTGGCGACAACTTAGCCGCGACGTTTAGCCCTGAGTTATCAGACTTAACGCTGTATGTCATTGACGTATCTGCTGGCGATAAAATCCCTCGTAAAGGCGGCCCTGGTATCACCAAATCTGACCTATTAATCATCAATAAGATTGATATCGCTGAATATGTTCATGCGTCACTAGACATCATGGAACGTGACTCAAAAAAAATGCGTGGCGAGCGCCCATTCATCTTTGCAAACTTATATGATGGTGTCGGCGTAGAAGAAATCATCAGCTTTATCTTAGACAAAGGCATGCTGCCTGAGCGTCGTCCTGGCAAACAAAAAGCAGATGCCTAAGACGCTTAAATCATCATTTGATGGTTTTAATGACCGTTCTGACACACTAAAAAACAAACCCCTTAATCGTTTATAACCAGACGTTTTAACCAAGAACAATCAAATAATTAGAGGAATAAAATCATGAAAAACTTGTCTAAATTCATGCTGACTGCTAGTCTTATGCTAACCGCTACTTTTGCTTTAGCACATCCAGGTCATGACGAAGTGCTGCATACTCACAACGCATTTTTGAGCGGTTTAATGCACCCATTTATGGGACTTGATCACTTATTAGCCATGGCGGCCATCGGTTTTTGGAGTATGCGTCAAAACAACACCATGAAACGCGGCACGCCTCTATTCGTTGCGGGCGGCATGATTTTAGGTGCGGCAATCGCTTGGGCAGGTGTGAACCTAGCGGGCATCGAGACTGGTATCGCGATGTCAGTACTTCTAGCCGGTGTGTTAATTGCGACTTTGGCCAAATTACCAACTGCGATTGGCGGTACATTAGTGGCGCTATTTATGGTTGCTCACGGTTATGCTCATGGCACAGAAATGGCAGCAGGTGCCAACATCGCCACTTACATGGTTGGCTTTGTGGCAGCGACGCTAACCATTACTTACGGTGGCCGTGCGTTAGGTGCTGCTATGCAAAAATCAGACAACCGCATCACTCGTGCGTTAGGTGGCGTGGTTGCTGTCATCGGTGGTGTTATGGCGGCAGGCTAATTAGCCCACTTTGATTAATAAAAGTGCTGTAAAAGCCGTGGGCACTTATCCTGCGGCTTTTCTTTGTCTTTTTAATTATTGATTATTCAACACCTCATTTTTAGAGCGTATCAGCCTCATAACAACGTCTTTCAACTCAAACGCATACGCTTACTTAGCACGCGCTTTATCACTATCTTTGGTTATTGCACTGTGCAATGACTCAACTCAATGACTTTTTGCTCATTTTAAATATTCTGCTAACAACCGCTTTATAACAACACACATTGTGCAAATAACAATTAATCAAAAATCAAAAACCCAATTTTAATGATTCAATTACTACGGCATTTTAGCCCCCAAAGCCGCTTAGATAATTAGTCTAAGCAGGGTCACCCGCTGCAATGCCGTCACTCTAAGGAGAGATACCGTGGCCAAAGATCCAAATGAGCCTCAACAAACAAAAGAGCCATTGGCAACCGACTCATCCAATCATCAGCACTCTGAATCGAGCGCTCAGTCTGAACCCAAAACGCCTACCAAAGCCTCACGCACCCCCTTTGAGCGCAGCCAATTTGGTGGCACTCAGCGCACAGCCAAACCCAGTGACGATGATCGCCCCATCTCCCGTAGCGACCTAAAAAAAGGCGCACAAGAGATGTCCACGCACAGCGTTGCACACGTGAATTGGAGTGTGCTCATCATCTCCTCACTGATTATTACTATGTTTTCATTATGGGCTATCTTTTTACCCAAAATAGCTAGCACCACAATGAAAATGGTTGTGGACTGGATTGCCACCAATTTAGGCTGGTATTACGTCATCACCATGGTGCTGGTGATTGGCTTTGTGATTTGGGTGGCTTTGTCAAAAAATGGCAGTGTGCGCCTTGGCCCAGATGACTCTCGTCCGCAATATAAGCTAGGCACTTGGGCGGCCATGCTATTTGCTGCTGGCGTCGGCATCGATATGCTCTTCTTCTCCGTGACCGGTCCAGTGGTTCAATATCTCACACCACCAACCGGCGAGGGCGCAAGCGCAGAGGCGATGCAAAACGCTGTCGTCTGGACCATGTTCCATTACGGTATTGCTGGGTGGTCAGTGTATGCGCTGCTTGGTATGGCCATGGGCTACTTTGCTTATCGCTGGAACATGCCTTTGTCGCTGAGAGCTGCGTTATACCCACTGCTGGGCAAACGGGTGAATGGTCCGATTGGGCATGCGATTAGTACCATCTCATTAGTAGGTACCGTATTTGGGGTGGCCACCACCATGGGCATCGGCGTGGTGCTATTAAATGTTGGCTTCTCTAAACTATTTGGGCTACCAGAGGGACTGGCTTTACAAATATCGTTAGTCATTGGCGCGGTGATATTGACGATTCTGTCGACCACTTCTGGCGTTGATCGCGGCGTACGCTGGATATCTGAGCTCAATTTGTGGAGCGCGGTAGCAATGATGGTGTTTATCCTATTTGCCGGTCAAACCGCCTTCTTGCTAAATGGCCTGGTCGAAAACTTGGGTCAATTCTTTGTCACCTTGCCAGCACGCATGTTCCAAACCTTTGTCTATGAGCCTGGCAGCAGCGACTGGATGGGCAGCTGGACCTTATTCTTCTGGGCGTTTTGGCTGGCTTGGGGGCCGTTTGTTGGCGTGTTCTTAGCCCGTATCTCACGCGGCCGAACTTTACGTGAGTTTGTGATAGCTGCCATTACCATTCCTGTGTTATGCGACTTTATTATTGTCTCATTCTTCGGCAACTCCGCCCTTTATGAAGTGGTCTTCAATGGCAATACCGAGTTTGCCGCACTGGCTGTCGCAAATCCAGAACAGGGCTGGTATGCCCTACTCGAGCTGTTCCCCGGTGCGCCTTTTTTGGTTGCCTTAGCCACATTATCAGGCCTACTGTTTTATATCACCAGCGCCAACTCAGGTGCGATGGTGATGTCAAACTTCTCGACCTCTATTCCCGACCCTGCCGAAGATGGGCCAAAATGGCTGCGTATATTCTGGGCGGTGTTGACCGCAGTATTAACCATCTCGATGCTAATTGCTGGCGGTGTCATCACTATGGAATACGCCACCTTAATATTCGCCTTACCAGTGACCATTATTGCTTATTTGGTCATGTTCTCGTTTTATAAAGCACTCAAAATTGAGCGTGCTGAAAACGAAGGTAAAGTATTAAGACGCCCAACTGTCGCACCCAGTGGCAGCACCATTCCTGAGCGCTCTTGGAAACAACGCTTGGGACAGATGCTCACCTATCCCTCTAAGCGCGAGGCCATGCAGTTTTTGGATCGTGTGGTTCGTCCTGCGCTGTCTGATGTGGCCAATGAGTTTGAGCGTCAAGGCTACCAAATTGACCGTCATAGCATCCCAAATGTGGGTAACAGCAATGACTCTGAGCTTGCCGGCCCTATTCTTAGTGTCTTCACTGACGCGCAAGACAAGTTCTTCTATCAAGTCACCGCGGTTAAGATACCGGCACCGACATTCAGTGGTAAAGTTGCGCCCAATACGGATACCTATTATCGCTTGGAGGTGACTACTCAAACGGGATCTGGTGGCTACGATCTGATGGGACTGACCAAACAACAGGTGATTGATGATGTGCTTGAGCAGTATGAGGCGTATTTGACGTTCTTGAGTACGCCAGCTTCTGATAGCCATCATTTATAGCGCTTCATTGAATGACAGATTATGGCTTAACTAAAATAAGCCCCTTTGATAGGGGCTTGTTTGTTATCTGCTTGAAGAAAGTAATTACTCCTGAATGAGATAATCATAAAGCGTATCTTCTACCGGATTATCAAGTAAAAACCTAAAGTGAACGATAGGCTGACCTTTGTCAGTCTCCCCCTGCTCAATTGAGTCAGCAGCGATTGAAACATTACCCAAATAATAAAAGTCAGTCCCTTCGCCATCTTCTTTTTTTACAAATAAAAGAATTCGCTTAGACTCTATAACGTTTTTTATCTCAGGACTACTAAGCTTTCTATTTGATCGTGACTCCCAAGCAAACTCAGAGGAATCAATGAAATGGTCATTATAATTAGGGTGTGTATAGAATTCAAATAAGCGGTAACCAGATATAAGTACAAGCGAGAATAATAGCAGCCTCATAGCTTGATTTAAGCTTATCATAGCGAGTAGCTATCCCTCTAAAGTGCTTTAATCTGG
>Ga0208300_100135_pt1 | contig 80915 bp, 70 predicted proteins | sample 23_taG_FD_184096 | JGI IMG/M metagenome (GOLD analysis project Ga0208300, IMG submission 184096) | Marine viral communities from Cariaco Basin, Caribbean Sea - 23_WHOI_OMZ (SPAdes) (version 2) | ecosystem: Environmental > Aquatic > Marine > Oceanic | place: Caribbean Sea: Cariaco Basin...
GGATCTTCCATCAAGGCCAGAGGCGACAAAGCCGCCTCATCAAACAGGCCGGATATACGGGCGCAAACCTGTCCCTGACATTGAGTGCTGAGACCTTGCAAACGGGGAGGAGACCATATACGGATTAGCCAAAGGCGTAATCCGACAAAGCTGATATTCACACACTTACTTGCAAAATACCTGCTCTACTCGACCGCGGTAACCTCCGCAACTGACACTGCAACTTTGTAGTCCACGTCGCCTAAAGCTGCGAAATGCGCCTCGCCACAAAGAATCTTAAGATTCTCCTCCAGCCGGCGCTTATCACTGTCGTGGGTGGTCTTGGTCTCGCGGATCAGGTACACCTTTCGTTCTTCCTCAAGCACCACCGCCCAATCCGGGTTGTAGTCGCCTACCGGGGTGGGAATCGCATTCAATGTAATCATAAGGCGTCTGCACCTGGTCACCCTGGTTGCCATGTTGAACCTGATAGGAGCGGTCCAGATAGGCCTCCAGCTCCGGTTCATCGAACAGCTCCATTTTGTAGTGTTCACCAGCCAGTTTTTCATAGCGAATGCCATCCACCAGCAGTTCATCCAGCGCCTTCTGGATTTGCCGGGCGCCATCTTGCCACTGGGGTTGCTCCAGCCAGCGTCCTGCACTATCCAAATTGCCGATTGCCAGCGCGAAGTCGATAATGCTCGCCAGTTGCGGGGTATTAGGCACCGGACTGGTGAGCAAGGTGGCCTGTTCATACAGAGCCATATCTTGCAAGGCTTCAGCCACGGACTTGATGCCGATGCAGGCATGGGCTGCTTCGAAATTATAGCGGCCGGGATCCTTGGGAGACGCCAAGGCTGCCTTCGCGTCAGCCTCAAAGTGTGCGGCCAGTTGGCGAAGTTCTTGCTCTGTCAGTAACGCGGCGCTGTTGGTGATGATGTCATCCAGAACGCCGTAGTCGTTATTATCAAAAAACGTCAGCACCTTTTCTAGCCAGTTTTCGGCATCGGGTTTCCGTTGGCGCAACTCGGCCGCAATGGCCAGCCACTGGTTGGTGGCGTCTCTGAAAATGCCGCCCACATAGCCATCGGAATCGTCCACGCGCTGAAAGGCTTCGTCCGCCAATGCCAGAAACGTTTCAGTCAGGTTCAGTGCAGCCTGGGGATCTTGTGGGCGCAGTAAATTGTCGATAGCAGACAGGACGGAAGACAACCGCTCACTGAAATCGTAGCTACCCCGGTAACCATAGAATTCATCTTCGTCCGCGATCTGCTTCAACTGGGCGGAAAGTGTTTCCACCAGGGCCCTCCCCGGCCGCCAGATACCGGTCAATGATCTCATCGACATGGCTCTCGACGCCGTAAACGGCGTCGAGCAGTCGGATCAGTTCCGATTTTGACAGTCTGGCGGCGCGATCATCCAGCGTCATAGGCGGTAAGGCTCCTTCTTCGCCGCATAAATAGTGAGCTGAAGTTCCTCCCCTACCATCTTGTATTCCGGTCGCTTACCAGACAACTTTTCAGACTCGTTGAGAATAACCGGCACCCCCTCTCCTCGCTTGTCCATCATCCGGGACCGGTTAATGGTGGCGTGTTCGTAGGGGCAGCGGGCGAGCAGGCTGGTGATTAACTGGTTGCGGGAGGCCTGTCGGGCCATCAGTTCGTCCACTTCCATGGTATTGACCAGTGCACCGGGTGAACAAAGTACCATCCGGTCAGCAAACATATGCAGGCGGATATGGGCGCCGTATATGTCGTAATCCCGGTGGGCTACGGCGTTGACCAGCGCTTCGAAGACGGCGGTCAGGCTATACTGAGGAACGTCTTCACGGCCTAGCAGTTTTCGGGCCGCCACACGCTGGTTTTTCTCAACGAAGGACAGGGCTCCGCTGATTTGCTGATCCAGTGGGCCAGTGTAGTCCATGGCATCGAGCTGTTGGTCTGCATCACGGCCTTCACCCGCGTAACAGACAGCCTGTATGTAGGCGTTGGGGAGCCAATTCACCGGGCTCGGAGTACCCAAAAGAACACCGGACACACTGAGTTTCTCGCTACCCTCATCATCCGCCACCAGCATGCGGAGTTTGCGAAGCTGGGTTATTTCAGGCTGGCCTTCCTCGCGGAGAAACTTGCGATACAAGCTCGGATCCAGGTCTTCGTAGCGGGTACCGGGCACCGGGCGTTCGTCCAGCCAGATCATACGTGCCTGACTGCGCTGCATCATCAACCGCACCAGGTAATCCTGACGCATGGGTTGGCGGGATTCGGCCACTCGATGGAAATAACGACCGTTGCTACTGTGCACGAAAAGACTTTTCTCGATGCCCACGTGCAGGATATTTTTCTGGTCGCCGTGTTCGTCCGGCAGTTCCAGCAAGCGGGTCACAATGGCAAGTGGCGGCTCCACATTATCACTGGCGGCGTCTTTTACCCGCTTCTGGACTACCTCCAGCATGTGCGTGGGGATGCCGGTGATCTCACGGGTTTTGTCATCCACCCCCAGGACCAGATAGCCACCTTTCTGGTTGGCGAAAGCGGCCATCTCGTCGGCCAGGTCCTTCTGATCCGGCCCTTTGATTTTATTCCCGCGAATTTCCACGCGTTTGAACTCATAGCCGGAGTCCTCGCCCAAACGAATCTGGTATAGCAGGTCTTTTACCAGTTTTTCTCTGTCCATGATGATGTCTGGCCTATATCAGTGGGTAAGTATCCAGCGGGCGGTGAACAGTTCGTTAATCTTAAAGGTCAATTCCAGCTTTTCGCTGACCTCGTCCAGCAGGCGGTCTTCCTCCTGCTCGATAGCTTTTTTGGATTGGTGATATTCTGCCAGAGCGTCGTCCCGCTTTCGCTCCAGTTTTCGGAGTTCCTTCTTCGCCTGGATCTTTTCCGCCGTGGAAGCCAGTTGCCGTGCCTCTTTTTTATAGACGCGAATTTGTTCGCTTAGCTCATCGACCATTGCCATGAATGCTTTTTGACGGTCCTGAGCCCAACGTTCCAGCTTCTCGGACTCCTGCTCCAGGTATTTGTCCAGTTCTGCCTCTGTCTCAGCTTCGGTTTCCTCTACAATCTGCGACTGCCAGGCCTTAAACAGTTCCTCTGAAGGGGCATCTATAAGGGGCTCTCTGGTAGCCGGCACACACATCAAGTGGTCAGCGTTCTCCAGTGTCAGTTTCTGGCCGTGGTCGGTCTGGGCCAGCACCACCAAACGGGTATTTTTGGTCTTCCCCCGGTTATAGGTGAACTGGATTTCGAATGCGGTCAGCGCGCCAGACTGGCCGATGTACTCCTTCAGCTCAGCGTATTGTCCGTGCAACTGATCATAGTGAAATGTAAGATGCGCCGGTTCAGGTTTACGGGCTTTGGCGCTATGCACCAGATCCCACGCCAGATAGTGCTCCGTGGCCTGCAACCGGAAAAACTCAGAATCGTTTTGTTCCGCCAGCGGCCAGCTCAGGTCATAACGCTGGCCATTGAGGTAAAAATGGTTGGTGTCGAACTCCGCCTCAGGAAGTTCAGCTCTGGCCAGATCCAGTAGTACCTGCTCATATTCCTGCAGAAAATCCTTACTCTGATCCCGACGAGTCTTAAGCGACGAAACCACATCCCGGTCGAAATTGTTCAGAAGTGCTTCACGAGCGGCCGTTTCCCTCGCCGCCAGCGTTTCTTCGAGGGACTGCTGTAACTGGTCGAACTCGTACTCAATTTCCTGATCGGTACGGCATTTCTGGTAGATCTCATAGATACGTGCTTCTATGTCGATGCTGCCTTCAATCGCGCCGAGTAGGTCATCCGAGGCGCCGAATACGCCTTCGAACAACTTCAGTTTTTCGTCCAGTAGCTGGAACACCCGCCGGTCCGCCGGGTTTTTTCGGTTTACGAAGTTAACCACGACCACGTCGTTCTTCTGACCGTAGCGATGCACCCGGCCTATCCGCTGCTCAACCTTCTGTGGGTTCCAGGGCAGATCGTAGTTAATTAACACGGAGCAGAACTGCAGGTTAATACCCTCTCCACCCGCCTCCGTGGAAATGAGAATATCGGCCTTGTCACTCCGAAAACGATCTACCAACGCCGCTTTCATGTCGGAAGGTTTAGAACCACTGATTCGGGCCGAGCCTTTGTGTTCCTCAAGCCACTGCTGATAAATGGCCTTGGATTGGGGATCGCTGTTTGAGCCATTCAGTAAAACCGTCCTTCCGTTGTAACCATTTTCCTCCAGCAGGTCGTTCAGATATTGCTGGGTGCGGCAAGATTCGGTGAACACTACCGCCTTGCGTTGTCCGCCCAGTTGCTCTGTCATGGTGAGGGCTTTTTCGAGCACCGTTAGCAGCGCATGGCCTTTGGCGTTGCTGGTGATGCGTTGGGCAAGATTTCGGAACTCAGTGAGTTGAGCAATTTCCTGACTGAGCTTATCCGAAGAGCCTTCAGCCCCATTGTTTTCGGTTTCGCCGTTGTCCTCAGCATCTTGTGATTCCAACCAATCGTCCACTTCCTCAATATCTGAAAGTGCCTCTTCATTGAGGAGCTGCTGCGCTTCTAAACGCTCTATCATGCCCTTCAGGGTGTTAGCAACAGAAAAAGACGACGACGCAAGAATCTTGCGCAGCCCCATGCTTACCAGATGGCGAGCGCGCGGGTTGATGGCTTCATTGTCGGGTCGTTGCAGGTAGCGGGAGAGGCCCTGATACAGCTCCCATTCCTCGGGCAGGGGTGTAAAGTCCTGAGTGATGGAATATCGGTTAGTGAAATTGATGCCGCCTTCTTCCTGCACCTGCCTCCTCAGGGTTCTGTGACAGAGTGGGCGAATACGCTGCTTCAGGTCTTCCAGAGCTTTTTCATTTCTTTGGCGATTAACATAAAGGGTACGGAAGGATTTTTCGTCACCAAAAAAGTGGGGATCGATAACCTGACTCAAGCCATACAATTCCATCAGGTTGTTCTGGATAGGGGTGGCAGATAACAACACGCGGCTATCCGCAAACTCGGTGGCTTCAACAAGCGCTTTTGCCCGCTTACTGCCATTACTCAGGTAAAGATTCCGGAGTTTGTGAGCCTCATCAAACACAACCAGGTTCCAGCTCACCAGTCGTATATGGTCCTTTTGGCGGGCGGCATATTCATATGAGCAAATCACTATTTCTTCGGGCTGATCAAACGGATTGGTTACTCCCTCTTTCCTGAGACCTGCGGCTACCTTGCCATCAATGATGACTGATGGCAGTTCAAACTTATCTCTTAACTCCTGGCTCCACTGTTTACGCAGCGATGCCGGAACCACCAGGAGAATGTTTCTCTTGCCCTCCGCCCACTTCTGGGCCATCACCAGACTGGCTTCAATAGTTTTACCCAAACCGACCTCATCGGCGAGCAGGACGCCTTTTTCCAGCGGTGATTTCAGCGCGAAGCAGGCAGCGTCGATCTGGTGTGGGTTCATATCCACACGGGCAGAGGCCATGGCCCGGGAGACCTGGTTTTCAATTTTGCCGGATTGGGTCAGCCAGTGGGCGAAATAGGTGCTTTGGTGGGGGGTGAACATCTCCGGTTTCTCTTATGAACAGAAGGCCAATATAGTTTCCGCCCTACTTACTCTCAAGGGTTATCGCTCTTTAATCAATGGCTTCCATGTGTCTGAATGAAAAAGGGGTCAGAACTGTGGTTCTGACCCCGCCTTTACCCTGCCCGTCGCTTATCAGCTTCCAGACAACGACTGATCCGATGGATCAATCTCCATCTGCTGAATCGCAATCACCGCCTGGGTCCGGTTGCGGACCCCAAGCTTCCGGAACACCGCCGTGATGTGCGCCTTGATGGTCGCCTCGGAAACATCCAGATCGTAGGCAATCTGTTTGTTCAGAAGCCCCTCGGCCAGCATACCCAGCACCCGGAACTGCTGAGGCGTCAGCGATGCCAGTTTTTCCGAAAAGTCTGTGGCATCGGAATGCATTCGCTCGATCTTGTCCGCCACACCTGCCGGCAACCAGACATCCCCTTCCAGGACGGCCTGGATGGCCTCAGTGATGGTGGGCAACGGCGCCGACTTCGGAATGAAGCCGGAGGCACCGTAGTCAATCGACCGGCGCATCACCTGCAATTCCTCGGAACCTGACACTACCACTACCGGCAGCCCCGGGTATTGCCCGCGCATGAACACGAGCCCCGAGAAGCCGTGGGCACCCGGCATATTGAGATCAAGCAAAACCAGATCTGCGTCCGGGTGCGAGTCTACCGCCGCCTGCAGCGCCTTGATGCTGTCGACTTCAACCGTCTCCGCATCCGGTACCGCCTGACTGACCGCCTGCTTCAATGCTGCGCGAAACAGTGGGTGATCATCAGCGACGATAATTGTTTGTGCCATTCAGCAGATTCCTCACAGATTTATGGCCTTGAACCAGACCTTTATTTGAATTCACGACTGCTAATGAGCTCGTCCACCACACCCGGGTCTGCCAGAGTGGATGTGTCACCCAGCTGATCGTGCTCGTTCGCAGCAATCTTACGCAAAATCCGGCGCATAATCTTGCCTGAACGGGTTTTTGGCAGCCCGGGTGCCCACTGAATCACATCCGGAGACGCAATCGGACCGATTTCCTTGCGCACCCACTGTACCAGCTCTTTCTTCAGTTCGTCAGAAGGCTCTTCACCCTGCACCAGGGTGACATAGACATAAATGCCCTGCCCCTTGATCTCGTGCGGGTAACCAACAACAGCCGCTTCAGCAACCTTGTCGTGGGAAACCAGTGCGCTCTCGACTTCCGCAGTACCCAGACGGTGGCCGGAAACGTTCAGAACATCGTCGACACGCCCGGTGATCCAGTAGTAGCCGTCTTCATCGCGACGGGCGCCGTCACCGGTGAAGTACATGCCCTTGTAGGTGCTGAAGTAGGTCTGGACGAAGCGCTCATGATCACCGTAGATGGTGCGCATCTGGCCCGGCCAGCTGTCCAGGATCACCAGGTTACCCTCGGTCTTGCCTTCCAGGATATTGCCATCGTTATCCACCAGGGCCGGCTGAACACCAAAGAACGGAACGGTGGCGGAGCCCGGTTTGAGGTCAGTGGCGCCAGGCAGCGGCGAAATCAGAATGCCGCCGGTCTCGGTCTGCCACCAGGTATCCACGATCGGGCACTTGCTGTTACCAATCACGCGGTGGTACCACTCCCAGGCTTCCGGGTTGATCGGCTCGCCCACGGAACCCAGCAGTTTCAGGCTATCGCGTTTGGTGCCGCTCATGCAGGACTCACCTTCCGCCATCAGGGCACGGATCGCGGTCGGGGCGGTATATAGAATGTTCACCTTATGCTTGTCGACGACCTGGCCCATGCGGGAACTGTCCGGGTAGTTGGGCACACCCTCAAACAGAACGGTAACGGCACCATTGGCCAGCGGGCCGTAAAGGATGTAACTGTGACCGGTAACCCAGCCAAAGTCAGCGGTACACCAGTAAACGTCGCCCTCGTGGTAATCGAACACGTACTCATGGGTCATGGACGTGTAGACCATGTAACCGCCAGTGGTATGCAGAACGCCCTTCGGCGCGCCGGTGGAGCCGGAGGTATACAGCATGAACAGCGGATCCTCGGCGTTCATGGGCTCCGGCGGGCAGTCGGCAGAAGCAGACTTCATCAGGTCTTCATAACGTTCGTCGCGCCCCTCGTTCCAGGGCACTTCGGAGTTACCGGTGCGGGTAACCACCACCACCTTCTCAACACTGGCAGCGTCTTCGTTCTTCAGGGCCGCATCCACGTTCTTCTTCAGCGGAATCTTGCGGCCGCCGCGAACACCCTCATCGGACGTGATCACGAAGCGGGATTTGCCGTTAACAATCCGGGCGCCCAGCGCTTCCGGAGAGAAACCGCCGAATACCACCGAGTGGATCGCCCCGATGCGGGCGCAGGCCAGCATGGCGACAGCCGTTTCCACAATCATTGGCATATAAATGGTCACAACGTCGCCCTTCTTCACGCCCAGACCTTTCAGGACGTTGGCAAACCTGCTCGTTTCTTCATGCAGTTCGCGGTAGGTGACATTGCGGGAGTCGGCAGGATCATCACCTTCAAAGATGATGGCTGTCTGGTCGCCACGCTTGTCCAGATGACGGTCCAGACAGTTGGCGGATGCGTTCAGCTGGCCATCTTCAAACCACTTGATGGACAGATTGTTGTAATCGTAGGTCGTGTTTTTCACCTTGGTGTAAGGCTTGATCCACTCAAGGCGTTTGCCGTGCTCACCCCAGAAGGTATCCGGGTCTTCAACTGACTGACGATACATTTCTTCATACTGTTCCCGGTTCAGAAGGGCCCGCTTGGCCACCTCCGGGCTAACCGGATATACCTGTTTATCAGTCATTGTGCTCCCCCTTTGTCAGAGTCTGTTGTCATTGTCGGTTTTGGAATTCTGAGCGCTGGGACCTTTCCGGCCCTCTATAGACGGATAGCCGTAGTTCAACATGTGTGCCACTACACAATGAATTAGACTAACGTCCTAATGCGCCTGAACTTTTGGCCAAAACTGGCCGGTAACTCACAAGAAAACAAGGGTTATTTGTACCGGACAAAAAAGCTTCTTAAAGGATAGTTCTATCGGGACCAATCGCAAACTGGTGAGGAAAACAGGCCAGGCAACGGCCCGGCCCTGGCGACCGGGCTCAGGTTTTTTACGCCGCTTTCTTTCGGGCCTTGGCCGAACGGAGACTGTAGACCTTACGCTCCTTCAGGGCATACCGGTTAAGCCCGGCAAGGTGGATCTTGCGCAGGTAAACTGCCCAGTCGATCTGGCGGGCATCCACCGGGAACAGCACTTTGTCCAGCTCACCCATGCGCGAGGCCAGGGCCAGCAAATCATCATTGCGGAAGATGTAATCCGGTGCCGTGTAGAAACCGAAAATAGTTGCCAGGGAACGGGTGGTATCAAGGTTCCGAAGCACTTTCAATTCCCGGTTCTGGCCCAATAATTTCAACACCTTCCCGGTAATGCCAAGGGGAATGCGCACTCCGCCCACTACCGCATCAAAAAGCCTGCGATTCACGGCAATGAACGGCCTGGTCGGCTGCCGATAGAACAGCTGGTCATATTCCGCGTAATTTGCCCTGGCTTCCGCCATCAGGTGATCAATGAATTCGCCCAGGGAAACCGGGTTGCAGCTGCCACTGCAGCACTGGTAAACCCGGTGACGCGGGAACTCACCCATCGCCTCGGCGGCAGCCAGGATGATAGCGTTGGCCACCAGATCAACGGGAATGACATCAATGACCCCGGAACGCTTGCCGGGAAACAGGGTGACCTTCTCTCGGGCATAGGCAAGGATAATGGCGTCTGCCACCTTTACACCTTCAATCCAGCCAGGCGCGGGCTCCTCAAGAGCACTCTCAATAATCGACGGACGCACAATGGTCAACGCCCTTCCCGAAAGGGCTTTCAGCAAAAGCTGCTCACCCAGCCACTTGGTAAAGGTGTAGGTGTCGCTCCAGCCGTAGTGATTGGCTTCACGAATACCCAGGTCTACCAGTTTCTTTTCCAGCGTCTTTCCGGAATACCGTGACCGGACATCGGCAATCTTGTCTTCCAGCAACCGGACCAGCTCTTCAATCTCGTAGTAGCCTTCCTCGCTGCGAGGAATGGACTCCCCTGCGGGCTTGATGACCGATTCGGTAATCTGGCCGGCGTTCATTCCGTTCACGTAGCAGGTGGACACCTGAAGCACCGCCAAGGACTTGTTCTGCCGCGCCAGCTCGGCAACGTTTTCCAGGCACAGGGTGTTGACCGCCAGGGCCTTGTCCAGCTCTTCACGGAAGTTGACGCTGGCGGCCGAGTTGATCACGGCATCAATATCGCCGGCCAGCTTGCGGAAGCGATCGCCCGACAGACCGAATAATGGTTCGGTGACTTCACCGGTAACGCAATACACCCGATCCTCAATGAAGGATTCAAAAGCCTCCTGATCCTCCTGGCGAAGACGGTCAAACACCGACGATGTAGCAATCTCATCGAGAAAACGCCCCCGGGCATCCCGGTGGCGCTTGTTACCACGGATCAGCAGGTGAATGCCGCCGATATCGGGAACGGCGCGAATCAGCTTTTCCAGTACCACCTTGCCAAGAAATCCGGTGGTACCGGTAATCAGTACGTGCTTTCCGCGGAGCTGTTCGAGTGCTTTCGATGATGCCCCGGGATTCAGCTGCTGTGTTGCCATGGGAGAACTCCTTCTCTATTCAAATTCATCGCCGGCGCATACCTGCCGGCAGGGGAAAGTTTGCGAATCAGGTACAACAGAGCCACTGCATATTGCGGGCCACGATTCAGGTTTATGCTCAATAGATTCAGATTTATGCTCAATACTTGCACAACTTTGGTGACAGAGTGGTGACACACAGCAAAGTTACGCTACAAAAAGTGCTAATAAAATGACGGAAAAGGAGGTAGGTTTTTCTACGTATCAGGAGCGGCCCTGATCATTGCCCGAGAGTGACCGCAGAAGCCGATCCAGGGAAATATCCGCGGGCTGCTCCTTCAACACGCGCACCAAACGATCCTGCTCTCCAAAGCTGATACGGTCATAAAAGGGCTCGCGCAGAACCGAAGAAGCAGGTTCCGATTTCCTTGCTTCTCGTGGCGGGGGCGAAATCTGGTCAGCAAGCTCCCGCAGGTGTGTGGCCAGGTGGTTCTTACGCTCCGGATCGAGGTTTTCCCACGGAAAAGACCCCAGTCCAGTCTGGACGATTTCAATCGCATCGCTGTCCAATGCGCTCCCCAGGAGTGCAAAAAGCCGGGTAAATGCTTCATAACGCAGCATCGGGTCGACGGGCGCCTGGGCGAACACCGACTCCAGTTGGCTCACCGCATTCAGGCACTGCGTTTTAGCATCTGGAATTTCCTCTTCCGCCGTTTTTCCGGGCGCGGCAACCGGGGCAGGTGTAACTTCCGCCTCCCTGCGAGACACCTTGTGCCAGTATGCCGCGATACCGGCCTTTCGCCTGGGAAGCTGGGACAGTCGCACATTCAGCATATCCGCGAGGGTATGAAATTGACGGCAGGATGGGTCTGACACCGGCAGCAGTGCAACGGGCTTCTGGTTCAGAACCGACTGGCGGAGAGTTTCGTCCCGCCATATTCCGCCCATATAATGCAGGGAAATCCCCAGATGGCGTTGTGCGGCTGCATCAAGGCGCTGAAACACGGAGCGGGCCTGACTGGCCCCCTGGGCCATGTTGACGAGAATACTCGGGATCCGGTTGTAGCCCCTGCGCCGAAGAACCTTGATCAGGGAGAAGGCGTCTGTCAGGGAAGCCGGATCCGGGGTTACCACCATGCAGGCCAGCTCCGTGGCCGCGATCATATGAAGCCCCGCCGCCTGAAGACCCGCCGCCGTATCGGTAATAACATAGTCGTACCGATTTTCGAGGTTGTACAGAGCCCGGAGAACGCGCAGGCTCTCGGCCGGCCCCATGTCCATACATTCCTGAACCCCGGAGGCCCCGGGAACAATGTGGAGACCGTAGTCGGTCTCGAGAATGATGTCCTCCAGCCGGCATTCCCCGGCCATGACGCTGGCAAGGGTTTTCCGGGGATACAGACCCACCATGATGCTGACATTGGCCAGATCCGTGTCACCGTCCAGAAGCAAAACCCGCTTATCCTGCCTCGCGAGGGTGAGAGCCAGATTCAGGGCGACGGAGGTTTTGCCCACCCCACCCTTCCCACCGGCAATGGCGATGGTTCGGGGTTGGTTCGGATTGTGTTTTACAGGTTCTCTGGCAGTCGTCACCGGCAATCTAGGTCCCTGATTTTACGGTTGCAGGCTATTTAACCTGTCAAAATTCTACACATATCACGAATCAGATAATATATTGCTTAAAAAAACAGCAACAAGTATTTAATAACGACGGTTTATTGTCTAAGCTCTTTCCGGACAAGAGTGAACGATTCGTCAAATACCGATTTGTTACGTCGCACGGCAGATAGGCCTATGCAGATTGCGCCTGATTTACAGTTACCGAGCCTTCCGGAAGTGACCTTGCGGGCGCTGGATGCTTGTCATCGGGACGAAAGCTACCGGACCATCAGCGAGATTGTCTCCGCCGACACCGCTCTGGTCGCCCGCATACTCGCGCTAGCCAATTCCGCGCTTTACGGCCCTTCCACACCAATCCGGTCGGTGGATCAGGCGTTGCTGAGGCTGGGTACCCGGCGATTCCATACGCTCGTACTTACCGCTGCCCTGCGCCAGCTGCTGTTCGAACTCGGGGGTGACGAGTGGCAGCAACTCAGGGATTTCTGGCGGCACTCACTGACGACTGCGCTGACCGCACAGGCGCTTGCCACCCTCACCCGTTACCCGGAGCCGGACGAAGCGTTCATGCTGGGCATGCTTCACAACATCGGTGAACTGATCGCTATTAAAACGCCAGCAACCGAAACGAAGCAACACTATCTTGATCATCAATCCGATATTGCCGCCGAGCTTGTCTCTTCCTGGGGGTTGGGACCGATGGCCGCCGATGCCATGCGATACCAGCAGGCCCTCCCTTCGGAGCTGCGGGATGCCGGCCACCTGGTGAAGCTGATCAGCCTGGCTAACCGGCTGGCGCTTTCCGATGCCGCCGGCATTGCGGCGGCAGGTACGGTATTCGGGCTGAATGAGGAGCTCACCCGCGAGATCAATCGCCGGATCGGACATGAAGTATCCGGAATGGCAGCGTCTCTTGGCATTCCCCTTGATGAGGAATACAACGGCGAAAGCGCGTCCAGGCAACTGAAGCAGACCATTCTGCGCCAGGCCATGGCCAGCCAGGCAATCAATCTTGCCGATGTAACCGGTGAAACCGAGGACATCCTTGCCGAAACGGTCAACAGCCTGACCCTGATTACCGGCCTGCCCGCCCTGTGCTTTGGCCATACCGGGGACAACCTGGTGCTTCTGTCCGGAACAATTGGCGATATCCCGGATCTGGCCGTGACCGCCAAACCGGGCGGCAGCGTACTGACCGAGGCCTTTGTTTCGGGAGTGCCCGTCAGCCTCGGTGAGCGTTCACCGACGGTGCTCGACAGGCAGCTGCTATCCTTGTTACACACCCCGTCGCTTTTGGCTGTCCCGGTCGTCAGTGGCGACGACTGTCCGGGAGTCTTTGCCCTGGGCACCGACAACGATCAATTGCCGACCACGCTGGAACTGGCAGACATTTTCACCCGCCAGCTGTCTTCTGTACTCGCAAACCGGCCACTCCCGGACAAAGAGGCCGGGACTGACGGTAAACGGCTGGACCAGGAAATAGCCCGTGACCGGCTACTCAGACAGGTCCATGAGGTCAGCAATCCCCTGACCATCATCCGGCAGTACATTTATCAGCTCAGAGGCCGGCTGGAGGATACCGACGTTCAGCAGGAACTGGACGTGATCCGGGATGAGCTGGACCGGGCCGGAAATCTTTTGCTGCAGATGAGTCACACGGACACTACGGATCACGATGCCGACGTCGTTGAACTGAATGCGGAGCTGGAAAGCCTCGCCCGGATTCTGGAAGACAGTCTGTTCAGCTCCGAAAGCCGTCAACTGACGCTGAAACTTTGCAACCAGCCAACGCTGGTTGCCGCCGGCACCACCCGGATTCGCCAGGTTGTGATCAATCTGATCCGCAATGCAGCCGAGAGTCTTCCGGATGAAGGTGGTATGGTAGAGGTCCGCACGTCTTGCCCGGTGTGGCAGAATCAGCGCACCTGGGTGGAAATGGAGATCACGGACACGGGCACCGGAATACCCGGTGAAATCAGGGACACCCTGTTTTCACCGGCAAGGACCACAAAAGGAGAGGGTCACAGCGGTTTGGGCCTGAGCATTGTGAAACAGCTTGTTGATGACATGGAGGGCATCATTGCTTGTCGCACGGGACAGGAAGGCACCACCTTCAGGATTCTGTTTCCCGCGGCCAGCCATAAAAAAAATGAGACCGACTGACGCAGAAACAACGGACACAGACCGATGGCACCTGAACTCACTGATCAGCCTTTCCGTGACGGGTTAACGGCACGGATACTGGTGGCAGATGACGAACCCCGCCTGCTGGACACCCTGGCTTCGCTGCTGCGCAGTCGTGGTTACGACGTATCGGAAGCCCACGGTGGCAGGAAAGCCTGCGAATTGATCGACCGGCAGGGGTTCGACCTGGCGCTACTGGATCTGCGGATGCCGGAGGTGAACGGGTTTGATGTCATGGCCCACCTTGCCAACGGACAACCGGAATGCGGCGTGATCGTTATCAGCGGCGAAAGTTCCTTCAGCTCAGTCAGCAGGGCGCTCCGGCGGGGCGCCCTGGACTATATCCGCAAGCCCTTTGACCCGGAGGAATTACTGGCGACTGTCGAAAACGTCATCGGCAAAAAGTCCCTCCTCAAAGCCCACGAACACATCCAGCTCCGACTGGAAAAATCCGAAGCCCTGCACCGGTACATCGTCAACAGCTCCCCGGATATCGTCTTCATGCTCGACCAAAAAGGTCATTTCTGTTTTGTAAACAGCAAGGTGGAGAGCTTGCTGGGGTATCAGCCATCGGAACTCTGTGGGCAGCATTTCCGGCATATCCTCGACGACCGGGATGTTACCCGGGGAACCATGGCCCTGAAGGGCCCCAATATCACCGCAGACACCCCGAGAACCCTGGAAGTCCGGCTGAAAACCCGTGGCAGCCGCCGGGCAACCCGCCACTTCGAGATCACTGCCTTCCCCATTGACCCGCAGACCTGGCCCCATTCCGGGACGACCCAGGGCGGTGGCAATGGCAACGGTGCTCAATATTACGGTACCGCCCGGGATGTGACCGAACGGAAAGAAGCTGAGGCGTTTATCAACTTCCAGGCATACCACGACCTGCTAACCCGCCTGCCAAACCGGGCCCTGTTCAAGGACCGCCTTGAACTGGCGATCACCCATGCCAAACGCGACGGCCAGAAACTGGCGGTGATGTTCCTTGACCTGGATCGTTTCAAGGTAATCAACGATACCCTGGGGCACGCCATGGGGGACCGTTTGCTGCAGGCAGTGACCCACAGGCTGGAAAAATGCCTGCGCAAGGGTGATACCCTGTCCCGGTTCGGTGGTGATGAATTCACCCTGTTGCTGCCATCCATCCACAACCATGAGGATGCGAGGCAAATTGCAAAAAAACTGATTGATGCACTGCGCGCGCCTTTCCAGCTGGGCGATCATGAGGTGTTTGTCGGCGTAAGCATTGGTATTTCCATCTTCCCGGAGGCCGGCGAAACCATGGATCACCTGATCCAGAACGCCGATATTGCCATGTACCACGTGAAGGCCAAGGGCAAGGACAGCTATCGCTTCTATTCCGAAAGCATGAGCATCGACACCGCCAACCGTCTGAACCTGGAGAGGGATCTGCGCCAGGCGCTGGAGCGTGACGAATTGCGGGTTTTCTACCAGCCCCAGATGTGCTCGACCAGCAACCGGGTCGTTGGGCTTGAGGCACTGGTGCGTTGGCAGCACCCTGAACGGGGACTGCTCTACCCCCGGGATTTCCTGCCGCTGGCAGAGGAAACCAAGCTCATTGGCCAGCTCAGTGAGCGTGTTCTCGACCAGGCCTGCCAGGACGTCGGGCACTGGATTCGCTCAGGGCGCCCAGATCTCCGCCTGGCAGTCAACCTGTCTCCCATCCAGGTGGAGCACTCCCGGTTTGTGGAGACCCTGATGCAGCAGGTCGAGGCTCACAACTTCCCGGCCGGCAACCTGGAGATTGAAATCACCGAAAACGTGATCATGAATGATCTGGAGCAGATCAGTCAGAAACTCCGGGAACTGGCCTCTTTCGGCGTGCGGATTGCGATTGATGACTTCGGCACTGGCTATTCTTCCCTGAACTACCTGCATCGCCTGCCCATCCATACCCTGAAGGTGGACCAGTCCTTCATAAAGGCCATTCGCAGCGGCGACGACGGCGCCTGCATCGTGAATGCCATAGTCGCCATGGCCCACGGTCTCAAGCTCGAGATTATTGCGGAAGGTGTGGAAACCGACGAACAACTTGAGTACCTCAGAAGTCTTGGCTGTCATCAGGTCCAGGGCTTCTTCTACGGGCCGGCACGGCCCGCGGCCGAGATTTCAAAAATCCTCGGAATCACCAAGGCCCGAGAAGCCTCGTTCGGATAGGCGATTATTTATTGTCGGACACTCAGATATAAAACCGCGATCTGGTTTGCAAAGTATTGCAGTACGTTACTTTGTGTATCCGGAAATGCGCATTACTGCACATATTTCTCCCACCCTGTTCTCTAAGCTCAAATCCATCAGGCGTTGACCACCGAAATGTCCGACAGTCTGTCGGGTCAAAAACGACAACAACGGTGGCGGCATCCAGGGAACAAGAACAGGCAGCAGTCATCATGCGCGACAAGTACAAGTACATTGGCCCCGTCTACGATTTTCTGAGCAACCTCTACAGCGGCAAGAACATACACCGCTGCAAAACTGCCATGCTGGACGTTGAAACCGTCAAACCCGGAGACAGGATTCTGTTTGCCGGTGTTGGCCATGGCCGGGACGCCATTCGTGCAGCTGAACTGGGTGCGGACGTTACCGTGGTAGACCTGTCAGAAACCATGTTGCGCAAGTTTGGCGAAGCCCAGCAGAAGGAGGCCCCTCACCTGACTATCCGCCGTATCCACTGCGACATCATGAAGGTGGATGAGTTCGAGCAGTACGACATGGTGGTGGCCAACTTCTTCCTCAACGTCTTTGATGAAGACATGATGGTCCGGGTCCTGGAGCACCTCATTCGTCTTGGCAAGCCAGACGCCAGAGTGGTTGTCGGCGACTTTTGCTACCCCACCGGCAACATCCTCTCCCGGATGTTCAAGAAGCTTTACTGGTACATGGCCGTATTCATCTTCTGGCTGTTTGCCAATAACGCATTCCACAAGATCTACAACTACCCCGAGCACATGCAGCGCCTGGGTCTCCAGGTCACCGAGAAGAAGCATTTCAAGCTTCTGAATATGAACTGTTACTGGTCCATTCTCGGACGCAAGCAGGCCTGAGTAGCGTCGCTCAAGGATCGCCCAACAAAAAAATAATCGGGGAGCAGTAGCATGTCGGATCAGATACTCGCACTGGACAGAATCAGCACACTGGATAGCGGTTCGTTCACCTTCAGCGAACGGGTTGGTTATCTGAAGAAGTTCGGAACCCACTCCCAGTCCTTCTCGACGCTGCAGCCGGGCATGCAGTATTTTGATGTGCCGGGCATTGGCTATATCGCCTACATGCGGAAATGGGGCGGGACATTTGTCCTCTCGGACCCGGTTTGTGCGCCGGGCGATTTCGGTCGGCTGCTGGAGAGCTTTCATCGGCGCTTCCCGAACGCCAGTTACATTCAGGTATCAAAGCCGGTGGTGGATTTTCTGCATCTGCGCTTTGGTCTCTATGGCACCCAGTTCGGCAGCGAATCCCGAATCGATCTTGCCCGGTGGTCCCTCAGCGGGAAAAAGAAACAGGTGCTCAGAACCGCGCTGAACCAGGCGGAAAAAAATGGCATCACCGTCATGGAACGTTTCAGCGACGATCACACCCGGGAGATCTCCGAGGCCTGGATACGCACCCGCAAGTGTAAAAGCAATGAGATCCGCTTTCTGATCCGGCCCATGGAAATGGAATACCGGGAAAATGAACGGCATTTCTATGCCTATCAGGATGGCAAGGCAGTCGGCTTTATCTACTTTGATCCGATTTACCGCAACAACGAGATCATCAGCTATGTGCCCAATATTTCCCGGGCCAATGCCGACTTTCGCCAGGGCATTTTCTACACCCTGATGGCCCATGCCATAGGCGTTTTCAAGACCGAGGGCGTGCCCTATCTGGATCTGGGACTGATTCCCCTGTCGCTTGATCCGGCGACCGAACATCAAGAGAGCCGCCTGCTCAAACGCCTGCTGCACGGGCTCTATGAGAAAGGCAACTTCCTTTACAACTTCAAAGGGCTGGAGTTCACCAAGTCACGCTTTCGGGGCGACAGCTTCAAGACCTATTGCTGCCACAAACGGTCGATTCCGGCGCTGGAATTTCTCGCCATGTTCAAGCTCACCCGGCTTCTATAGCCACCGGGCGCTGGTCGGGCCAGTCTCCGCACACCCGCCGGGGAGACAGGCCCAGCCCGGACATGAAGCCGGCGATTCCTTCCGGGGACGGGCCGGAAAACAGGGCAGCAGTGACCGGCAAGTGTGCCGGCTCCGCAATGGATCTCTCGGCGACGGCAAGCTGGTCTGTCTGTTCCAGCAGCCAGGCTACCCGCCGAGCGATCGCCTCTCCTGAATCCACCCAGAACCGAACCGCCGGCAGGCTCCGCTTCAGGCTTTCCAGTAACAGGGGATAGTGGGTACAGCCCAGCACTACCGTATCCACCTCTGCGTCACGAAATGCCTCCATGGCATCTGCCAGTTCGCGGGCCGGCACCACACCGCCGGCAACCAGCTCTTCCGCCCAGCGCACCAGGCCGGGATGCCCGATACGCTCCACCCGGCAATCACCGGCAAATTCCTCGATCAGTCTGTCCAGATAGGGTCTGCGGACTGTGGCCGGCGTTGCAAGGAGCCCGATACGCCGGTTCCGAGTTTTCGCCGCCGCGGGCTTGATCGCTGGCACCACCCCCACAACCGGCACCGATGTTCTCCCACGCAGATGGGGCAATACCACGGTACTGGCCGTGTTACAGGCGACCACGATGACATCGGCGGGGTATTGCTCAAGGGCACGGGCAATCAGGGTGCAGCAGCGTTCAATCACTACCGGTTCCGACTTGTCGCCGTAAGGAAATCCAGCGTTGTCCGCCAGGTAGGTCAGGTCCGCGCCCGGCAGGTACCGGTGAATGCAGGCAGCAACACTCAGACCGCCGACACCGGAATCGAACACCAGAACCCTGGGCGGCGCCTGATCGTTCAAACCGGAATGCCTCCCCGGGAAATTTCCTTCTCCATAGCCCGGATCAGACGGCCTGAAATCGTGGTTTCCGGCGGCACCGGCGGTGTGTCACCCGGTAAAAACCAGTCGGCATCGGCGAGCTCGTCTTCCTGCAACACCAGGTTCCCTCCGGCGTAATCAGCGAAGAATCCAACCATCAACTGGTGCGGGAAGGGCCAGGGCTGCGACGCGTGGTACCGGATATTGGTCACATCCAGGCCGGTCTCCTCTTTCACCTCCCGGCAAACAGCCCCTTCCAGGCTCTCCCCCGGCTCAACAAATCCGGCGATCAGGCTGTAGAAGTGGCGTTTGACCCGTGACGACCTGGCCAGCAACAGGCGGTCATCCCGACGGATAACAACAATAACGCAGGGGGCGAGCCTCGGGTACCAGGGAATCCCGCAGGCTTCACACCATCTGGCACGCTCCCGGGCATGAAAACCGGTTTTCTCACCGCAGCGCCCACAATACTGGTGGTCACGCCACCACTGCCAGACCTGGAAACCGGTACTCAGCATATCCGCGGGGGCATCGTTCATCATCAGCAGGGCCTCCCTCAGGGGAATGATCTCCTGTTGTTCAACCGAGCTTTCCGGCAACTCGGTCACGAATACATCGCGACCGCCGAAGGTTCCCACAGAGACGGCATCGGACAGGACATCCCCGAACAGCGCGCTGTCCCGGGGATGCAGCCAGCCGTTACCGGGCTTCACCACGCCCGATCCCGCAAGCGCCAGAATCAGGTCGTTCTGCTCCGGCGGTCTGTTTGTCCAGCCGGGTTTCCACTGAGTCATCGAGACCACCATCTGATGTGCTGCCTGAGTGATTATAAGACCAAACTGAAATGTACCACATTGCCTTGCTGGCCAAGAATGCAACCTCGGCTTTCCGCTCTGTACTCAACCAAGTAAACTTGGCACCTGTCTTTTCAACGGAGTTGCACTTTATGCGTCTTTACCAGGGCATTCGCAGCCTGATCCTGACCCTTTTTCGCAAGATACTGTTTATCTGGGTCCGGACAGATGTCAGCGGCAACAGCGTTGACGCCCTCGCCCTGGATCCGGACACGCCGGTATGTTACGTGCTTCAGTACAGCTCCCTATCCGGCCGGCTGGTTCTGGAGCAGGAAGTGATCCGGGCCGGATTACCCGGAGCGGCAGAAGCCCTGCCGGTTAAAAACGGACCGTCGCATTCTTTCTTCTTTCTGTACCGCCGGATTGGCGGTTTTTTCCGGGGGCGCCAGGCACCGGCGCCTACCAGCGAGTTCCAGGCTCTGGTTCACTACGGCCTCGAACACCCGGATCAGGATGTCCAGATCGTTCCGGTTTCCCTGTTCTGGGGCCGCTCCCCGGACAAGGAGAAATCCCTGGTAAAACTGTTGCTGTCTGACACCTGGTCCATTGCCGGCAGGCTGCAGAAACTTCTGATCATTATGGTCCACGGCCGCAACACCTACGTTCAGTTCAATCAGCCCCTCTCGCTCAAGCAGGTTATTGATGAATACCGGCATAACGAAGAGCGCGCCAACCGGAAACTGGCCCGGATACTCAGAACCCACTTCCGCCGGGTACGCCAGGCTGTACTGGGACCAGACCTGTCACACCGCCGCACCCTTGTCGCAGGCCTGGTGCGGACCCAGTCAGTAAAGGAAGCGATCCGGGAAACGGCCGCCAAAGATGATATCCCGCCGGAAAAGGTTCGCGCCAAAGCCTACAAGTATGCCGACGAAATTGCCGCCAACATGTCCGTCGTCACCATTCGCGTTCTTGAGGTGGTGTTGTCGCGGCTGTGGAACCGGATCTACAAAGGCATCGCCATCAACAACATCCGGGTGGTGAAAGACGTCGCCCAGGACAATGCTGTCGTTTACGTACCCTGCCATCGTTCCCACATCGACTACCTGCTGTTGTCCTACGTGCTCTACAAAAACGGCCTGATGCCGCCGCACATTGCTGCAGGGGTCAACCTCAATATGCCCGTCGTGGGCCCCATTCTGCGTCGGGGCGGCGCCTTTTTCATGCGCCGCAGCTTCAAGGACAACCCGCTGTACGCCACCGTGTTCAACGAATACATGCATGTAATGTTTTCCCGGGGTTACTCGGTGGAGTATTTTGTCGAGGGTGGCCGAAGCCGCACAGGCCGGATGCTGCAACCCCGGCCCGGGATGCTGGCAATGACAGTACGCAGTTTCCTTCGGGATCACCGCAAGCCCATCGTGTTCGTCCCCGTTTACATTGGCTACGAAAAGGTTATGGAGGGCCGCTCGTATCTGGGTGAACTTCGCGGCAAGAAAAAAGAAAAAGAGAGTGTCTTCGGGTTGGCCAAAACGGCGCGTAAACTCAGCAATTCCTTCGGTCGCGTGGCGGTCAACTTCGGTGAGGCCATTCACCTTTCCGACGTTCTGGATGATGTCCATGACAGCTGGCGCGAGGAAGCCTACGACGCCGGGCACCGCCCGGCCTGGCTCAACACTGCCGTATCCGAACTCGCATTCCGGGTAGCCTCCAGCATCAATGCCTCTGTCGCGGTTAATCCGATTGGCATGGCCGCAACGGTTCTGCTCGGGACCGAGCGTCTGGCGATGGACGAAGGCCAGTTGATCCGGCTGATGGATCAGTACGCCGCCCTGCTGAAAGCCTTTCCCTATGCCGCGACGGTCACCCTGCCCGAAGGCAGCGGTAAAGACTGGGTGGCCTACTGTGAGGGCATGGGGCTGATTAACCGCCAGCCCCAGAAGCTGGGCGATATCATCGCCCTGGAAGGCAGCAATGCCATTCTGATGACCTACTACCGCAACAATATCCAGCACCTGTTCGCGCTGCCTTCACTGATTGCCAGCCTCTTTGAGAACAAGGATTCCCTGAGGCGAGAGAAGATCGTGTTCCTGGCCAGCGTGGCCTATCCCTACCTGCAATCCGAGCTGTTCCTGAAGTACCACTCGGATGAAACCGAAACCGTCATCAATCAATGGATCGATGTTCTGATAGCCCAGGGTTTGCTCAAGCCTCTGGACGACGACCGGATTGGCCGGCCAGACGAAGGCACCGAGGCCATGCTGAGGTTGCGTGTGCTGTCACGTTTTATCATCCAGACGGTAGAGCGCTACCATATCGCGCTCGGCATCCTCCGGAAATACGGCTCGGGCAAGATCAGTGCGGCAGAACTGGAAGAGCAGAGCGCACTGCTGGCCGAACGCATGTCGATCCTGTTTGGCCTGAATGCACCGGAGTTCTTCGACAAGAGCCTGTTCCAGAACTTCATAGCCAACATGCAGAAGAACGGCGTGATCACCACCGATGATAACGGCTTGCTGTGTTATGGCGAGGGGCTGGATGAGGTGGCAGAGGACGCACGGCTGGTGCTGGGCGTCGAGAAGCGACAGGCGATTCAGCAGGTCACGATGATGGGAGCCTGAGGGGCGCTTCACAGGGTAACCAAGGGCTTTTTACAGGCTAAGGGCTCACTGGGCAGGCAGGGCCTTGATGGCATAGACATCGTAGCGGCTGCTTTTGCCCTCTATCCGTGTGGTTGGGTCCGGCCCGGCAATCGCCGGCGCCTTCCGCGGCCGCTTGACCACCACCCGGTAACGGGCGCACTCCAGGGCACCCGCGAGCAGGCGTCCGGAATCGTCATCGTCGCCGACAACTGTCCGGAATACCTGCATTTCCTTTTTAACCAGGGCCGATTTATCCCGGTGCGGAAACATCGGGTCCAGATAGATTACATCGGCAGCCTCACCGCCAGCCCGTTCAAGCCAGTCGATACTGCTGCCTTCCATCAACTGCATGCGTTCAACGATCATCGCACAATCCACGTTCAGAGCGGCACGGGCCAGGCCATCCGCCAGGAGCGCATGGATAACCGGATTGCGCTCAAACAACGTTACCCGGCACCCAAGGCTGGCGAGGATAAACGCATCCTGGCCAAGCCCTGCCGTGGCATCAACAATATGCAGATTGGCGCGGGTTTTCTGCAGGCCGACAGCCCTGGCGACCAGCTGACCGGCCCCGCCGCCGTGTTCACGCCGGTAGCCCATCTTGCCGGTAACGAATTCCGCGCGCACCGGCCCGGGCGCTCCCTTGCCGGTAACTTGCAGGCCCAGGCCCTGCTCATCAAGGAACAACAGAACCGGGACATCGCGAACGTCCCTGGGCAGCACCACCCCTAAATTCTCCAGTAACAGAGACTCGGCCAGAGACTCAGCCTGAAACCTGTCCCCCAGGGGACTTCGGGCAATGGCAATGGTTTGTTGCCAGTCGGCGGGCATTACAGAAGAAGCAGAGGGATCAGACATCAGACCAGAATATCGATTCCGGCCAGGCTGCCGCCGGTGCCGGCGTCCTGACCGGCGGCCGCAACGGAAGCAAACGTGGACAGGGCTCGGGCGGCGGGCAAGGAGATTTCACCAGCCCGGAAACGTTCAAGGCGGATGTCTTCGGAGGCACGCCTGGCCTCGACCCGGCGCTCGAGACTTTCGGTGGGGGTTCGCTCACTGACCACACCCTGGCGGCCATCGGCAAGATCACGGCGAGCGGAATCGCCCGTTTTCTCTGGTGCCGAAGCGGGAGCGCGTGCGACATCACTGCGCTCGCGGACCTGGCTGTTGTTGCCCGTCTGCGAAACGACATTGTTGCCCGGATTAATGCCACCAATCATGTTCAGATACCGCCATGTTCAGATACCGCTGGCCCGATGACAGGAAAACCTGAGCTGGAAGTATGGAAGATTGTCGCCCGGAAGAAAAGGCAGCTGTTCAGTATTTACTCAGGCCTGAGTGATCGGACTGACTACCGACCGGGCAGCTTCTTCCAGGCCACTTCGTCCCGGATATACACCGGTTGGGCCTGTTCCGCCGGAACCGCCTTACCCTGCCGGTATCCGATAGCGGCCAACCGTGCAACCCAGGAGGCACGAAGCACCAGTGCTTCATCGATCGTTTCTACCTGTCCGGTTATTGCGGAGGGCATCCCGGAGCGATACTGCCAGCCCTGGCCAACGCCATACCAGTGATCGGGCCCCGACGGGAGAGCAACGTCTGAGGGAAGACAAACCTGCTCCTCTCCCAGTAAAACCGGAATGCCAGCCCGGCACTCGAAACAGCCCCAGTAGACCTCCCCCATGCGGGCATCAAAGGCCACTGCGATACCACTGTGCCCGGGAATACTGTGCCCGGGAATATCGAGGGTTTCGATCGCGCCAAGGGCAACGGCTTCAAGAGAAGAAACCGGTACCACCGGAATATCCAGACCCCATGCCAGCCCCTGTACCACCCCGGTTGCGATTCGCAGGCCGGTAAAGGAACCGGGGCCACAGGCAAACGCCAGGACATCCAGATCCGCGGGCACCAGGCCCTGCGCCAGGAGCAGCTCCCGCACCATCGGCATCAGCAGCCGGGTATGACCGCGCGGGGCAAGTTCAAAACGTTCAGAGATCTCGCCATCAACAAGAAGGGCTGCGGAGCAGCCCTCTGATGACGTATCCAGTGCCAGCAGTTTCACGTGTGTGAAAACCTCAGGTCAGGATGCCGTGGATTTACGTGAGTTCAGACAGGATCTGGTCGCGAATGCTGTCCAGGCTGCCAACACCTTCTACCCGCACGTATCTGGGTGCCGCGGCCGGCTCTTTTGATGCCCAGTCCTGGTAGTAACCGATCAGCGGTGCAGTCTGGTCGTGGTAGATTTTCAGACGCTTGCGAACCGTTTCTTCCTTGTCATCTTCACGCTGAACCAGTGGCTCACCGGTTTCATTGTCCTTGCCTTCCACCTTGGGTGGATCATATTTTACGTGGTAAATCCGGCCACTACCTTCGTGAACCCGGCGGCCGGACAGACGGCTGACGATTTCGTCGTCGTCGACAGCAATCTCGACAACATAATCAATGGCAATCCCCTGATCTTTCAGGGCCTCTGCCTGTGGAATGGTGCGGGGGAAACCGTCCAGCAGGAAGCCATTCCTGCAATCCGGCTGCTGGATGCGCTCTTCAATCAGCGCGATGATGATGTCGTCAGACACCAAGCCGCCGGTCGCCATGACTTCCTTCACCTGCTTACCCAGCCCGGACTCGGCCTTAACCGCCGCCCGCAGCATGTCACCGGTGGAGATCTGGGGAATATCGAACCGCTCGGTTATGAACTGGGCCTGAGTTCCCTTACCTGCGCCCGGCGCGCCTAACATGATGATTCGCATAACGCTGTGCTCCCGTTTTAGTCATTATCGTTTGAAAAGCTGTGGCAAAAACCCCTGCCTTTGCGACAGCCTCTCTCATCCGGAACAGGTGTCAGCCGGAATCGGCGAGGGCGCATTATACGAAGTCAGCCACGTCAGAGAAAGTCGACCTCCGTATCATGCACCGGAAGTGCGCATTTCCCCGCAAACAACGCCAGGGTGTCAGGATGACAGGGAGCTGGCCAGGGCGTCCAGATCCGGAGCTACCCGATCCATTTCTGCCGTGAGTTCATCCAGTACATTTGGCTGCAGCCCCAGCCCCTCCACCAGCGCTGGCACATCGTCGGGATTGAATTCATCACCAATCCCACGCTCCTTGAGCAAGGCATTCGACAGCTGCACCATCAACACGTAATTTTCATGCTCTCCGTGATAGCCGGGCTGCTGATGGATACCAGCTGCCTTGATCACGGGGTCCGGCAGTTGCCACAAACGATGGAGAATCCCGCCAATGGCACCATGGCCCACAGCAAGAATTTCCTGTCCGTCCCCCTGGCCGAATACCTGCTGCTCAATGGAATGCATACTGGCTTCAGGGTTGGCTTCACGGAGCTGATTAAGCTCATCAAATTCAGCGGGAAACAGGTGCCCCACCAGCAACAGGCCGAAGTTGTGGAGCAACCCGCAGAGATAGCCAAGGCCTTTTTCAGCACCGCACCTGGGTGCAATACTCTGGCACAGGAACGCGCAATACAGTGAGTGGCGCCAGAAATTGTCCATACCCAGCAGACCCTGACGAGGCACGTCGAACGCCCGGACCGACGCGATGCCCAAGGCGATATGGGCCACGCGGTCGAAACCGAGTACCCGGGTAACGGCCTCCTGTACGGAATTGATCTGGCCCGGGTAGTTGAACAGGGCCGATCGGGCATAGCGCATAACCTGGGCCGTCAGACTCGGGTCAAACTCGATGAGCTCGGCCAGCTCGCGAGCGGTGGCTTCGGTATTTGCGGTCAGCCGGAGAATGCGCAGCGCAAGGGCCGGCATCGGTGGCAGGCGGTAGAGTTTCTGGAGTTTGTCGGCCACTTCCTCCAGGGTCAGCGCCTCACGGTTGCCGTTGCCCGGCCCGCGGATTACCAGATGCCCTTCTCTGGCACCCGCAAGCGCCAACCTGAGGGACCGGCCATCCATCTCCATCAGCGAGTGATCGGTACCGCTGGAGAAAAGCACCCGCTCGGCCTTGGCGACATCTTCATCCACCACCACCGGAAGCTCATAAGCCTGGCCAATGGGCGGTGTGAACCCCGGGTCGCAGTCCCCGAACAGGCGCATGGTCTGGCGGGCGGTCAGGGGCTGCAATCGGCGACCGGTCAACTGGTAGACCGCATCCGGGTCAAGGGAGCTGTCAAATTTGTGAACGGCCATCACCACACCGCTGATATCAATCAGCAGTGTGGCCTGGATAAAATCGGCCTGGGGGAGCCCCGAGGCAATAACCGCTGAATCCAGGCTGGTTACCGGGTCAATCGGCAACTCCTGAAAACCAATACCCTTGCGGGCAAGAAAACGCTCCAATCGTGCAGCCAGTGCCACAGCTTACTCCTGTTATCCAGCGTCAGTGGCCGAGCTACCCGGCCTCTTTCCAGCACTTTTTAGCCGGTGTTGCGCATGCCGGCCGAGATGCCAGCCATCGTGACTTTCAGGGCACGCTCCACCAACTCCGGCACTTCGCCCTTGCCTTCACTTTCCCGGTCACGTCGGAGCAACTCGGCCTGCAGATAATGCAAAGGATCCGTGTAGGGATTACGCACCCGCATGGAATGCGCGAACACCGGCTCACCTTCCAGCAAGTCGTTCTGTTCCTTGAGCTCCAGAAGCCGCTGAATGCAGCCCTGAAGCCGTATTCTCAGGCTTTTCCCGAGGGCCTTGAGTTTGTCATCGTCCAGCAACGTCTGCTCATAATAGCTGGCGATGCGCAAATCTGCCTTGGCCAGCACCATCTCCAGCATATCCACATAGGTGCGGAAGAAAGGCCAGCCATGCATCATATCCCTGAGGACCGGGAGCCGGTTATCCCGTGCCGCCTCTTCCAGCGCCACATCACTGCCCAGCCAGCTGGGCAGCATCAGCCGCATCTGGGTCCAGGCGAAAATCCAGGGAATGGCCCGCAGGCTTTCCACGCCGCCGGTCGCCTTTCTTCGCGCCGGCCGGCTTCCAAGTGCCAGTTTTCCCAACGCCTGCTCCGGCGTTACCTGGCGAAAATAAGGTACAAAGTCCGGATTCTCACGGACCACATCCCGATAGGCCTTCAGGGAGCGCTCCGTGAGCCAGTCCATGGTTTCCCGCCAGCTGTCCTCCGGCTTCGGCGGCGGCGCCAGGGTCGCTTCAATAACCGCCGTGGTGTAGAGCGTCAGGCTCTGCACCGCCAGCCTGGGCAAACCGAACTTGAAACGGATCATTTCACCCTGCTCGGTAATCCGGAAACTGCCGTTTACCGAACCCGGCGGCTGGGACAGGATGGCCCGGTTGGCCGGGCCACCACCACGGCCCACGGTGCCACCGCGGCCGTGGAACAGAGTGAGATGCACACCATACTGGCTTGCAACGTGGGTGAGCTTTTCCTGGGCCTGATACTGCGCCCAGGCGGCCATGAGCTGACCGGCATCCTTGGAGGAATCGGAGTAACCAATCATGACTTCCTGGCGGCCCTGGCAATACTCCCGATACCACTCCACCTCATACAGCGCAGCCATGCTCTCAGGGGCACCACGCAGGTCGTCCAGGGTTTCAAACAGGGGCACCACACGCATCGGGTACTTCATTCCCGATTCCCGCAGCAGCAGAATGACGCTGAGCACATCGGAAGGCTTGCTGGCCATGGAAATCACATAGGAGCCCAGAGCCTGGGGCGTTTGCTGGGCTACGACTTCGCAGGTGGCAAGTACCTCCCCAACCGACTCCGAGGGTTCCCAGTTGCGGGGTACCAGTGGCCGCCGACCCTGGAGCTCCTGCACCAGAAACGACTGACGCTCCTGTTCAGACCAGGACAGGTAATCCCCCAGACCGACATAATCCACCATTTCTGCAACGGCTTCGGCGTGACGGGCCGCTTCCTGGCGAATATCCAGCCGAATCAGTGGCAGGCCGAAGGTGTGTGCCCGGCGAATGGTGTCCAGCAGCGGGCCGTTGGCAATCGTCTCCAGGCCGCAATCGACCAGAGACCGGTAACAAAGCTCCAGGGGCCCGGTAAAGTCCTCGTTCTCGAACAGAATACCGGTGGCATCTGCCGGTTCGCCGTTAACGCTCGCCTCGGCCCAGTCACGGGTTTTAATCAGCCAGTCACGGAGTTCGGCGAGGACATGGCGATAGGGTTCCCGGGAATCACCGGCAACTGCCTTGAGCTCATCGCTCGCCTGCCACATGGACAGTTCGGCCCGCAGCGCCTGAATATCCCGAAGATAGAGATCCGCTGCCATCCAGCGGCCCAGCAGGAAAACCTTGCGGGTCACTTTATGGGTCACGTTGGGATTGCCATCGCGGTCTCCCCCCATCCAGGACGCAATCCGGATAGGAGACGCCTGCAAGGGCAGCCCTCTATCCGTAGCCTCCTGCAAAGAAGTGTCGAGGCTTCTCAGAAACTGTGGTAACGCCTGCCAGAGGCTGTTCTCGATCACCGCAAAACCCCATTTGGCTTCATCCACGGCCGTTGGCCGCTCATGGCGAATCTCGTCGGTATGCCAGGCTTCCGTAACCAGCTGGGACAGGCGGTTGGCAATTTCCTCGCTCTCCGCGGGCATCAGGTCCTCGTGATCCAGCCTCGCCAGGCAATCCGACATTTCGTCGTATTTCATGATCAGTGTGCGGCGGGCCACTTCGGTGGGGTGAGCGGTCAGCACAAACTCGATCCGCAGATCGGCAACCCGCTGGTGGAGTTCCTCCGGGCTGACACCTCCGGTTTTCAGCCGATCGAAGACCTCACCCAGGGATTCAACCATCAGATCAGACTGATGCCCCCGTTTTCGCCTTATACCATGGTACTGCTCGGCCAGGTTGGCGAGGTTGAGAAACTGGTTGAAGGCCCGGGTAACCGGCAGGAGTTCGTCATCGCGCAGCTTACCCAGCAAGCTCACCAGCCGCTGGCCAGAGCCGCTTTCGTGCAGGCGGTCCGCTTTGGCAGCGGCCCGGATTTCCTCGATCAGCTCATAACAATCCTGCCCGGGGTGTCGTCGTATGCTCTGGCCCAGCAGCTCGCCCAACATTCGCACGTTTTCTCTGAGATCCGGATGTAGCTCAGTCACATTGGCGTCCTTTTGAATTGACGGAGGCAAAGTAAACTTACGATACTAAGGAACAGTCGAGAAAGTCTATTGGCGATTCAAGCCTGTAGCTGCAAGGAGTCATCATGAAGGTTACTGATCTGCCCAAACACTGGGAAAAGCAAAAAGAGCCCGTGGAGCGCACTCACGATTACAATTTGCGCCTTCCACTGGAGGATGCGGCACGGGTGGCTACACTGGCCGAGCTATACCCGGACCGCAGTGAGAGCGATATCCTGAACGATATGATTGGTGCGGCCCTGGACGATCTGGTTCGCCAGAGCCCGCTGAAGGACAGGCTGGAGGGAAAGGAAAAGGAAAAGTAAGTATCGACGGGCAGCGGGCTGCCCGTCAGGCTACTGATTCCAGCTGACGGGCCTTGAGGCGCTGAATGTGCTTCTGGCTCAGGCTGACAAACTTCGGAGTCAGGCCCTGATCTTCGTAGATCTCAAAACCGTCCTCGTCATAAGCCACCACCCGGGTTCCCTGAACATAGGGAAAACTGGTTTCCATCTCGTCCAGTGCTGCGGAAATCAGATCCCGCATCAGGTCCTGGGGCGACTTCATTGGATAAAGCGCTGCGAGCTTTTCGAGGCGCTTGTGATGCTGGTCAGATAACGCCATGAAATAGGCGTCCCGGGTAAGCCGACCACGAGCATGCTTGTCCCAGTAATTGACCAGATCTTTGATTTTCATGGTGCCTTCACTCCTGCATCTTATTGATGGCGCACGGCGCACGAAAACCGTGCATCCGTTTCCGGAAGTGTAGACGAAGCCGTCGGTCCGGGGGCGGGAAAATTGGTAACGGATTGTACTTACCGATCGGCCGGATTCAGCATCCGTTCCCTCCCCGCTCCACGCCTTTAACCGCCTGCCAGACGGCATCCAGCGCCTCCAGTGATTCTTCGCCCATGTCGCGGCCCTCTCGTTCAAGCACACGTTCAATCGCCCGGAAGCGGGCATCGAACTTGTGGTTGGTTCGATTGAGGGCCTGCTCAGGATTGACCCTCATGAACCGTGCCAGGTTCACGCAGACGAAAAGAAGATCACCCAGTTCATCTTCAACGGCGTCTGGATCGCCAGCGCCAGTTTGCGCCGCCTCCCATGCTTCCTTGAGCTCGTCGATTTCCTCGTGGAGCTTGTCGAAGACCGGTCCGGTATCCGGCCAGTCAAAACCGTGCCGGGCCGCCCGCTTCTGGAGCTTTTCAGCCCGGGCCATGGCCGGCAGGGTTCGGGCAATGCCGTCAAGCCGGCTGGATTGCTCGTTAGTCTCCGGGGTGGAGGCCAGTGCCCGCTCTTCCGCTTTGATGCGCTCCCAGCTTTCCCTGATCCAGGCTTCATCCGGCCGGTGATCCGGGTCGATACGGCTTTCCAGGGTGCCCTCGGGAAAGACGTGGGGGTGCCGACGCACCAGTTTCCGAACCAGGTGATCAACCACACCATCAAAGTCGAAATGCCCGTCTTCCCGACCAATCTGGGCGTAGAAGATCACCTGGAACAGCAGGTCACCCAATTCATCCTTCAGATGCGGGTAATTCTCGCGCTCAATGGCATCGGCGACTTCGTAGGCCTCCTCAAGGGTATGAGGCACAATGGTCTTGTAGGTTTGCCAGGTGTCCCATGGGCAGCCGGTCTCCGGGTCCCGGAGCCGGGCCATGAGGGTTTTCAGGTCATCAATAGTGTAGCTCATCCGCGCTTACGCCTTACATCAATGACATTGGGCAGGTTACGGATCTTCGCCAGCAGTCGAGCCAACTGCTCCAGACTGGAAATCTCTACCGTCAACAACATGGTGGCCGTATTTTCATCCTTGTTACTCAGGGTATTCAGCGCCAGCACATCACTCCTGGACGAGGACAGCACCTGGGTGATGTCCCGCAGCAATCCGGACCGGTCGTAGGCTTCAATCTCGATGTCCACCGGATAGACAGCCGCCGGTCGGCCGCCCCAGCTCACCTCGATTATCCGGTTCGGTTCAAACTCCTGCAGATTCAGGAATGTCAGGCAATCCTGACGGTGCACGGTTACCCCCCGACCCACGGTGATGTAGCCGCCAATGGCATCCCCGGGCAAGGGTTTGCAGCATTTTGCCACCTGGGTCTTCAGCTTGCCTACGCCGACAATCTGGATATCGGATTCAGTGTCGTAAGGCCTGCGCCGCTGGGTGCTGAGCTTGAGGTCCAGTTGCCCGGATTTCGGCTCCAGCATCTGCTGGGCCACGTTGGCCACATGAGTCGGGCGCAGGTCGCCGGCACCAACCGCGGCAAACATGTCCTCGGCGCTGTGGTAGTTCACTTTCTCTGCCAGCTCGCCGAGATCCACATCGTAAAGCGACAGGCGCCCGAATTCGTCCTCAAGGATGGCCCGGCCATCAATGATATTGCGGCCGCGATCCTGTTGCTTGAACCAGTGCGTTACCTTGGCCCGGGCCCGGGACGTCTGGATATAGCCGAGGCTCGGGTTCAGCCAGTCACGACTGGGGGCCGGGTTGTTTGAGGTCAGGACAAACACCTGATCCCCGGTTTTCAGCGGATAGGTCAGCGGCACGATACGACTGTTCACCCGCGCTCCCCGACAGGCGTGGCCGATTTCAGTATGGACCCGATAGGCGAAATCCACCGGGGTCGCACCCTGGGGCAGATCCACCACATGGCCCTCGGGCGTGAATACATACACCCGGTCCGATGTCACATCGGACTTCAGATGGTCCGCCAGCCCGGACAGGTCGCCAAGCTCTTCCTGCCATTCAAGAACCTGGCGCAGCCAGTTGATCTTGGCATCGTAACCGGTGGACTTGTTGCTTTTGTCCGTGCCCTTGTACAACCAATGGGCGCACACACCCAGCTCCGCTTCCTCGTGCATCTTGTGGGTACGGATCTGGACCTCCATGACCTTGCCTTCCGGCCCGATCACCGCCGTGTGCAGCGACTGGTAACCGTTTTCCTTGGGATTGGCAATATAGTCATCGAACTCGTTGGGGATATGGCGCCACAGGGTATGAACGATCCCGAGCGCGGCATAGCAGTCCCGTACTTCCGGCACCAGGATTCGCACAGCACGGACATCGTACACCTGGGAAAAGTCGATACCCTTGCGCCGCATTTTCCGCCAGATGCTGTAGATGTGCTTGGCCCGGCCCGAAAGTTCGCCCTCAATTCCGAAGGCTTTCAGTTCCGTCTGGAGGGTCTTAATTACCTGCCTTATGTAGCCGTCCCGGTCAAGGCGCTTTTCATCAAGCAGCCTGGCAATCTTTTTGTAGGCGGACCCGTGCAGGTAGCGGAAGGACAGGTCCTCCAGCTCCCATTTGATGTGGCCTATGCCAAGACGATGGGCAAGCGGCGCATAGATGTCGAACACTTCCCGGGCAACGCGCATGCGCTTCTCTTCGGTGCCATTCTTGACCGCCCGGATGGCGCAGGTCCGCTCCGCGAGCTTGATCAGGGCAACGCGCACGTCATCGATCATGGTAACGAGCATCTTGCGAACGTTGTCCAGCTGGCCTTCACTCTGCCCCAGCACATTGCCCTTGAGCGGGTGATGAATGGAGGAAATCGCCGCCATTTGCTGAACGCCATTGATCAGGCCTGCGACCTCATCGCCAAATTCCTTGCGGATGTCTTCAAGCGGAACCCGTTCCTCACGAACGGACCGATACAGAATCGCGGCCACCAGACTGGCCTGGTCCAGATGCAGTTCCGCCAGCACCTGGGCCATTTCAATACCGATACGGAAACTGCTGGAACCGGGCGCCCACAGGCGATCTTCCCGGAACGCCTGCAGATCAATCTCAGCCGCCTTTTCGCAGGCTCGCCGGAACTGGTTAACGTCGTCCAGATGTGTTTGCGAGGCAATCTGGTGTACCCAGCCCTCAATATCCACCTGGCCGTCGCCGGTCATTGCGTAGTCTTCGCGAACTTTTACCATATCAGTCTTGTTGTTCCTGATGGTTCCCGCAGCCATCCCTGACGGCCCACGACATCTTCAGCCGGAATCCCGCTCGAACAGCGCGATGGATTCCACATGGGTGGTGTGGGGAAACATGTCCATCACACCCGCGCGCACCAGACGATAGCCGTTGCGCACCATCACCCCCGCGTCCCGCGCCAGGGTGGCCGGATTGCAGGACACATAGACAATCCTCCGGGCCCCGAATGCCGTCAGGTACGTGCAGATTTCTTCGGCACCGGAACGGGGCGGATCAATCAGGATCTTGTCGAACCCTTCCTTTGCCCAACTTTGTCCCGTGAAATCCCCATGCAGATCGGCGCCGTGAAAAGCGACATTATCCAAACCGTTTAGTTCCGCGTTTTCCCGACCACGGACGACCATGGTCTCATCGCCTTCCACGCCAACAACCTGGCCACCCTTCCTGGCCAGCGGCAGGGTGAAGTTGCCAAGGCCGCAGAACAGATCCAGCACCCGCTCCTCTGGCTGCACATCCAGCCACTCGACAGCCCTGTGTACCATCGCCCGGTTGATGCCTGCATTGACCTGGGTAAAGTCCATGGGATGAAATTTCATGGTCAGTTTGAATTCTTCCAGCCGGTAGCTCAGACGTTCGTCATCCCGGCCAGCAGATTCAGGCCAGATCCGGTGCACGGTATCCGGCCCCTTGGGTTGCAGGTAAATATGCAAATCGTGGGCCTGACCAAAGGCAATGAGTTTTTCCCGGTCACCCGCCGAGAGCTCATCCATGTTTCGGAAAACCATCACAGCCACATCATCACCACAGGCCACTTCCACCTGGGCAATCCGGTTGTAGGCGTCCAGGTCGTGGAGCATGTCGCGCAGGGGCAGCACCCGCTCTCCAATGCGCGGATCCAGCACTGCGCAGCGATCAATGTCGGTCAGGAAGCTGTTGCGCTTCTCCCGGAAACCCACCAGAACGGATTCCCGGGCCTTCACGTAACGGACCCCCAGGCGCGCCTTACGGCGATAACCCAGGCTGCTTTCCGAGCGCAGGGGTTCGATCCACTCTTCGGGTTCAATGCCCCCGAAGTGGGCAAAATGTTCACGCAGGGTAGTTTCCTTGAACCGGATCTGGGCATCGCCACTCATGTGCTGAAGGCTGCAGCCCCCGCACAGGTCGGCGAACTCGCAGGGCGGTGCCTGGCGCTCCGGCGCTGCTTCCAACACCTGTTCGGCGCGCAGTTCATCAAATTTGCTGCGGCTGGACACCACTTTGGCGATCACCGTCTCCCCGGGCAGGGCGCCATCCACAAACTGGATTTTGCCGTCCTGACGGGCGATCCCCCGGCCGTCGTGGCTCAGGGATTCAATGTCACAGCGCACAGGCTCTTTGGGAAGAGCCTTCCTGCGTTGTCTGCTCATATTCGGGTCTCTTGGTAAAAACGGATTCAGGCGCCGGGAAACACGCCAGTCGACAGGTAGCGATCACCGCGATCACAGATAATGGCCACGATGATGGCATTTTCAACCTGTTGTGACAGTTTCAGGGCGGCGGCAATGGACCCGCCCGAGGATACCCCGCAAAAGATACCCTCTTCGGAGGCCAGGGCCCGCATGGTAGTCTCGGCTTCTTCCTGCCCGATATCCAGCACCTGGTCCACCCGAGTGGCATCGTAGATTTTCGGCAGGTAGGCCTCGGGCCAGCGCCGGATTCCGGGGATCGAGGCGCCCTCTTTCGGCTGCAGACCGATAATGCGGATATCAGGGTTGCGCTCCTTGAGATACCGGGAAACGCCCATGATGGTGCCAGTGGTGCCCATCGAGCTGACAAAGTGCGTGACACGCCCTTCGGTCTGCTCCCAGATTTCGGGTCCGGTCGTGCGGTAATGCGCCAGTGGATTATCCTGGTTACTGAACTGGTCCAGCACCTTACCCTTGCCCTCGGCTTCCATCTTGAGGGCCAGGTCCCGGGCGGCTTCCATGCCCTCTTCTTTGGTAACCGTGACAATCTCCGCACCATAGGCGCGCATGGATGCCCGACGCTCCTCACTCATGTTCGCGGGCATGATCAGCACCATCCGGTACCCCTTGATGGCAGCGGCCATGGCCAAGGCAATGCCGGTGTTACCACTGGTCGCCTCGATCAGGGTATCGCCCGGCTTGATGTCGCCCCGACGCTCCGCTTCCTGGATCATGCTGATGGCCGGGCGATCCTTCACCGAGCCGGCGGGGTTATTCCCTTCCAGCTTGGCCAGAATCACGTTACTCGTCTCACCGGGGAGACGCTGCAGGCGAACCAGAGGGGTGTGCCCGACATAATCTTCAATGGTGGGAAAATGCATATGATAACCCTGTGGTACACTTTTGGCTTCGCATGATACGCGTTATCGCCCCGGTCTCCCAATACAGCTTCTTGCTATATCCATGACCGGCGGCTATATCCGCCACGAGATTTTCCGGGGCTGCCGGGACTGAATTAACACAGTTATCCGCGTCCGGATCATCTATTCTTAACAGGGAAGTTTTCCGTACCTGCGTGCGGACAAAGCAATAATTCAGGAACACAGTATGCGACGTTGGGGCATTCGCAAGAAAGTTTTGGTGGTAACCCTGGTTCCCACCCTTCTGACCACCTTGATGCTGGGGCTGTTTTTCACCTACAGCTGGGTCACCGATATTGAGAGTCTGCTCAGGGACCGGGGTGAATCTCTGTCACGCCAGTTGGCGGCAGGGTCGGAGTATGGTTTGTTCACCGCTAACCGGAGCCTGCTCAGTAGCCTCTCCAATGCCCTTCTCGAAGAACAGGATGTCCGCTCAATCACCTTCTTTGGCAGTGACGGCTCACGACTGCTGCATACCGGGCCTGGCAGTTCCGATACCGTGAACAGCGAAGAGCTGACTGCCGAACGTGCCACACGAATTTCCCGGGAGAACAGCACCCGCTTTATTACCCCCGTCTTCCTTCAGGACCTGATGATCGAGAGCATGATGGACCCGGATGCCCGCCAGTCCGTGTCCGGCCTGCGGGAGCCCCTGGGCTGGGTCGTCGTGGAGATGTCCCACATCCGTACCGAGAAGGAGACCTACAAGGCTCTGCTGATCTCCCTACTGCTGGTTCTGGGCGGCGTCATCCTCAGTATGGCGATTGCCCTGAGGCTCAGCCGGGCCTTCACCAATCCGGTGTTTGAACTGAATGCAGCCGTTGCCAAACTCAAGGAAGGAAGGCTGGACACCCGTATCCATACCGGAGCCGGCCCTGAATTCGAGCAGCTCGAATCCGGGCTCAATGCCATGGCTGAGGAGCTGAGCAAAGCCCAGGCCGAGATGCAGCAGAATGTCGACCAGGCTACCGGGGACCTGCGTGAGACCCTGGAAACCATCGAGATCCAGAATATTGAACTGGACTTCGCACGGAAGGAGGCCCTGGAAGCCAGCCGGATCAAGTCGGAATTTCTGGCCAATATGTCCCACGAAATCCGCACCCCACTCAATGGCATTATCGGCTTCACCGAACTGTTGCTGAAAAGCCCGCTGCCAAGGCAGCAGAGGGACCATCTGAGCACCATCCGCAAGTCCTCTGAAATACTGCTCACCATCATCAACGACATTCTGGACTTCTCCAAGATCGAGGCCGGCAAACTGATACTCGACCGTGTACCCTTCCAGTTAAGGGACATTGTCGAAGAGGTCATGGTCATGCTCGCGCCCGCGGCCCACGCCAAAAACCTGGACCTGGTGCCTCTGGTCTATAACGATGTGCCGGACAACATCATGGGCGACCCGTTGCGAGTCAAACAGGTCATCACCAACCTGGTGAATAACGCCATCAAGTTTACCCAGACAGGTGAAGTGGTGCTCCGCGCAAGCCTGGAAGAAGAAGAGAAAGACACCAATCGGGTCACCCTCCGCCTGAGCATTTCCGATTCCGGCGTGGGCCTTTCCCGGGCCCAGCAGCAGTCCCTGTTCAATGCCTTCAGCCAGGCAGACGCGTCCACTGCCCGCCAGTATGGCGGTACCGGTCTCGGCCTGGCCATCTCCAAACGGCTGGTGGAGGAGATGGGCGGCAGGATCGGCCTTGAGAGCGAACTGGGCAAGGGCTCAACCTTCTGGTTTACCCTGACATCGGAGCTGGCAACCAGTGGTGAAGCCATCGCGCCGAGGGATGCACTGCAAGGTGAGCGGGTTATCTACCTTGAACAACAGAAGACCACGGGCCTGGCGGTAGAACACCTGTTACGGGACTGGGGCATGGTGGTTGACCGGGTGGAATCCCCCGGTGCCCTGCAGGAGCAGATCGAGGAAGCCCAGAAAAGCCAGACTGGTTATGCCGCGGCCATCGTTGGTATTACCCGCCATCTGCTCAATTCCAGCCAGTACTGCGGGCTTGTACGCACCCTGGAAATCGAACGGGATTGCCGGACCCTGCTGCTGACACCAACGCTCGAAACCCATGACACCCCGCTCTCCGGGCTGGCCAGTGGCCACCTGACCAAACCGGTGTGCCGGGACGCCCTGTACGACGAGCTATTGCTTCTGGTGCATGGCATCAACTCGGCGGGACGCACCACTGTGGAATATGAAACTGGCGGCCATCGGCTGTCCACTGGCAACGTACCCAGGGTACTCGCCGTGGATGACAACGACGCCAACCTGAAACTGGTCCTTACCCTGCTCGAAGACTGCCAGCTCGAAGCCGAAGGCGCCTCCAGCGGATTTGAAGCCCTCAGCAAGGCCAGACAGAAACCCTTCGACCTGGTATTCATGGACCTTCAGATGCCTGGAATGGATGGCGTGGAGACAACAGCCAGATTACGGGAGATAGATACCGGGAGTCCCCGCACGCCGATCATTGCGCTCACAGCGCATGCTCTTGCCGACGAACAGCAAAGGCTGACAAGGCAGGGATTCGACGGCTATATGCCGAAACCCATCAGCAGCAGCCAGCTCACCGAAATTATTCACGAGTACACCGGCTATGTCTGCCCGGGCATGGCCGGCCCGGGGCGCACCCGGATACCGGAAGTCCGGGACACCCGCCGCGCCCTGCGTCCGTCAACGCGCCAGATGCAACAGGACTGCGTGAGTGTTGATGAGAGCATTCAGTTAGCGGCTGGCAAAGCTGACCTGGCCGAGGAACTGTTTAGCATGCTGCTGGAGCAGGTCCACGTAGATCTGGAGCGGGTATCAGAATTCTGGGTAAGTCAGAGCATGGATGAGCTGCTGGAGTGTGTTCACAAACTCCATGGTGCTACCCGCTACTGCGGTGTTCCGGAACTCCGGGCCGCGGCCAATCGGCTGGAAACAGCCATCAAGTGCTCCGCACCCGATCTGGAACACCGGAAAGACCAGCTGCTTTCCGCCATGGAGCGCCTGCAGATCTGGAGCGAACAGACCGACTGGCAGCAGCTGTTTCGCGAACGGCACCAGGCGGCTGAAACCTCTTGATCAGGCTCGGCTCCGGGCCTGATCAAGAATGGCTTTCATGTCGCGGACAGCCTCTTTCAGGCCGGTGAAGACGGCCCGGGCGATAATGGCATGACCAATATTCAGCTCGTTGATGCCCTGAATAGCCGCCACCCGCTCGGTGTTGTGATAGTGCAGGCCATGGCCTGCATTCACAATCAGCCCCTTCTTGCGCGCGTAGGCAGCGGCCTCGGCGATGGTCCTGAAGGCGGCATCCTCGGCCTCGGCAGTGCCGGCTTCTGCATATTCGCCCGTATGCAGCTCCACCACTGGGGCGCCACAGCGAACCGCAGCATCAATTTGCACCGGATCTGGAGCAATAAAAAGTGACACCTCGGCGCCGATCCGGGCAAGCCGCTCACAGGCCTTCGCCACCCTGGATTCCTGGCCATCGACATCGAGGCCGCCCTCGGTGGTCAGCTCTTCCCGCTTTTCAGGCACCAGACAAACACACTCCGGCCGCACCTGCTCGGCAAACGCCAGCATGGCATCGGTAACGGCCATTTCAAGGTTCATCCTGGTCTGCAGTACTTCTTTCAGGAGCAGCACGTCCCGGTCCTGGATATGGCGCCGGTCTTCCCTCGGATGGATGGTGATGCCATCAGCACCCGCCTCCTCGGCCATCAGCGCCGCCTGTACCGGGTCCGGATACCGGGTCCCCCTCGCCTGCCGGAGGGTGGCAACGTGATCAATATTGACGCCAAGCAAAACTCTAGGATTCATGTGATTCTCCCCGAAGGTGAGTGAAAAGGCTGCGACTGTTCAGGGGCCGCCCCTGCAGAAGGTAGTCGGTGAGCACGCGCATAACCCGCTTGGACACCCGGCGGCAGGCGCCGGATTCGAAATCCTCCCGGGCCAGGGCCAATAACACGTCCCCCGGCAGATTTTGCAGGCGTACTCCGGGCGAGCCCCCGGACACAATGCCCTGTTCCGGATCATAACAATACTGCTGGCCGGCCTCGATGGATTGCCCCGTGTCAGTGGCGACATCCCAGGCAAAGTCGTAGCCCAGGGCCGAAGCAAACGCCAGTTCGAACCGACGGAGCACCGGCTCGACGTCGGTTGTGCCGGAGAGCTGGTCGATGGCATCGATATAGGCCGCAAACAGGGTCGGGTGTGGATCAGCAGCCGGAAGAACCCGCTGCAGCAGCTCATTCAGGTAAAGTCCGCTGTACAGGGAAATGGTCCGGCTCAACGCCGGGCCACTGCGCACATCAACCTCGGTAAGCGTTTTCAGGTCGCCCCGACCCACCCAGTTCACAACCAACGGCTGGAACGGCTGGAGCTGGGCTTTCAGGGGACTTTTGGTGCTGTTGGCGCCCCTGGCGATCACGGTCATACGGCCGTGATTCAGGGTGAACACATCAACCATAAGGCTGGTTTCCCGCCATGGGCGGCGGTGAAGGACATAGGCGGGCTCCTGCAACTCAGGCCCTGTCATACCCGCCTCAGAGGTCGTTCATGCCCAGGCTCTTGAGGGCCCGGTCGCTGTCTGCCCAGCCACGCTTTACCTTCACCCAGAGCCGCAGCATGATTTTGCTGTCAAACATACGCTCCATATCGGCACGCGCCTCCTGGCCGATACGGCGCATCCGCTCGCCCCTGTCGCCGATCATGATCTTTTTCTGCCCTTCACGTTCTACCAGAATGAGCGCAGAGATGTGAAGGGTCCTGCCCTCGCGCCTGAACTCCTCAATCTCTACCGCCACCGAGTACGGCAGCTCCGCACCCAGTTGGCGGGTGATCTTTTCCCGGACAATTTCCGAAGCAAGAAAGCGCTCGCTGCGATCGGTGATCTGGTCATCGGGATAGAAATGGATACTCTCCGGCAGGTAACGCCCGACGGCCTCTTCCAGAGGCTGCAGATTGGTCTCCTTCAGGGCGGAAAGCGGAATGATCTCGGCAAACTCGCGCTTTTTTGAGAGCATGTCCAGGTGAGGCAGCAGGCTTTCCCGCTTTCCGATCTTGTCGACCTTGTTGACCGCCAGGATAACCGGGCATTTCAGCGTGCTGAGTTTCTCCAGCACCAGCTCATCGGCGGTGGTCCAGACCAGCTGATCCACCACGAACACCACAACATCCACGTCAATCAATGCCGACGTGGCCGCCTTGTTCATATAGCGGTTCAGGGCCCGGGGCTCTTCTTCATGCATGCCCGGCGTATCCACATAAATCGCCTGGACCGGCCCGACGGTCTTGATGCCAAGCACCTGATGCCGCGTGGTCTGGGGCTTACGGGAGGTAATGCTCAGTTTCTGCCCGAGAATGTGATTCAGCAACGTGGATTTACCCACGTTCGGACGACCGACGATGGCCACAAAACCGCAACGACTGTCCGGGTTCTCAGGACGGGTGATATCGTTCATTACTGGTTCTCCACGCCCAGTTCTTTCAGGGCGTTACGGGCCGCCTGCTGCTCCGCCACGCGGCGGCTGCTGCCGGTCCCGGTGGTTTTTCGGTCCAGCGAAGGCAATGCACAGGATACGTGAAAGGTTTGGTTGTGGGCTTCGCCGTCCACGGAAATCACATCATACAGCGGCAGCGGAAACTGCCGGGACTGAAGGTACTCCTGCAGACGGGTTTTCGGGTCTTTCTGGGTGTCCTGAAGATCCAGTTTTTCCAGGCGATGTTCGAACCAGCGCAGCACCTGCTCACGGCAGGTGTGGAAATCGCTGTCCAGATAGATGGCACCAATGATGGACTCCACCGCATCGGCCAGAATCGATTCCCGCCGGAACCCCCCGCTTTTCAGTTCCCCGGACCCCAGACGCAGGTAATTACCGAGCTGGAACTCCCGGCCGATTTCCGCCAGTGTGACGCCTTTGACCATGCGGGCACGAAGCCGGCTCAGCTGCCCTTCCCGGGCTTTTTCAAAATGACGGAACAGGTATTCGGCAATGACCATGTTCACAATGGAATCACCAAGGAACTCAAGGCGCTCGTTATTCTGGTTCCCGTAACTCCGGTGGGTAAGCGCCAGCAAAAGCCGCTCAGGCGATTGGAACTGATAGCCGATGCGGCGCTGCAACTGATCCAGATCCGGTTGTGAACTCACTTGCCCTTCATCTCATAGTCATGCTTGAAGTGGACGACGGTATCCACGTTACTGAACAGGTTATTGCGCACTTCGTAATCAACATTGATCACAACGAACTCGCCGTTTTTCTCGACGGTGATATTCTTGGCATCAAAGCCCCGGACATTGTTCACACTTAGGCGCTTGTTAATCAGCGTGCGAACCTGAGCAGCCCCCATCTCCGACAAGCCCTCGGTACCATCAAGGCTTTCCAGCGCTTCCTGGATGGTAATGTCGTCCAGGTAAATGGGACCGAGCTTGATCACCAGAGTCAGCAAACCACCAAAAAACAGCACCATGACCATCATCGTCAATGCCGAGGCACCCCTTTGACGGCCCATGCCGGAAAGATTGTTTTTCTTCATTATGCCTGCACTCCAGATAGTCCGAGTTACTCGATTCCGCCCACACGATCAAAGGATGGCAGACTGGTTAGGGATTTCCAGTGCATCCAGACTGCAAAGGCCTTGCCGACTACCAGCTCATCAGGGACCATGCCCCAGTAGCGGCTGTCGTTGCTGTTGTCACGATTATCGCCCATGACAAAGTAGTGGCCCTCGGGCACCTGCCATTCCCCTTCACCACTTCCACCGGGGCGGCCCAGGGTCAGGTAGATGTCGTGTTCAACCTCGCCCAGATCTTCCCGGCGCAACTCCACGGGGGGCAGTCTTGCGACAAATCGGCTCTCCACAGGCTCGCCATTGATAAATAGCTGTTTGTCTTTGTAACGAATGCGGTCACCTGGCTCGCCAATGACCCGTTTTATGTAGTTGGTCTCACCATCTTTCGGGTACTTGAACACAATCACATCACCCCGCCGAGGATCATCAACGGTAAGGACTTTGGTGCCCGCGACGGGCAACCGAAGCCCGTAAGCGTATTTGTTCACCAGAATAAAATCCCCGACCTCAAGCGTTGGCAGCATGGAGCCGGACGGAATCTGGAATGGTTCCACCAGAAAGGACCGAAGGACCAGTACAATCGCCAGCACCGGGAAAAAGGAGCGGCTGAGATCAACCAGGTAGGGCTCTTTGGGCTCTTCTTCCTCGACGGCTGAGCCGCCTGCGGCATTGCCACTGGCACGGGAACCAGCGAGGCGACGCTCTCGAAGAAACAGCTTGTCCGCCAGCCAGATCAAACCCGTTGCGAAGGTCAGTACTACCAGAACCAGGGGAAAATCGATATCCATCCAGGGGCCTTTTAGTTATCCACTTTCAGTACGGCAAGAAACGCTTCCTGAGGCACCTCGACATTGCCCAGCTGCTTCATACGCTTTTTACCTTCTTTCTGCTTCTGCAGCAGTTTCTTCTTCCGGCTGACGTCGCCACCATAACACTTGGCGGTTACATTCTTGCGCAGCGCCTTCACCGTAACCCGCGATACTACCTGGTTTCCGATGGCGGCCTGAATGGCAATATCAAACATCTGCCGTGGAATCAGTTCCTTCATTTTCTCGATCAGCTGACGCCCCTTGCGATGCGCCTGCTCCTTATGAACAATCAGTGCCAGCGCATCCACGCGCTCACCGTTGATCAGCACATCCAGCCGCACCAGACTGGCTTCCTGGAAACGGGTGAAATGGTAATCCAGTGACGCAAAACCACGGCTGGCAGACTTGATCCGGTCGAAAAAATCCATCACCACTTCCGCCATGGGCAGCTCATAGGTCAGCTGGACCTGGGTTGACATGAAGTGCATGTTCTTCTGAACGCCCCGCTTCTCCTCACACAGGGCAATCACGTTACCGAGGTGCTCCTGGGGCACCAGAATGTTCGCTTCCACCATCGGCTCTCGCATTTCTTCAATAGAACCAATATCCGGAAGGCTTGAGGGATTGTCCACCGACAAGATCTCACCCTGTTTGGTAACCACCTCATAGATCACCGTGGGGGCGGTGGTAATCAGGTCGATATCGTATTCCCGTTCCAGCCGCTCCTGGATGATTTCCATGTGCAACATACCGAGAAAACCGCACCGGAAACCAAAACCAAGGGCGTCTGAGCTCTCTGGCTCGAAGAACAGGGAGGCGTCATTCAGGGTCAGTTTCTCCAGCGCATCCCGGAAATCGTTGTAGTCGTCCGCGCTCACCGGGAACAGACCGGCGTATACTTGCGGCTTGACCTTCTTGAAACCGGGCAGCATGGGTGTTTCAGCAGCGAACTTCTGGTGCACGATGGTATCGCCGACCGGCGCACCATGAATATCCTTGATACCGGCAACGACAAAGCCGACGTCGCCGGCTTCCAGCACGTCGGTATCGGTTGGCTTGGGATTGAATATCCCGACCTTGTCCGCGTTCCAGGCTTTGCCAGTGGATTTGATGACGATCCTGTCGCCCTTTTTCAGGGTTCCTTCAGTCACCCTGACCAGGGATACAACACCCAGGTAATTATCGAACCACGAATCAATGATCAGCGCTTGCAGAGGCGCGCTGCGATCACCTTTGGGGGGCGGAATCTTTTTGATCAGGTCTTCCAGCACATCGTCAACGCCCATGCCGCTTTTGGCGCTGCAACGCACTGCCTCAGACGCCGCGATACCAATGATGTCTTCAATTTCCGCAGCCACCCGCTCCGGCTCGGCCTGGGGCAGATCCATTTTGTTCAGGACCGGCACCACTTCCAGCCCCTGTTCAATGGCGGTATAGCAGTTGGCCACCGACTGGGCTTCCACACCCTGCCCGGCGTCCACCACCAGCAACGCCCCTTCGCAGGCGTAAAGCGAGCGTGACACTTCGTAGGAGAAATCCACGTGCCCCGGGGTGTCGATAAAATTCAGCTTGTATTCCTGACCATCCCGGGCTGTGTAATTGAGCGTGACACTCTGGGCCTTGATGGTAATCCCTCGCTCACGCTCAAGATCCATGGAGTCCAGGACCTGTTCGGCCATTTCACGGTCGGTCAGGCCACCACAGATCTGGATGAAACGGTCTGCAAGCGTGGATTTACCATGGTCGATGTGGGCGATAATGGAAAAGTTACGGATTCGGCTCAGTTCAGTCACAGACAATGAATACTCAGTTAAGACGAAGGATTGAGCCCGGAGAGGCCGCTACCCGGATCCGGGGACGGCGTGATTTTACCGGTTACCGGCCGCCATTGCCATGATCAGGAAATCAGCGGCCTTTCATACTGCCGGACCAGGAAGCCGATCAGGGCATCCTCGTCCAGAGGGTAGCTGAACAGGTTACCCTGACACTGGGCGCAGCCGTGGGATTTCAGGAAACTCAGCTGCTGCGGAGTTTCCACTCCTTCGGCCACCACCGTGAGGTGGAGTTTGCGGGCCAGGGCAATAACCGCGGAGGCAACATCGGTGGCGCTTACGTTGTAGGGGATATCGCGAATAAACCGGTGGTCTATCTTGATCACATCCAGCGGCAGCTGTTGCAACGCCACCAGCGAACAGGAGCCGGTGCCGAAATCGTCGAGAATCAGGCACACGCCCAGATCGTGGAGCGAAACCAGCAGCTCGCGCAGCATTCTCGGGTCTTCATTGAGAAGCCCGGCCGGCATTTCCAGCTCCAGTCGCTCGGGCGACACGCCTGTCTCGGTAATAACCTGCCGGATCATATCCAGAAAGCCGGAGTCAGTCAGCTGGCGCACCGACAGATTCACCGCCATCTTCAGGGACTCAAATCCGGCCCGTTCGAGAGCCTGAACCTGGATACAGGCCTGGCGAAGGGCCATCTCGCCGAGGCGCACAATCAGCCCCGTTTCCTCCGCCAGCGCGATGAACTGCTGGGCCGATACCAGCCCTTTATCCGGATGGTGCCAGCGCAGGAATGCCTCCACCCCGATCACCCGTTCGCTGGCCAGATCAATCTTGGGCTGGTAGTGCAGCACGAAGCGTTCGCCATCCAGAGCCGTCGCCAGCTCCTCCTGCTGGAGCAGCCTCCGGGCAGCCTTGATATTCATCGCGGGCGTGAAGAACTGGAAGGTATTCCGACCCAGTTCCTTGGCCCGGTACATGGCCAGGTCGGCATACTTCATCAGGGTTCCGGCATCCTCACTGTCGTGGGGAACCATGGTAATGCCGATACTGACGGTGATGCCGACCTCATGATCGTTAAGACGGATGCGCTGGCACAGGCTGCGCAAAATGGTCTCTGCCACCTTGCCTGCAGCGTCCGGACCGCTGATCCGGGACAGCAGGACAACAAATTCGTCGCCCCCCAGCCGGGCGACCGAATCCTCTTCGCGAACGCAACCCACCAGCCATTGGGCCACCTGGCACAGCAGCTCGTCACCCGAATCATGCCCGAGGGTATCGTTGATGCGCTTGAATCCGTCCAGATCCAGGAACATCAGGGCGGCCGGCTCCCCGCTCCGGCGACTGCGGCTCACCACATGGTTGAGACGATCCCGAAAAAGCTGCCGATTTGCCAGCCCTGTCAGCGGGTCGTAGAACGCCAGGCGGTGCAGCTCGGACCGGGCAGCCTTCAGCTGCGTCAGATCACGGAGGCTCAGGACAACGCCGTTAACACCGGGCACAGACAGCATGGCTGTGAACGTGCCTTCCATATCCCGCCACCGGCCCCCGGCATCGCGAATCCGGACACGGATAACCGGCATCTGCTTGCCCGGTGCGCTCACGGAATCGTCAAAGCCCTTTTGCAACTGCGGCCAGTCATCCCCATGAACCAGCTCTTCAAAATTCAGGGCCTGCACCTGGTCCGGTTCAAAACCAAGAATGTCCAGGCTCGACGGACTGGCATAAAGAGCCTGCCCGGTGCGGTCCATCACCAGCGTGACGTTGGCAGCCCCTTCGGTAATGGCCCGGTAGCGTCCGGCACTGATCTGGGCCATCAGCCGTGAGCGGATGAGAGCCAGTACGAACAGGAACAACAGTCCGCTGATAACCAGGCCTGCTCCAAGCACAATGGGCGGCCGCGGATCCGATGCCAGAAAATCGAACGCCGGGGTGGACCGGGTCTGCAGTAACCAGTCACGCCCGCCATGGCTGATCGTCTGGCTCATCTCGAAACTGAATTCGTTATCAAGCGAACCCAGGTTGGAGCCGTACATCAGATTCTGCCGCTCCGCGACCCCGGCGTCATAGATCCGGACATCAAGAAACGGCGATATCAGACCAACAATCCCGTCAATCAGGTTGTTCATGCGAAACGCACTGAACACATAACCCGCCAGCATCATGCGGCGCTCGGCCCGGATCCCGGGCACGTCGCCGCCCTGAAAAACGGGGTAATACATCAGAAAGCTTGCCTGGTCCTTCCCGAGCTCCTCCTGAACCAGTACGACTTTCGCGGTTATGGTGGGGACGGCGTCATCACGGGCCCGCTCCATGGCCCGGCGATGGACCGGATCACTGAAGGCATCGTAGCCCAGGGCGCGGCGATTCTGCTCGGTTCCCGGTTCCAGATAGACCATGGGGTAGTAATAGGGACCGCTTCCAAGCGGCTTCACCAGGTAGTTGTGAACACCCTCAGCCCGAACGGATGAAATATGATCGGCCATCTGCCGCACGCCAATACGACGGACATAGCCAATACCCTGAATACCGGGGTAATAACGGTTGATATCAACCTTGTCGACGTATTCCCGCCACTGGTCCCGGGACACATCGCCGGCCACGGCGAAAAGCCCGGCGCTTCCGGCCAGTACCTGCTCATAGTTCAGGAGGCGCTCTTCGATGGCCGATTTTAACTGCAGCGACTGGGTGCGGAATCTGGCTTCGGTGCGGTCTTCAACAAGCCTGATTGAGACCTGCCAAAGCAGAATAGTGACCGCTACCGCCACTGCAAAAATCAGCCACGCGACCCAGACATTACGAAATTCCAGCAGCTTACGGAGGGAGAGTTCCTGTCTGTTCATCATGGGTTCTGGTCCGTTCCATGGCCATTCATTTTTATTGATGACAGCGAGTATAACAAAAGCCCCCGGGCGTGTCGTTTTCAACACATCCGGGGGCTTTCAGAGACTGCCTGGTGCTCAGTGACTCAGGGTCAGGGCTTCATCACCAGGTACAGCGCGCGACCCTGCCGCACCACTCTCACCGACACGGCCTTGTCGTCAGGCAGCGCCCGGACCACCTCACGAAAATCTGCAACGGAGGCAATCTTCTTGCGGTTGATTTCAGTGATTACGTCTCTCGGTCGGATGCCGGCTTCATAAGCGGCGCCACGGGCGACATCGGCAACAATCACCCCACCATCAACACCGAGGGAACCGGCAAGGTCCGCCGGCAGAGGCTCCACCCTCATACCCAGAGGTGCAGAGGATGGGCCGCCACTGCCACCCGAAGGAACTACCGCCTGCTCGCTTCCTTCCTCGGGCAGCCGGCCGATTTCGACACCCAGTTCAATGACTTCGCCACCACGGAGTACCCTGAGATTGGCCGTTTCACCGACCGGAGTGCGCCCCACCATTGGCGGCAAGTCCGAGGAAAGCTCAACGGGTTCACCGTCGTAATTAAGCACGATATCGCCCGCCTGCAGGCCCGCCTGTTGCGCCGGAGAGTCTGCCATGACTTCGGCAATCAGTGCGCCTCTTGGCCGTTCAAGGCCGAAGGACTCCGCCAGATCACGATTCACTTCCTGAATCAATACACCCAGCCAGCCGCGGGAAACGACGCCCTTGTCGCGCAACTGGCGGAAAACGTTCATGGCATCGTCAATGGGGATGGCAAAAGAGACGCCCATAAAACCACCGGAGCGGGTGTAGATCTGGGAATTGATGCCGACCACTTCACCGTCCAGATTGAACAGGGGGCCACCGGAATTACCCGGATTAATGGCAACGTCGGTCTGGATGAAGGGAACATAATTCTCAGACGGCAGTGAACGACCCAGGGCACTGACGATTCCAGCGGTCACCGTGTAATCGAAACCGAACGGAGACCCGATTGCAAACACCCATTCACCGACTTTCAACTCGCTCGAGCGGCCTATTTTCACCACGGGCAAACCTTCACCATTCTCGATTTTCAGAACCGCCATGTCGGAACGTGGATCTGTCCCCACCAGTGTTGCCGGCAGCTCCCTCCGGTCATTCAGGCGAACAATGATTTCATCGGCGCCTTCAACCACATGGTTGTTGGTGAGTACGTAGCCATCCTCAGACACAATAAAACCGGAGCCCATGGACCGGCGAGGCTGGGAGTTCCCCGGAGCACCGCCAAAGGGAGACTGGGGGCCGCGGAAAAAGTCCTGGAAAAATTCAGGCATCTGTTCGAGCTGGCGCTCGTCAAACGGCATACCCCGCGTGTTCCCCGCCTTGGGCGCACTGGTCGTGCTTATATTGACCACAGCGCCCGCGTTATCTTCAACAAGCTCGGTAAAATCGGGCAAACCCTGAGCCAACCCTGCCTGACTCCAACCCGTCAGCACCATGACGGACAGCACCAATAGCAGGATGGCCAGTGCGCCACCGGACTGAAAATTCCGGGACTGCGGGGCAACTTCTGTTGTTCTCGACATGTTGTACTCCCTTGTGTAGCAAAGACCTTGCAGTAGTTTTCGGGTCAAGACACCGAATTTCAACTTAAAAAACGGTAGGATTTATAGACAGTTTTGGGAGAAAATCCGGTTAACCCGAACCAACCGGGGCTCGTAGTCCGTTGTGCCGGGACGCTGCAGTTTGCGTACAACCACAAAACCCAGGGCCAGGCCACCTGCGGCGGCCAGCATGGCGGCACTGTCCTGCCCACCAGACAAATGGTGGCCAAGAACACTCGCCACTACCATCAGAATCAGCGGGATCGCATAGACTACCAGCGAGGCACCAAGCAGCGCCCGCTCATCAATTCCGATGGTGACCTCATCCCCGACCCGGGCGTTAATTGTGTTCGTCACCAGAATCTGATTCGCCCGCCCCCCGGTTGCGGCAGCCAGCACTTTCTGCCCGCAACCATTACGGGCAGCGCAGCTCTGACACGCACTGGCGCGGATGGTCCGAACCCAGACACGGTCGCCCTTGAGCGCAACAACTTTCCCCGTTTCCGTAATCATGACCCACCTGCACCAAGTGCCAATGCGTTCTCGATCCGGACGGATTCAGCAACCTGGCGAGCGGTTTGTGGCGGCAATTCACCGACAACAGTGACCAGAAATGCTCTGCCCTCATCCCAGACCTTGCGCATATAGACTGTCGTGGCACCGATCCGGGAGGCGCCGGTGGGCATGTTTACCGCGCCAGCGGGCTCAACAAAGACCGAAAACGCCGCCAGGCCGTCAGAGAAAGCAACCGCCTTCCCCTTGCCAGAACGCGGAGCCGCGGCCGGCACGAAACCGTCCGGTCGCCAGCCAAGCTGCCAGCCATCCATGCGCTGAACAGTCGATGCCTGAGGCGCCGAGCCCTCGAGCGTCCTCGAAATTTCACGGCCACGGGTGCGAATTTCAAACTCACTGTCGGGGATGTTTTCGCCGATCTGCAAACTGGTGAACTGGAAATGCTCCAGAACCTCGCCCTCGGCATTGCGCACATGACTCTTTAACAGAAGCCCCGTGGACTTCTCCAGCCACAACCGGTGACTGTAGCGGTAGGGGTCTTTCGCACGAAGGGCCACCGTCACCACATCGTAACCCGCGACCCGATCCTCACCCTTCATTTCAGCACGATACCAGCGGCTCACTGGCACCAGCTGGCTGGTAAACGACTCGGCGAAAGGACCGGATGGGATAACCTGATCAAGTTTGATGCGGCCCCTTTCGGGAAGCACGCAGACCACGTTCATTCCCTTGCGGACGATTTCGCCGCTGCCGCCGTCCTGCAGAACCAACCGCTCCTCGACAACACCGTCATTGTAACGGTGCGCAATCTGCATTGAATGCACGCGGTCACCCCGGGCGTACACGAAAACGCCGCGATAGGAGGTCATGTTCAGAGCCGGACCGAGGCGTTCGAGCCAGGCCGCTGCTTCCTCTTCATCGGCAGCCGCCGGCACTGGGCCGGTAAGCAAGACCACCAGGGCCATCAGCAATGACAGTGACCGATTCCGGGAAACAGCACTCAGGGCTTTGCGTATGATCACACTCACTCCAGGGATCAGTAACCGTTGCCATTGGCGCTGACCAGGCGGGCATAGCCAACGGCTCCCTGACCGGCGCCGACACTGTTGTGCTGCGCGTGTTCCAGCAAATAACGACTCATGTACTCCCACTGCTCATCATCCAGACCCTGCAGTGCAATCTCCCTGACCGGCTGGTCCGGTGCCGGCACCTCTGGCGCAGCAGAAGTCGCTGGCTGGGCAGGCCCGACATCAGAAGAATCCCAACCTGCGCCAGCGCCAAAACCAACGAGCAGCGCCGTGGCAACCATGGCCACGGCAGGCCAGTGCCAGCGGCGAACATTCGTGTTCGGCCGCAGGACCTGGGACCGCGCCGAAGCGGACGTTCGGCCATCGAGCAATTCACGCACAGCAACACTCACATCCACTCCATGGGCCGGTGAGTGGCCGTCATGCAGAAGATCCCGAACGTCCTGCCATCGCTGCCACTGGGCCCGGACCTCATCCTGGCGACCGTGTGACAACAGGCGACGTACCGACAGTTCGTCAGCTTCGTCGTCCATCATGGCGGACAGTGTTTCTCTGAGACGATCATCCATGGGATGCAACCTCAATTACGTGACCGAGTGGTTGAGCAAAGGTCCGAGATGACGATCAACCGCATCCCGGGCCCTGAAAATTCGTGAACGCACGGTACCGATGGGGCACTCCAGTATCCCGGCAATATCTTCATAACTGAGGCCGTCATATTCCCGTAGCAAAAACGCCGAACGCAGTTCTTCCGGCAACTGGGCAATGGCCTTGGTCAACTCCTTCTGGAGCTGTTCCCTCTGCAGCAGCCGTTCCGGTGAAGCGGTATCCCGAAGCCTCGAGCCTTCATCAAAATTCTCCGCTTCAGCCGAATCGGCACTGCCCTGGGGACGCCGCCCCCGGGATTCCAGATAGTTCTTGGCAGTATTCACGGCAATCCGGTAAAGCCAGGTATAGAAGGCGCTGTCACCACGGAAGCGTTCGATCGCCCGGAATACCTTAACGAAGGTTTCCTGGGTCAGATCCATGACTTCCTGGCTATCGTAAACGTAACGGCTGATGATAGACGCAACCCTGGACTGATACTTGACTACCAGCAGGTCGAACGCGGCACGGTCACCGCTCTTGACCTTGCGCACCAACTGCAGGTCTGTCTGGCTGTCGGGGTGCTCACCCTGTTGCTTGTCTGTATCAGGAGTCATGGACTGTTTGCCGGGGTTCCCTGATTTGACGGCCAGCTGTCCGGCCTGTACCAAGTATCGTTGCGTCATTGATGCTATCCGGCGTCCGTTCATGAAACGGGTGCGCCACCTGCCGGGCGGCTCACCCTGTCAGGCCAAATAGACAGCAAGCGTAAAGTTTAGTTCAATACACGTCCACATTATGGCCTGCGATAACGACCCGATGCCACAGTCCTGCGAATACGATGTTCTTATTATCGGCAGTGGTGCTGCCGGCCTGACCGTTGCTCTCAATCTGCCAGAGCACCTGAAAGTATGCGTGGTGAGCAAGGCCGAGATCAGCAGCGGCGCCACCCTCTGGGCCCAGGGAGGAATTGCGGCGGTACTGGATGATCAGGATTCCACGGAACACCACATCACCGACACCCTGAATGCCGGGGCCGGCCTGTGCCATGAGGATGCTGTCCGTTTCACCGTGGAGCACGGCAAGGAAAGCATCGACTGGCTGATTGATTCTGGAGTCGACTTCAGCCGGGACCAGGATGCCCACTATCACCTGACCCGGGAAGGCGGTCACAGCCACCGGCGCATTATTCACGCTGCCGATGCCACCGGTCATGCCGTCTCAACCACCCTCACATCCCAGGCCCAGGCCAGGCCCAACATCGAGCTTATGTCTGGCCGGGTGGCGGTAGACCTGATCACCAACCGGAAACTGTCGCTGCCGGGTAACCGCTGTGTCGGCGCCTACATCCTGAACCTTGAGGACAACCATGTGGAGTTGTTCCGGGCCCGGTTTACCGTCATTGCCACCGGGGGCGCCTCCAAGGCCTACCGCTACACCACCAATCCGGACGGGGCGTCCGGCGATGGTATCGCCATGGCATGGCGGGCCGGCTGCCGGGTGGCGAACATGGAGTTTAATCAGTTCCACCCGACCTGCCTGTATCACCCCCATGCAAAGTCCTTCCTGATCACCGAGGCAGTGCGCGGTGAAGGCGGCTTGCTGAAACTGCCCGATGGCACTCGATTCATGGACCGCTTCGATGCACGCGGAGAACTGGCACCCCGGGACATCGTTGCCCGGGCCATTGACCATGAGATGAAACGCCTGGGTGCCGATCACCTGTACCTGGATATCAGCCACAAACCCGAAGACTTTATAAAGCACCACTTCCCGACCATTTACGAGAAGTGCCTGGGCTTTGGCATTGATATCACCAGAGAACCCATTCCCGTGGTCCCGGCCGCCCACTACACCTGCGGCGGCATTGTCAGCGACGAACGCGCCAGAACCGACATCAACCAGCTTTATGTGGTGGGCGAAGCAGCGTTCACCGGGCTCCACGGTGCCAACCGTATGGCCAGCAACTCCCTGCTGGAATGCCTGGTCTATGGGCGGGCGGCGGCGGCAGATATTACCCGGCGTGAGGCAGATATTCCGCCGCCCCCGGAAGCCCCGGACTGGGATGAAAGCCAAGTGCGCGATTCCGATGAAGACGTTGTTATTTCCCACAACTGGGACGAACTGCGCCACTTCATGTGGGACTACGTAGGAATTGTGCGGACCACCAAACGACTGCAGCGGGCCAAGCACCGGGCCGACCTGTTGTCCGCGGAAATCGGCGAGTTCTACAGCAATTACCGGGTCACCAACGACCTGCTAGAGCTGCGAAACCTGGTCACCATATCAGACCTGATAATCTGTTCTGCACTGCAGCGCAAGGAAAGCCGTGGGCTGCACTACACACTGGATTACCCGGGACTGCTCCATGAGGTCCGTGATACCGTGCTGGTACCAACGACTTATCGCACGCTTGCGCCCTGAATCAACACCGACTTCTACAAACGATTCGATGGTAAAAACTATGTCAGAGACACCTGCATCGTCCGAAAAAGCAGAATTTAACCGCCTGTGGTGGCACAGCCGTCGCGGCATGCTTGAACTGGACAACCTCCTGATCCCCTTTGTAGAGGAGGCCTACCGGGAGCTCAACGCCGACGACCAGGCCCGCTATAAAAAACTGCTCAGCTGCGAGGATAACGACATGTTCGAATGGTTCATGCAGCGTAGCCGCCCGGAGGATCCGGACCTGCAACGGATGGTCGACATAATCCTCAATCGTGTCCAGCCGGATTGAGCTGACGCTCTCACCGTCCTGGCTGGTCGGGGTCATGGCAACTGTGCCCTGGCTGGCGCTGCTGGCATTTCTGATTGTGGCGGCCCTGGCTGGCAAAGCCTGGCTGCTGGCCGCCATTCCGGTCGTTTTGGCGGGCGCGCTGGTGCAATTTCAATGCAACGGCCTGCTCAAAGGCCGTCGCTCCATCAAAGAATTGCTTGTAGAGCAGGACCAGCTGTACGCGAGAACCGCAGACCATAGGAAGATCCCGGTAGTTGCATCGGCGGCCAGCCGGGTCTGGTCCGGGCTGGCGCTCTTGAAACTTCGCCCTGCAGACACCAGATACCGGCCATACACGATTATCCTTCTGACATCGTCATCCGGCCGGCCCGGCAACGTTGCTGAAGAGGCATTCCGTCGCCTGAGAATGTGGCTCAGACTGGGCCGGTCCAGGCCACCATCCACATGATGCATTGATCTGGAGCACTCCATGACTGACCCAGACACACCTGTACCAGCGGTTGCAGACTTTCCTTTGCCCGGTGATGGCTGGACGGTCCTGAATGACCGGATTGTCGTGCGGATCAGCGGCCCGGGGACAGACAAGTTTCTCCAGGGCCAGTTCAGCCAGAACCTCAATGAAGTAACCGCCGGGCACTCTCCCCGGGCGGCGGCCTCAACACCCAAAGGCCGCGCCTACTGCCTGACCCGCATGGTCAGGGCCGGAGAGGATATCCTGATGGACTTTTCCACCGATCTCGCTGACGACACCATCAGCCACCTGCGCAAGTACCTGATGCTGTTCCGGGGCACTTCCATGGACGTGATTCCGGCAGCCAGCCTTGTCGGTATTCTCGGTAACCGGGTGGCCGAGACCCTGGCGGGAAATGCCATAAACAATCTGAAGGACCCCGGGGACTCTGTCGAGCTGGATACCGGGTTCCTGGTGAGAACAGAGCCGACCGCCGAGGGCACACCCCGTTTTGAGTTCTGGCAAACCACGGGGGATGAGAACAGCCTCGACACCTCTGACCAGCGGCCCCGGGCAGACTGGTACGCCTCGGAGATCGCAGCCGGCGTCGCTTCCCTCACTACCGCCACCCAGGAGTCCTTCGTTCCCCAGATGCTGAACTGGCAACACGTGGGCGGTGTCCACTTCAAGAAGGGCTGCTACACCGGTCAGGAGGTTATTGCCCGGATGCACTTCCTCGGCCAACTGAAGAAGAGCCTGTTCCGTTTCCGGATTGAACAGGCCGGTGAACTCCCGGTTCCTGGCAGTGCATTGGTTGCTGACGAGCGTTCGGTGGGCGAGGTGGTCAACTCAGTGAAATACCGTAACGGCAGTTGTGAGCTGCTGGCCGTTGTACGCCATGATGCGTGTGAAAAAAACCTTCATCCGGAAGGGCAGCCCGACGCTGTCCTTATTCCAATGCCTTTGCCCTACGTTGTACCCGAGAGGGAAAAAAGCCCACAATCAGATACATAAGTTGACAGGCAAACCCCTCGGAATTTGCTATTTTGCTATGCAGTAGCTCACATATCTGATTTTTTAGGGTAACGACCAACACCCGTGGTCGGTATCCGGAACCAACATGCGGACCGTAACTGACCATGTCGAATATTGTCGAAACCATTAAAGCCGACCTTAATGCCGCCATCGAAAATGACAAGCTTGTGCTGCCTACCCTTCCGGAAGTGGCCCTGCAGGTACGGGACATTGCGCAATCCGAGGATTCGGCCATCGCCGACCTGGTGAAGGTGATCAGCAATGACACCGCCCTTTCCGCACGCATTATCCGGGTGTGCAACAGCCCGTTGTTCCGTGGCAGCCGGGCTATTGAAAACCTGAACATGGCGGTGAGCCGCCTCGGCATGGCCTACACCAGCAATCTGGCGATGGGCCTGGCCATGGAGCAGATGTTCCAGGCCACCTCTGACATGATCGACAAGCGGATGCGCGCCACCTGGCAGACCAGCACCGAAGTTGCCGGTGTCTGCCACGTACTGGCCCAGCACTACACCAGGCTAAAACCGGACCAGGCAACTCTCGCGGGCCTGGTTCATCTGATCGGGGTTCTGCCGATCCTGCGATACGTGGAAGATCAGGATATTCAGATCAGCAGCATCATGCTGGACAACGTGATTGAAGAGCTGCACCCGAAAATCGGGGCGACGATTCTCAAGAAGTGGGACTTCCCGATAGATCTTCAGAATGTTCCGCTGGAATACGCCCGCTTCAATCGTGAGGTTTCGGCGGCAGACTATGCCGACCTGGTGATGGTTGCCAATCTCCAGCTGGTTGCGGGCTCTGAGCACCCCTGGACGGAGATGGACTGGACGAAGGTTTCTGCTTTTGATCGTCTTGGGTTGGATCCGAATATCGACATGAGCGAGGAAGAGGATCTGAACGCCCAGATGGAAGCCGCCATGGCTCTTCTGCAGTAAATCAACCTTGGGGGCGGCTCCAGCGGGTGGGGCAGTCTCCCAAAACACGCTGTAAATACATCCCTGTACGCTCGGCTCCGCCATCCATGGCTCCGCACGGTTTTGGGAGACTGCCCCACCCGCTGGAGCTCAGGCTTTCCGGTACCGGTCGAGCAAAACCTCCTTTGAAGGCAGCTCCCACTTAACCGTGGGTTTGCCCTGCTGCTCCAACCACTCATTTGCTTTCGAGAAGTGCTTGCAACCGAAGAAGCCTCGGTAGGCGCTCAGTGGTGACGGATGCGGACCGTCCAGCACCAGGTGCTTGCTGCGGTCGATGTGCCGGCCTTTCTTTTTGGCGTAGCTCCCCCAGAGCAGGAACACCACGCCTTGCCGTTCGCGATTGATCGTTTCGATGACCTTATCGGTGAAGGTTTCCCAGCCTTTGCCCTGGTGGGCGCCGGCCTGGCCCTGGACGACGGTGAGGACGCTGTTGAGCAGTAATACGCCCTGCTCCGCCCAGGGTTGCAGGCAGCCGTGGTCCGGCGGGGTGACGCCCAGGTCGCCCTGGATTTCCTTGAAGATGTTGACCAGCGAGGGTGGGGTTGCCACGTTCGGGCGCACGGAGAAACACAGGCCATGGGCCTGGCCGGGGCCGTGGTAGGGGTCTTGCCCGAGAATGACCACCCTTACGTTATCCAGGGGCGTGCTGTTGAGGGCGTTAAAGCAGTGATGGCTGGCGGGGAACAGGACTTTGCCGGCCTGCTCCTCAGCGGCCAGGAATTCCGCCAGGCTCTGCATGTAGGGCTGGCGGAATTCTTCCGAGAGATGCTCTTTCCAGCCACGGTCGGGCCTGAGCTGGCTGGCCAGTACCTCAACCGGGCTCATGGATCAGCCCTCGTCTTTCCGGCTGTCGGCCTTGTGCTCGGGGCGCATGGCCGGGAACAGGATGACGTCACGGATCGAGGGCGAGTTGGTCAGCAGCATGGCCAGCCGGTCGATGCCAATGCCTTCGCCGGCGGTGGGCGGCAGGCCGTATTCCAGCGCCATGATGTAATCTTCGTCATAGAACATGGCCTCGTCGTCACCGGCGTCCTTTTCGGCCACCTGGTCCTGGAAGCGTTCGGCCTGGTCGTCCGCATCGTTCAGCTCCGAGAAGCCGTTGGCAATCTCGCGCCCACCCACGAAGAATTCGAAGCGTTCGGTGACGAACGGGTTGCTGTCCTTGCAGCGGGCCAGGGGCGACACTTCTTTCGGATACTCAGTGATGAACGTAGGCTGGATCAGGCGATGCTCGGCGGTCGCCTCGAAAATCTCGATCTGAACCTTACCCAGGCCCCAGCCGTCCTTGAGCTGAATGCCCAGATCCTCGGCAACCTGGCGGGCACTGGCATTATCCGCCAGCTGCTCGGGCTTGATGTCCGGGTTATGACGCAGGATGGCGTCGACCACGGTCAGGCGCTCGAAGGTTTTGCCGAAGTCGTACTCGATGGTTTCTTCGCTGCCATCCGCCAGGGTGCGGGAGTTCACAACCGTAGTTGTGCCCAGCACCTTCTGGGTGATGGTGCGGAGCATGTCCTCGGTGAGGTCCATCAGATCATTGTAATCCGCGTAGGCCTGGTAGAACTCCACCATGGTGAACTCCGGATTATGGCGGGTGGAGAGCCCCTCATTACGGAAATTGCGGTTGATCTCGAACACCCGCTCAAAGCCACCAACCACCAGGCGCTTCAGGAACAGCTCCGGCGCAATGCGCAGGTACATGTCGATACCCAGCGCGTTGTGATGGGTCACGAATGGGCGCGCGGTGGCACCACCGGGAATCACCTGAAGCATCGGGGTTTCCACTTCCATGAAGTCCCGGTCGGTGAAGTACTGGCGCATGGCACTGATGATCCTGGAGCGTGCGTAGAACACCCGGCGGCTGTCCTCGTTGACCATCAGGTCCACGTAGCGGTGACGGTAACGGGCTTCGGTGTCGGTCAGTCCCTTGTGCTTCTCTGGCAGCGGCCGCAGGGACTTGGTGAGCATCATGTACTCGTCCATGGTGACATACAGGTCGCCCTTGCCGGATTTGGACAGGGTTCCTCGCACGCCCACGATATCCCCGAGATCCCAGTGTTTGGTGTCTTTCTGGACATCCTTGGAGGCATAGATCTGGATGCGGCCGGTCATGTCCTGAACCACCTTGAATGCCTTGCGGTCGAGCATCATGCGGCCGGCAATGGCCACTTTGATGCCCAGGGACTCCAACTCTTCCTTGGTTTTGTCACCGTATTTCGCCTGAAGCCCGGCGGCGGTGGCGTCACGACGGAAGTCGTTGGGGAAGGCACTGCCCTGATCGCGCATCTCTGACAGCTTGGCGCGACGCTCGGCAATCAGCTTGTTGTCCTCATGCTGTGCGGCATTCTGAGTTTGATCAGTCATTTTGGCTCACTAGGAATCGGGGTTGTCCGGGTTAGCATGGCAAAGGCACTGGTTACAGCGCCATCTTCAGGCTGGCTTCGATGAACTTGTCAATGTCACCGTCCAGCACCGACTGGGTATTACTGGTTTCGACCTTGGTGCGCAGGTCCTTGATGCGGCTGTCATCCAGAACGTAGGAACGGATCTGGCTGCCCCAACCGATATCGGCCTTGGCGTCCTCGGCCTTCTGTTTCTCGGCGTTACGCTCCTGCATCTCGCGCTCAAACAGCTTCGCCTTCAGCTGCTTCATGGCCTGATCTTTGTTCTGGTGCTGGCTTCGGCCAGCCTGACAGGCCACCACAATGCCGGTGGGGTTATGGGTCAGACGTACCGCTGACTCGGTCCGGTTAACGTGCTGACCACCGGCGCCCGAGGCACGGTAGACGTCCACCCGGAGATCCGCCGGGTTGATTTCAATTTCGAAGCTGTCGTCGACTTCCGGCGACACAAACACCGATGAGAAGGAGGTGTGGCGGCGGTTGCCGGAATCAAAAGGCGATTTACGAACCAGCCGGTGAACGCCGGTTTCCGTGCGCAACCAGCCGAACGCGTAGTCACCCTGAACGTGGATCGTGGCACTCTTGATGCCTGCCACATCGCCTTCCATCAGTTCGACGATCTCGGCCTTGAAGCCCCGACGCTCCGCCCAGCGCAGGTACATACGCAGGAGCATGTTGGCCCAGTCCTGGGCTTCGGTGCCGCCAGAGCCGGCCTGGATGTCCAGGTAGGCGTTGTTGGCGTCCATCTCGCCGGAGAACATGCGGCGAAATTCGAGCTTCTCGAGCTCTTTATCAAGACCGTCGAGGTCAGACTCGATCTCGGCGACCGTACCTTCGTCCTCTTCTTCTGCAGCAATATCCAGCAGACCTTTCGCGTCTTCCAGGCCGGAGGTGAGGTTATCGATGGTCTTGACGATCAATTCAAGATCCGCACGCTCTTTTCCCAGAGCCTGAGCCCGGTCCGGGTCATCCCAGACACTGGGCTGTTCCAGCTCACGCTCAACTTCGATCAGTCGTTCACTGCGCTGATCGTAGTCAAAGATACCCCCTGAGCGCTTCAGTGCGCTCACGAAGCTCTTTAATCTTCGTAACAATCGGATTAATTTCCATGAAACCCTTACTCGCTCTTGAAAATGGAGAGTAAAACAGAGGCGGAATTCTACCGGAAATCGGTTTGTAAATCAGCCGTGGTTTTTTCGGGTATCGGGAGCATGCGGGGGACCGAGGTGCTTTTTCTGCCGGGAAAGATGTCCTTGAACAAGGGGTCTGACCCCGCGGGGTCAGACCCCAATTTCACTCAGCGGCTCGATATAGTCCACCAGGAGCTGCAGATTGGTGCGGCCCCGAAAGGTATTGGCATCCGGTTTGTAAACCACCCGGGCCCCGGTGCGGGTATAGTCAGGCACTTCCGGACCGGTGTTGAAGGCAATGCCATCGATAATGCCGCCACCATCGACCGGCTGCAACACCAGTTTCAGATGGCTTTCCCCGACGATTCGCTGGCTCACCACCCGGAATTCGCCGTCGAACAGCGGCTCAGGGAAATGCTGACCCCAGGGGCCGGCGCGCTTGAGTAGCGCGGCGGTATCGAGAGAAAGTTCGCCCGGGCCCAGAGGCCCGTCAGTGGTGATCGCGGCTTCCAGATCCTCGGCCGAAAGGGTGTCGCGAACGGCGCGGTCGAAGGCTTCGGAGAAAGCGTCCAGGTCTGCTTTGGCGAGGGTCATGCCCGCAGCCATGGCGTGGCCACCAAACTTTTTCATGATCCCAGGGTGGCGGCAATCGACCACCGCCAGTACATCGCGGATGTGCAGCCCGGGGATGGAGCGGGCAGAGCCTTTGATGTCTTCGCCGTTGTCGTCCGGGGCAAAGGCGATGGTGGGTCGGTGGGTCTGCTCTCGAATGCGGGCAGCGAGAATGCCGATGACACCCTGATGCCAGTCGGGATCAAACAGGGCCAGCCCCCAGGGCAAACCTTCAAGGTCCAGTGACATGGAGGCGAGAAGATCCTGGGCCTGGACTTTCATCTCTTTTTCGATGGTCCGGCGTTCCCGGTTGAAGGTATCCAGCTCCCGGGCCAGACGGCGGGCCTCGTCCGGGCTGTCCGCCAGCAGGCAGGCGATGCCGATGCTCATGTCATCCAGACGACCAGCCGCGTTCAGGCGGGGGCCAACGACAAACCCGAGATCGGTTGAGCTGATGGCAGTATGGTCCCGGCCCGCGATTTCCAGCAAGGCCAGAATGCCAGGGCGGGCCTCGCCCTGACGTATCCGGCGCAGGCCCTGCTCTACGAAAATGCGGTTGTTGTGATCCAGGGGTACCACATCCGCAACCGTCCCCAGGGCCACCAGATCGAGCAGGCTTCCGAGGTTCGGCTCCGGGTTGGGCAGACGATTGGTTTCCCGGAGGTGTTTGCGCAACGCCGTAAGTACATAAAACATCACGCCAACGCCGGCGGCGTTCTTGCTCAGGAAGGGGCAGCCTGGCTGATTGGGATTGACGATGGCATCGGCGTCCGGAAGTTCTTCGCCCGCCAGGTGGTGATCGGTGACCACTACCTTCACACCCAGCTCCCTGGCAGCTTTCACGCCCTCAACGGCGGATATCCCGTTATCAACGGTGACCATCAGGTCCGGAAGCTCGCCTTCGTCGCGCAACCGTTCGATGATGCCCGGGGTCAGGCCGTAACCGTCAGCAAACCGGCTGGGAACGCGAAAATCAATACTCTGTAAGCCGAGCATCGAAAGGCCGAGCATAGCCACAGCGGTACTGGTCGCGCCGTCGGCGTCGAAATCCCCGAGCACCAGAACGTGCTGCTGCCGGTCAATGGCCTCGGCAAGAAGCTCGACGGCACGGTCTATGCCCCGAAGGGACATGGGCGAGGCCAGGTGTTTCAGGGTATAGCTCAGCTGCTCATCGGAGGTGACACCGCGGGCCGCGTACAGACGGCGAAGCAAGGGGGGCAGTTTTTGCCCCCAGCCGGTAAGCGATTCCGGCTGGGGGCGACGCAGGATCTTTTTGGGTGCCATACCAGGTCAGGTATTCTTCCAGTTCTTGGCAATGAACTCCTGAACGCCGGCGATGTTGTTATCCAGCACCGTGTAACGTTCTTCCCGCTCGAACAGGTCCGCCATGTGGGCCGGCAGTGGCGGCTGTACACTCAGGCCGGACTCGGCAACGGCATCCGGGAACTTGGCCGGATGGGCGGTTCCCAGGGTAATCATCGGCACTGCCGGGTCCCGGCGGCAGTTGCGGGCCGCGCGAACGCCGATGGCGGTGTGAGGATCCAGCAGATACTCGTTCTGCTGGTAGATCTCGCGGATGGTATCGCAGGTGGCCTTGTCGTCCACCGCGTCGCTGTCAAACAGCTTGCGGGCATGCTTCCAGCGGTAATCCTCAATGCTGACCGGCCCCTTCGCAGCATTTTCCAGCAGCGTTTTCACCGCCAGCCCATCCCGGCCATGGAGGTCGAACAGCAGGCGCTCGAAGTTGCTGGACACCATGATATCCATACTCGGAGACAGGGTGTGCTCAAGCTGATGCTGCTCGTATTTGTTGCCACTCATGAAGCGATGCAGGATATCGTTCCGGTTGGTGGCAATGACCAGTTGGGAAATCGGCAGTCCCATCTTCTTCGCCAGGTAGCCGGCAAAGATATCACCGAAATTGCCGGTGGGTACCGAGAAGGCCATGCTGCGATCCGGACCGCCCAGTGCCAGCGAGGCATGAAAGTAATACACGATCTGGGCCATGATTCGTGCCCAGTTTATGGAATTCACCGCCGCAAGCTGGGTCTTTCCGCCCAGGAAGGACTGATTGCTAAAGCTCTCTTTCACCATCCGCTGGCAGTCATCGAAATTGCCGCGCACCGCAATGTTGTGGATGTTGTCGCCCTGCACCGTGGTCATCTGGCGGCGCTGCACTTCCGACACCCGCTGGTAAGGATGCAGGATGAAGATATCCACGTGTTCACAACGACGGCAGCCCTCGATGGCCGCCGAGCCGGTATCACCTGAGGTAGCCCCCATGATGACCACGTGCTGCTGGCGCTTCTCCAGGACATAATCCAGCAAACGACCCAGTAACTGCAGGGCGAAATCCTTGAACGCCAGAGTCGGGCCACGGAACAGCTCCATCACCCACTCATTGGTGTCCAGCTGCACCAGCGGTGCAACGGCCGGGTGCGCGAACACGGCGTAGGTTTCATTCAACATCTTGCGGAAATCGTCCGCCGGAACGGCGTCGTCCACAAACGGATGCATGACATTGAAGGCGAGTTCACTGTAGGAAAGCCCGCGCCAGCTCCGGATCTCCTCCAGGCTGAAATGCGGCAGCGATTCCGGAACATAAAGGCCACCGTCGGTGGCCAGCCCGGTCAGCAAAACGTCCTCAAAGCCCAGTGCGGGCGCTTCACCCCGCGTACTGATGTATCTCACGTGCGTACCTGTCAGTTAAAGTTTTCAGCGCGGATCCGGACAACCTGACCATCGGTATCAGACAGGGCTTCCAGCTCGTCGATCGCACGGTTGATCTGCCGTTCCTGAACCGTGTGGGTCAGGATAATCACCGGAATACGGCCGTCTTTCAGCTCGGATTCCTTCTGCATGATCGATTCGATGTTGATGCCGTGCTCACTCAGGATAGAGGCAATCTTCGCCAGCACGCCCGGGCGGTCCAGAGCGGTAATGCGCAGGTAATAGGCGGACTGGATATCCTCCATGGAAAGGACATCCAGGTCCTCCATGGCGTCCGGTGAGAAACCAAGGTAAGGCACACGCTGGCTGCTTTCAGTGGCCACGGCACGTGCGACATCCACGATATCGGCAATAACCGCGGACGCTGTTGCTTCATCCCCGGCTCCCGGGCCGTAGTACATGGTCTGGCCAACGGCATCGCCATCCACCAGCACCGCGTTCAGGACGCCGTCTACCTGGGCAATCAGGTGGCTCTGGGGAACCAGAGTGGGATGAACCCGCAGTTCAATGCCATTGTCCCGGCGGCGGGCAATACCCAGATGCTTGATGCGATAGCCCAGCAGTTCGGCATGGGCAATATCGTACGGAGTGATTTTCGAAATCCCTTCGGTATAGCCTTTTTCAAACTGCAGAGGTACACCAAAGCCGGCCGAGGCGAGAATGGTCAGCTTATGGGCTGCATCAATGCCTTCCACGTCAAAGGTCGGATCTGCCTCTGCATAACCCAGGTCCTGGGCTTCCTTGAGCACTTCTGTAAACTCGCGACCTGCACGCATTTCGGTGAGGATGTAATTGCCGGTGCCATTGATAATGCCGGCAATCCAGTCGATACGGTTTGCCGCCATGCCTTCACGCACCGCCTTGATCACCGGAATACCACCGGCTACACCGGCCTCGTAGGCAACCACAACACCGGCCTTCTCGGCGGCCTCGAAGATTTCGTTGCCGTGAACGGCGATCAGGGCCTTGTTGGCCGTCACAACATGCTTGCCATTGCGGATAGCCGCCAGCACGAGTTCACGGGCCGCGTCGTAACCGCCGATGAGCTCCACCACGATATCCACACCTGGATCGTTCACCACGTCGTAAATGTCGGTGCTGAAGGGTACGTCTCCGAGGTCCATGTCCTCGCGAGCCCGGCGACTGGCAATCCGGGTAATCCGGATGTTGCAGCCAGCCCGGCCGGCAATGAGCCTGGCATTCCGGGTCAAGACATTAAAGGTACCGCCGCCGACGGTTCCCAGTCCGCAGATTCCGACACTGACGTCTTTCAAACTCTCACCTCTGATCCCGAAGGGGTGCTGATGAATTGCAATAAGGAGGCATAGTATACCGATTCAGGCCTCACTGAATAAGCCCTGAACCGGAACCAACTCAAATACTGAAAATTTCGGGAAGCCCTGACGACCGAAACTGCAATCAGAGCAGTCCAAGCCCCTCTGCCAGACGCTTCGCCGGGACATAACCACGGACCATATTGCCGTCTTCCAGGACAATGGCGGGCGTGCCGGTTACGCCAATCTGACCACCAAGCCGGTACTGCTCCTGAACCGGGTTTTCACAGCTGGCCTCATCAATGTGCTTGCCTGCCTTGGCTGATGTCATAGCCGCCTGCTGATCCTCGGCACACCAGACCGACTCGTATTTCCTGAAAGAAGCTGTGTTCGGGCCTGAGCGGGGAAACGCGTAGTAATTCACCGTAATGCCATACTCATTGAGCTGTGGCACCTCATCGTGAAGCTTCCGGCAATAGGGGCAATCGATATCGGTAAAGACGCTCACCACGGCTTTTTCATTTTTTGCCGGAAAACGGATTGCACCATCATCGCCAAACCCGGCCATCGCTGCCTTGCGGGCCTCGGCGCGGGCAACTTCGGTGACATTTGCAATGCCCTGGTCGGTAATCTTAAGAAGGTCACCGGTCATCAGGTACTGGCCATCTTCGGTGGTATAGATGGTATCGCCGTTGTTGCTCTGAACCTCATAGAGGCCTTCCGCCTCGGATTTTCGCACCGACATTACCTTCAGCCCCGGCACCGCCTTGGTCAGGCGCCCGGCAATCCGGTCCTCAACTTCGCCGGCACTGACGCTGGCCACTCCCGACAAGCCGGCAACGACACCGAGCACCACGATAAGACTTTTAATATTCATTCTGGCAAACAACCCTTTTTCAGTCATCGGTTAAACAACCCGGGCAGTATTGGCACAGGCCGGGGATCAATTCAATGCGACATCCCCGTGCGGGGAAAGTTCACCTCGAGCCCTGTCACTCCCCGGCCACCGAGCCACTCAGCCACGGGGGTGATGGGCCTGGTGCAGCGAATGAAGACGCTGCCGGGCCACATGGGTGTAGATCTGGGTCGTGGACAGATCCGAGTGACCGAGAAGCATCTGGACAACACGCAAGTCCGCGCCATGATTGAGGAGATGCGTGGCAAACGCATGCCTGAGCGTATGGGGGGACAGGTGTTTCCGGATACCCACTCGCACGGCGTAGTGCTTGATACGGTGCCAGAAAGTCTGACGCGTCATGGCGGCTGCCCGGTTACCGGGGAATAGCGCATCACAGGACCGTCCCCTCAAGAGCTCCGGACGCGCTTGTTTCATATACCGGAGCAACCAGTCCACTGCCTCTTCGCCCAGGGGGACGAGGCGCTCCTTGTCACCCTTGCCGGTAATCCGGACCACGCCCTGGCGCAGATTCACCTGATCAACCCTCAGCTCCGTCAGCTCCGATACCCGCAGACCGCACCCGTAGAGGATCTCCAGCATGGCCTTGTCCCGGAGTTCGATGGCAACACCGGGGTCCGGCTCTGAAAGCAGCGCATCCACTTCCTCTTCTGTCAGGGAATCCGGAAGGCGTCGCGGCAGACTCGGACTGTCTATACGCAGGGTCGGGTCCTCGGCGATCAGACTTTCCCGCAACAAAAACCGGTAAAACCGCCGGAGCCCCGAAAGGCGCCTTGCAGCCGTGGAGCTCTTTATCCCTTCTGCAAGCCCACGGGACATCCAGGCCAGAAGGTCGGCTCTGCGCACCTCCGTCAGTATCGGACGACCCGGCCGGCGCTCCAGCCATTCGGACAACCGTGACAGGTCACTTCGGTATGCCTGCCTTGTCTTCTCACCAAGCCCATCCTCAAGCCAGATCGCATCGACAAACCGACCGATCACTGATTCGTCTTCTGATCTCACGCCCAAGCCCTCAAACTGTGACTAACCCACAGCAAGCCTACCGGGCCACCAGACACAAAAAAGGCAGCCATGGGCTGCCTTTTTTGTGTCTGGCGCTCAGCAATACGCTGATCAGCCCAGCTTTTCCTTGATACGAGCTGCCTTGCCAGACAGGTCCCGCAGGTAATAAAGCTTGGCCTGGCGTACGTCACCGCGACGCTTCACGCTAAGGCTGTCAATCAGCTTAGAGAAGGTCTGGAAGGTACGCTCAACACCAACGCCGTAAGAAATCTTACGCACGGTGAACGAAGAGTTCATGCCACGGTTACGCTTACCGATGACAACACCCTCGAACGCCTGCAGACGCTCACGGTTACCCTCGGTTACGCGAACCTGAACGACCACGGTGTCGCCCGGCGCAAACGCGGGGATTTCCTTGGTCATCTGTTCTGCTTCAAGTTGACTGATGATGTTGTTCTTGCCGCTCATCGTAATGCTCCTGATACCCAATCTGTTAATGCCCTGATCATTCAGAGGCACCCGGTTCGTTCAAAATCTCTTCCAGCAACTGACGCTCTTCGTCCGTAAACACCCGCTTTTCAAGCAGGTCGGGGCGTCGCTGCCGGGTTCGCCTCAGCGACTGCTTGAGTCGCCAACGCCGGATCTGATCATGGTGACCGCCCAATAAAACATCCGGCACCGCCTGACCTTCGTAAACCTCGGGCCGGGTGTAGTGCGGACAATCCAGCAAACCGTCGGCGAAAGAATCCTGCTCTGCCGACTGCGCATGACCCAGCGCTCCGGGGATGAGGCGTGTAACCGCATCAATAACAGCCATTGCTGCCAGCTCGCCACCGGAAAGAACAAAATCACCCAGTGACACTTCCCGATCGACCTCCGTCGCTATCAGGCGCTCATCAACACCCTCGTACCGGCCTGCCACGAGAATCAGCGGCTTTTCTGCTGCAAGCGACTCGACAACGGACTGATTCAACGTCTCGCCCTGGGGCGACAGATAAACCACGCAAGCCTTGCCAGGCGCCGCTTCCCGGGCCGCGTGAATGGCATCCCTGAGGGGCTGAATTTTCATCAGCATACCCGGACCACCACCATAGGGCCGGTCATCCACTGTGCGGTGCCGGTCATGGGTATAGTCACGGGGATTCCAGCTCCGGAAAGTCAGAAGACCGTCCCGGACTGCCCTACCCGTGATCCCGTAATCCGTTACCGCACCGAACATATCCGGGAACAGACTGACTGCGCCAATCCACACCCGTCAGAACTCCGGGTCCCAGTCGACAACCATACGCTGCGAAGCCAGATCAACCTTCCGGACCACCTGGTCCGGAAGGTAAGGAATCAGGCGCTCACGCTGATCGATGGAGCCCGCAGTTGCCTGCACCACCAGAACATCGTTAGACCCGGTTTCTATCAGATGGTGCACTTTACCAAGGCACTCATCCTCAACCGTGAAGACCTCAAGACCTTCCAGCTGAAACCAGTAGTACTCCCCGTCGGGGAGCTCCGGCAACTCTGCCCTGGAAACCCTGACCTCAGCGCCACAGTAAGTGCGCGCCAACTCACGATCATCAATTCCTTTCAGCCTGACAACAATGGCCTGCCCTTGGCGGCGACCTTCTTCAAGCCTGGCCGGAATACGTTTACCGTCCAGATCCAGAGTCCAGTCCGGATAGTTCAGTATTCCTTCTTTGGGGTCAGTGTAGGAGAAGACTTTCAGCCACCCCTTGACCCCAAACACCGACGTAATCCGGCCGATCACAGTCTCCTGCACATTCTGTGTCATGCCACCAACCCCGGTGTCAATACTGGGTTACTCAGCGGCCGCCTTCAGCAGCTGGGCAACGCGATCACTGGCCTGCGCACCCTGGCCAAGCCAGAAGTTGACACGGTCACGATCTACGCGCAGACGCTCTTCCTGGCCACGGGCAACCGGGTTGAAGAAGCCAACACGTTCAATAAAACGACCGTCGCGTGATTTGCGGCTGTCGGTGACTGTCAGATGGTAGAACGGGCGCTTCTTGGAGCCGCCACGAGCCAAACGGATTGTTACCATTTAACCAATATCCTGTTCTGTTGTACGAACTTTGTACGATTCACGCCGACTGAACAACAGCTGGCGCGAAGACCCATACTCGAAAGGGGCGCTATTCTATGCTAAATACACGCCAAAGAAAACAGGCAAACCGGTTGTTTCCCGGTTTTCCATGTAAGGCTTTTTACATACGGCCAAATGGAGGCGCGCCACCACCTCCGCCGCCCGGCGGCATCATGCCACCCAGGCCGCGCATCATATTCGCCATACCACCCTTTTTGCCAAACTTTTTCATCATTTTCTGCATTTGCTTGTGCTGCTTCAGCAGACGATTCACATCCTGGATCTGTGTACCAGACCCGGTGGCAATCCGGCGCTTGCGGGAGTTATTGATGACATCCGGGTAGCGGCGCTCCTTCGGAGTCATCGAGCAAATAATCGCTTCCATCTGCCCCATGGACTTGTCGTTTACCTGCTGCTGGGCCATCTGGGCCATCTGTCCCATACCCGGAAGCTTGTCGAGCAAACCACCAATGCCACCCATATTCTTCATTTGCTGCAACTGGTCGCGGAAGTCTTCAAGATCAAAGCTCTTGCCCTTCTTGATCTTCCTGGTGAGCTTCTGGGCCTTTTTCTGGTCCAGCTTGCGCTCCGCTTCCTCTATAAGGGAGAGCACATCGCCCATACCCAGAATCCGGGAGGCCACCCGGTCCGGGTAAAACGGCTCCAGCGCATCGGACTTCTCGCCCACACCCAGGAATTTGATCGGTTTGCCCGTGATGTGACGGACGGACAGAGCCGCCCCCCCCCTGGCGTCGCCATCGGTTTTGGTCAGCACCACGCCTGTCAGCGGCAAAGCGTCGTTGAATGCCTTGGCGGTGTTGGCCGCATCCTGACCGGTCATGGCGTCAACCACAAACAGGGTTTCTACCGGATTGACGGCTTTGTGCAGCCTGCCGATCTCACCCATCATCTGCTCATCGACATGGAGGCGACCGGCGGTATCAAGAATCACCACATCAATATGCTTCTTCCGTGCGGCAGCAATCGCACCTTCAGCAATATCCACGGGATCCTGGTCAGCGGTGCTCGGAAAAAACTCGACGCCGACCTCGCCCGCCAGGGTTTCCAGTTGCCGGATCGCTGCCGGACGGTAAACGTCGGCACTGACAACCATCACGGATTTCTTCTGGCGTTCCTTGAGGAAGCGGGAAAGCTTGGCAACAGTGGTCGTCTTACCAGCACCCTGCAGGCCGGCCATCATAATCACGGCCGGCGGCTGAACATTCAGGTTGAGGGATTCGTTACCCTCACCCATCACCCGTTCAAGCTCCTGCTGAACGACCTTTACAAATACCTGGCCCGGCGTAAGGCTGCGCTGCACCTCCTGTCCGATAGCACGCGCGCGGACACCTTCGACAAAATCCTTCACTACCGGAAGGGCAACGTCGGCCTCCAGCAGTGCCATCCGCACCTCTCTGAGGGTGTCCTTAATATTGTCATCGGTGAGGCGCGCCTGGCCGGAAATCTTGCGCAGACTGCCGGAAAGTCGGTCTTGGAGGTTCTCAAACATGTTGCTCTTCCGTACCCCGGATAAATTGAGTGCATGAACCACAGAGCCAGCGTCGGCTCCTTGATTCCAGTTGCATAATCGCGACATTATAACCAGACTATCGCCCTGAAACGACCAGCCCGGTCAAATCGGCTGAAACCAATGCCGATCCCCAGTCAGAACAGTGGTTAATAAGGAAGTCATGGGAACGCTGATTCTCGCGGTCACCTCTCTTTTTCTGTACAGCGTAGGTACTGCGCTGCAAGCCCTGCATTTCAGGGGCCGGGTTCAAAGCAACCTCGCCATTACCACTCTGATTGGCGTACTCGCCCTGACCAGTCACGGCCTTCTGATAGCCCAGACCGTTCACCATGACGACGGCTTCGACTTCAGCTTTTTCAAAAGCTCGGTGCTGATTTCCTGGCTTATCGTCTTCCTTTTGCTTGGGCTGAACCTGAAAAAGCCGGTTCAAAGCCTGTTTCTGGGCGTGTACCCGCTGGCCGGACTCACGATTATCCTGGCGCTGATCACCCATGGACCGTCCATACTGGTGTCAGACCAGAGCTATGGCATGCTGTCCCATATCGCATTGTCAGTGACAGCCTACAGCCTCTTTACACTGGCGGCTATCCAGGCTGTGCTCCTCTATTTCCAGAATCGCCAACTGAAGCACAACTATAACAGCCTGCTGGTACGCAACCTGCCACCGCTGCAAACCATGGAGTCGCTGCTGTTCGAGATGGTCTGGGCCGGCGTGGTAATGCTTATTCTGGCGATTGTGACCGGCGCGCTCTTCATAGAGGACCTCTTCGCCCAGAATCTCGCCCACAAAACCCTGTTCTCGATACTTTCCCTGCTGGTCTTCGTGGCGCTTCTGATCGGGCGCTACACCAAAGGCTGGCGCGGCATCACGGCAAGCCGGTGGACACTGGCGGGCTCCGCGCTGCTGATGCTGGCATTCTATGGCAGCAAGTTTGTGCTGGAACTCATTTTCCAGAGAGGCGGTTGAGGCCTGATGCGCCCGGCAATCTCTTGACACAGAGCTCCCCCACACCCTATTTTCGCTACTTGTCGGTAATATAAGGACACCTCTTTTGAACGAAACATCGCTTACCGCGCTGTTTATTCTCCTTGTCGGACTGATCCTGCTCTCCGGATTCTTTTCCAGCTCAGAAACGGGGATGATGTCCCTCAACCGGTATCGCCTCAAACATATGGCCAAGACCGGCCATAAAGGCGCCAAACGTGCCCAGGGCTTGCTGCAACGCACGGACCAGCTGATCGGCGTGATCCTCATTGGCAACAATTTCGTCAATATCTTTGCATCTTCGATTGCCACGGTTATTGCGATACGCGTCTGGGGCGACGCCGGCATTGCGATAGCCACGATCCTGCTCACCATCGTGATCCTGATTTTTGCAGAAGTGACCCCCAAAACCCTGGCCGCGCTGTTTCCGGAGAAAATCGCGTTTCCCGCCAGCTACATACTCGGGCCGCTATTAAAGATCCTCTACCCCATTGTCTGGGCCGTTAACCTGTTTACCGGTGGCATATTGAAACTGCTTGGAGTTTCTGCGGCAGATGCTGCCAATGACCATCTCAGCCGGGAGGAACTCAGGACCCTCGTCAATGAGGCCGGTGCGCTGATTCCCGCCAAGCACAAAGACATGCTGGTCAGCATTCTTGATCTGGAAAAAGTGACAGTGAACGACATCATGGTGCCCCGCAATGAAGTGGTTGGCGTCGACCTGGAGGACGACACCGACACAATCCTGCGCCAGTTACGCAGCAGTCAGCATACCCGGCTGCCGGTATTCAAGGGTGACATCAATAACATTCAGGGAATACTCCACCTCCGGAGTGTCTCCAAGCTGCTCCAGCAGGAAGAAATCAACAAGGCGATGATCATGCAATTGTGCCAGGAGCCCTATTTCATTCCGGAAAGCACACCTCTGAACACCCAACTGATCAACTTCCAGAAAGGCCGGCGCCGGTTTGGCGTGGTGGTCGACGAGTATGGTGACGTCCTTGGCCTTGCAACGCTAGAGGACATACTGGAAGAGATTGTCGGCGACTTTACAACGGACTACGCAGCAACCAGCCCCGATATCATTCCCCAGGACGATGGCACGTTTATCATTGACGGCGCATCTGCAGTGCGCACCATCAACAAGACCCTGGGCTGGAAGCTGCCCACGGACGGACCAAAAACCCTCAACGGCCTGATTACCGAAACCCTGGAAAACATTCCGGACACCAACGTCTGCCTGAAAGTGGACGGGCACCGGGTGGAAGTGCTGCAGATTAAGGACAACGTCGTGAAAGCGGCTATTGTGCACCCTAAAAAACGCAAAAAGCGCTCGCTTTCGCTGACCTGAACCGACCAAACTTTCTCCTTTCCCCTCTCTCCTTTCCCCCTTTTTTCCCCTCTCCCCTTTCCCCGCCGCTATAGACTCTTCAGTTATAGCCGCGATCCTTCTTGAAAGATCAAAATTTAATCGCCAGCTTGACCATTATCAATCCCGCACCAAGACTGAAGGTGCGTGCGACAATAAAACAACCACAAGGAATTCGTCCATGAGCCTGGCTCACAGTTTTGGCCTGTTTACCCATCCGGACCAGGAATGGGAAGCGATACGCAAAGAATCCGAGTCTGTTACAAGACTCTATGCCGGCCATATTTTGTTACTGGCCCTGATCCCCGCCGTAGCAGGTTTTTATGGAACCACCCAGGTTGGCTGGCAAATTGGCGACGGCCAGATAACCAGACTCTCCACCGCCAGCGCGCTACAGTTATCGGTGCTGTTCTATGTCGCCATGCTCGCGGGCATATTTGTGCTGGGCAAGTTCATCGATTTTTTTGCCGCCACCTACGATGCGGTTGAGCGGATACCGAGGGGCGTCGCTCTGGCAGCCTACACGGCGACGCCGATTTTCCTGATCGGCGTCATCGCTGCGTATCCCAACATCTGGGTCAATATGCTGGCCGGGCTCGTAGCTGCTGGCTATGCAGTCTATCTGCTCTACAAAGGACTCCCCATACTGATGAAAATCCCGGAAGAGCGAGGCTTCATGTTTGCATCCGCCGTGCTCACAGTCGGACTGGTGATGTTTGTCGCCCTGCTGGCCATCAGCGTGGTCATCTGGAGTATGGGTATAGGTCCTGTTTATGTGAACTGACCCCAATATCCCTGGTAAGTCAGTAACATGCATGAGGGTGTCCTGAAGGGCACCCTATGTTTTTTGAATTCGGTCCCACGTTAGTGTTTAGTCATGTTAACTTTAGCGAAAATGCGGTAGATTTAGCCAATAACGAGAAGACAAGGATCTTGAGCTCGGTCATGTATCCGGTTGAGGCGTAAACAGGAGTCTGCCATGAACAAGCAGTCCGGCATACATTACCTCCGTGAGCATCGGGAAGCAGGGAGTGGCAAACCAGTTCCCGTGGAGGTCACCCGCATCCGGGACACTGTTGTCGCCGGGCTGGGTGATTTGCTGCAGGGTGCTTTCGACGCCGTCGACGATTCACTGTTCGAACTGGCCAATAACGCACGCAGCAATAATGAGCAGAACCGGTATTTCGAGGCTATGCGTGAAATCCGCATCAAGCGGAAGGGGGTGGAGCGACACTTCCAGAACATGGTCGCCCAGTATTTCGAGAACCCGCCCCATACCGGCCCCCTCCAGGAAGAAAACCTGAGCAAGCAGGCCAGTGCCGACACCCTGTCTCTGGTCGGAAATGACGACCTGGAAGAGCAGGTTGCGCTCAACGCTATGATTACCAAAGCGAAAGCCCATTTTCAGGGCCCGCTGCTCCAACTCCAGACCCGCTTCAGTCAGGTTTATCCGGAAGCCACCGACGAATCACCGGTTAACCCGATGGCGCCAGAACATCTTTGCAGCGCCTTTACCGAGGCGATACAGGCACTGGAAATCCAGATCCGGGAACGCCTGATTCTGCTCAAGCAATTTGACCGCTACGTTGTCTCCAACCTCGGGATGCTGCTGGACGAAGCCAACCGCATTCTGATTCAGGCCGGCGTCATCCCGAATTTCCGTTATCACGGCAAAGCGGGACAGCAACATGGTGCTTCAAAGGCACAAGGCGCCAGCAAGGAGGCATCCGAGGCGGCAGACTCCGCAACTCACACAATGGCCGGAGAGTCTGGTAACAGCAGCGCTGTTTTCGACCAGATCAGGGAGATGCTGGCACATCAAAGGGCCAATGCCGGGATTCCGCCCCGATCATCCGACCCCAACGTTCGCGTAGTCGGCGATTCGGAGCTGGCCAGTTTACTGAATTCGCTGCCTCTTGCAGGTGTCAGGCACGACCAGGGCGACCTGAGTAACGGGGAACCCATCAGTATCGATCTGAGACAGTTGATGCAACAGCTGCTTGCCAAGGCAGATGCGGGGGATGGCCGAAAACCGGCACTGAACGAGGTCGACGAAGATCTCATCAATCTGGTGTCCATGTTGTTCGAGTTTATTCTTGATGATTACAACCTGTCTGCTCCGGTCCAGGTTTTGATCAGCCGCCTTCAGATTCCGATACTGAAAGTGGTCATTCGGGACAAGAGCTTCTTCAGCCAGGCCACACACCCGGCCAGACGTTTGCTGAACTCCCTCGCCCGGGCAGGCATCGGGTGGAGCAGCAGCGACGAGAAAACCAAGGATAAGCTGTACGGCCAGATCCACAACATCGTTCAGAGGATTCTCAACGAATTTGATGGCGATATAGCGCTGTTCGAGACACTGAACCAGGAGTTTGAGCAATTCCTGGAACGGGAGAACCGCAAAGCCTCACTGGTTGAGCAGCGGACCCGGGAATCGGAAAGGGGCCGAATCAAATCCCAGACAGCACAGCAAACCGTCGATAACTTACTGAAAGAAAAAGTGTCACGCTACAAACTGCCAGAATCGATCCACGACATTCTGATGAATGGCTGGAGCCGGGTAATGTTTCTCGCCTACCTTCGGGACGACGTTGAGCATCGCTGGAATGCGACGGTGAAGGTGGTCGATGACCTGATCTGGTGCCTGCACCCACATCAGGAAGATGACGAGAGGGACCAATGGGTTCGGGTCGTGCCAGGCCTGTTAAAAGCTCTGAGATCAGGCCTGGAGGAGGTTTCCTACAATTCGTCCAGGCTGGACGAAATGATGAGCCACCTGAAACATGAACTGGCCGAAGCGTTCCGGACCAATGCGGCCATAGAGGCACGGCAGGACTCCCCGCAAGAGATTGAAGAAGAGGAAATCGCTACCGTTCACCAGACCGCGGTCGAGAGACAGCAGGAACTGGAAGAAGCTGCAGTTTCCGAGTACGTCGCCCAGATTGACAGTATTGAAATCGGTAACTGGGTTGAGTTTCGCCTGGTCAATGGCGCCAATTTCCGCTGCAAGCTTTCCGCCATTATCGAGGAAGCCGACTGCTTTGTCTTTGTGAACCGGATGGGGCTGAAGGTCATCGAGAAAACGCGGATCCAGCTGGCCCATGAAATGCGCCGTGGCCGCCTGACCCTGCTGGAACAGGGCGCGTTGATCGACCGGGCTCTGGACGCTGTTGTCGGCACCTTACGGAGTAAAACGGCCTGACATTAATGGTCGAAGAAGGCAGTGCCCGTACCCTTCCGGCAAGATACCGGATCGCCCTTGCACTATCCCTGGCGCTACTGATTCATACCCTGTTGCTCTCTGGTATTCCTTCGCCGGTCAGAGAGCAACAGGAAGCCCATCGCGAAAGCCTGAAATTTGAACTGATTCCTCCGGGTACTGATGAGACTTCCCGACCCGGCCCGCAATCCGATGCAACCAGCCGGCCAATACCTCCCATTCCACGTTTTACGGCGGAGCCTGTCGAACCGATAATAACCCGGCAAAAGCCCGCCCCTTCGGATGCCCCCAGACAGAGTGCCTCCGAGCCGCCTGCACTAAAGCCCGAAACACCGGAGAATACCCGCAAATCAACAGCCAGTAACAGCGCCCGCGCCGGGGAGATTGCGCAGCCAGAAGTGCAAGCCACCGAGGCAACGGTAACCCGCATTACCAAATCCCCGGTCGAGCAGGATCCATACGTGGTAATCCTGGCGACACATCTGGCGCGCGAGCTTGAACAAGCCAGGGTTCCGGCAATGAGGGAACTGTCCCGGACTGTGGCAATGGAAGTGGAGTTACAACTGCTTGGTAATGGTGCCCTGACCCGGGCAAGAGTACTGAAATCGACGGGAATTGAGGGTATCGATGAGGCCGCCTACCGGGCTGCCCTGGCGGCAAGCCCCTACCCCAGGCCACCCGAGGGGGAAAACAGCCAGAATCGTTTCGAGGTTGAACTGGTGTTCACCCCGAAACGGCTCTGACTCAAGACCGCTGTCAGGCTTCTGCCTGCTTCGCAGCCTCTTTGACCATCTTGGCCAATTCACCGCTCTCGGACATTTCGAGAATGATGTCACAACCGCCAACGAGCTCGCCATTGATGTAGAGCTGTGGATAGGTCGGCCAGCTGGAGTATACCTTGAGGGCCTCACGGAGCTCCTGATTGTCCAGGATATTCACGAAGGCAAAACGCTCGCCACAGGCCATCAGAGCCTGCACGGTTTTAGCGGAAAAGCCACACTGGGGCGCCTGGGGGCTGCCCTTCATGTATAGGATGACCGGGTTTTCGTCGAGCTGGCTCTTGATGGTTTCATTGATATCCATGAACATTCACCTCTGTTGGAACAGTCTTGCCACACGGCAATTTGATTGCCGCTATTGTACACGGGTGCGCAACCGCTCACCAAACACCGTGATATGACCTCAGACAAGGCCATGGGTTCCCGCCCGGTTGCAGCGTTGTCATAGCTGCCCTGAAGGGCTAGACTTGATGCCCCGTTTTTTCAGGCAACGTTCAGGCAATCCCGCCCGCCGCGGGATTCGTTGAGATAAGGGCCATTTCATGGCGGCAAGACATTTTCTGACACTGAATGACATGACAACCAGTGAACTGGAAAACCTGGTTGATCATGCCACTGCACTGCGCAATGAATGGCGGCAGGGCAAGGTTCGCGACTCCCTTAAAAATCGTGTGCTTGCAATGATCTTCGAGAAGTCATCAACGCGGACCCGGGTTTCCTTTGAAGCCGGCATGGCCCAGCTCGGTGGCTCCGCGATGTTCCTGTCGCCACGGGACACCCAGCTAGGCCGGGGCGAACCCATTGAAGACTCTGCCATCGTTATTTCGAGCATGGTGGATGCGGTGATGATACGCACCTTTGCCCATGGCACGGTCGAGCGTTTTGCCGCTGCTTCCCGGGTTCCGGTTATCAATGCCCTGACGGATGAGTTCCACCCCTGCCAGCTGCTGGCCGATATGCAGACCTATCGGGAACACCGTGGCAGCATTCGCGGCGCCACCGTGGCCTGGATCGGCGATGGCAACAACATGTGCCACTCCTACATCAACGCGGCGGCCCGGTTTGATTTCCACCTGAATGTTGCCTGCCCCGAAGGCTACGAGCCCGCCGAATCCCTGATCAGGGCACACAGCGATCGCGTAACCCTGTTTCGCGAACCGGCAGAAGCAGCGCGCAATGCCAACCTGTTGGTAACGGATGTCTGGGCATCCATGGGTCAGGAAGACGAACAGAAAGCCCGCGAGAAGGCGTTCAGTGGCTACCAGATCAATCCGGAGCTCCTGGCCGTGGCGAATAAAGACGCCTTGTTCATGCACTGCCTGCCGGCACACCGGGGCGAAGAGATTTCCGCAGACATGATGGAACATCCCGCTTCGGTCGTGTGGGACGAGGCTGAAAACCGCCTGCACGCCCAGAAAGCCCTGCTTGAGTTTCTCATTCTGAACCACCTGGACTGACCCCATGAGCACGACCGCGCAATCTCCTGCAGACTGGCTGCTTGAGGTCAACAACCTGTCTTGTGGCTACGGCGGGGATTCCGTGGTCAAGGATGTCAGCTTCGCCTTGAGCCACGGCGACATCGGCTGCCTTCTGGGCCCCAGCGGCTGCGGTAAAAGTACCATCCTGCGGGCCCTGGCCGGCTTCCTGCCATTGACCGGTGGTGAAATCTGCCTCCAGTCTCAGGCCATAAGCCTGCCCGGTCGCACCCTGCCGCCCGAGAAACGTCGGATCGGCATGGTGTTTCAGGACTACGCCCTGTTTCCGCACCTGACAATCGCCGATAACGTTGGCTTTGGCCTGCGCAATCTGGGCAAGGCGGAAAAGCGGCAGAAGGTCATGGAGCTGCTCAATGTCGTTCACCTCCAGGACCTGGCCGATAGCTACCCCCATGAACTTTCCGGCGGCCAGCAGCAACGGGTTGCCCTGGCTCGGGCACTGGCACCCGAGCCGACCCTGATCCTGCTGGACGAGCCGTTTTCCAATCTGGATGCGGACTTGCGCCGGCGCCTGAGCCTGGATGTTCGCGAAATTCTCAAAACCCTGGGGATCAGTGCCATCCTGGTGACCCACGATCAACAGGAAGCCTTCGCCATGTGCGATCAGGTGGCGGTGCTGCGGGACGGCATGATCCAGCAGTGGGACGTGCCGTACAATCTCTATCATGAGCCGGCAAACCGCTTTGTGGCCAGCTTCGTCGGCCAGGGCGGATTCATCCCCGGCAAGGCCCTGGGGCCAGATACCATTGAATCGGAACTGGGCATCATTCACGGCAACCGGGCCTACAGGTGGTCCTCGGGAACCCTTGTAGACGTACTGATCCGACCGGATGACATTGTCCACGATCCGGACTCGGATCTTCGACCGAAGGTTATCGAGAAAACCTTCGCAGGCACCTCAACGCTTTACCGCTTCCGCTGTTCCGAAGACACTGAGTTCGAGGCCCTGTTCCGAAGCCATCTGGACTTTCATCTGGGCGAGCATGTGCCGGTGCGCGTGGAGGCGGATCACCTGATCGCTTTTGAGCGCACCGGCTGAACCACGCTCAGTTGTTACAGACCCGTTCCACGGCATCAATCCAGCCGGCATAGAGGGATTCACGCAGGGCTGGCCGCATGCCGGGGTGGAACTGGCGCTCACAGGCCCAAAGCCCGGATATCTGCTCGAGACTCTCGAACACACCTGTCTGCAGGCCGGCGAGGTAGGCGGCCCCGAGCGCCGTTGTTTCCGTAACCCTTGGCCGGTCAACGGTGACATTCAGGATATCCGCCAGGAACTGCATCACCCAGTCATTCACCACCATGCCGCCATCCACCCGCAGGGACTCAAGCCGGGCACCATCATTCTGGATAGCGCGCACCAGGTCTTTGGTCTGGTAACACACCGATTGCAGGCCCGCCGTGACTATCTCGCCAATCCCCGTGTCCCGGGTCAGCCCCATGATCGCCCCGCGGGCATGAGGATCCCAGTGCGGCGCACCCAGACCAGTAAACGCCGGGACAAGATACACCGGATTATCGACACCCACCGCCTCCGCGTGGGCCGAGGACTCATTGGCGTGGGCAATCAGCTTCAGCCCGTCCCTCAGCCATTGCATGGCCGCACCGGCGACGAAAATGCTGCCCTCCACGGCGTAGCAGGGCTTCCCGTTGAGGCGATAGGCCATGGTCGTTAGCAAACGGTTCTCGGAACGAACGGCCTGGTCCCCGGTATTGAGCATCAGAAAGCATCCGGTGCCGTAGGTACTCTTGGCCATGCCCGGCTTGAAACAGGCCTGCCCCACCAGAGCGGCGTGTTGATCGCCGGCAATGCCTGCAATCATGACCGGGCTTCCCAGCCAATGTGATTCCGAAGTGCCATAATCCGCGGCACTGTCCAGCACGTCCGGTAACAGGGCGCGGGGCACACGGAACAGGGCCAGAAGTTCGTCGTCCCAGCCCTGCTCGTGAATATTGAAAAGCGCTGTGCGCGAGGCATTGGTGGCATCGGTGCAATGTGACTTGCCGCCAGTCAGATTCCAGAGCAACCAGCTGTCCACCGTGCCGAATGCCAGCTCACCGGATTCTGCCCGCTCACGGGCACCCTCCACATTGTCCAGTATCCAGGCGATCTTCGTGGCCGAGAAATAGGGATCGATAAGCAGCCCCGTCCTCTCGGTGACGCTGTCTTCGTGGCCGTCAGACTTGAGCTTGGTACACCAGGAGGCAGTGCGACGATCCTGCCAGACAATGGCATGGTGTATGGGCGTGCCGGTGGCCCGCTCCCAGATCACCGTGGTCTCACGCTGATTGGTGATGCCAATGCCTGCCAGGTCGCCGGCCTCAATGCCGGCCTTCCCCAGGGCACCGCGGCACACTGCCAGAGTACTGTCCCAGATTTCCAGGGCATCATGCTCAACCCAGCCGTCCTTTGGGAAATACTGGTGGAACTCCTGTTGAGCAGTAGCAACGCTGTTGCCCGTCTGGTCGAAAACGATCGAGCGGGAGCTGGTGGTGCCCTGATCAATGGCGAGCAGATAACGGGTCATGGACGGCCTCCTGTTGTTTTTTCCGATTCTAACAGCAGAGGCCCCGGGAAAGAGTGAACAATCCGGAATTTGGCGGCAGAATCGAGTAGGAGGGGGAGTTACCTCCCCCGTCCTCTCACACCACCGTACGTACGGTTCCGTATACGGCGGTTCATGGCTGGCTCTGAAGCCGAGTCATCGTATCCAACAAGCTTACCAGAGACAG
>Ga0208300_100138_pt1 | contig 79648 bp, 70 predicted proteins | sample 23_taG_FD_184096 | JGI IMG/M metagenome (GOLD analysis project Ga0208300, IMG submission 184096) | Marine viral communities from Cariaco Basin, Caribbean Sea - 23_WHOI_OMZ (SPAdes) (version 2) | ecosystem: Environmental > Aquatic > Marine > Oceanic | place: Caribbean Sea: Cariaco Basin...
CTGGCCGCCTCATTATGCAGTACGCGAGCGAAAACATCATTCCAGTGACGTTAGAGCTTGGTGGCAAAAGCCCTAACATCTTCTTTGCCGATGTTATGGATGAGGACGATGACTTCTTGGACAAAGCGGTCGAAGGTCTAGTGATGTTTGCACTGAACCAAGGTGAAATCTGCACCTGTCCATCGCGGGCACTCGTTCATGAGAGCATCTATGATGAGTTTATCAAACGCTGTATCGCCCGTGTCGAGGCCATCAAAATGGGCAACCCACTCGATACCGACACCATGATTGGCGCGCAAGCCAGCTCAGACCAACTAGAGAAAATTTTATCTTATCTCGACATCGGTAAAAAAGAAGGCGCAAAAGTGCTCGTCGGCGGAGAGCAAGCTAAGCACGATGGCGACTTGACAGACGGTTACTACGTCAAGCCAACGATCTTTGAGGGCACCAACGACATGCGCGTGTTCCAAGAAGAGATCTTTGGACCTGTCCTTGCCGTGACTACTTTTAAAGACGATGACGAAGCCATGCAGATTGCCAATGACACCTTGTATGGTTTAGGCGCTGGTGTATGGACCCGTAGTGTACACAAGGCATATCGCTTCGGACGTGGTATCCAAGCAGGCCGCGTATGGACCAACTGCTATCATATTTATCCATCACATTCGGCGTTCGGTGGTTACAAACAATCTGGTATCGGACGTGAAAACCATTTAATGATGCTCGACCACTATCAGCAAACCAAAAACATGCTGGTGTCGTACAGTCAGAAAAAAATGGGCTTCTTCTAAACCATCATTTCTAATCATGGAGCGGGTTATCACAAGTGTTACATAGCCCGCTCGCTACAACGATCTAAATAAAAAACTGAGACGAATTTTTATATCCTCTAATGCGCTTAGGCGCACAGCAGGAAAAATTTGTAGCAGTCTTGCGTTCAAAATAAGGTGTTTGCATATTTTGAATGCAATATCGCAACAACTTTTTATATCAACATTTATCAATCACCCATAAAAGAGAGCTTATTATGACTAACAAAATGAAAGCCGCTGTATTACATGAGTTCGGTCAAGACTTAAAAATCGAAGAAGTCGACATTCCAACCGCAGGTGCTGGGCAAATAGTTGTCAAAATGCACGCCTCAGGCGTCTGTCATACTGATTTGCATGCGGTTGAGGGGGACTGGCCTGTTAAGCCAAGCCCACCATTTATCCCAGGTCATGAAGGTGTTGGCGTGATCACGGCGGTCGGTGACGGCGTAACTCATGTCAAAGCAGGTGATCGCGTTGGTGTGCCATGGCTATACTCTGCTTGTGGTCACTGTACGCATTGCTTGGGTGGCTGGGAAACCTTATGTAAAAAGCAAGAAAACTCTGGTTACTCAGTGAACGGTAGCTTTGCAGAATACGTCCTTGCAGATGCCAACTATGTTGGCATTATTCCTGAGAGTGTCGACTCCATTGAGATTGCCCCTGTTTTATGTGCGGGCGTCACGGTATATAAAGGTCTTAAAATGACCGACACCAAGCCAGGCGACTGGGTTGTTATTTCAGGTATCGGCGGCCTTGGTCACATGGCTGTACAATATGCCATTGCCATGGGGCTCAATGTTGCTGCTGTTGATATTGATGACGAAAAACTTGAATTCGCCAAAAAGCTGGGGGCAACAGTGACGGTAAATGCCAAAAATACAGACCCAGGCGAGTTGCTACAAGAAGAAATCGGTGGCGCTCATGGCGTGTTAGTCACTGCAGTATCATCAAAAGCTTTTGATCAAGCCTTAAGCATGTTACGTCGCGGTGGTACTTTAGTATGTAACGGACTCCCCACTGGCGACTTCCCGGTGTCAATCTTTGATACTGTACTCAATGGTATCACCATACGCGGCTCTATCGTTGGCACACGTCTTGACTTACAAGAGTCGCTAGATATGGCAGCGGCTGGCAAAGTCAAAGCGACCGTCAAAGCTGAGCCGTTAGAGAACATCAATGATATTTTTGAGCGGATGCGTAATGGCAAAATCGAAGGTCGTATCGTCATCGACTATAATCAATAACGGATAGTAAAATGACAGTGTTATAAGCTTATTACGTAGTTATTCCAACTGTCAATTATCAGCCGAAGGTCGTATCTTTTTAGTCATATGCCAGTTGTGATGTGTCTGAAGATGATGCGACCTTTTTGATTTGACTGTGGCATACTGATACTAGAGAGCAATTATATAAACCATGGATGGGCCATAAGAAGGAGTACGATATGAAACTGGCAGCAACAGAGTCGTGTAAGGCGTTGATTGAGCTACTAAAGTCCAAGCATGGAAAGCTGATGTTTCATCAGTCAGGTGGCTGCTGTGATGGTAGCTCGCCGATGTGCTATCCATTAGGAGAGTTTAAGGTAGGCGGTCAGGATGTGCTGGTTGGTGAGCTTGTTGACTGTCCATTTTATATGGGACGCGCACAATACAATCTATGGCAGCATACCGATTTGACCATTGATGTCGTCAATGGTCGCGGTGCGAGTTTTTCGTTAGAAATCCCTGAAGGCAAACGCTTTATCGTACGCTCAGAAATCTGTAAGATATAAGGGCGTTTGACGCAAAACTAGGTAGCATTAATCTTAAATAATGTACCCCATATGACAGTCTTAGCTTGTCCTATGATATTGGGGAAAACAGATACCGCAGAGTCATTTTTATTTTATTATTTCAGCAGAATAATAGTTACTGTAAAGCGTAAACTATTTTGATGAGCATGGATGCTATAAGGAATATGGAATGGAATTTGACACAACATTTGACTATGTCATCGTCGGCGGAGGTTCGGCGGGTTGCGTGCTCGCCAGCCGTCTCACTGAAAACCCAGATATCAGTGTCTGTTTATTAGAGTACGGCGGTGATGGCAAAGATCTAGCAGTACGTGTGCCTGCTGGATTTATTCTGATGGTTCCTGGCAAACCGCTCAAACTGAACAACTGGTGCTTTCACACCACCCCGCAAGAGCACCTTAATAACCGTAAAGGTTTTCAGCCGCGTGGACAATGTCTGGGCGGCTCATCAGCTATCAATGCCATGATTTATACCCGTGGCAGTGCGCTTGACTATGAACGCTGGGTAGAACAAGGCTGCACAGGAGGGGGGTTTGATGATGTGCTACCGTACTTTATCAAAGCTGAAAACAACATCCACGGTAGCGACGCCTTGCATGGCGATAGTGGGCCCCTACATGTTAGTGACTTACTCAGTCCGCGAGCCATCTCAAAAGCATTTGTAGAAGCCGCCATGGCCAACGGTCTGGACCATAACACAGACTTCAACAGCGAAAAACAAGATGGCGCAGGCTTATACCAAGTCACTCACTTTCATGGAGAAAAACAAGGTCAACGCTGCTCTGCCGCTGCTGCCTACTTGCATCCCGTACAAAGCCGTTCAAACCTCACCGTCATCACTCACGCGCAAGTCAACCGTGTCATCATTGAAAACAAACAAGCGACTGGTGTCATCTATGAAAAAGATGGCGTAGAACACACCATCAACGCGCGTCATGAAGTTCTCTTAGCAGGGGGCGCGTTTGGTTCGCCCAAGATTCTAATGCTCTCAGGTATCGGCCCTGCCGACCATTTACAAGCTCACGGCATCGATGTCGTGGTAGATGCGCCTGACGTCGGTGGCAATCTGCAAGATCATTTGGACGTGGTCTTTGACTACGAGGTCAATACCACCGATGTCATCGGACTTGGTATGGCAACGATTACCAACTTAACCAAAGCCATTCGACAATGGAGGAAGGATGGCACAGGCTTATTGTCTACCAATTATGCAGAAGCAGGCGCATTCTTTAGTGTCGGCGACGATCCAAAAGAATGGCCCAATACCCAGCTTCATTTTGTCATCTCGCGCGTGATCGAACATGGCCGCGATCTTAGGCGTGGTTTTGCCGTATCTTGCCACTCCTGCTACTTACGCCCTGAGAGCCGAGGTACGGTTAGACTTGCGTCAGCCGACCCATCAGAGGCCGTCTTGATTGATCCAAACTACCTATCGCACCCTAAAGACGTAGAGTACATGGTGGCTGGTGCTAAGCGTACCCGCGCTATCATGCAAGAGTCGCCAATGGCCAAATATATCACTGAGGACTACCCTGCCCCCTACATCGAAAAAGACGGCCTGCTTGGCTATATCCGCAACAAGTCAGACACCATCTATCACCCTATAGGCACTTGCCGTATGGGCTCAGATGACAGCTCAGTGGTCGATTTAGAACTAAAAGTGCGCGGGATTAGCGGATTACGGGTCATCGATGCCTCCGTAATGCCGACACTCATTAGCGCCAATACCAATGCGCCAACCATTATGATCGCTGAAAAAATAGCGGACCTTATCAAGGAAAAGCATGGTTATGGTGAGCAGGCTTCTGCATAAAACGCTATAAAACACATAGCTTTTGACTGTGTCAAAGTAACTCTGTTGGTGATAAACAGATTAGTTAAAACAGTGAGAAAGCATTAAGTAATTTTATCTAATCAACGTTCATCACACCACGACATTTAGGAAATTGGCTACAACCAAAAAAGCTCTGACCTTGCCGCTGGCCTTTTTTTGCCACGCGTTCGATCATCGCGCCGTTGCATCTCGGGCAGGTTGGCGTTTGGACGAGATCAGCTGTATGGTCTGTCGCCTCAAGTATCACAGGTTCACTCAATTGTGGCTCAGACGCTACAATCTCAAATGGCGTAAGAAACACTTTATCAGCAATATCATGCGACATACTGGTATGCGGTGTGATTGTCTGCTGAGTATTCAGATTATCAATGGGTAAGTCGCTAGGCTCAACCTCAGTTTGACCAGACCATCGCTGCACTTCTCTACTTTTTAGGACGTCTCTGGGTTTAGGTGTTGATTCTGGAATAGGGGCAGGTTTAATCTGTGAGTTAATATTTGACTGCTGGTTTGGCGGCTTACTTGAGTTGCTGTGCTTATCTTTTAGATAGGCTTTGTGCTGCCTGTTGGTGCGCCACGACTTGCTAAATCTATTGCTATTAATTTGCTCAACGACAGAGGTAACCTCATCTTCAGTGAGTATCTTATCCTGCTTTTTCTTCACATAAGACACCATACCACTCGTCAATACATGTTCAGGCAACTCGTCACGGGTTTTTAGCTCACACTCACCAATGAAGGCAATCATCGAATGAAAGTAGCTCAGCTCCAGTCCTAATAAATCTGCGAGCGTCTTGATGTGCAAGTAGTTTTGGCGCAATGGGTTCTGAAATTTATATTTACTTCCGTTTGGAAAGGACTGTGTCCACTGTCTTTGCGTCTCCTTTCCGTATATCCAGCCTTTATAGTTTTTGGTTTCGATGACAAAGATGCCCTATACGGAGACGATGATATGATCGATTTGGGTGCTACCGCCATTGGCCAATGGCAAGGTGACATTATTTAGGCGATGATAAACGTCTTTTTCAAGCTTAAGCCACATGGCGACGTTGATGACGGTCTCACCTAAGAAGCCTTTAAAGGAGGATTTTAGGGACATGGAAAAAATCTCAAAAACAGATCATTAAAGTTGATATATTCTAAAAAATTTCAAATCTTAGAGTGTATTTGCTATTCTTAACTCAAGCTAATACAGTGACTCAATACTTACAATAACTTTGTCTGATAACTTATCAATATTTTCTGCTGCTTCAACAAACAGATCTTTATGGTTAATCCAAGCTGCATGATAGCCATCTCGTTGTAATCTAGTGTTTTCTGCTAGAAGTTCATTTATTTGGAAAACGATGGACATCAGCTCTGTCAATTGTTCTTGTATAACTCCACTTTTCGATGCAATTTTTAAAATATTAGCGAACTCTTTTACCAAACTAAAAAAATTGTCATCAAAATCTTCAGGACTTCTGTCCATATCAAGAAAAGACTTTTTACCTGATTGAAAATCTAGAAAGTCTTTAGTAGATGAACGTAATCTATATAAATCTGGTAGTCAAGACACCTGTATCACTCTTGAAAGAGAGACCTTCTCATCTTCTTGTTTCTTTAGTGAGTCTTTAGCTAGCTTGAAAGGAACCCATATTGCGATACCAATCGCTATTATACTTCCAATAGCTTGTAACCGTGCTGCTGTTGCAATCCAATTAATGTCACAAAATTCCAAACTGTCGCTTCCTTATCAAAACTTGATTAGGTTCAAACAATGGTAGGATAAACTCATACTATGAAAGAACAACTCTTATAGATAAATCAGGTAATAAAAAGCAAAAATTAAACTTTTGTAAAAACTCGAAAGCTCAGCTCAATTTACCATAAAAAAAAGCCACCAGATTTCTCTAGTGGCTCTTTTATTAAAAACTAACTCAGTCAGGGTTATTACACCAAACTATTTACCGCTTCTACTACTGCATCAGCTGTAATACCAAACTCTTTATACAAATCACTAGCAGGGGCAGATTCGCCATAAGTCGTCATGCCGATGACTTTGCCATCTAGACCAACGAACTTATACCAGTAATCTACATGAGCCGCTTCTACTGCGATGCGAGCACGGATATTGGCAGGCAATACCGCTTCGCGATAGCTCGCCTCTTGCTCTACGAAAATCTCTGCACATGGCATAGACACCACACGGACGCCAACACCGTTTTCGCTCAATGTTTCGTACGCTTCCATCGCTAGGCCAACTTCTGAACCAGTGGCGATGATGATGGCTTGTAGCTCGCCTTGCTCTTTAGCCAATACATAACCACCTTTGGTGATGTTCGCTACTTGCTCGCTATTACGGGCTTGATGTGGCAAGCTTTGACGGCTAAAGATCAATGCGGATGGGTTGTTTTCTGACTTGATTGCTTCTACCCAAGCGCTGGCAGATTCAGTCGCATCGCACGGACGCCATGTACGTAGGTTTGGCGTGGTACGTAGGCTCGTCAATTGCTCAACTGGCTGATGCGTTGGGCCATCTTCACCCAGACCAATAGAGTCATGCGTGTAGACGTGGATGACGCGCTGCTTCATCAATGCACCCATACGGACAGCATTGCGTGCGTATTCCATAAACATGAGGAACGTCGCTACGTAAGGGATAAAGCCACCATGCAGTGCAATACCATTGGCAATCGCAGTCATACCGAACTCACGTACACCATAATAGATATAGTTGCCATCGCTGTCTTTTTCGATGCCTTTCGCGCCTTTAAATAGCGTTAGGTTCGAGCCAGCCAGATCTGCTGAACCGCCCAATAATTCTGGTAATAATGGCTGTAAGGTATTGATCGCATTTTGACTGGCTTTACGACTAGCAACATCACCGCCCGCTTCTTGAGTTTGCTGAATATAGGCTTGTGCTTGACTTGCGAAATCCGCAGGCAACTCACCGTTTAAGCGGCGTAATAGCTCAGACGCAAGTTCTGGATAGGCTTTTTTATAAGCTTCAAAGTCCGCATCCCAGTTCTTTTGTTGTACGTCGCCTTTGGCTTTAGCATCCCACGCTTCGTAGATTTCGTCATCTAATTCAAATGGGGCATGCTTCCAAGACAGCGCATCACGCGTCAAGGCGATTTCGTCATCACCAAGTGGCGCGCCATGACTTGCCGCCAGGCCTTGTTTGTTCGGGCTACCAGCACCGATGGTGGTTTTGCAAATAATCAAGCTTGGCTTAGTGGTTTCTGCAATCGCTTGCTCAGTCGCTTGGGTGATGGCATCGGTATCATGACCATCGACTTTGATGACTTGCCAGCCGTATGACTCAAAGCGCGCCTCAGTATCGTCAGTAAACCAACCTTCGACATTACCATCGATTGAGATGCCGTTGTCATCATAGAAGAAGACCAGCTTGCCAAGACCTAAGGTGCCAGCTAGCGAGCAAACTTCATGGCTGATACCTTCCATCAAGCAGCCATCGCCCAAGAACGCATAGGTATGATGATCAACGACGTTATGACCGTCACGGTTGAACTGTGCGGCTAAGGTTTTTTCAGCAATCGCAAAACCAACGGCATTAGCAATACCTTGTCCTAGTGGACCAGTGGTTGTTTCAACACCTGGCGTATAGCCAAGCTCAGGATGGCCTGGGGTTTTTGAATGCAGTTGGCGAAAGCCTTTTAGATCATCAACGCTCACATCATAGCCTGATAAATGCAGTAATGAATAAATAAGCATCGAGCCATGACCATTTGACAATACAAAGCGGTCGCGGTTGTGCCACTTCGGATCAGCTGGATTGTGCTTCAAAAATTTGCGCCACAAAACTTCGGCAATATCAGCCATACCCATTGGCGCACCCGGATGTCCAGAGTTGGCTTTTTGAACCGCGTCAAACGACAGTACACGGATGGCATTGGCTAGTTTACGTTCGCTAATTGGAGCTGGCATAGAGTGTCCTAATATTCGAATGAGTCGTATAAAGATAAGAGGAGAGTTTACTCAGAAGATCACCCATCAAAAGCGCAATCCGCACCTTCGATAGATAGGCTGTAAAATCAAGGTGCAATATTAACATATTTGCTATGCGGCAAGCCAAAAATGCGATGACAAGACCGTTTGTATTTAGCAATCATTTATATCAGTTTTATTGAACAACGAGCAATGACTGATAAGTGGCAACTATCAAACCACAAACTGCGAGTCACCTGAGTGACACGCAGGGAACATCATTAAAAAACTTATTAGGCTGAAATACTCTCAACACCGCCCATAAACGGACGCAACACTTCTGGGACGGTGATACTACCATCGGCGTTTTGATGGTTTTCCATCACGGCCAATAACGTACGACCGACTGCTAGACCTGAGCCATTTAACGTGTGTGCCAGACTGGTTTGCTTGCCATCTTTGACACGTGTGCCCATACGCCGTGCTTGGAAGTCACCACAGTTTGAGCAGCTAGAGATCTCACGGTACGTATCTTGGCTCGGCAACCACACTTCGATGTCATAGGTTTTTTGTGCTGCAAACCCCATATCACCCGTACATAGTTGTACAGTACGGTACGGCAGGTTCAACTGTTGCAAGACATATTCAGCTTGTCCGGTCATGGCTTCTAGCAACTCATCAGACTGATCGCTGGTAGCAATATTCACCATTTCAACTTTTTCAAACTGATGCTGACGAATCAGACCACGCGTATCACGCCCGTGTGAGCCCGCTTCACTACGGAAGCATGGCGTATGCGCTGTGAACTTTAGCGGAAGCTCTTTGATATCCAAACGCTCGCCGCGGACCAAGTTGGTCATTGGTACTTCTGCCGTCGGAATGAGATAAAAATCCATCTCATCATTATTGGTGTGATTGGTTAATTTAAACAAGTCATCTTCAAACTTAGGCAACTGGCCGGTGCCTTTTAGGCTATCGCTGTTTACGATATAAGGCACATAGGTCTCGGTATAGCCATATTTGATGGTATGCGTGTTGAGCATAAACTGAATCAGTGCGCGATGCAGTTGTGCAAGCTGTCCTCTAAGCACGTTAAAGCGGCTACCAGTCAATTTGGTCGCAGCTTCAAAGTCGAGCATACCAAGGGTCTCCCCGATATGCGTATGGTCTTGAATCTCAAAATCAAACTCACGCGGTGTGCCCCACTTGCGCACTTCGACGTTATCGTCTTCTGAGCTACCCACTGGCACATCTGCCGCTGGAATATTGGGAATCTGTAATGCCGCGTGCGTGATACGTTCTTGCAAGGTCCGCAGCTCGTCTTCGGCCGTCTTAATCTCACCGCTGACACGTTGCATCTCAGCCAATAGCTCACTGGCATCTTCGCCCGATTTCTTTAGGGCGCCCACTTGTTTAGCCCCAGCATTACGGCGCGATTGCAACTCCTCGGTCTTGACTTGTAGTGATTTCCGCTCGTTTTCAATCGTCTGCCAGAACGCCATATCCAGCGCATAACCACGAGTGGCCAGCTGCTGTTGTAAATCGCTTAAATCGCCGCGTAAGAGTTTCGGATCAATCATAGTAGTTGCCTGTAACGCTGAAAGTGAGTAAAAGGTTAAAAAGTCTTATTAATATAATAGTCGGCTAGCTTACCGTTATAACTAGCTTGGTGGTAACGGGCTGTGATGCCCCATTTTTACCAATATATCTTGTAGCCGCTATAATACCAAGACCCAATAGATTTGACCATGTTTTGGCCGTTTTTGACTGGGTTTTCATCCATTTCTCTGAGGCTGCAACCCTATGCTTTGATGCTTAACTTACCTAATAAGCCGCAACCACCTATATTGGAAGCACTAATATAGCGTCTAACCGTGAACCAGCTTGCTTATATGTTTCATTTAAGAGTACTTTTCGGTAAGATAAGCGCATACCATTCTTTCACTTCTAGCCAAGTGTGGCGTCGCTGCTTTAATTTGGCGATTTAAACCCAACGCTTTTAATACACGTATTTGAGAAAACTTTATGGCCCTGTACCCCTACACCCTACAACCTGTTGCCTTAAATCTAACCGAGGCTGAATTTCATCAAGCACAATATGAGCTATTTGCCAGTGCCAGCCCATCTTTTGGTCTAAAAAGCATCAAGATGAAAGAATGGATCATTATGGCGGTAGTCGTGATTTTAGCGATCGCAGGGTTGGTCTTTGTCACAGGCTATTCAACCATTATTTTTTGGTTGATGCTGGTTGGTGTTGTGATCTATCTGCTGGCCCGCACCCTTGGTTTTAAGTGGTATGTCAAAAGAGAGTTTGAAAAACAAGTGGCCGATCAAGAAATGCCAGATGAAATGCGTCAAATGAAATTGGGCGTACAAAAACATGGCTTAGTCATGGCAATGCCAAGCAATCAGCCTGACCTTATGAAAAATTCACAAATGCGGGGCATGCAGATGCGTGCAGGCGCAACCCAGCAAGCGGTGATCCCATGGACGTCCATCAAAAGCTGGGATGAGACAGATGACTACATCTTTATGATGTTTGAGATGAAAGGCCAGCAAGGCAGCCAAATCGTGCCCAAACGCTTGCAAGCACAGAAGTTCCCAATCGACACCGTACGTCAGCATTTGCAGGAAGTGGTGCCAGTTAAAGGTTTAAACCCTGAAAACTTGCAGCCGCCTGCATAGAGTATCCAAAACCTCTTTGCCCCTCACGCACTAGAGGGCGGCAAAGGGGTGATGTTCTGCAATTTGCACAACCAATCATATCGTTGTATTTATCTAATTTAACTTATAGACAGTGTTTTGTTATGATAATAAGCATCAGAAGAAAGGTTGGATGGTAAACGCTTAGCACAGGTGACTAAGGTGATCTTTATACGGTTACTTTTTAGCGCTAAAAAGCGTTAATATATGAATGAGCGTAGCAATGATGCACGCGAGTTGCTACACTTCTAACCTTCTTTAAACTTTTTATACCAACACTCACACTATAAGGATAATATTATGAGTAATACTAATAATGCGACTAACCAAATTGGTCTAGAAAAAGCCGACATGAGCGAAGTTATTGCTAAGCTTAATAGTCTGTTATCAAGCTACCACATGTTCTATATCAACGTGCGTGGTTACCACTGGAACGTCAAAGGCGAGCATTTCTTTTCGCTCCATCCTAAGTTTGAAGAGCTCTATACCGACCTACAGCTACAAATTGACGAAATCGCAGAACGTATTTTAACGCTAGGTGGTACACCGCTTCATGCTTATAGCGACTTTGCTCAGCATACTAGCATTCAAGAAGATAAAAACGTGAAAGACGGCAGCACATGTGTCAACGGCGTTGTCACAGGCTTGCAAGCACTGATCGAAGAACAACGTGATGTGTCAGCACTAGCAGAAAAAGCCGAAGATCAAGGGACAGCCGATCTGGCTGACGAGTACGTACAACAGCAAGAGAAGCTGGTTTGGATGTATAACGCCTTTTTAGGTTAGTCCTAATGGTGATAAAATCTCTTAAGAATACTGACATTTAACCAGAAAAAAGCACCTAAATAGGTGCTTTTTTTGCTTTGGATGTTATTAAAGATAACGGTTTATTTTTGCATCCATTGGCGCATTTTCTCACGCTCAGCAGGTGTGGCTTGTAGCCAAATTTGCATAAATTGGTCCAGAGTACTGGTCGAGGATGCGGCGGTCGTGGTTTGCTGACTAACGCTTGTACTAGTATTGACCTTGCTTTGCGACGTGCCAGCTGGTTGACCTAGCGCTGCTATCGCACGCTGATTTTGTAGTTCAGCGTCACCTGCGCCCCCAAACACGCCACCTAACGCCTTACCCAGTCCTGACAGTAATCCACCTTGATTGCCTATCATACCTTGCTGACTTGCGATGACCGTGTTGCCCTGTTGCACAGCCAGCGTTGGACGCTCAGCATACTCTTTAGCCGCTTCATATTTTTCTGGCTGATTGAGCAGGGTCAGACGATAGGTTTGATTGTCAGCCAAGTCTGCCGTGACACTCACATTACCTGAGCGCAAATAGTCATGTTCGTCACGGCGCAAGTTATATAAACGATCATATTTAGCAGTAATAGCGTGTTGACCAGGCTGAAGCGTAAACTCCTTCATCAGTGGTTGGAACGCACTTTGCTGGACTTCTTGCCCATTAATGGCGGTTACTTTTATATGGTCATCAACCAATAAGGTGACAGCTGCCTGTGACAGCATAGGAATAGAGGCGGCGCCCATAAGCAACGTGCTGATGGCCATTTTTTTTAGCAAAGAAGCGTTTGATTTCATAGTTTATTCCATTAATAGTAAAAGCGTTTTGGATAGAAAAATTTGTGTTCTTAATGCTAAAAATCGAGAGGCATCGTGTGCTGGTCTTGATCCACTGTGTCGTTGTCTCCCTGCGTCTCTTGCGCAATATCAGCCAGCTCTGCCGCCAGTGTCTGCTCATCAATAGTACGTAACGCATCACTGATAACGGCTTTAGAGATATTACTGCGACCAAGGTTAGAGAACATCGGCTGAATGTAGTTGAGCACGTCCATCATTGCCCCGATACGATGCGGCCCCTCCGTGAGCAAATGATCAATAATGCGATCATCAAACTGCCAACCCCGTCGGCGCAAAATAGACTGCAGTAGCGCCTGTCGATCAGCTAAGTCATGACCATTCGGTACTTTAAACGTTGGAGCTTGTGCCAGACGGGTCAGCAAGTCTCTTAGCTGAAAGGGTAACTCACCAGCAGGCTTATTGGCGGCAAACAGTAACTGACGCTGCCCTTCCCGACTGCGATTGATAAGGTGAAATAAAGCTTCTTGCCACTGGCTACTTTGCTCAAGCACTTCTAAATCATCAATCGCTATCAGATCAAAGTTCTCTAAAGAGGAAAGTACGTGAACATCGGTATGAATCAGCTCATTAAGGGACAAGCAAATTGCCGACTTGTCCATCTCAATAAAGGACTCACAAATAGCGGATAGTAAGTGTGACTTACCAGTAGCAGGACTGCCAAACAGATACAACTGACCAATCAGACCGACATGTAGCTGCCGAACTGCATCAATAATCGACATCCAACCAGGACCGGCAAAGTCGCTTAAACTTGCATCATGCTTTATGTCCAGATTGAGACTTAGCTGTGCTTCTGCCATGAATCATCAACTCGTGTTGCGTAATGCAATATAAAAAAGGATAAATTATTAATAGCTTTCGTGGTATCGCTCTGACACTACTGGGTGCAAACTTACGGCGTTCACATGCGACCTGCCACCCTGCATAAATCAGAAAATTGCTTTATCAAAACAAGGCTTGTAAAGAGCTCACTCAATAACAACTCATGCTATTAACACTGCGCCTATATATAACATATTTGCAAAATGACTGACAAGTCTTTTACTGACTAAGCTTTATTAAACCCTATGGGGCTGACTGATACTTATCTGTGGTTTTCTCACTACGCTATTGATTTCAAAACAAATCGCTTATTACTTTTCAAATAAAACCAGTTGTTTACGGCCTTTATAAAAATCAGTTGAGCGATAATAAGCGTACAAGTGACGGAACAATACGTTAAGCACAGCAGAGACAGGCAGCGCAATCAGCATACCAACAAAACCTAACAAACTTGCGCCTGCTAACACCGCAAAGATAACCCACAGCGGTGATAGGCCAATTTTATCGCCCAACAGCAGGGGCTGCAGAACATAACCTTCCGCTGCTTGTCCCACCATAAAAGCACCAACGATCAGTGACAAATACGTCCAATCTAACCCAAACTGAAATAGACAAGCGATGATTGCAGCGACAAAGCCAATACCAAAGCCTAAATAAGGCACAAAGCTGGCGATACCTGCAGCCATACCAATGATAAGCCCAAGCTCAAGCCCGATAAGCTGAAGCTGTATCGCATAAATGGCCCCTAATAATACCATCACCAACAACTGACCTTTAATAAAAGCCATCAGCGCACGATCACACTCTTGGGCAATATTGACAACTTGTTTACAGTAAGGCGCAGGAATCGACATCTTCCATGTTTGCAAACGCTGATCCCAATTGAATAAAAAATAAAAAGTCAGAATTGGTACCAACACAATGAGTCCGGCATTGTTGATAAAGTTCATACTCGAGGCAATGATTTGGCTCATCATGGTACTGGCATCTGCGAACTTGTAATTCGTTTGCATGTAATCTACCAAGGTATCAGAAAACCCTTTGGCCTCTAGTACTGGTAGATTAATGCGACTGTTATTAACGACCCACTCACGTATTACTTGATTGTACCAATTTAACACTTTTGGCAAGTACTCCCACGCTGCTTGCAACTGATGCCACAATGTTGGTATCAACCACCATAAGAGCAACGCCATGCCCAAAGTGATGGTAGAGTAAACAATGATAATCGCCACCCAGCGCTTAAGGTACCTCGATAAGCGCTTAACCAGCGGATTGAACAAATAAGCGAGTACGAATGCAAAAACAAACGGTACAATGACTGGCATCATCAAATACAGTAAAAAAACCGCCACCGCCAAACCAACGACAATAAATAAACGCCGAAAAAAGGGATCTATTGGTTGGTTTATCATAATAAGAAATCCTATGATTAGGCTGAGTTAAAACAGGAGTGTGAGTACGGTCTGGGTGTCTGCTTGAGCAATGTCTATACAGCGACAACTGTCCGACAACGAACCGTTATTGACCGTAAATTTATTGTTTCATTATCGCAGAGTCCAACAAAAAATCAGTCATTTTTTTGTTGCTTAACTTTTTATTGAGTACTTACCGCAAATCTTCCTCAAATATCAGCCAAATATCGGCAAGTTGTTTTGCGAGTGGGTGCCATTTTTGGGTATAATGCGCGCACTATCTGCAGAATTAACACGACCGACTCGCTTTTCTACTGACTGACCTTCATTCCCTACAAATTTGTGAGATGACCATGAGTAATAAGCCTTCTTTAAGCTACAAAGATGCTGGCGTTGATATTGATGCTGGCGATGCGTTGGTTCAACGTATTAAATCAGTGGCAAAAGCCACCTCTCGTCCTGAGGTTGTGGGCGGACTTGGCGGCTTTGGGGCGCTTTGTCGTATTCCGACAGGTTACACCTCACCTTTATTGGTTTCAGGTACTGATGGTGTGGGTACTAAGCTCAAGCTAGCCTTACAACTGAATCGACATGACACTATCGGTATTGATTTGGTCGCCATGTGTGTCAATGACCTATTGGTTTGCGGTGCAGAGCCATTGTTCTTTTTAGATTATTATGCGACAGGCAAACTCGATATCGATACGGCAGCGACTGTCGTCACCGGTATTGGCGAAGGTTGTAAGCTGTCAAACTGCGCGCTTATCGGCGGCGAAACGGCCGAGATGCCAGGCATGTATCAAGATGATGATTACGATTTGGCTGGATTCTGCGTGGGCGTGGTAGAAGAAAGTGAGGTTATCACGGGTGAAAATGTCGCAGAAGGCGATGTGCTGATCGCCCTTGCCTCAAGTGGCGCACACTCTAACGGTTATTCACTGGTTCGAAAAGTCATTGAAGTCAGTGGTGTTGATGTCACTAACAGTGATGAGCAGCTCGACGGACAACCTATTCAAGACGCCTTGATGGCGCCGACTCGCATCTATGTCAAAGCCATTAAAGCCTTACAAGATACCCTTGGTAGCTCAGCCTTACATGCCATGTCACACATTACTGGTGGTGGCTTGACCGATAATCTACCTCGTGTATTGCCAGAAAACTTAGCCGCCAGTATCGACACCAATAGCTGGCAGTTCTCAGAGCTGTTCACGTGGTTGCAAACGCAAGGCAATATCGCCCAAAACGAGATGTACCGCACCTTTAACTGTGGTGTCGGTTTTGTTATCGTCGTTCCTAAAGACAAAGCAGAAGCGGCCATCAACACGTTAAACGACGCGGGTGAAAAGGCGTGGCAGCTGGGTGAAATGGTCAAACGCAGCACTAATGATCAGGCGGATGCCGTGGTGTACCGTTAATGTCCGTTGCTACTGTATCAATTGAAACCAAGCCAACTGAACCCACTACCTCCACTACCAAACCATTAAGAATTGTCGTTTTGGTATCAGGTAGTGGTAGCAACCTGCAAGTGTTGATTGATGCCATGCAAGCAGGTGCGCTACCGATTGAGATCGTAGGTGTCATTAGCAATCGTGAGGATGCCTATGCCATCACACGTGCTAATGCCGCCTCTATTCCAGTGGTCACCCTGTCACACGTTGCTAACGGCAAACGCATGGGGATCAAAACTTTTGAGCGCCATGCTAGTGATCAGTTTATAGCATGGCAACCAGACCTTATTGTCTTAGCGGGCTTTATGCGGGTATTGAGTGCCTCATTTATTGAGAACGCGCCAGCACCGATGATTAATTTACATCCCTCCCTGCTGCCTGCTTATAAAGGTCTTGATACCCATCAACGCGCCATACAGGCAGGTGAGCGTCATCATGGCTGTAGTGTTCATGTTGTTACCGCTGAGCTTGATGCTGGCACTGTTTTGACGCAAGGGCTATTAGAAATCAATCAAAAAGAGACTGCTGATAGCCTAAAAACACGCGTGCAAAAGCTTGAACATCAACTGCTACCTTGGACGATTTTGTTGCTGGCTAAAGGCGCACTATCGCTGAGCCGTGATCAGTCAATCCATGAGCAGAAAACCTTTTTGCCCTCTACCCCTTTAAAGCTGTATCTAGACAGTTAGCTCAACAGCAAAACAGAGGGTCAGAGGTTATAAAAACCCGTTAGCGTTTACCTACTGTTAGCCACAAAAAAGCCCCGCCACTCAATGATGAATGGCGGGGCTTTCTAGTATTTATAAGCTAATAAACACTTAAAACGGCTTAACTATCAAGTGACTCAAAACTATTGACCTTTATGCACATGGAGGCCTTTGATATTTACAAACTCTTTGATACCAAAACCACCATGCTCACGACCATGGCCTGAGTTTTTCACCCCACCGAACGGTAATGCTGGGTTTGCAAGACCGTAACCATTGATATAGACCATGCCTGTATCAAACTCTTCACGAGCGAGACGGATGGCTTTTTCTTCATCTTTAGAGAAGATAGCACCACCTAAGCCATAACGACTGTCATTGGCAATACGTAAGGCATCGTCTTGATCTTTGGCACGGATGAGCGAGGCGACTGGACCGAATAGCTCGTCATCATAAGCGGGCTGACCTTTTTTAACATTTTCCAAAATAGTCGCTGGATAAAAGCTACCTTTACCTGCTGGCAGTTTACCACCAACTGATATAGTCGCGCCTTTATTCACGCTTTCCTCTACTTGTTCATGCAACTTCTCTTGTAGGTCTTTGCGCGCTAATGGACCAAAGTCGGAGCTTTTATCCATGGGATCGCCGGCTTTTTTGCTTTCAAACTTTTCGATAATGCGTTTACGAAATTCATCGTATACACTATCAACCACGATAAAGCGCTTCGCTGCGACACAGGTTTCGCCATTATTGATGAGGCGCGCTTGAGTACAGGTTTCTACTGCCAGCTCTAGGTCTGCATCTTCTAAAACGATAAAGGCATCATTTGAGCCTAACTCTAACACAGATTTTTTGATTGCTTTTGCCGCTTGTTGACCAACGATGCTCCCTGCGCCGTCACTCCCTGTGAGAGTCACGCCGCGTACTTTATCATGGCCGATCAATTTTTCTGATTGATCGTGGTCGATTAAGATAGTACGGAACAAATCGTTTGGTAAATCCGACTCATGGAATATTTTTTCAATCAGTAAGCCCGAGCCCGTAACGTTTGAGGCGTGCTTAAGCAGGACACTGTTACCCGCCATTAGGTTGGCGATGGTATAACGGAATACTTGATACGCAGGAAAATTCCAAGGCTGCATACCATAAATCACCCCGATAGGCTGATAAGTCACAATACCTTTTTTCAGACCTTCAATATCTCGCTCATCATCTGTCAGTGCTTCTACGCCCTTCTGGGCCGTGTAATCACAAATTCCCTTACACAAATCTATTTCTTGTAGACTCTGACTGTAAAGTTTGCCACGCTCCTCAGTCATCAGCTTAGACAGCTCTTCTTTATACTTCATTAACGTCTCGCCAATTGAAGTAATGACCTTTGCTCGCTCTTCATGGCTGGTTTTGCGCCACTCTAGGAACGCTTGATGTGAGGCTTCAACAATCTTGTTGACCTCGTCTGTGCTCATATAGTTGTATTCTTTGATATCTTCGCCCGTCGCTGGGTTCACTGTAGTAATATCTGCCATTTTTATTGTCCTTATTTATCGAAATTTTGTGTTAACTTAAAAACGTGATCATTTAGAAAAAGAAGACATAACACTAGGATAGTGTTAACGCTTAAACTGCTAAAAATTAAAAATATCAATCATTATAAAAATTTTAATCATATCTTATAGCTTAACAATAGGCCACGTCTCTGTCTTTTTTCTTAATATGCATTCATCATAACAAAATGCACTGGGAGTAGTTTTACAAGTTATGAAGAAGTGTGCGTAAGATGTTAAGAATGTGACGGTGTTATTGATTACGCTTAGGTTTTAGACCAAACGTGTTAACCTATCAGACAAATAAAAAACCAGCCATAAGGCTGGTTTCGTAAACAATGACGCGAAACTAAGAGGCAAATCGCTTAAAACAAGTGGTTCATCACCGGTATGTCTTGCGGTGGGTTCTCTTCTTCATCAACAATTTGACGGGCTACATGCATGATAAGCTGGCGCAACCAGCGATGGGCAGGGTGATGCTGCAACAAAGGCGACCACGCCATTGTCAGCTCAAACTCAGGAATAAAAAACGGTGGCTCTTCCATCTTTATGCTGTCGTTATTGGCCTGCATTTTTGCTACGCGAGTGGGTAACGTGGCAATCAAATCTTTGTTTGCTGCTAGCATGGCTGGCATTTGATAATGACGGGTGAAGACACTGATTTGTCTTTTTTGTCCCAAACGTTGCAACGCTTGATCAATAGAACCTAGGCCACCAGATTTTTCTGGATTAACGCCGAACCCCACCCCCATACCTGTTTTAGACACCCACACATGCTGAGCCTTCAGGTAATTTTTTAAATTAAAACGATTGGCATAAGGGCTTTCAGAGGACAACAGACAACTGAAAGTATCACGCCACACCAAAACCTGGTGAAAGCTTTGGGGGATCTCATTAAAGCGGTTAATCGCTAAATCCACTCGCCCCTGTTCCATGTCACGATAAGAGACGTCCGATGGCGTCAAGAAGTCTAAAATGACATTGGGTGCTTCAGAACGTAAAGCCTTGACCAATTTCGGTACCAAAGTGGCTTCTGCATAGTCGGACGTCATAATGCGAAAGACGCGCGAGGTACTATAAGGTCGAAATTCAGTACGCGGCTCTAACACTTGCGTCAAATCTGCAAGTATCTCACGAATACGAGGCTGCAGCTCTAAAGCACGCTCAGTCGGCGTCATCCCCTCAGACGAACGAACAAGTAATGGATCATTAAACAGTTTACGTAAACGCCGTAAAATATTACTCATCGCAGGTTGGGTAATACCAAGCTGCTCGGCTGCGCGAGTCACATTTTTTTCTCGTAGCAGCACATCTAAGTGTACCAATAAATTTAAATCTACTCGCTGCAAATTCATATGTCGTTCTCTTAGCCTTGGAATAAATGCCGTTATAAGCGTGGCACTTTTAATGCTGCTTTCATCATTTACAGTCTATCACAATGTGATTTCGCTATTTTTTATCTGATTTCGTCTGTTTTTCACTCAATACAACCCAATATTATCAACGTAAGATGCTGTTATTATTATATTATAAACAATGAAAATACCCAAGATAATTATCATAAATTAGATAAATCTTGGTAAGGCAGTTATAGTGAGTCTCATAGATGATTGGTAACACAGACAATAAAATCTGGTTTTATACGCTCACTACCGTCACTTGAATGACCCAACCCTATAGTACGTTAAAGGTCATAAACGGTAGAAAATAGAAAAATATTATTAGGTGACGATTTATAAGGACTGCACATTAGTGCCTTAACACGATTCATTGATCGTACTGATCCGCTATTATTGTAACATTTCTTGTCGCCAATTGTGACACCGTGGGCCAATAAATAGCGTCAGCCCCTTAGAACGCATTAGTATCTCTGTCCTTTTCCATCGGTCACCCATTATTTTTTAACTCATGAGTTCAGCCATTTGCTTGTATTAGAGGATGGGTTTGGTTAGGGTAAAGAAAGCGTTAACTGATAGCTTATCCGTATATCGCACTTTACGAAGATGTCACCACCCTTGATAAAAGCCTGAGCATACCCTTTTTTAGTAAAGCCAAATTTTTTAGTCACACACAATCGTCATTATTTTAGCCCTTAATTTCTTTTTTACACCCCACCAAGGAGACTATAGATGTCAACTGCATATAAATCAGCGATCGATTTAGTACGTGAATTAAAGCAAAAGCACGGTAACTGGCAAAATATCAGCGAAACCGATGCAGCACGTATGATGTCACAAAACCGTTTTAAAACCGGTTTAGATATCGCAAAATATACTGCAAAAATCATGCGTCAAGACATGGAAGACTATGACAATGATACGTCTCAATACACCCAGTCTTTAGGTGCGTGGCATGGTTTTGTGGCTCAGCAAACCATGTATGCTAAGAAAAAATACTTTGGTACGACCGCTAAAACTTACATCTACCTATCAGGCTGGATGGTAGCAGCCCTACGTTCTGAGTTTGGTCCTCTTCCTGACCAATCTATGCACGAAAAAACATCAGTACCTAAGCTAATCGAAGAAATCTACACTTTCTTGCGCCAAGCTGATGCTAAAGTATTGAATGATTATTTCCGTGAGCTAAACGCTGCTGAAGAAGCCGGTCAAGATACCTCAGCTATCCTAGAAAAAATCGAAAACTTTGATTCGCATGTGGTGCCAATCATTGCTGATATCGATGCAGGTTTTGGTAATGAAGAAGCAACTTACCTATTAACAAAGCAAATGATCGAAGCGGGTGCTTGTGCTATTCAGGTTGAGAACCAAGTCTCTGACGCTAAGCAGTGTGGTCACCAAGCGGGTAAAGTCACAGTACCGCACGAAGACTATATCGCTAAAATCAACGCGATTCGTTATGCTTTCTTAGAGCTTGGTGTTGAAGACGGTGTGATCGTTGCCCGTACTGACTCTGAAGGCGCATCGTTGACTCAAAAGATCCCAGTATCTCAAGAGCCAGGCGACCTTGCTTCTAAATACATCGATTTTATCGAAATGGAAGAAGTGTCTCTTGAAGAAGCAAAAGAGAACGACAGCTTGCTTAAGCACAACGGCAAACTAGTACGTCCAGTACGTTTGGCCAACGGTCTATATCAGTTCCGCGAAGAAACGAACATCGACCGCGTGGTACTTGACTGTGTAACAGCGTTAGAAAATGGTGCCGATCTATTATGGATCGAAACCCCTACTCCAGACGTAGAACACATCAAAATGATGGTTGATCGTATTAAAGAGCAGCAGCCTAAAGCGAAGCTTGTTTATAACAACAGCCCATCATTCAACTGGACGCTTAACTTCCGTAAGCAAATCATCGCTCAGTGGGAAGAAGAAGGCAAAGACATCTCTAAGTACAACAAAGATGACTTGATGAGTGCAGATTATGACGGTACTGAGTTAGATCAAGCTGCTGATGTCGCGGCTCAAAACTTCCAACGTGATGCATCACGTGAAGCTGGTGTGTTCCATCACTTAATCACGCTACCTACTTATCACACCACTGCTCTTAGCGTTCATGAACTTGCTAAAGGCTACTTCGGTGAAGAAGGTATGCTTGCTTATGCAGCTGGTGTACAACGTAAAGAGATCCGTGAAGGCATCGCTTGTGTGAAGCACCAAGCAATGGCAGGTTCTGACCTTGGCGATGACCACAAAGAGATCTTCTCAGGTGAAAATGCCCTTAAAGCTGGCGGCGGCAAGAACACAATGAACCAGTTCTAATAACCGACAGCCTGTAAATACAAGTTACAAAAAAAGCCGCTCTACGAGATGTAGAGCGGCTTTTTTATTGCGGTTTAAATAACGGTAGAATGGTAGACTAATAATTGTTAATCAAAGCCATCAGTCAGAATATTAAGGAGCCGTCATGCAAGAGATAGAGCTGAAGTTTTTAGTACCCGACTCACGATTAAAAGGGTTGATGCGCCAAGCAAAAGTTAAATCTTCACAGGTGACGCAACTGGCTGCCCACTATTACGACACACCAGATCAACAACTGGCACAAGCTGGTATTGGCCTTCGTATTCGTAAAGAGGGCGATATCTGGGTGCAAACCATTAAGGCGGGCGGTGATGGTATTGCCGCCCGTTTAGAGCATAACGCCGAATTAGACAGTGAGCAGGTACAAGCGATGCTAGACAATAATGCGCTTATGCCTGATTTAACCATCTACAAAGATACTGCAATCGCCCCAGCTTTAGAGGACTTTAAGCTCAAAAAGTTAGCAAAAACACTGACACGATTGTACGTCACTGATGTAGAGCGCACCACAAGATTGCTCACAGAAGACGATAATGATGACACTGATAACCAGATTGAGATGGCATACGATCATGGAGAGATTGTCCATGGTAATGACGACACCCAGCGAAACACGATTCAAGAAATTGAGTTTGAGTTGGTGGCAGGAGATTTAGACTTTTTATTTATGACCGCCAAAACATGGTGTAAGCGCTACAAACTCTGCTTATCTACTGTGACTAAAGCCGAACGCGGTGGCCTGCTCATCAAAAACCAAAGCCACAGTCGCGCGGTTGGCGCTGACCTCAGTCAGCTAAACATCAATAAAAAAATCAGCATGCCCGCCTTTGTACGGGCAGCAGTACATAACTGTTTGTTGCAAATACTGCCGAACAGCAGTGCTATCGTAGCCGGTAGCATGGACAATGAGCACGTTTTACAACTGCATAACGGTATCAATCGTTTGCGTACTGCCATAACGGCGTTTGCCAGTTTCTCTGATGAGATCAATCCTGACTGGCAGCCGATACTCAAGCAAACCGCCACATTACTTAGCGATCATAGAGAACTGACTCATTTGGCAGATCATATCGAGCCTCAGCTACAGGAGCTAGGCTCGCCTGTAGTCGACTGGACAACCGATATCGATGCGCTCAAAATTAAGCCAGTAGACGTGGCACGCGCCAATGACTTTCAGCTCACTTTACTAGAGCTAATCGCCTTTACCATGAGTGACCCAAGCCTTGAACCCCAAGCTGATAAGCCCGCCATTGACAAGCTCACCAAGGTTCTGTCCAAGCAGCATAAAAAATTACTCAAAGTCGATAAGACACTGGTTGATGAAAGCAATGCTGAGGGTGCTGAACCTGATAGCACTGACACACAAAACATTGATGCAGAAGACAATGATGAGGCGCAAGCCCAATATCAGTTGCGCTGTCATATAGAAGAGTTACGCCATATCAGTGAGTTTTCCGTGCCCTTATTTCATAAAAAAGGGTCTAAAAAGACAATCAAACGCTGGCTAAAACGTTTGATAAAAGCGCAAAAGGCGTTAGATCGGGGTCATGCCCACACGCAATACCAACAACATTATCAACTAAAATCAGCATCAGAGTCTAATGCCTTATATGGTGCGGGTTGGTTTGCGGCAAAACAAGAAAAAGACGCTAAACGCATCGAAAAACGCTTAGACAAAGTGAGAAACGCCTCGATATTTTGGTAAGTACCCTTAAAAACAATCATCAAAACATCGCGTAAAAAAGACAGCTCGCTTTATAAGGGCTGTCTTTTTTTGGTTTAACTGTTGTTTTTAATGCTAAGACATTAGCTACCCAAACCGAGTACTTTCATGCGCTCACTAACAGGCTGATAGCTTTTTTCTCCAGCAGGCTCACCAATACTGCCGAATGGCATTTGTGCAACCAGCTCCCAGCTCTCTGGAATAGCAAAAGCCGCCGCTGCCTCTTCATCGACAAGCGGATTGTAGTGCTGTAGATTGGCGCCGACATTTAATGTGCGTAGCTCTGTCCACATCGCGTACTGATGCATCGCTGAGGTATGCTGGGCCCAAACAGGGAATTTATCGGCATATAGGGCAAACTTTTCCTGTAGCGACTTAGTCACATTTTTATCTTCATAAAACAGTATCGTGCCAGCCGCGGCACGAAAACCCTCTAGCTTTTGTTTGCTACTAGAAAAATCACCATCACCCACCGCCTCACGTAACTTTTCTTCTGTGATGTCCCACAACTGCTGATGTTGCTCCCCAAACAACACCACTAAGCGCGACGACTGTGAGTTAAAGGCTGAAGGAGTATGCAATAAAACCCGTTCTGCCATATTTACAATCGCTTGCGGCTCTACTGGCAAGTCGCTGCCTAAATCATAGATAGAACGGCGCTCATCAAAGGCTTGCTGTAAGGTGACCAGACTTTCTGTAGACATTATTATTATCCTTATGGTTATAGTTATGATGACTTATCACTATGATGGAACATAAACTGAGTAAACAACGTTCCGCATACCGCATCTAACACTAGTCATTAAGTACAATCCCATTATATCCACACGTTTACTGAAAACTTCACCATATTAAGTATGTTTTATTCATAAATTTGTAAAATGATCTTATCTTATACCACTCAATTAGTGATTGTCGTTCAATCAAAATCAATCAGCAACGATCGTGACTGGCGTCCCTTCTTCAACTTGCTCAAATAGCTCAATAATATCTGTATTACGCATACGCACGCAGCCGTGTGAGAGCGGCACACCCATTGGCTCGCTGTCTGGTGTCCCATGAATATAGATATAGCGCTGATAAGTGTCGCAGCCACCCTGACTGTTACTGCCTGTGTTAATTCCTTTTTCCAAACCTCTTAACCATAAAATACGGCTTAGTATCCAGTCGCGCTCAGGATGCTGCGCACCAAGAGCCGCGCTATATCTCTCCCCAGTCGGCTCGCGTCCCACAAACACGGCATTTATAGGAGAGCGATCGCCTATTTTTTCTGCAATGATATGTTGTCCAAGCGGCGTACAACCGCTATCTTGCTGGCCACCCATACCGTTTTTAGCAGTAGACACTGAGTATTTCGTCACTTCGGTTTGTTGCTGATATATCGTCAACGTCTGCTCAGCAATGTTAATAACTAACTGCTTATCAGTTTTCTGGATATTTTTCATAAGACTTCCCACGGTGGTTCACCGTACGGCGAATAGCGTTATTAAGTAAAATGATAGAAAATTTCTATTATTAAGGGATTGTATCGAGGCATCTGCCCCCGTAAGATAGGGACACACTTTTTGATGCTAGCAGATTATGACGACTATTTCACCGACACGTGTGTCGATGTATGATTTTCTATATCAAGATACTATACCTATGCTGTCCCTGTTGGCAGATGCCGCCCAGCTATCATTACCACAAGCGCGTTTAGCGATGGATGCCAGCTTACAGGCCATTATTAGTGCGCTTCTTTCTTATCATCAGCACCATCAAGGGCAAGCGGTCAGCAAAAAACTGTTTGGACGTAGCGCGGTCAAAGAGCTACGCCAGTATAATTCTATGAATTTTGCGACGATCAACGCGACGTTGTATCATCGCCATGATGCCGCGGACGCCATATTTCATGACAGTGCGCGTGTGATCAAAGCGTGCGATCATATTGCCACAAAAATCGACGTACCAACGCAAAAAATCCAAATTTTACTAACTGCTTTATGCGTGATCGTACTACGCGAACTGGCGATCTTAACAGAATACAGTCAACTTGACAGTGATGAGATTAATAAGTGGTTTGCCTTACAACCACAATTTTTAGCGGCAGCACGCTTTACAGCAGAGCAGACGCCAGCAGTAACTACCACATTACCAGACAATGAGAACGGGAATGACAACGGGTCTGCCGCACTAGCAGCGTCTGTAGAAAACAACGCAGAGAATGTCGCGGAGCATAAACCATTAAACGCTGAGCCGCCATTAATCACCCCGCCACCTTTTGACCCTTACTGGTATGAGCTGACCTCATATCAGCCTAAAAAACAGGACCCCGTCCAAGACATGCAGATGGCAACTGGTAATTATTTAAAAGCCATCGGACGCTCACCTGATAACTTACCGCAAGGACGCCATAATGACACGTTAGTGTTTGCAGAAATGCGCGCCATTACGTTACCACATCAACGCTGGTTGCTACAGCTCGCCAAAATATCTGATATCTATTTAAGTCGCAATCGGCTACGGGTGAACTCTGAACCTGCCAATCCACCAAAACCACCTTTGGTTAGCTTGGGGTTGATCGGTGGTAATAGCGACAATACCCCCACCACGATTAGTGAGAAACCGATTGAATACGAGGCAACAACGCCTCTCTGGAAAAACCCCGTTATACTCATCATTATTCTGGTCATCGGTGTACTGGGTGCCCTCGCTACCCTTAAATACCAAACGCAAAGATCCGATGGTGTTATTCTGGCAACAGAAGAGGTATTAGAGCAAGACGCTATCAATGAGCGTGAGCAACAAGATGTCGCTATTGTCAGGGTAGACGAAGACGAACCTGATAGTGAAGCTGCCGTAAAAGACCACTAGAAAAGAGTGGCAATCCATCATCTGTGTGTAAAAACTGCCTTGATAAAAGCCTAATCGCCATAAAAAAACAGAGGCACTATATTAATAGTGCCTCTGTGTCTTATATAAGTATTAACGCTTTATGAACCACTAAGCCGTTAAAAAGCTTACTTTGATAAGTCGCGACCACGGCTCGCTTCGATCGCCAGACGTAGACCGTTTAGACGGATAAAGCCTTCTGCGTCTTTTTGATCGTAAGCGCCCGCATCATCTTCAAAAGTCGCGATCTTTTCGTCAAATAATGAATCATCTGACTTACGGCCGACGACGCTCACGCTGCCTTTATAGAGCTTCACACGTACGGTACCGTTGACGTATTCTTGCGACTTGTCAATCAATGCTTGCAACATCATCCGCTCAGGGCTGAACCAGTAGCCGTTGTAGATAATTTTTGCATAGCGTGGCATGAGCTCATCTTTTAAATGCGCAGCTTCACGATCTAATGTCAATGACTCAATACCGCGATGGGCTTTGAGCATGATGGTGCCAGCTGGCGTCTCATAGCAACCACGTGACTTCATACCGACGTAACGATTTTCAACGATGTCCAAACGACCAATACCGTGCTTACCACCGATTTCGTTTAACTTAATCATCACCTCATAAGGCTTAAGCGCCTCACCATCGATAGCAACGATGTCACCTTTTTTGTATTCTAGTTCTAGATACTGCGCTTCATCAGGCGCGGCTTCTGGGCTGACAGACCAGCGCCACATGTCTTCTTCTGCTTCGGCATATGGATCTTCTAAAATACCACCTTCATAAGAGATGTGTAGAAGGTTGGCATCCATTGAGTAAGGAGATTTTTTTGTATTGCCCGCATAGTCAATCGCAATATCATGCTCTTTGGCATATTGCATTAAGCTTTCACGGCTCGATAAGTCCCATTCGCGCCAAGGAGCAATCGTCACAACATCTGGTGACAAGGCAACAGCGCCCAGCTCAAAACGTACTTGATCGTTCCCTTTACCGGTCGCACCATGGCTGATGGCATCGGCATTGTGCTCTTTTGCAATCTCAACCAAACGTTTGGCAATCAACGGCCGCGCGATAGAGGTACCTAATAAATACTCACCTTCATAGATGGCATTGGCACGGAACATGGGAAATACGTAATCACGCGCAAATTCTTCACGTAAGTCTTCGATGTAGATATTTTTGATACCCATGGCCTTAGCCTTCGCGCGTGCTGGCTCAACTTCTTCACCCTGACCGATGTCCGCAGTAAAGGTAATCACTTCTGCATCGTAGGTTTCTTGCAGCCATTTAGCAATGATGGAGGTATCGAGGCCACCTGAATATGCCAATACGATTTTATTAATATTTTTTGGATCAAGTTGAGCCATGAATAACTCCTATTATGAAATGTAGTTTTAGTGAAAGCGCTAAGATTCAAACAAAAGATAAATTACTTGCTCAGTGTACATCATATTTACTATAGGCAAAAGTGCCACTGCTATAAGGCGCGAGCTTTTGGCCTAACTTTTGCGTTAGCGCACTATAACCATCTGTATTTAAGTGTTGTTTAATGCAAAAAAGTCATTTATGAATTATGTGTAGATAGTGAGCGGCATATTTAGTCAAGTAGGCAAATCTGTTATGATAAGCACACAGCCCCCCTCCCCTTTATCCCCATATATGACGACACAGAGCGCTACGACATTATGACTGATTCGATTAGAGAATTGACCCTCCTTCAGCCAGACGATTGGCACATTCATCTGCGTGACGGAAAAGCGTTGAGCACGACCGTACCTCACGCTGCAAGCAGCTTTAACCGTGTCATTTGCATGCCAAACCTAGTGCCACCAGTTAAGCATGTCGATGACGCGCTTGCCTATCGTGCCCGTATCGTAGAACAGCTACAGGCCAGTGATCTGAGTGCTGAGCGAAAAGCCGCCTTTGATCCGCGTATGACCTTATATTTAACAGACCACACCAGCGTACAAGATATTGAAATGGCCGCGCGGTCAGGTATCGTCCAAGCAGTCAAGCTCTATCCTGCGGGAGCAACCACCAACTCTGCTGATGGCGTCACCGATATCAATGCTTGCGTCGATGTTTTTGAAGCGCTAGAAAAATACAATTTGCCCTTATTACTCCATGGCGAAGTCACTCAAGATCATGTAGATATTTTCGACCGTGAGAAACGTTTTTTAGATGAGGTATTGGCACAAATTATCGTCAAATTCCCCACGTTAAAAATCGTCATGGAACACATTACCACCAGTGATGCAGCAGATTTTGTCTTGGCCCAAGGCAACCAAATTGCAGCCACCATTACGCCGCAACATCTCATGTTTAACCGCAACCATCTATTGGTCGGTGGCATCAAACCACATTTTTATTGCTTACCTATCTTAAAGCGTGAAAGCCATCAAAGAGTGTTATTAGACGTCGCGACCAGTGGCAACCCAAAGTTCTTCTTAGGCACTGATTCTGCCCCGCATGCGACGGATAAAAAAGAAGCGGCTTGCGGCTGTGCAGGCTGCTATAGCGCTGCCACTGCCTTGCCACTATACGCCACCGCTTTTGATAGTGTCGGTAAAATAGACAAACTAGAGGGCTTTGCCAGCCGTTTCGGCGCCCAGTTTTATGGCCTACCAGTCAATGAGAGTACGATTACTCTGGTCAACACGCCTATGCAAGTGCCAGCAGACTATCCTTATTTTGATGGTGGACGACTCACACCGCTGATGGCTGGTGAGATGTTGCCTTGGTCTCTTAAAGCGTAACGCTGACTAAGTAAGACGGCCCACACTTAATCCTATGATATAAATGACGCCTGATAATAAGCGGTGTGACTTATATCATAGGATGATTCTTATGTAATTCAATATAACAGTACGACTGATAAAAGCGATTTAACCTGATATGACCATTCAAAATGACGCCACCCTATCTGACGGTAACTCAGCAAGTAATTTAGACAACCCCTTAGAAAATAGTCTCAAGGTTGCTGCAAGCAGTCATACAGAAGAGACGGCAACAGCAGAACAAGTGCCAATGAACTTAAAAGACCGTTTTCGTAAGTTTTTGCCTGTCGTCGTGGATGTTGAGACGGCAGGTTTTAATGCGCAAACGGATGCCCTTTTAGAAATCGCTTGTATTCCTGTACTCCTTAATGAGCAAGGTGTCTTTTATCCAGGTGAGGCCTTTAATGCGCATATAGAGCCTTTTGAAGGCGCAAATTTAGAACCAAGCGCGCTTGCCTTTACGGGTATCGATCCTAAAAACCCACTGCGTAAAGCGATTGCCGAAGATGAAAAAACAGCCCTACGCCGTATTTTTAAGGGCTTAAAAGAAGTGCGCCGTGCTGAAGACTGCCGTCAGTGCGTCTTAATTGGACACAATGCCCATTTTGATTTGGCATTTTTAAATGCGGCGGTGCTACGTACCAACAGCAAAAACCACAATCCTTTTCATAATTTTTCAGTATTTGATACCGTGACCTTATCAGCACTAGCGTTTGGCCAGACAGTGTTGGCACGTGCTTGTAAGGCAGCGGGGCTGGATTTCGATGGTAAAGATGCCCATTCTGCTCTGTATGATACGCAAAAAACTGCCGAGCTGTTTTGTCACATTTTAAATCACTACCCTATGCTAACGAATGCGATGCATGCTGAGCAGACCAAAGAAGAAACGGTCGACAGTGAGAGTAAATAAGTCACTTATCACACATCATATGTTGCTAACCTTTCATAATAGTGCTATTTGTAATACTTGATGACTTTAACATCTTAGTGTTGCAATCAATAGGGATATGATTGGCGTCAGCATAAGCAGGTAAGCCTCTTATCCAAATGTTGAATTGGCGGTTTGGACCAATAGCTCAAAGGTTAGGACGAGTGGTTGACCGGTAAAAATCTACGTTAAAACGATGTCGTCGTACCCTACAGATGGTTTCAGTTGCCCACACTGCCTTGATAGCGAAAGCTCGTATGCTATCGAGGCTTAATAGGAGGGACTTTATCATGGATCCACAGCTCAAATTATGGGGTACTATTCTCGGTTATATGCTGCTCGCGCTGACCATTAGCGCTTGTACTTCTTTATGGATTCGGCACCATTTAAAGCGTAATGACTTGCATCCTCGCCGTGCCATCAAAAAAAGATATTTAATTTTAAAAAGAAGAAGAAAAAGGCTTGACAGAAAACGTGGACGCTATTAGAATACGCACCACTTCAGCATAAATGGTGAAAGCAGTTGAAGTGTTGTTACTAGTCCCCATCGTCTAGAGGCCTAGGACACCGCCCTTTCACGGCGGTAACGGGGGTTCGAATCCCCCTGGGGACGCCACTATTTGGCGTCACTTATTAGCAAGTTTGTAGCAAAGCATTCAATAAGACTAATAAGCGTACCACCAAAAAGCCCAATCACAACGTATCGTGATTGGGCTTTTTTATGCCTGTTTGTTTCTACTCTCTCAGTACCTCTTTTAGCACCGCCAGCTTAGTAACTCTAGCGTCTAACGGTTTACTATAGATCATCCCTAAGATGACGTGACTGTAATTATCCCAATAAAAAAGCCAGCACAGAATGCTGACTTTTACGATCGAATACGATTTATACAACAGCCATTTTTACTTTATAGCAGCAACCAGAGTAACGCTAATACAATTAAGCCACCGAGTATGGTCTGTATTAAGAAAAAGGCCTGATGCTGCCCTACTACCTTACCCAACGTTATACCTAACGTATTGTACTTTATAGGCTGCGTATCCGTATCTCCGCTTCTGACTTGTTCTTCGTAATAGCCTTGCAAAATGTCTAAAAACTGCTGACATTCAGTAGTGTCCCAACGATCGGGCTTAAATGGCATAAATGATTTAAGCTTAGGCTCATTAATCATCCAACGTTCAAGCGTAATAGAGCGTAGTGACCAACCGGCAAAACGGCGTTCTGCCAGTGCTGAAAAATCTAGTATTTGTAAGTCCTTGTGTCGATCATCTACCAACAAGCGATTCTTAAGATTGGTCAATGCTTGCTCAGTACCTTCCACACATTGTAAGAAGTAGCCATTGCCGTAGCAAAGAATACCAGTAATATTATCCACTTTATTATGCTTAATTGCGACTTCTGCGATGTCATTAAGCGTGCTGGAATTTGAAAGACCAGTCGAAGTAATATGGCTCAGATACACAAGCTGGCAGAGATCTGGCGTTACTGGGTTTGTAGAATCATTGATTGTTGACAATCAGCTTCTCCCTATTATTAGGTAAATGTAGCTAAAACAACCATACTAACTTTAGAAAAAAACATAGAGACAAAACCTTTGATCACATCAACTTGGCTTGTATATTATTGATTTTATAAATGTTTATATTAATTGTATTAAGTTGGTTACATCATATGCTAGTTCAGTCATCAAAGCAACATATGTTTATCTTAATTGATTTATTAATAGTACTAAATGGTTGGTCAGATAGCCGTATGTGTGAGCTGGCATACCGTTTGAGCAGCAGTAATAGGGTGAAGGGAAAGTACAATACAGTACTGTAGATAAACTAGGATTGAGCAGCAAGAATCGCTGTTAGGAGTATCGCGTCATCGGGGTACGTCAACTTAATGTTTTGGCGACTACCCGTCACTAAGCGAATCGGCAGACTTAAGTGTTCAAAAGCACTGGCTTCATCGGTAATACTAAGTTGCTGCTTAGCCACATGCGTGAGTACTTGTCTTAACTGTCCTAGTCGGAACACTTGCGGCGTTTGCGCTTGCCACGTGTGCGTGCGGTCGATAGTTTGTTTGATATAAGAGGATGGGGTCTGCTCTATATGATCATGTGTAAGCTCAGATTGCGGACTGGGCGGTGTGTAGGAGAGTTTTAGGGTATCAGCTACTGGTGTCGCTAAGATAGCGCCATACGGTTCTGTCATTGCCGCTTCAACGACCCTGTCAATATCACAACTAGGCACGGCAGGACGCGCGGCATCATGAATCAGTACTAAATCTGAGTCAGCAGCGCCTGTACGACTAATGGCCGCGACTCCTGCTTGTACAGATTGCCAACGCTCGGTACCGCCAATAGCATAATGTGTGGGAATCACAAAATCGAGCGTCTGCGCCGTACGATCATCTGCTGCCACGACCAATAGGCATTGATCGATATAAGCACTACGAGCCAGCCTTGCCACGCTATGCTGTAGCAATGTCTGCCCTTGCAGCATGGTATATTGCTTGGCAATAGACGCCCCAAAACGACTGCCGCGACCAGCAGCAACAATCATGGCATGGACGGTAGGCGTGGTGTTCATAAGGCAATTTTCATTAATACTCATGGTCTAATCCCATGACAATATGGATAGTCTAGTTGGAGAGAAATGATGGGCAAAATCAGTGGAAGCTTACAGATAAGAGCAGCCATGAATATCAATAACGGCTCATGACCATGAAAAGAGAGGTTAATAACGACTGTGGGTGGTAGGAGCCGTAGACACTTGGACGAAAGTTTCGTTTGGCTTTATCAGACCTAAGTCTAAACGGGCATGCTCTTCTACAGCCTCAAGACCATTTTTTAAGTCATGCACATCGGTGCGTAATAAGTTATTGGCGGTCACTTGGTTCCCATTTAGGCGTTGTTGCTCTTCGATTTGAGACAGCAGTTTATTGTGCTCAAAGCGCCCATTTTCACCCAGCCAATACTGATACTGTAGTCCTAAGAGGACAGCGACGGCTAAAGCGAGAAGTATAAATTGGCTAAAGTATTTCATAAAAGGATAACGCCAAACGGTAGAGACAATAAAATAGAAACCAGCTAAGCAATACATAAACGTCAATGCTTACATATTGCTTAGCGTAGGCTATAAGCTTCGCTTATTAACCACGTAAACCGATGAACTCTTCACGACCACGATAGCTGGCACGTACTTGCTGCTCAATACGTAGCAACTGATTGTATTTTGCAACGCGATCTGAGCGGCATAATGAGCCTGTTTTAATCTGACCGGCCGCAGTACCAACCGCTAAGTCTGCAATGGTGCTGTCTTCAGTTTCGCCTGAACGATGCGAGATAATGGTCGCATAACCATTTTTCTTCGCAAGATAAATCGCATCTAGCGTTTCTGACAGGGTGCCAATCTGATTAAATTTAATCAAAATCGCATTGGCAATATGCTTATCAATCCCTTCTTGCAAGATAGTCGGGTTGGTTACAAATAAATCATCACCGACCAATTGGACTTTATCACCAATCTGCTCGGTCAAATACTTCCAGCCATCCCAGTCTGATTCATCAAGACCATCTTCGATAGAAATAATAGGATATTGACGCGCCAAACCTACCAAATAATCTGAGAACCCTTGGCTATCAAACGCTTTATTGCCTTCGCCTGCCAACACATACTGACCATTTTTATAAAATTCGCTCGCCGCACAATCTAAAGCCAAATGGATATCTTCGCCTGCTTTGTAACCGACTTGCTCAATCGCTTGCATGATGACGGTGATCGCTTCTTCGTTGCTGCGTAGGTTTGGTGCAAAGCCACCTTCATCCCCCACTGCTGTGTTCAAGCCTTGTGATTTTAAAACAGACTTTAGGCTGTGGAAAATCTCCGTACCCGCTCTTAGGGCTTCTGAAAAGCTTGTGAAGCCAACGGGTTCAATCATGAACTCTTGGATATCAACCGTGTTATCCGCGTGCTCGCCACCGTTTAAGATGTTCATCATTGGCACAGGCATCGTCAGCGACGTCTGGTTGCGCAAGTTAGCAATGTACTGATGTAGGGGCAAACTCTGTGATTTGGCTGCCGCTTTGGCAGTCGCAAGAGACACCGCTAGCATGGCATTAGCGCCAAGGCTGTCTTTGTTTTCTGTTCCATCAAGCGCAATCATAGCGTCATCGATGCCTTGCTGCTCAGTGACGTCTTTGTCCATTAGCGCACTGCGAATCTGGCTATTGACATTGGCAACGGCTTTTTTGACCCCTTTACCCATGTAGCGATCTTTGTCGCCATCACGTAGCTCAAGCGCCTCACGTGATCCAGTTGACGCGCCACTTGGTGCAGCAGCACGGCCAATCGTGCCATCAGCGAGGATAACATCGGCTTCGATCGTTGGGTTACCGCGCGAGTCGAGAATCTCACGAGCGCGAATGTCTTTAATTGCGGTGACGTTGTTGGTTTCTTCAGCGTACATAATGTCTGTTAATTCCTTTGGTCATGCCAAGTTTGTGGGATAAATAACGGCAACTAGAATACAAAAAAGATAAAGCAAACTATCGTATAACACCTGTGTCCAAAACCGCTTTTTACATTTGTAAAATGGGCGAATTTTGCGCACCATGGGAGGTCTATTTCGTATATTGACAGCTCGCTATAATGCTTGGCATCATAGCATATTTTTTGTCAAACTGCCCTTATCTTACTCTGACTTGCGGCCATAATTTCAAACATAATCATCAACGACAAAGCGCAATAATAGTCGCTATCGTCTCGTTTTGGGTCGCACTGACATTAAAAGTGATGAGCGTTATACTTTGGAAGTACGACCAGTCTTAATGTGAGAGGCCGTTACGGTATTGTCTAACGCCACCTCTGTCTTAAACCGCGTTAAACGCAGGGCATTCATCAATACTGAAATGGAGCTGAGCGCCATCGCAGCAGCGGCAATCATAGGATTTAAAAAGCCCAAGGCGGCAAGCGGAATACCAAGGCAGTTATAAATAAAGGCAAAAAACAGATTTTGTTTGATGTTGCGTAGGGTTGCTTGCGCAATTTTTTGCGCCGCATCGATATGCATTAGTGACTCACCCATCAAGCGAGCAGAAGCACTGTGCTGTGCCACATCAGTGCCTTCGAACATTGCAAAGCTGGCGTCTGCGGTTGCCATCGCTGGCGCATCATTAACCCCGTCTCCTGCCATCGCCACTTTATGACCTGCCGTTTGTAATAAAGCAATTTGACTGGCTTTATCCCGCGGACTCATTTTTCCATACGCTTGTTTGATCCCTAGCTGTCCTGCCACATGGTCGACGACCGACTGTTTGTCACCGCTCATTAAAATGACCTTTATACCAGCCTCTTGTAGGGCGGTAATGGCTTGCGGCGTATCCGCCTTTAAATCATCAGCCAGAGCAAACGCACCCAGCGCTTCATCATTCACGCTAATCGCAACGGTACTGGCAATTTGCCATACTTTTGGCATAAACTTTGGCAAGATCAAGTTAGCAAACTCTGCTGTACCGACTTTTATCAGCCCCAGCCCTTCTATATTTGCTTGAATACCCGCGCCTTTCACCACGCTAATGTCGCTCACGTTTAACAGCGGCAAGTGACGCTCTGCGGCCGCATTGATGAGCGCAGTGGCTAGTGGATGGCTGGCGTGCGCCTCGACACTGGCGGCAATCTGTAAAACATCATCGACCGCCAAGGACTTATCAACCATGACATGATCGACAATAGAGGGTTTACCGACAGTCAAAGTACCTGTTTTATCAAGTACGACCGTATCGATGTTACCTGCGGCTTCAAGACTTTGCGCGTCCTTAAACCAAACGCCATGGCGCGCCGCCACACCCATACCAGCCATGATCGCCGCTGGCGTGGCCAAACCAAGCGCACATGGACAAGCAATGACCAGTACAGACACTGCATGCATCAAGGCGGTATCAACCATGCCTGTCAGCCACCACGTCACGGCAAAAGTCACCAGAGCAATGGCAACAACCACGGGGACAAAGACAGCCGTTACTCTGTCAGCAAGACGTGCCAAATTCGCTTTTGAGCCTTGAGCGTCACTCAGCGCTTGTACCATATCACCAAGTTTGGTATCGCTACCTTTGGCACTGACACGGTATAATAGGCTGCCGTTTTCTACCAAAGCCCCTGCCAACAAGCCATCGCCCACTTCTTTTTTTAGTGGCACGGACTCACCCGTTAAGTGACTCTCCACGCACCAGCCGCTACCGTCAATCACTGTCCCATCGGTTGCAACACGGCTGCCTTGCTTTGCGCGCAAAATATCACCCACTTGTACATCTTTAAGGGCAACATTATGAAAGTCACCGTTTGGTTGCTGCTGCTCAACCTCATCGGGGGTCAATGACAACAGCAAATCAATGCTGTTTAAACTGTGCTTTTTGGTGCGTTCTTCCAGATATTTACCAGTGCGCACAAAAGCAATGACCATCACACCTGCTTCAAAATACACAGCTGGGCTGTTACTCACCCCATGAACGCCAGCATGACTGTTTTGCAGCAAACTGTTTAAGCTGCCATCGCCATGAGTCAGCCACAAGTAGGTTGAATAAGCCCAAATCGTCACCGTGCCAATGACGACCAGCACATCCATATTGGCAAGGCCGCCTTTGATGGACGCCCAAGCGCTTTTATAGAACGGCAAGGCAAAGCCAAACTGTACAATCGTCGCTAAGACAAACTGTATCCAAATAGGCGGCATCCACGCCATACCCTGACCGATAAGCATGCCCGCCATACCGACTAAAAATGGCAGTAAACAAATCCACAAACCAATCAATCGCCATGGGTATTGGGTGGCTGTGTCTTCATCCGTCTGTGAAAACAGACTATCGGCTGCCTGCAAATTGGCAACAAAACCCGTTTTGTTCACCCATTCTGTGATCTGCTCTGGTGTCGTCTGCGCCGGATCATAGTCCACATTGGCGGTCTCTCCTGCAAAGTTCACATTCACGTCATACACTGAAGGCTTTTTATTAAGTACCTTCTCAATACGTGACGCACAAGCCTGACAGCTCATACCATCGATCGCCAGCTGTAGATGCGCTCGCTGCGGTGTCAGTTGCGTACTGGATTGAATATCAGTGTCGACATCGTAGGGGTTAGGGTTGTCGGTACGGGTAGAATCATTCATAAAGAGCACTCGCCATAGCATTTATAAATTGGTATGGGTATAAAAATATCAGTGGATGGAGGAGTCTAAATCAACCAGTGGCTCACGCTAAATTTAGTGTTTGTTTTTTAATTATGTAGGCCGAGTTGAGCAGTCACAAGCAGACAACGCTAATTGCGACTAATTTTTAACCACTAAAAAACCAGCCATGATAGCTGGTTTTTTAAGTGAACGACAAAATCTACGAATTAGCCACTGTGGCATCAAATCCAGCGTCATCGATTGCAGAAGCAATGGCCTCTATACTGGTCTTGCTATCATCAAAAGTCACTGTCGCTAGCTTATCAGCCAGATCAACCGTGATCGTGTCTATGCCGTCAATATCAGCAGTAGCAGTATGGACGCTTGCCACACAGCCCCCGCAAGTCATGCCGTCAATTTGAATAATACGTGTTTGGCTTGCCATGTCAGGCTCCTTATTTTTATGAATACATAAACTGCTTTTATAATGGGCTTTTACAGACCTATTAAAAAAGCACTAAACTAGCATAAGCCGAATTGCCATCAACAACAAGGCTATTTGGTTGTTCATTTATTAAGAAAACACGACTTAGCAGACTCTGACACCCCTATTTAATTATCATAACGTGGGTTTTGCGGGGCATCGATAGGAAACGGTTGGGTCACATAATCAACCATACTAATCGCCGCCGTCAAAGCATGAATACTGGTATCTGTATCATCATAGCGTACGGTAGCGATGTTACTCGCTTTATCCAGCTCAATAGCCGTCACGCCTGAGATATTTTTCAACGCCGTCATGATGCTATCGATCCCTTCGGCATCATCAATGTTTTCGATACTTACCTGCGCCATTCGCATCGCCATCGTTTTCTCCTAATATCATTAAGGGTATAGTCAATTCTAAATAAAATAGAGACATCACATTCTGACGTGGAACTGGAATAAATTTTTCTGGCGTGCTGTGCCTGCGCAGACAGAGGCTGCAAAAAATTCATCCAGTCCCACTGTATCGCTTTTATACTGAACTCACTATATTAATGAGTATCGAGTGTCTCAAAACCCTTGACCAAATCATCTATCTGCTTAAGCTGACGCAAAAACGGCTCTAACTGGCTCATTCTCAAGGCACAGGGACCATCGCATTTTGCCACTTCTGGATTTGGATGCGCCTCTAAAAACAGTCCGGCCAATCCGGTTGCCATACCCGCACGTGCCAGCGTGGTAATTTGCTCTCGGCGTCCCCCCGCACTATCACTACGTGCCCCTGGTTGCTGCAAGCTATGCGTCACATCAAAGAAGACAGGGATATTCATTTGCTTCATCGTATCAAAGCCAAGCATATCCACCACAAGGTTGTTATAGCCAAAGGCACTACCGCGCTCACAAAGTATGAGTTTATCGTTACCACCTTCAAGGCATTTATTGACAATATGGCGCATCTCATGTGGCGCTAAGAACTGGGCTTTTTTGATGTTAATAATCGCATCCGTCTTAGCCATCGCATGCACCAAATCTGTCTGACGGGATAAAAACGCAGGCAGCTGGATAATATCGGCAACTTCAGCGACTGGTGCTGCTTGATGGGGCTCATGTACGTCTGTAATAATCGGTACTTGATATTTCTCTTTGATTTGTCCGAGCCAATCGATACCTTGCGCGAGTCCAGGGCCACGATAAGAGTGCAGGCTTGAGCGATTGGCCTTGTCAAAGCTGGCTTTAAACACATAACCGATACCCAAGCGTTGACATATCTCAACGTATTGCTCGGCAATCTCGAACGCGAGCTCTTTGGACTCTAAGACATTCATACCGCCGAACAACACAAATGGTTGATCATTACCAATGTTGATGATTTTATGATCAGGCGTCTTAAGCGCAATGTGTGACTGTGCTGTCAATAAGTTTTCCATTCAGCCGTTTTCCTCTTTATTGTTATCAATGGTTCTACCTTATATTGTAACCGATAGCGCCGTTAAAAAAAGTGTTCAAGCGTAATTCCCTACCGTCAGTAGCTATAAAGCGATCAATCACAAGCGTTACCACACATAAACGGCCGTATCTCACCCTAAATACGGGCTAAAAAAAAGACCGATCCGAAGATCAGTCTTTTTTAGGATAGGCAGAATGATATTATTTCAATGACTACTTGGCTTCGCTAAAATTTTTCGCCGCTTTGACAAAGCTATTAAACAGTGGGTGACCACCGCGTGGAGAGCTAGTAAATTCAGGATGGAACTGTACTGCGATAAACCATGGATGCTCGCTAATCTCAACCGACTCTACCAGATGCTGCTTAGCAGAATAACCAGATATCGCCATACCTGCTTGCTCTAATGGCTCGATATAGCGGTTATTCATCTCGTAACGATGGCGATGACGCTCAGTAATATTAACTGCGCCATAGATTTGGGCAAGCTTGCTACCAGCGACCAATTCGGCTTGCTGTGCGCCTAGACGCATGGTACCACCAAGGTCAGAGTCATCACTACGAATCTGTAGCTCACCGCGCTCATCTAACCATTCAGTGATGAGGCCAATGATAGGCTCTGCCGTTTTGCGATCAAACTCAGAAGAGTTGGCATTAATCTGAAGTACGTTACGCGCGTACTCAATCACAGCCAGCTGCATACCAAGGCAAATACCCAAATACGGCACATGGTTTTCACGCGCATAAGTAATGGCTTTTATTTTACCATTGGTGCCGCGCTCACCAAAACCGCCCGGCACTAAAATCGCATCGGCATCGCTCAGACGGGCAAATAACTGCTCATCGCTTTCTAAAAGCTCGGCATCAATGTAGTCGATTTTGACGTCGGCTTTATGCGTGATACCTGCATGCAGCAACGCTTCATTGATAGACTTATAGGCATCAGGCAGCTCGACATACTTACCGACCATCGCAACAGTAAGCGTTGCTTCAGGATTAAGCTGGGCTTCCACCACTTTGTCCCAATCACTCAAATCGGCTTCTGGCACATCAAGGCCAAAACGCTCACAGATCAAATCATCAAGGTCTTGCTCATGCAGCGTACGGGGTATTTGATAAATACTTTGCGCATCTTCACACATAATGACCGCACGCTCTTCAACGTTGGTGAACAGCGCAATCTTACGGCGATTGTCTTGTGAGATATGATGATCAGAGCGACAGATTAAGATATCAGGCTGCAAACCGATAGACCGCAGCTCTTTTACCGAATGCTGTGTTGGTTTGGTTTTGGTCTCACCCGCACTCGCGATGTAAGGCACTAGCGTCAAATGCATGAGCATGGCTCTATTGCGGCCAAGCTCTACTTGCATCTGGCGCACTGCTTCCATAAAGGGAAGGGATTCGATATCACCAACCGTGCCGCCAATCTCGATAATAGCGATGTCGTAACCTTCGCCACTGGCCAAGATTTTGCTTTTGATTTCATCAGTGATATGCGGGATGACCTGTACGGTACCGCCCAGGTATTCACCGCGGCGCTCTTTGTTGAGCACGTTTTGATAGATGCGGCCACTGGTAAAATTATTGCTCTTACTCATTTTTGAATGGCGTAAAAAGCGCTCGTAGTAGCCCAAATCTAAATCTGTCTCTGCGCCATCTTCGGTCACAAACACTTCACCATGCTGAAACGGACTCATCGTACCTGGATCGACATTAATATATGGATCCATTTTGGTCATCGTGACGGTCACGCCACGTGCTTCTAAGACCGCTGCAAGCGAGGCTGCGGTGATACCTTTTCCTAGTGAGGACACTACCCCACCGGTCACAAATATAAACTTGGTCATAGTACTCTGTCGGTAATTGGTAAAGAAGGATTTTACTAAAAATACGCCCAAAAATATAGGGCAAAAGCACAAACTCTTTGAAACTCTTCGTTTTTAGCGTGTGTCTAAGTGCGTGCCTAGTATAACCCACGGCTTAAGGATAAAAGGCACAACAAAAAAACTCACCCCGAAGGATGAGTTTTTTAGAGTCAAGTGTTAATGGTTAGATTAGAATCTGTATTCTAGACCACCACCCACTACAAATACTTCTGCATCACCAACAATACCGTTGTCTACAGCCGTGACATTATCAGCTTGGTTCATACCAGCGTAAGCATGAGCAATGATGTTGTCTTTATAGAAGTACTTGCCACCAACAACGATCTGATCTGAATCAGCGTTATTAAAGCCCATTAAGTTATCAGTTTTGTTGTACTGCGTGTAGATGGTCGCTGGGCGAGCAAAGTTAGACAGCGCCATTGCTGCACTAAGGACTAGACCTTTTTCGTCTTCATCACCTGTCAAATCACCATCTGCGTCAGGACCGTCAAAATCAGCAACCTGATATAAAGCGCCTAATGTTACAGGATAAGCAATGTATTTGCTTAGGTCAGCAGTTGCTGTAGCACGGATGATATCACCGTTAATATTTTGGTCGTTGTCATAAGCAACACCAGCAGTGAAGCCTGTACCTTGATCAAACATCAAAGCAGCACCAAAACCATCATCTTTGTTGCCGTTTGCTTCGTCAGAGCTGTACATAACGGCAAGCTCTAGCGGTAAGTTGTTGTATTTAGGCGCTTTCCAGATGATTGAGCTGTTGATACGGCTGCTATCAGCCATGTTTAAGGCACCTAGCTCTTCATTTGACTCAAGCTTGTTGCCACCTAGGTTATCCCAGTAACCATCGTTTACAACAACGTTGTTTACGTAGTCTAAAGTAGATTGGTTTTTACCAGCACGCACTTCACCAAACTGTTGGTTTACCACACCAAGATACGTATCACGGTTAGTAAAGCCATCGCTATCGCCATCAACACGAGTACCGTACTCTAACTGATAGATAACATCAGTATTAGCAGTCAAGGCTTCAGAGCCTTTAAGACCGATACGTGAAGAATTAGAGTTGATTTCTACAGTGTCTTCGTCACGATCAGCACCAGGAAAATCTGAATCAAAATCAGCATTAACATAGTCAGCAGTAACGAATGCTTTACCATAAAGAGTTGGTGCGGCATTGGCTGCAGATACAGATAGGGCAGCAACTGCTGTAGCTAAAAGTAGTTTTTTCATGGGGTATCTCCACTTTACAATTTTAGTAATAAGCGAGCTATTATTAGCTGGTGCTCATAATGGTATCGTCACAAATCCTCAAAGATATAATGTGTAACTGGCTACCGAGATTAGTCAGAAACAAGTGTGGCGAAGTTCTATTACAGTAAGATGAAAAAAACCATGACTTACATAACTGGGATTAAAAACGTAACTGCCATGTAAACTTTGGTCTTTATCGCTCCGTTGCGTAACATCCGTTACCAAACTCATACTTCGAATACAAGCATAACAACTTTGACATAATTTGCAACATATTTTTTCGCTTTTTAAATGCCAGAATTTATGGATACTATGCCCATCACCCAGTACAGACACTTGCAAAAAAAACTCCTATCTAGTCAAAGAGATAAAGATATTATTGATTAGTATGATTACTAAGAAACTGAAATTCTTGTAATCAATACCCTAAGCTTGCCAAAAATAAGGCGCTACTTATTCATTAATAAGTAGCGCCAAACAAAGTGACGAAGGACTATTCAGTACCTGTAAAAACCAGCAAATCGACTTAGACGTTAGCTTTTAAATCAAGACGTGCTTGGTGCAATAACGGCTCAGTATAGCCACTAGGTTGCTCACGACCTTTAAAGACCAAATCACAGGCTGCTTTGAAAGCATAAGAGTTATCAAAGTCATTTGCCATCGGTTGATAGTCACTATCGCCCGCGTTTTGCTCATCAACCACTTTTGCCATGCGTTTCATGGTATCCATCACTTGCTGTTCGCTAACCACATCATGGTGCAGCCAGTTGGCAATGTGCTGACTTGAAATACGCAGCGTTGCGCGATCTTCCATAAGCCCAACATCATTGATATCAGGTACCTTGGAGCAACCAACCCCTTGGTTTACCCAACGTACCACATAACCTAAGATGCCCTGAGCATTGTTCTCAAGCTCTTGCTGCTTTTGTTCTTCTGTCCAATTGGTGTCTTTTGCCAATGGAATGGTCAAAATATCATCCAAGCTCGCACGTTTACGTGACTTTAGGCTGTCTTGTACGTCAGCGACGCTCACTTGATGATAGTGCATGCTGTGCAAGGTTGCTCCTGTGGGTGATGGGACCCATGCGGTCGTAGCACCAGACTTGGGATGCGCCGCCTTAGTATCCATCATCTCTTTCATTTCATCAGGTTTGGCCCACATGCCTTTACCAATCTGAGCACGCCCTTGTAGTCCGGTCTCTAGACCGATATCAACGTTCCACTGCTCGTAGGCGGGCTGCCATGCTTGTGACTTCATCTCACCTTTTGGCACGAATGGGCCGGCATTCATGCTGGTATGCATCTCATCCCCAGTACGGTCTAAGAAGCCTGTGTTAATAAAGATAACGCGCTCTTTGGCTTGGCGAATGGCTTCTTTTAGATTGACCGTCATGCGACGCTCTTCATCCATGATGCCAATTTTGAGGGTATTGCGTTCTAAGCCTAATAAGTCTTCTGAGGCATCAAACAAATCATTGGCCATTTTGACTTCTTCAGGGCCGTGCATTTTTGGCTTAACGATGTACATCGAGCCTTTACGCGAGTTTGACAGCTCATTTTTGCCTTTTAGATCATTGAGTGACAATAAAGGCGTAATCAAACCGTCCATCAGCCCTTCGAAAATCTCTTCTTGGCCATCGCCCAAATCAACTAAGATCGCAGGGTTTTGCATCAAGTGGCCCACATTACGGATGAGCAATAGCGAGCGACCTGGCAACGTCAGCTTGCCACCTTCTGGCGTGTTGTACTCACGGTCTGGGTTTTGTTTGCGAGTGCGCGTCTTGCCACCTTTTTCAAAGGTTTCTTGCAAGTCGCCATTCATCAAACCGAGCCAGTTACGATAAACTTCCACTTTTTCTTCTGCGTCGACGGCAGCAATGGAGTCTTCACAGTCTTGAATCGCCGTAATCGCCGACTCAAGAAGTACGTCTTTAATATTTGCAGGATCGTCCTTGCCAACGGGATGGCTGGCATCTATCTGAATCTCTGCATGCAAACCGTTGTGTTTTAACAAGATACCGGTTGGCTGTTCTGCATCGCCAACAAAACCAGCAAACTGAGCGGTGTCTTTTAGCTGAGTACTGTCATCACCTTGGATCACTACCAGCTTACCATCCTCCACTTTAAAGCCGGTCGCGTCATTGTACGAGCCTGACGCTAACGCAAAGTTTTCATCTAGGAATTTTTTGGCGTAAGCCACAACCGCAGCGCCGCGAGTTGGGTTATACCCGCCTTTGGCTTCTTGACCATTTTCATCACTGATTACATCAGTACCATACAAGGCATCATACAGACTGCCCCAACGTGCGTTGGTTGCATTCAGCGCATAGCGAGCATTGCGGACTGGCACGACCAACTGTGGCCCTGCGATGTGGGCAATTTCGTCATCGACATTTTCTGTGCTGACGGTAAAGTCGTCGCCTTCTGGCAACAGATACCCAATCTCTTGTAAAAATGTCTTATAAGCGGGGTAATCAATCTCGCCGTCTTTGGCAGGGTGGTCTAGGTGCCACTGATCGATCTGTGCTTGGATTTTGTCACGGGTTTCTAGCAGCGCTTTATTACGCGGCGTGAACTCTTTGATGACTTTTTCAAACCCTGACCAATAACTCTCTGAATCAACACCGACTTTTGGCAGCACTTCGTTTTCAATAAAGTCGTACAACTGCTGGTCGATGGCAAGAATGCCTTTTTGAATACGATTGGCGTTAGAAGACTGGCTCATATTGTTATCCTTATCTGTTCGTGAGGTGTGTAAAGACGAAGTTGCTACCGCAGTGATTGGACACTGTCGTCCGTAGGCTTAGGCATCTATTCCCAATTTAAATGACCTATTAAGCAAACTTACTGATTAAGTTATCATATAAGCTAACCGTGAATAGCGACTCAAGCGTTTAAACAGCCAAAACATTTATGCTCGTTCTACCTTGTCATAAAATATGCTCGGCCATACTAATTAAACGGTTTTGAATAGACGGTAGCTAGATGACTGCTGGTTTATATCGTATCAGCAGTTGCTATAATGCTTGCCATTTACCATCAAGCGACATTTAATAGTAAGACAAAAAGCCGCTTAAGCAAAATCTCATCCTACTATCAAATAAAGAAATAAACAAGAAAACCTCATTTACTAAATAAATATTGGGGTTGTCTAATAATGATAACCTATACGCTATCAGCGTTATAGCACTTTCATACCTCTCACTAATGACACAGAGAGATCATACAGACCAACGATAAGTAATCATTAGCACAGTGACTGATACGTAAGCGTTATCTATTTAACTTTTTATGTGCGATCAAAACGTCTTAAACACTCGACCATGACAGAAACCATATATAAAGAATCTATGAATAAAGAAACCATGAATAAAGACACTACCTATATAGGAAACGACAGTATGAGCGACAGCATTATTAGTGACAATATGAGTGATCACGGTACTGACGACAACAGTATGGCAGAAGATAGCGTCGACATCGCCCAATTGCGAACGCCTATAAAAGTAGACCTCTCCCCTGTTTATAATTTTTTGGGAGCTAGAACCACAGAGTCTTGGGTCAATGCAGCGATGGCAAATTTGCCTACTATTATCCAAGACCACGCCAACTGCGAAAAAAAAGCAGCCGGTACCGCTATGAATTTGATATTTCGTTATGAGTTTTCTTATGATTTACAGCGTAAATTGGCGCAGCTAATACGTGAGGAGATGCTCCATTATGAGCAAGTGCTGGGTATCATGAATGATCGTGGACAGGACTGGCAATACTTAAGTGCAGGCCGTTATGCCAAAGGTATGTTAAAACACAAGCGCACTTACGAGCCAGCAGCGATGGTAGATGTACTGATTATTGGGGCATTTATTGAAGCGCGTTCTTGCGAGCGGTTTGCGGCATTAGCAGAAGTTATCAACGATGAGCGCTTAGCAAAATACTATCGCTATTTATTGAAGTCAGAGAGCCGCCATTTTGAGGACTATTTAGCACTAGCGCAATCACTGTCTGAAGACAATATTGATGAGAGAGTGGTATTTTTTAAAGCAGTAGAAGCCGAGTTGATTTCCAGTCCAGATGCTGAACTGCGCTTTCACAGCGGCACTCCTGCTTAATATCAGCTTGTTGTCCCCTTTCTTAAACGTACAAAAATCTTATACATATAAAAAAAGAGGCAAGCACTGAGCAAGTGCTTGCCCCTCCATCTCTCTTCTTGACAGAGGCGTAAAACTGGCTTCTCTTGTATTAACTTTTGCAGCGTAAAAAATTTGGACAATGCCATAGACATATTACTTATCATTTTCCATTAGTGGACTATCATACTGTTTCTTATCTTTGACAATGTTATGCGGGTCATGATCATCAGTTACTCTTTCTGCAGCAGCGGGATTGGCCTTTTGTAGTGCATCATCAGGCACGATACCATTATTGTCATCCGCGTCTTTTAGCTTGCGATCTTCATTAATAATTTGTTTGTCATCTGGTATGCTCATTTTTATTCCTTAGGATATATTCCTTGTTGATACGTCTTTTTCAAAATACCCATTTCATCTATCGGATACTGTCCTTCTCGTCAGGATTCAGCACGCGGGTCTGAGCATTATCTATATTGGCATAGCGATTCATATCATTGATCTTTTGGCTATCAGGCGACTCACTACCCACGGTTTTTTCATTAATATTATCGTCAAAGCCGTTGCCTTTTTGATCGCGGCGATCAGGCTGGCGTGCTGGATTATCGTCATCATTGACGTGTTCTGAGTCGACTATCCCTTCTTCAAAAGTATCCGTCCCTTTATTTTCAGTGATATTCTCTTCAAGCTCGTCATGATTATCAGGATGGGTGTTCACCGTCTGCGCCTCGCCCAATGTTTGATGGTTATCGGTTTCTGTGATTCGAGTTTTACTTAAGGCTGGATCTTTGGTTTCCATGGTTGGTTCCTTATAATTATTATGTGTCTCTTTTAGACAGCTAAAGCACTACTAACAGTAGCTAGTAGCTACTCATTGCCATCTTGGCTTAAATCATGAGCGTTTAAATTTGCAACGTTTTTACCACCTGCTGGCAGATTTTCTTCTTTACGCGGATCCACGTAGACTTCATCCGTCTCTTCTGAGGCTTGCTGAGGCCCATCTATATCCGGTTCGTATTTTCGGCCTTCATAACTGTTTTTTGGATTGGCCGGTTGCCCTGTAGCAGGATCTTGGATAGGGACGGCTTCCTCGTCATTGGGTTGCGTATTCTTTGGGGGGATAGGGTTTGACATAATGGACACCTCACCGTGGTGGTTAGAAAAGTCAGTTAAAAGACTGCGGCTATGACTGCTCAGACAAGCGTAGATAAAAATTACTTATCTGTACGCAAGTCGTCTTCGATAAAAGGCGTTTGCTCTGTTCCATCTAGCTGTTCAGGCGCATCTACTTTTTTGCTCTCTTCAAGGTTTTTTTCAATTTGTTGCTTATCCGCTTGTTCAGCGGCTTTTTTCACATCGGAGGTATCATTATTTGTATTACTCATGGCAAGTTCCTGTTTTTATAGTAGGTTAATTACTTATTTTTTATAGGTCTATATATTTATAGTACTGTATAACAGCTATCCATTTTCTTATAAGCTCACCTTCTAGATTCGAAAGTGGTAATCGCTGCTATAGATGTGTCATCACTACCTTTCAGTATAAGGAGCATGTTGCAAAAGCTACCAGTGTACTGCCGTATCAATATGTGAATAAATGTGAGGTTACAAGACAGTTTGTAACTTTGGGATAGCCTTTGGAATAACCAGCACAAAAAAACCAAGCACTGAGGTGTGTCAGTGCTTGGTTCTCGGCGTCTCTTAACTACGCTCCCTTCACCACACAATTAGCTATCCTTTTAACACTACATGATCTCTTTGAATAGACGAAACGGCGACTTATACGTTATTAATGACTTTTAGCAAGTATTCTTGGGCGCTGTGCGGGGTTTCGCTGTCTGCTGGCTGCAGCTGTTGCCAGACACCATTACCATCTAACGTCCATGCTTGCGTATTGTCTTTTAGATAATTGAGTAGTCCATCTTGATAAACTTGCTTAAATAACTTTTTGTCTTCAATTGGAAACGCCACTTCCACGCGGTGGAACAAGTTACGATCCATCCAGTCAGCACTACCGCAATACAAGCGCTCATCACCGTTATTATAGAAATAATAAACACGCGTGTGCTCCAAAAAACGACCAATAACAGAGCGCACGGTGATGTTTTCAGACAACCCTTTTACTTGTGGGCGCAGGCAGCACATAGAGCGTAAAATCAGCTCAATTTTAACCCCTGCTTGCGAGGCGTCATACAACTTACCGATGAGGCGACGTTCAGTTAGGGCGTTGACCTTAACAATAAGGTGGGCACGTTTTCCTGCCTTTGCATGAGCGATTTCATCATCAATAAAGCTCATCAATTTATCATGCAAGGTAAATGGCGCATGCAAGAGCTTTTTGAGGTTGGCAGGCTTGCCCATCCCTGTCAGCTCTTGAAAGATGTTATGCACGTCTTCTGAAATATCAGGATCTGCGCTAAATAAGCCATAATCCGTATAAACTTTGGCATTGGCCGCATGATAATTACCTGTCCCTAAATGCACATAGCGGCGAATCCGGTCATCCTCACGGCGTACGATTAGCATCAGCTTGGCGTGGGTTTTGTAACCGACAATACCATAGACCACGACCGCGCCAGCTTCTTGTAAGTAGTTGGCAACCGCAATATTAGAGGCTTCATCAAAGCGGGCACGTAGCTCAATGACGGCCGTCACTTCTTTGCCATTACGGGCAGCAGCGGCAAGCGCCTTGACGATCTCTGAATTGGTGCCTGAGCGGTATAAGGTTTGCTTGATCGCTAGCACTTTTGGGTCGCTCGCAGCCTGCCACAATAGGCTAACAATAGGCGAGAACGCATGAAAAGGATGGTGTACCAGCACATCACTTTTGCGCATCGCTGCAAACATACTGGTCGCTTTATCCAGCTTATCCATTTCACGGCGGAACTCTTTTGGTATCACCTGCGTAAAAGGCTGATAACGCAGTGCTGGGATATTAAAATCAAACAGCAGACGCGTTAAATTGACGGGGCCATTGACACGGTATAACTGATTGTCGTGCAGCTCAAACTCATTGAGCAAATACTCACTGATGTGTGTTGGACAGTCGGTGGTGACCTCAAGACGCACCTTATCACCAAAACGGCGGTTTTCCAGCTCGCCCTCCAGCGCTTTGGCAATATCCTCGACATCATCGGCCAAGTCTAAATCAGCGTTACGTGTGAGTCTGAACTGATGACAACCCGTCACATTCATCCCAGGAAATAGCTCACCGATATGCTCATGAATGATGGCAGATAGCATGACGTGATGCTCTTTACCACCGGTTAACTCATCAGGCAGACGAATCACACGCGGCAAACTGCGCGGCGCTGGCACAATCGCCAAATTGATATCACGACCAAAGGCATCTTTGCCTTCTAAGGTTGCAATAAAGTTTAAGCTCTTATTGACCAGACGCGGAAACGGATGGGCAGGATCAATGCTAATCGGCGTCAATACTGGGGATACTTGCTCCGTAAAATAGCGCTTCATCCAAGCAGATTGCTCAGCATTTAGCTCATCACGTTTTAGGTATCGAATGTCTTCCTTGGCAAGGGCGGGTAAGATATCTTCATTAAGAATACGATATTGCTCATTGATCGCATCGTGCGTTACTGTCGAGATCTCGTTAAGTACTTCACTAGGACGCATACCATGCGCACTGGTCGATACATCGCCAATATTGAGCTTTTGCATGATGCCAGCGACACGAATCTCAAAAAACTCATCGATGTTTGATGAAAAAATAATCAAGAAAAATAAACGCTCAAGTAGCGGATGCCGAGGACTGGCGGCCTGTGCTAAGACACGTAGATGGAACTGTAATAAAGACAAGTCGCGATTGATATAACTGCTGGGTGAATAGCTGCCATCTTCTGAGCGTTGCCATGCCACCTCGGCCAGATTCTCATCGCCTCTGCTGGTTTGGGCATTGACACTCACACCCATATTATCAACATCAATGACGTTATTGACCTCACCACCATTGTCTTGTTTGTCATTCACATCCACCACGTCACTACTCCTTTTGCCTGATCGATACGCCATCATTTTTTATACTAATCTTTAAAACCGTTTTGTCCTACCTTTATTTAGCACAGCGTTTGATAAAAAAGTACCCTAGCGCTACTCAACTTCCATCTCACACAAATAGTACCTTAAGCTGATTGAGGTAACGCTGCATTTTTCATACGTTTTTTGATAATACGCTGTTTATTGCGCAGGCTTCTGTCACCTTGGTTGTCTTCATAGTACTTTGGGTTAGTCAGCATAGCGATAAGCAAGGCTGATTCATCGCGATTCAGGTTGGCCGCTGACTTATCAAAGTAGTGCTGCGCCGCCGCTTCGATACCATAAATACCATTGCCAAACTCTGCCACATTGAGATAAGCGGTCAAGATACGCGTCTTATCCCACAACGTCTCAATCATTAATGTGATCACTGCTTCTTCGGCTTTACGAACGTACGAGCGATGGGAGGTCAAAAACAAATTTTTTGCCAACTGCTGCGTAATCGTTGAGCCACCCGCTGACATCTTACCTGTCTCTTCGTTTTTCTTACGGGCAGCCTCGATACCTTTAAAATCAAAGCCACTATGCTGGCTAAACGTCGAGTCTTCACTCACTATCGCGGCTTGCTTGGCAGATTTTGCAATCGCATCGTACTCTGTCCAAGTCTGAGTAACCGTACCACCTGTTAAACGATGGGTCAGCATAAACATGCTGTTGTTAATAGGCTGCGTTTTCCAAATTAACAGCAGACCTGCGACCAACACATGGAATGCGACCACTAACAACATGATTGCTAATAATAGTCGTTTAATAAATTTGCTAAAACTTGCCATGCGAGATACCCAAGTGATTGAAAAGATAATAAGATAAAGTAAGACGCTATTCGTCAGAAACGAGAAGCCAATAACGATGACGCACTAATTAAAAACAGCAGGTCATCTTACCTAATCTCACAATCGCTGTCATTATTTACCCCACTTCTTTATCATGTCATAAAGGCCAAACAATATTCACAGTTTTGATTGCACCTCTAAACGAGCACCGTGTGAAGACAAGGGAATAAACATGCACGACAACCACATAAACGATGACAATGTAGACATATTACGGGCACGAATAATTGAGGAGATCCCTCACCTTGGTACGGCGCAAAACCTTGATAAATGGTGGCTACTTGGCACGTCTGGTTGTCATTTATGTGAAATCGCTGACCAACTCATCACTCAGTTTCAAGCGGTACAGCCCATTGCTTACGAACATGTCGATATCGCTGACTTTGATGAATCACTGATGATGACATTTGCGACCACCATTCCTGTCATTTTGACACCCACCAAACGCTTAGACTATCCGTTTTCGGTCATGGATTTACAGCAACTGCTCACTCCACAGTCTTAAGCGATTAATCACCTTTCTGCAGCGAGAAAATCATGAAGAATTTAGAAAAAGTGACAGACATTGAAGATCTACGGCGAGTGGCCGAACGTAAAGTACCGCGTATGTTTTATGATTATGTCGATTCAGGCTCATGGACTGAGACCACTTACCGTAATAATGAAAGCGATTTTGACCGTATTAAGCTGCGTCAGCGCGTATTGGTCAATATGGACAATCGCAGTCTGGCCACGCACATGCTGGGTGAGCCAGTCAAAATGCCAGTCGCCATCGCGCCAACTGGATTTACGGGTATGATGTGGGCGGATGGAGAGATTCATGCGGCAAAAGCAGCAGAAAACTTTGGTGTACCCTTTTCTTTATCGACCATGAGTATCTGCTCTATCGAGGACATCGCCGCCCATACCAGCAAGCCGTTTTGGTTTCAGCTGTATGTGATGCGCGATCAGGAATTTATGGCCAATCTGATACGCCGTGCCAAAGAGGCAAATTGCTCTGCACTTATCTTAACAGCCGACTTGCAGGTACTCGGCCAACGCCACAAAGATATTAAAAATGGGTTATCCGCGCCGCCCAAACCGACATTGACCAATATTCTCAATCTCATGACCAAGCCGCAATGGTGCCTGAACATGCTCGGTACGAAAAGACGGACGTTTGGCAATATCGTCGGTCATGCAAAAGACGTGGAGGATCTCTCATCTTTATCCGCTTGGACGGCAGAACAGTTTGATCCTGCCCTCAGCTGGGACGACGTCGCCCGTATCAAAGACATGTGGGGCGGCAAGCTGATTATCAAAGGCATCATGGAGCCTGAAGATGCAATCATGGCTGCTCGGAGCGGAGCGGATGCGCTGGTGGTGTCAAACCATGGTGGACGTCAATTAGATGGTGCGCTCTCCTCTATCTCTGCCCTCACAGACATTGTACAGGCTGTCCATGCCGAAAATAGCAATATCGAGGTGTGGCTCGACAGTGGTATTCGCTCTGGTCAAGATGTGTTAAAAGCCATCTCTTTGGGTGCCAAAGGCACGATGATCGGCCGCGCCTTTCTGTATGGGCTGGGCGCGTATGGTGAGGATGGCGTGCGCCGTGCGCTGGAGCTGATTTATAAAGAGTGTGATGTATCCATGGCATTTTGTGGTCATACAGACATCAATAAAGTCACAGAAGATATTTTAGTAAAAGGGACTTATGAGAATCTTAAAGTTAGCCATTTTTAACACTGACACCCTTTAAACAATGGCGGCACGCTTATGGATGACGTGGTCTGGCCATACCCTGTATACTTTACTGACCAACTTTTAGTAACAGTTAGCTTTTATGACCATTCAACAATTATTAAAAACAGCGCCCGTCACCACTTTGCTACTGATCAGCTTTATTGGGCTGTTTGTCCTGCAAGTGCTGACAGGTGTCGACGCCAACAACCCCTCGACTGAGGCGCTGCTAAAATGGGGCGCCAATGCCTTACCTTTTACGATGGGTGATGAGCCGTGGCGATTGGTCAGCAGTGCGTTTTTGCACATCGGCCTCATGCATCTATTGTTCAATGGCTTTGCCATGTACTTTTTTGGACAAGTGGCCGAGCCCATGTTTGGCTCAGCCAAGTTTTTGGCGTTGTTTTTATTGGCGGCAATCGGCGGCAACCTGCTTAACAATCATGTCACTTGGCAGAGCATCTTAGAGGGCACAGGACAACCAGGGCTATCAGCGGGAGCGTCTGGTGGTATCATGGGTATCGGGGCGGCATTATTGATAGCAGCGCTGTTTAAGATATCGGTCAATGGCATGGTGCTCAACCTTAAAAGCTTGGTATTTATCATGGGTATCAACCTTGTGTATGGGTTCGCCGTACCCGGTATCGATAATGCGGGTCATATCGGCGGCGCGATCACAGGGCTGGTGATTGCCTTAGCTTTTGCGATTGCCTACCGTCAGCGTATGGCAGTCACGGTGCAAAATACGCCTGTCGCTCATCGCCCCTATCAAAATAACGACCAGAGCCATTATCAAACTGACTATCAAGCCCGCTATATCGATCAGCCCTCGAGCCTTGATACTTACTCGGCCAGTCACCATGCCGAGTTTGATAACCGTACTGGCATAGATTCAAATATCAATATCCCTACGGCTCATACCAGTGTGACAGAACAAAAAACGCCTGCGACACCCTCGATTATCTGGTCACTGCTGCCATGGGTGATGATGTTATTAATAAGTATTGGCTTTGTTTGGTGGTGGCAAGATATTCACTATCAAATAGTACAAGTATTAAAAACCATTGAGTAAACCACGGTACTTATTTATCATGGCTAAATAGCTGATAAAAAAAGCGTACTCACGTCACTTGTCCTACGCCATGACGCCGACCAGATTACTCTATTCAACCATGCCCACACACGAGACTCAATTATGTTTAAACTTGCAGCGCTACCTCACCTATCTACGCGCAACTTACTGGGCGCATTCACGGCTACTGCGTTATGCAGTATGGCTAGCATGTCCAGTGCTGCCCCTTTTAAAAACCTCCCTGCTGACCAAGATGCCGTCTTGAGCGTTGGGGTAAACGTCATGGCGGTCAAATCAGCCTATGACCTAGAAGACAATACCGAGGTGCGGGTGCTGCCAGGGGCGTTTTATGATAATAATAAGTTCTATGTCCGCGGTGCCCAAGCTGGGGCATATCTGATCAATGATGGGGCCAATCAGCTGTCCGCCTATGCCAAGCTTGCGGGTTCTGAGTTTGAGCCTGACGACGCCAATGGCGCCCTTCAAGATCTTGATAAACGTAAATCATCAGTAGAGGCGGGGCTCAGCTATCAGCGCCGTACGGCTATCGGCGGTTTCCGTGCTCAGTTTGGGGCGGATGTGTTAGATAATAGTGGTGGTAACACTGGGCGCTTGACCTACCTTGCCAGATATAGCAAGGACAAGCTAACAGTCTATCCAAGCTTTGGCTTTGAATATCATGATGCTGACTACAACGAATACTATTATGGCGTCAGTGAGGAAGAATCAGCAGAAACTGGCGTTGCCGCTTATAAATCTAACTCAAGCTTGAACCCTTATATCAATATCAGCGCCAACTATGATTTCAATGATAAATGGGCAGGGTTTGCCAATCAAAGCTTAAGTTATTTGTCGAATGAGCAATATGACAGCCCAATGGTAGACTCACGTACTGAGGCGACGACGACGCTTGGTTTGCTTTATAAGTTCTAATTAAGCCTAAACTGTTGATATGAAAAAGACCTTACCACATAACGCGGCAAGGTCTTTTTTAGCTTTAGATGTAGATACAATCGCATCTAGCGATGCTGATAAAATATATACTCTTGAAACATGTGCCTATTCCTTATTCTAAATTATGTTCTGATTCGAACTTATATGCAAAGAAAATTAATTTAAAATAAGTACATGATCGTACTTATTACAGAGAAGTCCAAAATATCTCTTCATACTTTTTGCCACTTTCGTTTTCCCAACTTACCATAGACTGGTATTTGCTAGGACTATTCATATGTAGGGAGGCTAAGAGCTTAATTCTTGAACTTGGCTTCATTTCTTGGTAAGGGAACATTTCTGATAACTCGGAATCAAATAGAGGACTGTCTTCGCAGTCAATCAATTCAAAATTAACATTATATGCACTACCTTGTCCTGTATTAGAAATATAGAAATTATAAGTCTTCCCTAACTTAGTCAGGCTCACATTAAACTTAGGCTTCGTTTTTTCTGTTTTTTGCTCAGTAATACTTTCTATTTGAAGTCGAGATAACTCTGCTGTTACCTTTTCAAGTTCTAATTGTTCCTTAGCTAGCTCTCTTGTACGAACTAAAGAAATAGTTGAAATTATTGCTGCTAAAATAGAGATTATTAGACTTAAAACTTCAAATTTGCTCATTTGAAGCCCTTAAATAAATTTTTAACTAGTTTTTCGGCTTCTGCTTTCACTTCAGGTATGGCTACATCTTTCGCTTGCGCAAACCCTACTTCTTTTAAATCAGCTAGCATGATTTCAAAGTTACATTTATCACACTTAACAAAATCATTGTCTTGTAAGTTCTCTGGATGCTCAAACTCATTATGACCACATTGAGGACATTGTATTTTTATACGATCAGTTTTAGTCATATTAATTCCTTGTTAGCGTAAGCATAATAATCAGTCTTTCTAGGATACTAGCACTTACATCACGTATTTAAAAACATTAAACGGGTAGTAGACTCACATAGATTAGTAAGTACAAGAAAAACATAGAATTGACCTCAAAAGCGTAAATAAAAAGACCTTGCCACATGACGTGACAAGGTCTTTTTTTATGCTAAGAAAGTATTAAATAACTTACTTAGGATGTACCATATCCGCAGGCGTTACCCACTCATCAAACTGCGCTTCAGTTAATAGCTCCAGCTCAACCGCAACTTGCTTCAAGGTTTTGTTTTCTTTATAAGCCGTCTTAGCGATTTTTGCCGCGTTTTCATAACCAACATGGCGGTTCAATGCGGTGACTAGCATCAATGAATTGTGCAAGAAGTCATCGATTTTATCTTTTACTGGCTCGATACCCACCGCACAGTTTTCGTTAAAGCTGTTGCACGCATCACCAAGCAGTTTAATTGATTGCAACAAGTTGAATGCGATCACTGGCTTATACACGTTTAGCTCAAAGTTACCTGACGCGCCAGCCATGCTGATCGTCGTGTCATTACCCATGACTTGCGCCACAACCATCGTCATGGCTTCTGACTGAGTTGGGTTTACTTTGCCCGGCATGATAGAAGAGCCTGGCTCATTTTCTGGAATCGTCAACTCGCCCAGACCGCAACGAGGGCCAGATGCCAACCAGCGTACGTCGTTCGCGATTTTATTTAAGCTACCTGCCAATGTCTTTAGGGCGCCTGACGCAAATACTTCGGCATCACGAGCGGCAAGTGCTTCAAATTTATTTGGTGACGTGACAAATGGCAAGCCAGTCAAAGTCGCTAATTGCTCAGCTGCTTTTACGGCATAGTCAGGATGGGCATTTAGACCAGTACCAACCGCAGTACCACCTAGTGGCAATTCATATAGACCTTGTAGCGCGTTATCGATACGAGTCAATGAATGGTCAAGTTGGCTGACATAGCCGCTGAACTCTTGGCCCAATGTCAAAGGCGTGGCGTCTTGCAAATGCGTACGACCGATTTTTACGATGCTATCGAATTCTTTGGCTTTTTTGTCCAACGTATCACGTAGTGCGGTAACCGCAGGAATCAACAAGCTGTTGATCTGACGAGCCGCAGCCACACGAATCGCCGTTGGGAAGCTGTCATTGGTAGATTGCGCGTGGTTTACATGGTCATTTGGGTGAATTGGCGTATAGCTGCCGCGCTCAGAACCAGCGATTTCGTTGGCACGGTTGGCAAGTACTTCATTCATGTTCATGTTTGACTGTGTACCAGAACCCGTCTGCCATACGACTAGGGGAAACTGATCCGTTAGACCACCGTTGATGATTTCGTCAGCAGCCTGTACGATTAAGTCACGCTTGTCCCCTTCGATACGCTCAAGACTGGCGTTGGTAATCGCAGCCGCCTTTTTAACCATTGCCATCGCTTCGATCATCGGACGCGGCAATGTCTCGCCACCGATTTTGAAGTTTTCGCGGCTACGCTGAGTTTGCGCGCCCCAATAAGCATCAGCTGGGACTTCCACGTTGCCCATGGTATCTTTTTCCGTACGAGTTGCCTGATTCTGTGTCGACATAACTACCCTCTTTGATGATTTGATGTATGGCTGAGCCGTAAAAAGTGCAACATCTGCTGCACATAAAGAAGAATACGATGTAAAGTGGCGTTATGATAGCATGACTAGGCCGTGTTGAATATTCACAAATAAGCTTTGCTAGCGTCTAAAAGCACCAGCCCTCATCAACTTAATACATGATCGGATAGTGTCTCTATGCCTCCTGAACCAAACAATCCTAAGTTACCTGAATTGAAGGCGTCTAAAGCCAGTAACCCACCCAGACGTTTGTTTACGCGTCAGCGTCGTCAGTTAAGTGATGGTGAGCGTAGACAATATGCTCAGTCCGCAAGCTTGCATTTAACCAAATTACAGCAGCGGTTGCCAATCAATGCGCGTATTGGTCTATATTATGATGGTTTTGGCGAGCTGCCCACTCAGCCACTACTGGATTGGTGCAAGCGCTTAGGCTATTCCCCTTATTTGCCTGTGGTGGGTTCTTTGGGTAATGACGATAAACGATTGCGCTTTGTGCCCATTTATCATACTAAACTCGTCAACGTACCAACTCGCATTCACCGCTTGGGCATGAAGCAAAACCATCATCGCAGGCTACTTTGGGCACGCGAGTTAGATGTCATTATCTGTCCGCTAGTGGCAGTAGATTTAAACGGCAATCGCATGGGCATGGGTGGCGGTTTTTATGACACCACGCTTGGTAAAATCTATCAGTCAGGGGCTAAAAAACCCCTTAAAATTGGCTGGTGTTATGACTTTCAAGTGGTTGACACCTTGCAACGGCAACCTTGGGATGTGCCGTTAGACGCCCTCATTACCCCAAATGGGATAAGGTGGTTTTGATGAAGGATAATAAAAAGTCTGAAAAAGACGCTAGCGCTGCTGATTCCAGTGCGGACAGAGTGGATGAATATTTGCAAACGTTAGGTAATGAAGATGCTAGAGAGCAACGTTACTACAGTCAAGAGCAACCATTTAGCTCTGAGGAGATGACAAGGCTCATCAATGAAGAACGCTTAAATGAGTTACTCGCGCAAAGTGATGACTTTTTGAGTAGTTTAAATGATGAGATAAATGATTTTGATGATGAATACTAAGAAATACATCGATTAAGCAATGAATAAAAGTTAAAAAAGCGAGTGTAGTTACTATTTATGATAGTTGCTATACCCGCCTTTTATATCAAACCCAACCATTCAAGTCATTTGCTAAAGTACCATCGCCGCAATCCAGCCAAACACCAGTAGCGGAATGTTGTAGTGCAAAAATGTCGGCACCACACTGTCTTTGATATGGTCATGCTGACCGTCGATGTTTAGACCAGAGGTTGGCCCAAGGGTCGAGTCTGACGCAGGCGATCCTGCATCACCGAGCGCGCCAGCCGTACCAATAATTGCTACCGTCGCGAGTGGTGAAAACCCTAATGAGATACAGAGCGGTACATAAATCGCGGCCAAAATAGGAATGGTAGAGAATGATGAGCCAATACCCATGGTCACAATCAAACCAATGAGTAGCATAATAAATGCCGCCATGGCTTTGTTACCAGCGAACAGCGACGCGGCGCCATCAACCAATGGCTGAATCTGCTCGGTCGCTTTCATGACTTCTGCAAAGCCCTGCGCGGTAATCATAATAAAACCAATCATCGCCATCAGCTTGATACCGTCATTAAAGACACCATCCGCATCACGCCACTTGACCACGCCTGTTGCCATAAAAACACCAAAACCAAACATCGAGCCCAGTAGTAGCGAGTCCGTGTAAAGCTGGACAACAAAAGCGGTGACAATAGCAGCTAGTGCAACCAGCGTTTTAAGCTTGCTTTGCGACTGGGCACCAGCGGCCGTTTTACTAAGCGCATCCCCCTCTACCACTGCGTCGCGTGCTTCTTTGTCTATCGCCACTTGCTGATACTCTCGCGGCTTACGATAACTAATAAATACCGCTATCAGCAAACCAATCAGCATACCCAATGCAGGAATGGCCATGGCTGTCACCACAGAAATATTGGCAACATCAATACCCGCTTCACCCACGTTTTTGAGCATGATTTGGTTGAGATAAATATCACCGAAGCCATACGGAATAAACATGTAGGTGGTGACCAGCCCGAAAGTAATCAGACAAGCAATCAGACGTCTATCAATGTGCATCCGATTAAACGCCAACAACAATGGCGGCACAAGCAGCGGGATAAACGCAATGTGAATAGGAATTAAATTTTGACTAAAGCAGCTCATGGTGATTAAGCCGGCAAATAGCATGTACTTAATCATGCCACTCGTGCCAGCGGCGTCAATGCGCTTGATGACCGCCCCTGCCAAAGACTGCGGCAAGCCCGAATGCGCAATCGCGACCGCAAAGGCGCCAAGTAACGCATATGAGAGCGCGATTTGCGCACCATTACGAATACCTTCTTGAAAGGCCTCTAAAGTATCTGTGATACCAAGACCCGCCAACAGGCCGCCAGCCAGCGCCCCAATTAGTAAACTGAGCACCACGTGCACTCGCGAAAGTGACAGCCCCAGCATGATGATGACTGCTAGCAGTACTGCATTGATTGCCATGTGTTGTCCTTTGTTCGGTCTGATCGCTCTGTTTGGTCTGATTGCGACCTATGAATAACTTAAAACCTGTGAATACGGCCTTAGCGTCTCAAACGACTTCTATGGTTGGTATAAAATAAAAGTGAGACGCTAATATTGGCGCGCGTCAGTTTACCTTATTTTGCCTATAAAACCTATGTATAGAACCCAATGGGCATTAGCTGCATGCTATAGTCAGTTAAAAATAAAATCGTTACGTTAATCGCTATAGGCGACTGGGATGAATTTTTCGTAGCCTCTGTGACAGCAGCAAGCAAGGAAGATTTATCCCAGTCGCAGCGTATCGATTTTAAGGTGGACGTGCGGTAACGCATTCAACTTATTACCTTCTTCATTTTAATATTTAGACACGTACAACAATTTAACGAATATAAGCAGGTGACTTGACCAATAAGCCTTGCAATTTTATCTGTGAGCACCATTTATCTAAACATGAACCACGAACTTGACTTTACAAGTCTGGTGAACGAGGAAGAATATATGAGTGAACATAAAATTGCCCAAGACAATATCGACATCGATATCGACGTTTCATCTACTGCCGCAGAAGACAGCACGCTAGAAAGCTCGTCTGATAACGAGTTAGATGCCGCCTCGAATACTGTTACAGACAATGATAGTCATGACAGTACGGTTAAAAACGATGGTACTGAAGACTATTTGCCATTATTGGCACTGCGAGACGTTGTCGTTTACCCACACATGCAAATTGCCCTATTTGTGGGACGTGCGCCATCGGTGAAAGCCGTCGAATTGGCCCAAGCCGAGTACGGCAACAAAGTACTGGTCGTGGCCCAAAAAGACTCCTTAACAGAAGACATCGATCAAGACAACTTATATCAATATGGTACGGTGTGCCGCATCGTCAGTACCATGCCGCATGATAGCGATGAGAGCTGCATCAAAGTATTGATCGAAGGTCAGTACCGTGCACGCGTCGATAATATTGAAAATCACGACGATTTGTTAATGGCGAGCTTCGAGCGGGCTGACCTTGATGTCAGTATGGATGAAAGCCAACAAAAAAATACCATCCAAGCTTTGACCACGTTGTTTGAAAGCTATGCAGATGCGCGTCTGCGTAATGCGCGTGAGCTGACGCGTGTGGCGAAGCGTATTGACGACTTACTTGAGCTGGTTTATTTCATCTCAACCCGTGTCTCAATGGACCTTGACGTAAAGCAGTCTTTCTTAGAACAAGACGACATCAAAACGCATATCAACACCTTGACTGAGTACTTGGTCAAGCAAAGTGCTGAACAAAACATCGAACAAGATATCCAAGATGCCGTGCGTCAACAAATGGAAGACAATCAGCGCGAATACTTCTTAAATGAGAAGATGAAAGCCATCAAAAATGAGCTGTCAGATATGAATGACGGCGCGTTCGATGGTGAAGATGATGTGGCCGAGCTAGAACAGCGTCTAGAAGAAGCTGACTTGCCAGAGGATGTGCGCAAAAAAGCCGAGCAAGAGTTTAAAAAACTCAAAATGATGCCGCCTGCTTCGAGTGAATCCTCAGTGGTACGCAACTATATCGAATGGATTTTGGATACGCCGTGGAATGCGACGACCAAAGTGTCTATCAATCTAGACAAAGCCAAAACCGTCTTAGATGAAGACCATTACGGCTTGCAAGATGTGAAAGATCGTATCTTAGAGTATCTCGCCGTTCAGTCACGCGTGAAAAAACTGCGTGGTCCTATTCTTTGTCTCGTCGGGCCTCCAGGGGTGGGTAAAACCTCACTGGGTGAGTCGATCGCTCGCGCAACAGGCCGTAAGTTTGTCCGTATGGCATTGGGCGGCGTACGTGATGAAGCAGAGATTCGTGGTCATCGCCGTACTTATATCGGTGCCATGCCAGGTAAAATCGTGCAATCACTGGCAAAAGCTGAGGTCAAAAACCCGCTGTTCTTGTTGGATGAAATCGATAAAATGGCGCAAGACTTCCGCGGTGACCCAGCGTCAGCCTTGCTTGAAGTGTTAGATCCATCACAGAATGATACGTTTAATGACCATTATTTAGATATGGACCTAGACTTATCACAAGTGATGTTTATCTGTACTGCCAACAGCATGGACATCCCGCCCGCCCTACTTGACCGTATGGAAGTCATTCGACTGCCGGGCTATACCGAAGAAGAAAAAGTCAATATCGCACAGAAGTACTTGGTGCCCAAAGCCATTAAGCAAAATGGTCTCAAAGAAGGCGAAATTGAGATCGTCGAGGCGGCGCTACACAGCATCGTACGTAGCTACACGCGTGAAGCTGGTGTGCGTAACCTTGAGCGTGAAGTGAATAAAATCTGCCGCAAAGTGGTTCGCGGTTCGGTTGAGACGCATGGTGCTCGCGCTCCGAAAAAAGCAGAACGCGAACTGGTCGTGGTCGATGACAAAAATATCGACGACTATCTAGGGGTGCATCAATATGACTACGGTCTGGCAGAAGAAGAGCCTGAGATTGGTCGTATTACGGGGCTTGCATGGACACAAGTCGGTGGTGAGCTCTTAACCATCGAAGCAGTTGCGATGAAAGGCAAAGGTGAGCTTAGCTTTACGGGCTCACTTGGCGATGTGATGAAAGAGTCTATTCGCGCTGCCATGAGTGTGGTGCGTGCCCGCGGTGACAGCCTAGGCATTGACTATGAAACGGTCAAAACAACTGACATCCACGTCCACATGCCAGAAGGTGCAACACCAAAAGATGGTCCATCTGCCGGTGGCGCTCTGACAACCGCACTGGTCTCTGCCTTGACGGGTATCGCCATTCGTCCAGACATTGCCATGACAGGTGAGATCACCTTACGCGGTAAAATCCTGCGCATCGGTGGTCTCAAAGAGAAGTTACTCGCGGCCCATCGCGGTGGTATCAAACACGTCTTGATTCCAGCATCTAATGAGCGTGACTTGGCTGATATCCCTGACAATGTCAAAGCAGGTTTGACCATTCAACCAGTGGCGACGATTGAGGAGATATTAAAAGTGGCTTTGGTCAGTATGCCAATCCCGCTTAAGCCAGCCAAAGTAACCGTTGATAAAACCTCTGGCAAAGCGCTACACAACTAATTGATGAGTCATTAGTTAAGTCTTAAAAGTAAAAATCCGCTCACTGTTATGGTGGGCGGATTTTTTATGGTCAACTATAACATTGGCCTAGAGTTCGCCACTAATAATGCTCCTAACGACAGGTATGGTCAAAGAAGTTTTCACCGTATATTTTTCAAACCCATACGTTACTTACATTTATTAACCGACTGTTGCGCATTTGATGAATAACTATAGCGAGCGCTTGGCTATACTAATCCGTGACAATAAGGAATGTTCGAACATTTTAAATAAAATTATAGCTAAATATATTCGTCATAATGATTAACGATAAATGGAGATAACAATGAATAAGACAATGCTTGCAAGTGCCTTACTATGTGGTTCAGCCTTAGCGATGACTGGTTGCCAAACAGTGGCAGATCAAATGCAAACTGGCAATCCTTTGAGCCAGCCTGTTTTAAAGTCAACGATCAAAGCAGTTGATGGTAATAAAAATGAAGTTGGACAAGTATTTTTACGCCCAGTTGATGGCGGTGTCCAAGTATATGGCAAACTTATGAACTTACAACCGGGCAAAACAGTTGCCCTACACATTCATGAAACGGGTAGCTGTGCCAATATGGGCAAAGCGGCAGGTGGCCACTTTAATCCAGATAACAACCCACACGCCCATCCAGATGATATGAATGGACACGCTGGCGACTTGCCAAACTTAACTGCCAATGAAGATGGCGTTGCTACGATTAATTATGTGAATAAAAAAATCTCTGCCGCTGAAGTAGGCAAATACAGCGTCAATCGCTTGGCATTTATCGTCCACGCTAACGCTGACGACTATCAGAGCCAGCCATCTGGTAATGCTGGTGAACGCGTCGCTTGTGGTATCATTGAAAAAACCTAATTCTCACAGTGGCTTAAGATATCGTGACTTAAGATTAAGCATAGTGATTTAAGATTAAGCGATATTTGTATATTTACTTGCTACTTTAATCAAAAAAACCTCTTAGTATCCTAAGAGGTTTTTTTGTGGCTCAAACAATAACAATATGGCAGACTATACATTCGATATGAAGCCGAAAGACATAGGAGAATTACTCCTCTACCCATTCACCTTTACGCCAATACACACCCCAGCGCGTCGCCTTGCCGTTTTTCTCAGAGCCAATATACTGCTCTTTTTTCTTACGCGACCAGCGCAGTATCGTTGGATTCCCCTCCGGATCTTCATCTGGGCCTTCAAACAAATACTGGAACTTATCTTCCATCTTATCTTTAATTTCTCTCAGCTCAGCAAGCTTTGGCGCACGTGTTTCTCTGACTTTTGGAAACTTGGATGCCGCTAAAAACATACCAGCCGCCCCTTCCCGCAAAATGAAGTAATCATCATGCTTGGTCGACTTTAGCTCCGGCATATGAATGGGATCCATACGCGGCGGCGCAGCTTCCCCTGTTTTGAGGACTTTACGAGTGTTATCACACTTCTGACAAGCAAAATAAGGACCAAAACGTCCCGTCTTTAGCTCCATCTGTCCATCACATTTGTTACAGTCGATGGTCGGCGCGTCTGAGCCAGGCACTTCGAACTTACCTTCTTCTAAGATATAACCGTCGCAATCAGGGTTGTTACCACAGACGTGCAACTTGAGACCGCCATCGACGATATAACCATTCATCGCCGTTCCGCATTTCGGACAGCGCTTTTTCTCCATTAAGTCTTTGACTTCGGCTGTCTCATCGGCTGCGTCGCCTTCATCAAGATTGGCAAAAGCCTCGACTGGCATTAAATTCTTAGTGCCTTTGCAGCGCTCTTTTGGCGGTAGATTATAGCCCGTACACCCTAAAAACACTCCCGTTGAGCCCGTACGCAGCTGCATCGGACGGTCACAAATATCGCAATGGACATCTGGCACATCGGTTGGATCATTAGGACGCATGCCGTCTTTTTCTTTGGCGTGCTCAAGGGTAGTTTTGAACTCGCCATAGAAGCTATCAAGCACATCTTTCCAGTCTTTATCACCTTCTGCCACGTGATCGAGCTTATCCTCTAATGCCGCTGTAAAGGTATAATCCATCAAGTCTGGGAAGCTGGCTGTCAGTCTATCGGTGACGATATCACCCATTTTTTCGGCAAATAGGCGCTTATTTTCAAGCTTCACATAACCGCGATCTTGAATGGTCGAGATGATAGAGGCATAGGTCGATGGACGGCCGATGCCTTTTTTCTCAAGCTCTTTTACCAAGCTTGCTTCAGTGTATCGCGGTGGCGGCTTGGTAAAGTGTTGGCTCGGATCGAGCTTATCTAACGTTAATTTATCGCCTTTTTTGACATCAGGTAATAAGGTATCGTCGGTCTTGGCTGGTGGCATGACTCTTGTGTAGCCATCAAATACCATGGTACGACCGCGCGCTTTTAGCTCAACATCGTCTGCGGCCACAAATAAATTCACTGATAGGTATTTTGCAGGTAGCATCTGACAGGCAACAAACTGACGCCATATCAGCTCATACAAACGTATGGCATCACGCTCAACCCCTTTAAGCTGAGTTGACTTCATATTGACATTAGAGGGACGAATGGCTTCATGCGCCTCTTGTGCGCCTTGTTTATTGCCATAAAAGTTAGGATTTTCTGGCACATACTTAGCGCCATAGCTGTCTTCGATATGACCACGCACGGCCGCTAGCGCATCTCCAGACAAAAAAGTCGAGTCGGTACGCATGTAGGTGATGTGACCCGCTTCGTATAGACGCTGAGCCAAAATCATAGTCTTTTTAACAGAAAAACCCAATCGTGTACTGGCGGCTTGCTGTAAAGTCGAGGTGATAAACGGCGCGCTTGGACGTGACTGCGTTGGTTTTTCTTCACGTTCTTTGACGATAAAGTCGCTTGCTTTAAGCACTTCTAATACTTTATCGGTCTGCTCTTTATTAACGAGCTTGAGCGTTTTACCACCTTGTTTGGTCGCCTCCAAACGAATACCGATTTGCTCAGCGTCTTTGGTGTTTTTGGCTTTGCTATCAGCAATATGGGTATCGGCATGAATCTGCCAATACTCTTCTGGAATAAAGGCGCGAATCTCATGCTCACGCTCAACCACCAAACGCATGGCAACCGACTGTACACGCCCTGCCGACAGACCACGAGCGATTTTTTGCCATAAAAGTGGCGAGACCATAAAGCCAACCACTCGATCTAAAAAGCGCCGCGCTTGCTGTGCGTTGACGCGGTCGATATCGAGCTTTGAGGGCTGCTTAAAGGCATTTTGAATCGCCGATTTGGTAATCTCATTGAAGACCACACGTTGATACTTGCTATCAGGGCCACCAATGACTTCTTTTAGATGCCAAGCAATCGCTTCCCCTTCTCTGTCCATATCCGTTGCGAGATATATCTTGTCAGCGTCTTTGGCTAAGCCTTTGAGCTCTTTGATGACTTTGGTTTTGTTTGGCAGTACTTCATAGACAGCCGCCCAATCATGCTCTGGGTCTATCCCCATGCGCCGCACCAATGCTTGCTGTGCTTTTTCTTCTTTGCTCAGACTGTCATCTTTTTTAGCAGCGGCTGTTTTTTTAGCGCTTTTACTGGCACTGACCGGCAAATCACGGACATGGCCGATACTGGAACGTACGATAAAGTCATCACCAAGGTATTTGTTGATCGTTTTTGCCTTGGCTGGTGATTCTACAATCACCAAAGACTTACCCTTTGGGCTGTCAGCAGCCGCGGCTGGACTTTTTTTGGTTGTGGTTTTTGCCATATGTGACGACACCATAATATAAGTAGATTAAAAGTAAGGATAAATTCAGCAGCATGGCAATTTATAATCGTTAGTTATAACAGCTCAGCGAATTATTGTAATAATAGTGACTCATAAAAACGGTTAAAAAACAAACAATAACCATAAGTTAAAGAGTGAGTTATAAAGACGTTACACTGCTAAGCGTTAAACTGTCAACTGTAAATGACTGGGCGTTTGCCAAAAGTGCTTGCATATTGCTTATTATTGGAGATTAAAAACACTTTATTACTCCGCAGTCTTTTTCTGCATCTGTAGCGCCCAATTTTCAAGGTTTTGCTTCAGCACCAACAAGTCTGTTTCAATCAATTTTTGCTGATAAGCGGGGTTGGTTGAGGGCCGCACGTAGGCAATATCTTCCCAATAAATAATGATGCTATTTGCCTTAGTCAATAAGCCCTTGACGAACGGCTCAACACTGACTGGTAAGTCCAGCGGTGTTTTGTCCAGACTAAAATTGGTCTTCTTGAGTACCGTATTGGTATGGCCTTGAGTCGAACGAATGGCACTTGGAATATTGAGCCTGACATCCTCTTTAGTGGTATCAACAAAACTGCTGTCTGGTCGCCATTGTCCATCGATTACTTGATAACGTGTGTGCGGCAACTGCGTATTTTCTAGAACCAAACAATATTGCCCCATCATGCCGCGACCATACTCATTGTCCCGGCCCTTTATCCAGTCAGGGCACGCAACGAGCTTTGGATTTAGCTGTAGTCGACGCGCGGTCATACGCAGCTTATCCAAACGCTGATCGATACCGTTAGGTTTGAGCGCCATCATACTCCCTAATACGAATAGTACAATGACAACGCCAATCAATATTCCCATGATAGTCTGACCTTTTGACTAAATTAAAGTAACGCTAACCACACAACTGCCATTATTTAACTATCTGTCTATAAGAGAAGTCGCTGGTATATAGGGACTTATAATGAGCATGAACCATTAAAAATCAAGCACAGTGCCTGTCTAATCCTCAAAAAATCCCTCACTCAGCTTACACCACCGCTGCTATTTATAACGATATATCAAACACTTAGCACCACTAAATACCAACATAATAACAAGATATAAAAAATTGTCAGTATAAAAAAGTGCTATGATAAACCATAATTTTAAACGCGTGCAGGTTTATTATGAATTATCTTATTGAGCTGAACTCATCAATCGCTGATTTTTCTAGTAAATTGGCCAATAAATCCGTCAGCCTATCTGGTATGACCATACCCTTAATAAGCGCCGCATTGCTGGCCTTATCAGGCTGTGCCACGACCCAAAGCCTAACCCCTCAGCAGTGTCAGGACAGCAACTGGCAAGAAGTCGGCTATGCGGACGGCCTAGAGGGGCGCTCAGGAGCTTACTTTGGACACTACGCCGATCGCTGTGCGCGTATCGGCGGCGCCATGCCCAACCGCATACAATGGGAGCAAGGTCGCCTGCAGGGCCTCAAGAAATACTGTACCGAACTCAATGCTTATAAGCTCGGACGTGAAGGATATGATTGGCAGCCTGTTTGCCCACTCGACGGGATCGAAAAGCTAGAAGAGGCTTACGCTCAAGGACGCTACTATTATATCCGCCAGCGCGATCTCGATTATTTACGTTCATCCTACCCATTTGGCTATGGGCCTGGGCGTTTTGGTTACGGCTACCATCCATTTGGCTTCGGCTGGTAAATGCTAGACACTAGATATGGATGCACTGGGACTACCGGCTGTCTCTAAAACCAGAAACACCTTAAAAACAAAGGAAACCTCGCAAGGTTACCCAAACGAGGTTGAAGGAGAAATTTATTATTTTAATGATTCTTCTTATTGTTTTATTGATTGTTCTCTTAATCAGCTTACTGATTTTGTTAGCCAGCTTACTGATATAGATGGCCTGACTGGCGTTATTAGACCATTGCCATAAACCCTTTGCCATGAAGCTGTTGCCATGTAGTTGCCTACATAGCTTACTGATGACAGCTACTCGTTGACAAAGGCTACTTTGGTAAGTCCAGCTTGGCTGGTGGCTGCCAACACTTGAGCGACGGTATCGTATTTACTTTCTTTGTCGGCTCGCAGTTGGACAGAAGGGTCTTTACCAGCCACACTTTGCTCTTGTAGCCGTACTTCTAGCTCCTCCATACTAATCGGATCGCTGTCCCAAAATATTCCTGCGTCTTTATCAATACTAATTTGAATGGCTTCTGGTGGGGTCTCATTCACCGCCGCACTGGTCTTCGGCAAGTCTAATGGCACCGTCGGATTTAGTACGGTTGCAGTCAGTAGAAATATAATCATCAATACCAGCATGATATCGATAAGCGGAATGAGGTTCATCTCATTCATACTTTGTACGTCATCATCACCCAATTGAAATGCCATAGTTACTCTCAATACAATTCGTTATTCACAATACTGCTAGCTGTTTTCTCTCTTGACTGACAACCTGATCAATCGCTTCTTGCCATGATTATGATGAAGCTGAGCGACTATAGTGTCCGGCTTGCTGCACACCCTCTGCCTCTGCCATTATATGCTGATCTTTGGCTGACTGAGCTTGAGTGGCGATGGGCGTACTGTTTGCTCGAGACTGGGGGCTAGCGGCCAATTTTGCAGAGTTTGCTAATAGATCGTGCGCTCTGTCGTTGGCGTGGTACATCACACGGCGGTTGATGCGTACCGCAAGGTTGTAAAACACCACAGCTGGAATAGCGACCGCGATACCAAGACCAGTCATAATAAGTGCCTCACCTACTGGTGCTGCCACCTGCCCCAATCCTGCCTGTCCACTCATACCAATATTATGCAGTGCGTGAAAAATCCCCCACACCGTGCCAAACAAACCAATAAATGGCGCAATCGCTGCTGTCGTACCAAGAATAGGCAGCCCGCGCTCACTGGCAAAACGGTAGCGACCAATGTGCTTGAGCAAGGTCTGCTCAGTGACCAAACGCCGCGTAGCAGCGTCCGACTCTGTGAGCTCGGCTTGTTTTGGCTGAATCTGCTGACTCAAATCGTCTGCAACATTGGCTGCCAATTTGCGGCTTTGCAACACACGAATGATGCCAGTTACCCATGAAATGACGGATAGGGCCAAAAGTACAAAGAACAGGCTTTTGGTCACCATGTCGCTGTATTGCCAATACGCTGTAAAGTCCATGTCAGACTCCTTGAGTTGTTATTTCATTGCTGTTACTTGATTGTCTATCGCGGTGGCGTTATTTAAAGTGGCATTACTTAAAGTAATGCAGCTATATATTACGGCACCTTATAAGCGATAGGTAAGGTGACATTGCCCACAACGGGTGCACCATTTTTTGTAAAGGGTCTAAATGTACCAGAACGGACCTGACGCTGGGCTTCTTTGTCTAACAGAGTATTGCCTGAGGATTGAGCCACACGTACGCTATCAATACCGCCCTGCTTATTCACTCTTAACACCAACACCACCTCTAACACATCGCCTGATCGGGCTCTACGGGCAGCGCGATCCGGAAAGCTAAAGTTTGGCGCAGAGGCCCAATTCGCGGCGCTCGCTGTAAAATTCACAGGCGTATTACTGGCAGCGGCAGCCGCTTGGGCTTTTGCTTGAGCAGCCGCTTGGGCCTCTTTTGCTGCTTTGGCTCGAGCAGCCGACTCGGCGGCTTCTCTTGCTGCTTTGGCATCAGCTGCGGCTTGAGCATCACGAGCCGCTTTGGCTGCCGCTTCTTGTGCTGCTTTCGCTTGGGCTTCTTGAGCGGCTCTCGCTTGGGCTTCTTGTGCTGCCCTAGCTTGCGCTTCTTGCGCCGCTTTAGCCTGGGCCGCTATGATTTTACGTTGTTCATTCGCATCAGCTTTGGGTTCTACCAGGGTTTCTTTTGGCCGCTCTTCAGCCTTTGGTTTTTTTACTGGCACTACCGGTGTTGTTTTAGGCTTAACTTTCTCTTCTTTTACTACTGGCACGACTGGTTTTTTTGGTTGGGGCTTTACTTCTGGTACGGTCTTTGGTTTTGGCTCTATAACCTGAGGGGCGGGTTCCTCTATAGGAGTTACCTCTTTCACCTCCACCTCAGAGGTGGCCTCTTTAGTAGGCAACGTGACCAGCTCTATCTCGATAGGCGACGGGCTCTTTTCTGACTCAATTTTTAGTTCAGGTGTTTTGATCGCCACTAGTGCTATTGCCGTCAATAAGTGCAACCCCACAACTATAACAATAGCCGTAAGTATCAGTCTAAGTGGTGGCGCCCCTAAATCCGTTGAACTCATAACACCCTAATATTAATTAACTAAAATAGAATGGCGTAGATAATAATGCAAACGATAATTATTATCAATAATAAATTATAAAAATTTTGCTGCCCCAGTGTCATAAAGCTAATGACTGCTGATACAAGTGCGCGCAGCTTTTTTGTATTGGCTCACTTTAGATTCAATATTAACAGCGTTAATAAAAATCATTATCATTTGTATTGATAATGAGTCTCAATTAATTTATCATAAACGCCTCTTGGATACTCATCTTATAATGTTAAAAATTCTTACGGTGATAAAAACACAAGCGCCAAAAACATAAGTACAAAAAACCAAGTCATAAAAGTGGATAGTTTTTAATACTATATCGACAAGCTCTCCATGGTGTGGACAGCTGCACCAAGCAAACGCTTTTTATTTTACATGGCCACTGTTTTATTCACATCTCTCCTAATTATCTAATGTACCGAGTTATTTATGTCTACGACTTTATTTTCTAACCGCTCTACTGCCCCTCTCTTTAAACGCCCGCTCTTGACTGCAATCATGACAGCGCTTGTGGCCACCATTAGTGTGACAGGCTGTAGCTCGCCTGAGTCGAACGACTCTGAGCCAGCAGAAAGCAAGGCTGAAAACCAAACCGCTGATGCCGCCTCAAATGTTGCCAACAATGACGCCGTCTCTGCTGAGACCATCGCGGTCAATACGGTGAAAGGGGATGTTGATTTAGCAATCAATCCCTCGCCGCTAGTCGTTTATGACATGACTTTGATGCAAGATTTGGCCGCACTTGATGTGGCTGTCGATGGCGCCCCAAGTAATCTGGTGTTAGACAACTTACATGCAAAAACTCAGCCTGAACCAAAAGGCGTTGGCACCGTGTTTGAGCCAGATCTTGAAGCCCTAAATGCGATGCAGCCACAAGCTATCTTGATCGGCTCACGTATGGCAGAAAAATATGATGAGTTATCGAATATCGCGCCAACGCTAGATATGACGATTGATACAGCGAACATTTATGAATCAAGCAAGCAGCGCTTACATGATTTGGGGGCGCTATTTGGTAAAAGTGATCAAGCGGCAAAACTGCAAGGGAATATTGATACCCTTATTGACGACACTAAAACCGTGACCAAAAACAAAGGTACAGGTTTGGTCATTATGGTCAATGGCAATAAAATGTCGGCGTATGGTGATAAATCACGCTATGGCTTTATCCATTCTGTCCTTGGTGTCCCCATGGCCGATGATCAAATTAAAGACGCCCGCCACGGTCAACCCGTCTCTTTTGAGTATATACAAAAGACCAATCCAGACTGGTTATTTGTCCTCGATCGTAGTGCGGCAATTGGCGAAGATGGCGTCGGTGCCAAAGCGGTGTTAGACAACCCACTGGTCGCACAAACCAATGCTTGGAGTAAAGATCAAGTGGTATACCTTAGCCCAGACTCTTACCTAGCATTCGGTGGCTACTATCAGTGGATACAAGACTTGACCACTATTAAGAACGCGTTTGCTGGCGCTAAATAAAGAATATCACTGTTCGAGCCACTGCTCTGAACTTCCGTTATAAATTTCACTTTCTAAGCCAGTAGCCACTATGTCGTTATTTTCACATCGTGCTCATACCAGCGTTAAAGAGAGCTCTTCTTTGGCAACAGCCTCATCAAGTTGGCAAAAAAGAGCGAGTAACGGCCTGAGCCTTACACATCGACGTGCCGCGATACCGCCGTGGTTAATGAACACGGGTAGCCTCATTATTATGGGGCTTTTGGTGTTATTAAGTTTGTCTATTGGTGTGGCGGATTTTTCGTGGGCAGGTATGTTGCAAAGCGTTATCAGCCATAGTGCGAACTCTGATAGCTCACTGATGCTTGTCAGCCGCATGCCGCGGACCATTGCCATTATCTTGACTGGTGTCGCTATGGCAGTGGCAGGCATCATCATTCAAGTGGTACTAAAAAACCGCTTCGTTGAACCATCGATGGTCGGTGCGACCCAAAGCGCGGCACTTGGACTGTTGGTGGTCAGTTTGCTGTTTCCAGCCAGCGCACTCATTATAAAAATGGGCGTGGCCACCATCGCAGCCGTGTTTGGCATGATGTTATTTATGCTGCTGATTCACCGTATCCCACCGACTGATTTTTTGATGATCCCACTGATTGGTATTGTCTTTGGCGGTATCATTGAGGCGGTGACCACGTTTATCGCTTATCAAACCGAGTCGTTACAGATGCTCAGTGTTTGGCAATTTGGTGATTTTTCTGGAGTCTTGGCAGGGCGTTACGAGCTTTTGTGGCTGACGGGCGGACTGTGTATCCTAGCTTATATTATTGCTGACAAACTGACCATCGTCGGTCTGGGTGATAATATCGCGCTAAACTTAGGCATTAGCAAACGACAGGTCACGTGGCTTGGGGTCGGCATGGTGGCAATGATGAGCGCTGTGGTGGTCGTGACGGTTGGTATGATCCCTTTTATTGGCTTGGTCGTTCCCAATATTGTTAGCCGCGTGATGGGGGATAAATTACGCCGTAGCCTGCCAGCAGTTGCGCTGTTAGGGGCATCGGCAGTCTTATTGTGCGATATTATTGGGCGTACTATTCGCTATCCATTTGAAGTGCCTGTCGCCACTGTTTTTGGTGTGGTCGGTACGGTGCTGTTCTTATGGCTATTGCTGCGCGCCCCCTCTGAACGATAAGCACTTATTACCGCTTATTATGTTTTTTTATTTTATCGTTATTTTGTTTGATTAGATAAGCTTGGCACCATAGGATTTAACATGCTTTCACCGTCTAGGCCTAGCTCTACAAAGTCTGACTCTACCCATACCAGCCCAGCGATAAATGATCAATACTCATCGGCTACGGGACAAAGTCACTTAACCCAATTTTGGGCATTTATCGCCAACCATCCAAAATCAATTGCAGCCGTTATACTGCTTGTCTCAATGACGCTATTTTTAACGCTCAATGTCAATGGGCATTGGGATTTTGCTCTGCCGCTTCGAGGAAAAAAACTACTGGCCTTGATGGTGGTCGGCTATGCGATTGGCGTCTCAACATTACTGTTTCAAACCTTGACGCACAATCCTATCTTAACCCCCTCTTTATTGGGTTTTGACTCGCTGTATGTGTTGCTGCAAAGCTTGTTGGTTTTCTTTTTGGGTGCAATTAGCTTTACTAGTATCAATCCCATTGCCAAATTTACGCTTGAAATTGTCCTTATGTTTGGCGCGTCCTTGTTGTTATTCCAATTGCTATTTTCAAAAAGCAGTCAAGATTTGACCCGATTGATATTGGTAGGCGTGATCTTTGGGGTGTTATTTCGCAGCTTATCGGCCTTGATTGCAAGGCTGATTAATCCCGATGATTTCGTCGTGGTACAGTCTGCCAGTTACGCCCAATTTAATACGGTGAATCCACAACTGCTTGGTATCAGCTTATTTATTTGCCTCATTAGCGGGTGGTTTATTTGGCGTTGGCGCTATCAGTGCGATGTATTGATGTTAGGTAAAGCACAAGCCACCAACCTTGGCATCAACTATCAACGCTTAGCATTTGGGCTACTAACCGTCATCGCGGTGTTGGTCGCCACTGCCACCGCACTGGTCGGGCCTGTAACCTTTTTTGGTTTATTAGTCTGCGCGTTGACCAACCGTATCGCTCGCCATATGTATCATAGTGAGCGCCTGATATTGGTCAGCTTGGTGGCAATGATATGCTTAGTGCTCGGTCAGACTGTATTTGAGCAAGTACTGGGCATGGCCGGGGTACTATCGGTCGTCATTGAGTTAGCAGGCGGGATAGTATTTTTATTATTGATTTTTATGACCCAGCGTCATTAATAAACAGCGTCGTTAATAAACAGCGTCGTTAATAAACAGTGCCGCTCATACTTCATGACTGCCTTAAAAATAAGACCATTTACCATTCGATAAACACAAGAAACGCTATGATTAAAATAGATAATATCTCGCACCACATTGGTAAACAGCAAATCCTACATGACGTGACGTTGTCTTTACCAAGTGCCCAAATCATTGCCCTAATCGGCCCCAACGGTGCGGGCAAATCTACCTTATTTTCAGTCATGTCACGCTTGCAACCATTACAGACGGGACAAGTGAGTTTCGGTGAGCACGATATTGCAAGCTGTCATGCAAGAGTGTTGGCTAAAACCGTCGCCATGCTCGGGCAAGACAATCAAGTACAAGGCCGCTTGCGGGTGCATGAGCTATTGATGTTTGGGCGCTATCCTTATCATCAAGGACAACCAACAAGTGAGGATCAGCAAAAAGTACAGGAAGTGATCGAACGCTTTGAGCTTGAGCCCCTAGCCGAGCGGTTTTTATCGACTTTGTCGGGTGGGCAACGCCAACGGGTATTGATTGCGATGATTGTCTGTCAAGACACGCCTTATCTATTGCTCGATGAACCGCTAAATAACTTGGACATGTACCACGCGGGCCGTCTGATGCGTGAGCTACGTGAGTTGAGCCACAGTCAACAAAAAACTGTCGTGATTGTCCTACATGATATCAATCAAGCCGCGCAATTCGCGGATACCGTCGTTACTATGAAAGACGGTCAAGTGATGGCGGTTGGTAAGCCCGCCGATGTCCTGACCAAAGAAACCATGAAAGCGCTATATAACGTCGATGTGACCGTATTGAGTCATCAAGATCGTCCGGTGATTGTCGATACCGTGTAAGGACTGGCGTATCTGGCACCAGTCCTGTTTTGCATTTATCTCGTCACCTTTTGCAACGCTTTTGCCCGTTGTTGTCGACCTTTCCACCACAGATAAACCCCAGTACCTGATAACACCGTCACGGCCAACCCTATCATCGCTAAAAATACTTGATACAATCGGTGTCCCCACCCTTGACCAATGTGGCCCATGTGCAGCGCCCCTAACCATTGATCTACTTTATTGCCAAATACGCTTTGATCCCCAAACTTAACGCGCTCAACCTTACCCGTTGCTGCATTCACCGTAATCGATGAGACCCCGCCGTGCGTGCCGATGTCTTTATCCGTTTTAAAACGCATCTGCCACTGTCTGTCTTCTTCCATCCAGCGTATACCCAGTAGTTCTTGTACGCGAGTCCCATGACGGTGAGCGGCGATCTCAGCCTGGGCACTGAGATACGCGATACTATCGGCCTTGCCCACCACATCCGTACCAGCGACCCTTGCACTGCTGGGCGACTTGACTGTTGGTACGGGGGCGCTTGGTTGAGGTGCTCTCCCTTCTCTCCCCTCTAGTCCTACTACTGCTTGCATGACTGGCTGATACACCGACTTTAAGTTAAAACCAACACTCGACCAAGCGATGACAAATAGCATGAGCCACAGCCATAAACCAAACGCATGATGCAAATCATAATTCAGCTTAAAGGTATTGGTTTTACGCCGGATTTTCCACGCAGGCAACCAGCGCTTCAGTAAAGAAGCGCGCTTTTTGCCAGATAAAGTCTGACGCGCATCTTGCTTGGACTTATGTGATTTAACCGCTCTTGGAAAGGTAAGATAAAAGCCGATAAAACAGTTAATCGTCCAAACCAGCGCCACAATACCCAGTACCAATTTGCCAATATCGCCAAGCAGTAAATCCCGATGCAACCAAAACACTTTCCACATGGTGTTTTGCCATGCCCACTCATCCTTATTACGTGTACCAATGATACGGCCGTCGTAAGGATTGACATACACTTCCTGAAATGGCGCTTTAACAGTGTTTTTGGCAGCCTGCCCGCGCACCCTATCTACCGAAAACACTGCTGATTGGGTGGTCGATAGTGAGGTTGGCATGCTAGAAAATTTATAGTCTGGATAGGCGCTGATCACACCATCATGCAGTACGGCTATCGGTAGCAGCGGCTTTGGCTGCGCTTCGATGTGAGCAAGCTTATGATTAAACACCTCATCCAGCTCGTCATGAAATGCCAAGAGCGTACCTGTGATACCAGTGACAATTAAAAAGGCTGCCATAGCAAGCCCGGTATAACGATGAATCCAAAGGCAGCTTTGGCGCATATGAAATGAAATCATTGATCTTGGTTCTTTATTAAGTGATTATTTTAATGGGCTGTTAATGGGCTGTTAAAAATGGCTTTTATAACGGCTATCCCCTCGTTAAAAACTCACTGGCAATAAAAAAGCCAGCTCTCCTATAAAGACAGCTGACTTTTTAACTACCATTAGGTTACCGTGGTACTAAAACTGATAGGTTAAAGAGGTTTTGATGTTACGACCCATCTCAAAGTCAGTAGCAGCATCGTCAGATACATTTAAGCGTGAAGAGTGACTGGCGTAGGTTTCATCAAACAAATTATATATACCAACCGTCGCTGTTATGCTATCAAACTGACGTGGTGCATAGTTCATATACACATCGTGCACATCATAATTTGGCTTGGTATCTCCATTATTGTCTGTGATTGATGCCACGTAAGTACTGCGCCAACCTAGGCCAACTTCATCACTTGGTGCGTAATTTAAGTTAACCATGTAACGATCGCCTGAGTCAGCACTACTCCCACTCACTGATGGAATACTATTACCTGTTTCACTACCTTCGCTACGTGCTCTTGAGTAACTTAGACCCATACCAAAGTTGCTAGTGGTGTAGTTGGCAGCCAGTTCAACTCCTTTAATCTCGTAGTCTTCATCGCTGTTATACATCCCTTGACAATCACCACCTATTGCACCGGTCTCACAATCAATCCCTAATCTACCTGGTCGATTGCCTGTACGCATAAACTGCTGATAGTTTTCAATATTCGACTGAAAGTATTTTGCGCTTAACTGCAACGCATCATCAGCCGTGGTCAAGTCACGAAGGGTAGTCGCAATGCCAACTTCAGAGTTATAACCCTCTTCTGGTTTAAGATCATTATTCACATAAATATCGTCACCGTTGCTATTAAAAACAGCTTGTCCTAAGTCTGGACCGTTAAACAGCTCGGTATAGCTGGCAAAAACTTGTGTACGTGGGGCAATTTCATAACTGGCAGCGAGCGCGCCAACGACATTGTCATAAGTCTTACCGCCAGATACAAACTCTGGTGACTCATAGCGGTCATAACGCACGCCCGGCGTTAATGTCAGTTTGTTTATTTGCCACTGATCTTCTAGATACACTGACGTGTTAGTTGCCTCATCACTACCGCTTTTGACAAAATCTCGAGACATGTCAGACTCTTTTTTATAGTGCTCAACTCCAGTGATTAGCTTATGTGAACCAGTGATACCCTCAATAATACTGCTATCTATCACACTGATGTTTTGTACCTTAGCGCCTGTGGTTTTCACCTGTGCATCAAACTCAAAACCAGCCACGTCATCAGAATCACGTAGTATTTGCGTCTCTGTCTGGTAGACGTTGGTATCTACATTAATCAGCGGGTTTACAGGATTATAAGTGTGGTCAAGCGTATAAGTATCTCGACTTACCTCTTGTGGTATTGGTGGCTCAGTGCGACTAGGAAAGTCTGGACGAAACGGAAAGACACCTTCTTTTTCAGTACGGCTAAAGCTTGCACCTACCCGGTGATCGTCAAGAATCGAAACCCCTGCTTTTAATAGGATATTTTCGCTTTCGCTGTCTTCAAAAAGTTCACGACCTGCGCCGTCTTCACCAGAGCTAGTATCACGCTTACCATAATACGCGAGTAAATCGACGTTCTCTGCTGGTGCACCATAGACGGTGGCAGAGGTCAATAGCTCATCATTGTTACTGCCATAGCCTGCGTGCAATTTGGCGCCAATTTTTTGA
>Ga0208300_100139_pt1 | contig 78789 bp, 74 predicted proteins | sample 23_taG_FD_184096 | JGI IMG/M metagenome (GOLD analysis project Ga0208300, IMG submission 184096) | Marine viral communities from Cariaco Basin, Caribbean Sea - 23_WHOI_OMZ (SPAdes) (version 2) | ecosystem: Environmental > Aquatic > Marine > Oceanic | place: Caribbean Sea: Cariaco Basin...
CTTTCTCATTCTTACGGCGGTGCGGGTTTGGGTATCGCCGGGCGACAGCTCTGGTTGCAGAATTTGCCGGCCGATCAGGTTCCGGCGTGTGGACCTTCGGTTGATTACCTGTTGCAGGCTTTGCCCTGGCTCGATGTGCTCAAAACCGCACTTCGCGGCACCGGAGATTGCGCCGCGGTGGTATGGCGTTTCCTGGGCTTAAGCATACCGGGTTGGACCGCCGTATTCTTTGCCGGGCTGGTTTTGTTGGGCTTGGCTTTGCTGTTTTGCCCCCGTTGGTTTGGCCAAAAGTTGCAGAGCTGAAATAGTTGCGACTCACGGCAGCCTTGGGGTAACTTGACTAGACGAAAGCGAAGCCACTTGAATAATAAAGCCAGTGAACTGGTTGCTTGGTCGAAGGGAGACAGGCGTCATGTTGGAGAATTGTCGGAATGCCAAGGAGCGCTGGGGCGGCGTCAGTGAGTTGATTGACCGCTGGTTGAAAGAACGGCAGCAGCTTCTGGTTCATTACTGCGAGCTGTCCGGCGAAAGCGATCGCAGTCCATCAGAGGCCCTGAGCAAAAAGTTCATCCGGTTGTGTGAACTGCTGGTGGACTATGTATCGGCGGGCCACTTTGAAGTCTACGAGCAGTTGATTCAGGAGGCGCGGGAGTTTGACGACGGCGGACTGGAATTGGCTGCCAAAGTCTACCCGGAGATTCAGAAGACCACTGAAGTGGCGTTAGCGTTCAATGATCAAGTCGATAGCCGTATTTTGACGCAAGAAGATGTCGATACTTTGTTTAACGAGCTCTCGCGCTTAGGTGAAGTGCTGGAAAGCCGGTTTGAGATGGAAGATTTTCTGATTGAGAACTTGCACGGAGCCCATGCGGAGAAGGTAGCCTCGGCCTGAAGCCGGTTCTGCGCAAACCTTTGTTGTATTCAAAAAAGCCGGTCTGGGGTTGCCCCTCAGACCGGCTTTTTAGTGCCAATCGCGATTATTCGGCTTCTGGGTTAATTTTCAGAAGCTCAACATCGAAGACCAGCGTTTCGTTCGGAGCAATGGCCTGGTTGCCGGCGGCACCGTAGGCCAGTTCTGCCGGGATATACAGCTTGTAGCGAGCCCCTTCGCTCATCAGCTGCAGGCCTTCGATCCAGCCCGGGATTACCTGGCCAACGCCAAAGGTGGTCGGCTTGCCACGTTCCCGTGAGCTGTCGAACACCTCACCGTTGATCAGCTCGCCGGTGTAGTGCACTTGCACACGGTCTGAAGCGGTTGGCTTGTCACCGTCGCCTTCTTCAATCACTTCGTATTGAAGCCCGGACTCGGTGGTTTGCACTTCTTCACGCTCGGCGTTTTCAGCCAGGAAAGCTTCACCGGCTTCTTTGTTCTTCTGGGCCAGCTCTTCGTACTGTTCTTTTTGCTGGCTTTGCAGCTCTTCCTGATAGGCCATCAGCGCGGTTTGGATTTCTTCACGGGTCAGACGCTTGGCATCTTCGTCGCCGGATTGGCCATGCTCAAAGCCTTGAATGAACTGCTGCAGTTGCAGGTCGGGCAGGTCATTGCTCATGCGCTCGCCCATAACCAGGCCCATGCCATAGCTGACTTTCTCTGGTGTGGTTTCCAGTGACGGATCTGGCTCGGTGGTTGAGCAACCGGCAACAACACCGGCCATGGCTACGGCTAAGAGTGTTTTCTTCATGGATCGTTCCTTTGCACATGTTTCAGGGCTCTTCGGCCCTGTTGGAAATTTAGGGTCAACAACTTAACGGGTTCTGTAAGAGGATGCTACTGAACAAGTGTTAAGGCTGCGGCATGGTGATTGTCATGACTCTCTGTTGTAGGCTGGGCCGTTGAGAGAGAAAGGCGCGCTATAGGGCGTTTGCCAGTCATCACCGGCATTGGCCGCGGGGGCATTTTTTGAAGGTGCTTCGTTGCGCTCGATCGCCAGTGCGTTCCACTGGCCCTGAGCGGGGGGCTGGTCGGCGTAGTGCCAGTGGCCATCCGTATCTTTCCATTTGAATACGATATCAGGGCCGTTGGTAGGGGCCGGAGACGGAACAAGCCCTTCAAAGGGGGGCAGCGGTGCCTCGGCTTCGGCGTTGCGTACCGGCTCGGACACTTGTTCCGGATCGCCCAGTCCGAAAAAGATCAGCAACAACAGCAGACCAAGGGCAGGGAATGATAACCGTATCAGCCATTTCATCAGCATGGCTCGGTGCTCCGTTGAGAGTGCTCCGCCAAAAGGCTGGCAAGCTTGGTAATTTGGGTCATAGGCTGAGTTTCCCGTGTCGTGAGTGGAGCTGCGGAAAGTAAGTTCTGCACGATAACCGTGGTGCAGTTGTGCATGCTCGCAACGTCCGGGTTGCGCTCATAAAGCGTTTGCCATGCCAGCGCCAGTTCTGTTTGCTCAGCCTGTAATTCAGCTTTTGCGAGGGCGCTTCGGAATTCATGAGTCGGGCCATGGTCCCGGGGGATCGATTTTCTTGCTGCGCGGATGCGACCGGTTACATGCTCGCGCCACTCTGTTACCTTAGCGTCCTCGATACCGGTGAACGTACGTCCGTTCACCCCTAACCAGCCAGCGCAAAGAATACGGGTTACGCTCCAGCCTTGCGCCTGCAACATCAGGCAGGTTTCGGCTAAGTCCGGTTTTTGCCAACAGGCCAGTGCATAACGCCAAAGTGGGTTGTCCGGTTCCATTAAGGCCGGCAGAGTCAGTGAATCTGTCTGCGTAATGGTCACGGTAGTCCTCTTCCTTGGCTGACATCCATGAATTAAAGTTGCTCTATGTTAACGATAACCGATCTTAGTTTACAACGGGGCGGCGTCTGGTTGCTAGAAAACGTCAGCGTGACGGTTCAGCCGGGCCAGCGTGTTGCCATTGTCGGCGCCAATGGTGCCGGTAAATCCAGTTTGTTTCAGCTCTTATTGGGCCATTTGAGCCCAGAGCAGGGCAGCGTTTCGTTGCCGGGTGGGTGCCGGATTGCGCACATGGCGCAAGAGGTGGCCTCATCGTCCCGGTCTGCGCGGGATTTCGTGCTCGATGGCGACTTGGAATTGCGGCGGCTGGAAGCTGAACTGGAGGCTGCTGAAGCCCGGGGCGATGATTACGCCATTGCACACATCCACGGGGAGCTTGACGTCCATGAGGCTTGGTCGGCTACACGCCGGGCTGAGGCACTGATACGTGGGTTGGGTTTCGCCGATAGCGATGCAGACCGCCCGGTTTCTGCTTTTTCGGGTGGCTGGCGTATTCGTCTTAACCTGGCTCAAGCGCTCATGCGCCCGTCGGATCTGCTTTTGCTCGATGAACCGACCAACCACTTGGATCTGGATGCCTGCCTCTGGCTTGAAAACTGGCTGCGCAAGTATCAAGGCACCCTGCTGTTCATCTCCCACGACCGGGATTTCATGGACCGGGTTTCTACCCATCTGGTGCACTTCGACCAGAAGAAGCTGGAGCTTTATACTGGTAATTACTCAGCGTTTGAAATTCAGCGCAGTGAACGACTGGCCCAGCAACAAGCAAGTTTCGAACGGCAGCAAGCGCGAATTGCTGAAATTCAGCGTTTTATCGATCGATTCAAAGCGAAAGCCACCAAAGCCAAACAAGCGCAAAGCCGGGTCAAATCGCTGGAGCGTATGGAGCGGATTGCGCCTGCACATGTGGACTCGCCGTTCAGCTTCGAGTTTCCGGTTGCCGATAAGGTATCGAGCCCGTTGTTGTCGATTCGTCACGGGTCGGCGGGTCATGGCGATACGACGATTCTAAAAGACATCAACATATCGTTGTTGCCGGGTTCCCGTATTGGTCTGCTAGGCCCTAACGGCGCCGGTAAATCGACCTTTATGGATGCGCTTCGTGGCGAAGACACGCTGATGTTGGGTGAGCGCGCAGCAGGTGAGAATCTGTCCATCGGCTATTTTGCCCAGCATCAACTCGAGTCTCTGGATCTGGATGCCAGCCCGTTCCTTCACCTACAGCGCCTTTCTCCTCAGGCATCTGAACAGAAGGTGAGAAACTTCCTCGGTGGCTTTGATTTCCACGGTGACGAAGCGCTCAGTCCGATCCGTTCGTTCTCCGGCGGCGAAAAAGCCCGGGTAGCGTTGGCCGTGATTGCGTGGCAGAAGCCCAATCTGTTGCTACTAGACGAGCCCACGAACCATCTGGATCTGGAAATGCGCCAAGCACTGACCATGGCGTTGCAGAATTTTGATGGCGCTATTGTGGTGGTGTCTCACGATCGTCATTTGCTGCGGAATACTGTTGATGAATTTTGGCTGGTGTCCGATGGCACGGTGCAGGAATACGACGGTGATCTGGAAGATTACGAGCGTTGGCTGGCGGATCGTCGCAAAGACGACGAAGAGCCCCCCCAGCGGCAGGTTGTGGAAGAAAAGGCGGGTAATAAAGCCGGGCCGGCGACTCTGAGCGCAGACGAGCGTAAAGCCAGGAAGCGGCAGGAAGCAGAGATTCGTAAGAAAATCAGCCCGTGGCGTAAGAAACAGAGCACACTTGAAGCACGCATGGACCAGTTGCAGGATAAGCTCACTTCGGTTGAAGCGTCGCTGTCTGACCCTTCGGTCTATGAAGACAGCAACAAAGTGCGCTTGAAGGCGTTGTTGGCGGAGCAAGCCGGATTCAAGCGCGAGCTGGAAGACGCCGAAGCAGAATGGCTGGAGGTGAGCGAAACTGTTGAAAGCCTCGAAGAGGAATTGACGCTCAGCTCTGCCGAGTCCTGATGTCCAGAGTGAAATTCTGGCGGGCAAGATAATCCTGCTCGTTGTGCAGGTCGGCCAGCGTCAGCGGCCGATCGTCCAGCCAGCCTTCCGGAAACTCGACGGTGAGTTTGTCTTCCTCTGCGCGGAGTACGAAGTCAGGGGCTGGCTCCAGATTTCGGGAGTGCTGGATGACCACAGCCAGTCGCAGCAGGATGCACAGGTATCGTAGTCGGGGTTTGTCCTCTGGTTCCACGTAATCGAAGACGGTGGGTGCGAGTTTGCGCCGGTGCCCGCGCACCAGAGTCGCCAAGGCTCTCTGAAACTGCAGAGTGAAACCCGGCAAATCCGAATAGTGCAGCAAGTAAGCACCGTGTTTGTGGTATTGCGAGTGGGAAATGGTCAGGCCGATTTCATGTAGCCGGCAGGCCCAGCGCAAGGCGTCTTCGTCTGCAGGCGTATGCAAGTTCCATGTGTTTGCAACTTGCGCCCAGGCGGCAAGCGCAGTCTGTTCGACAGCGGTACCGTGGGCCTGATCGACGTGGTAGCGTTCCTGTAATGCGCTAATGGTTCGCTCGCGCACGTCTTCATGCTGAATGCGACCCACCAGATCGTACAACAGGCCTTCACGGAGCGCGCCGTCGGCGAATTCCATCTCCTGAATGTCCAGTGCGCGAAACGCAGCCAGAAGAATGGCGAATCCGGCCGGGAAAATGCTTTGACGATCTTCCCGAACGCCAAGGTCGGCGAGTTTGTCGACGTTCCCCATGTCCACCAGACGCGTGCGGAGCTCGTCCATCGCGGTGCGGGTGATCCGGCCATCGGTGAGTTTCAGGGTCGCCAGTACGCTGGCGATTGCCTTGATGGAGCCGGATGAGCCAACAGCACTTTGCCAGCCGATTGATCGATAACGGCGCCAAATACTCTGCAATTCCTGCTCAGCGTGGATGATCGCCTTGTCCATCTGTTTGCGGGTGATCTTGCCATCCGGGAAATACAAATTTCGAAACGACACGCAGCCCATGTGCATGCTTGAAAGCTCTTGTGGCTCGAAGCGCTCGCCAATCACAAACTCGGTGCTGCCGCCGCCGATATCGATCACGAGCCTTCTGCCTTCGTCGTCCGAGAGCGTGTGGGAAACCCCCAGATAAATCAGGCGCGCTTCTTCCCGGCCGGCAATCACCTCAACAGGATACCCCAGCACTTCTTCCGCTTTGTCGATGAACTCTTGTGAGTTGCGGGCCACACGCAGTGCGTTGGTGCCGACAATCTGCACGCCCTCGGGCGGCGTTCCTTTGAGTCTTTGAGCAAACCGGCGCAGGCACTCAATGCCGCGTTGCTGGGCTTCTTCGCTGAGGTTGTTGTGCTCATCCAGGCCCGCGCCCAGCTGAACTTTTTCACCCATTTTCTCTACGGTGCGAATTTCACCATGTACCAGACGGGCAACAACCATATGGAAACTGTTGGACCCCATATCAATGGAAGCCAGCAGGTCCGGGGTGGGAGCGTCGTACTCGGCATTAGATGCGGCCGTCACGGTAATAGGTGTCCTGTGTAGAGTGAACTTGGCCGTACTATAAGGGAAACATCATCAAAGTGTCAGTAGCCAAATGCGGACAATACTGACCGCAATCAAACTGGCCGTGGATACAACTTACTTCACATACACGCCGCCAATCGCGTAAAGTATTGCTTATCGACTTTCGGGTAGACGGCTTCCATGAACCGAAGATTAACCGTCTGCTATAGCCAACAGCGACTCCTTTGCTGACACGAAAACAGCTGGAGCGCCTGAATCAGGAATAGGTAATGAGCGGAAATATCGTTAATGTCACCGACGCTTCCTTCGAGCAGGACGTACTGAAGTCTGACGTTCCGGTACTGGTAGATTACTGGGCTGAGTGGTGTGGTCCGTGCAAAATGATCGCGCCGGTTCTGGAAGAAATCGCCGACGAATACGAAGGCAAGCTCAAAGTCTGCAAACTGAACATCGACGAAAACGAACAGACGCCACCCAAGTTCAACATCCGTGGCATCCCGACTCTGATGCTGTTCAAGAACGGCAACGTGGACGCGACCAAAGTCGGCGCGCTGTCGAAGTCTCAGCTGGCGGCCTTCCTGGACAGCAATCTTTGATCTGCTGTTGATGAAAACCGCTCCTGAATACGATTCACGGGCGGTTTTTTTGTGCCATGAATAAGCCTGGATACATAATCGGTCTGCTTTTGGCTGGCGGGAAAGCCAGGCGCATGGGCGGTGTTGATAAAGGCGCCGTGCTCTGGGAAGGTGAACCCATGGCCCAATGGGTACTGCGAGCGCTCAGCGCAGTTACGCCAAGTTGCTTTATCAGCGCCAATCGGTCAGTTCAGGGTTACCAAAGTTCAGCCCCTGGCCGGATTCTGGCAGACCTTGAATACCTCCAGGGCCAGGGGCCGCTCGCCGGCCTGCTGACCGGGCTGATCGCCGCTCGGCAACAAGGCGCCAGCGCCGTATTGGTGTGCCCCTGCGATACTCCGAGCATCACCCCAGAGATCTTCCAATACCTGATCAACGCATGGGAGAAACAGCCCAGCCGACCTGCCATTGCCGAAAACCACGGCCGGATTCACCCGTTGCACGGGGTTTACCCGGTTAGCCTGATAGAGGTGCTGGAACAGTGGTTGGCAACGGGTAACCGAAGAGTGATGGGGTTTGTGAAGAGCGCAGGGGCAGTGACAGTAAATTGTCCGGACGCGGCAGAAGTGTTCAAAAACCGAAACCGGCCGGAAGACCTAACCCGCTAAAAAACTACTCCCAAGCCTGAGTGCGAACAACATCAGAAGCCTTTTGCTCAACCCAATGCTCTGAGTCTCCCGTAATCTCCTTCTTCCAAAAAGGTGCCGAAGTCTTCAGTGCGTCCATGATGAACTCGCAAGCCGAAAATGCATCCGCACGATGGGCGCTGCAAACCCCGACAAACACAATCTGATCCGATAGCGCCAAGCGACCAACCCGGTGAATGACTCGAACCTGCCGGACATCCCAGCGCTGGCACGCTTCATCAATCAATCTTTGAATTACCTGCTCCGTCATCCCCGGATAATGCTCCAGAAACAACCCTGTCACCCCGGACACATCTCCGGAATCCCGCACCAGCCCGGAAAACGTCGCAATCGCACCTGTACCCGAGCTGCTAGACCGTAATGCCTCATACTCGGTACCAACATCGAAATCGTCAGTCTGCACAGAAATCATCTCAACCCCCCGTCACGGGTGGAAAGAATGCGACCTCATCACCGGCGTGAACTTGTGTAGAGTGTTTCGCCATTGCCTGATTCACGGCCACCATCACTGGCTGCGACCCCTTGAGCTGCACCCAGGCGCCGCCGCGGCTCGCCAGTTCAGACAGTACATCGTGGACGGTTTGGCCCGGAATAGCGGGTAGTTCAAGGCTCTCGGTGCCAAGCTCCTCCCGCAGGCGGGCGAAAAAACGAATGTTGAGTATAGCTTTCGACATAATCAGTCCATCAGTTCCGCGAACGAGTAGTAAGTAATAACATCACCGTTGTTGACGGTCGAGTTCTCCGGTATCACCGCAAGGCCATCCCCCCAGCACGCTGAGCTGAGAACCCCGGAACTCTGATTAGGATAGGCAGCGACCGACACGGCACCGTTAGAATATTCTTTCCGGGCCCGGACAAATTCACGTCGAATAGAGGCGAAGGGGGTATCAAAGCCTGCCGGTAAACGCTCTCCCAACGGCTGAACCTGCAGCCGCCCTTGGCAGCGGCGAATGTAAGGCATGCCAGCTACCATAAAGGTGACCAAAACCGCGGAAGGATTTCCGGGCAACCCCAGAATGGGAGTGTCATCGATCTCGCCAAAAGCCAATGGCTTTCCGGGCTTGATCGCTAGGCGCCAGAGCGATAGTTTGCCGGAGGCTTCCAGCACGGCCCGGACATGGTCCTCCTCACCTACGGAAACACCGCCGCTGGTGATCACTAAGTCCGTCAAGGCGCTTGCTCGTTTTAACGTGCTTTCGGTTGCTTCGCGAGAATCTCTCAGAGTTTCACACAGCACCACGTCACAGCCCGCTTCCGCCAGAAGCCCCAATAAAGTAAAGCGGTTAGTGTTGTAGATTTGTCCCGGAGCCAACGGTTCGCCGGGCTCGACCAATTCATCGCCGGTGGTCAGGATGGCTACCTTCAGACGCGAAAACACGGTTATTTGATTAAGCCCCATTGATGCCAGTAAGCCAATTTCCTGCGGCCTCAAGCGTGTGCCTTGAGCCAGCGCAAGATCACCGTGAGCCAAATCCTGCCCCCGGCGGCGAATGTTTTGGCCGGGTTCAACCTTCGCCTGGATTACAATGCGATTTCCGTCGCGATCAACCCGTTCCTGCATAACAACGGCGTCTGCTCCGGCCGGTATCTCTGAACCGGTAAATATGCGGGCTGCGGTGCCGGGCTGAAGTGGCGTTGGGGCAACTCCGGCAGGGATTCGATCAGATACGGGCAGCGGCTCATTGACAGCGAGGTCACTGTAGCGGATGGCGTAACCATCCACAGCACTGTTGTCGGCCGGGGGGACATCTGCAGGCACCAAATAGTCCTGCGCCAGGACTCGCCCCAAGCTATCGCTGAGATTTACCATTTCTGTGCGGGTAACGGGTGCCGCATGACTCAGTAGGTGAGTCAGGGCGCTGTCCAGAGAGGTTAAGTTTGTCTTTGTCATGGTGCCCCCCCTGATTAACGCTCAGCAACTGTGCCAATGACTTCGTTCAGGCGCCGGAAGGCACGATCCGGTTTGCGCAACACCAAGGCGGAAAAGTTGCACGGGCCATGACGGCTGTCCAGCTGACTTTTCAGAATACCGTCCCAGCCCGTACGACAAGCGCCGGTCGATCCGGGTAAGCAAAAAATGACAGTGTGGTTGGCTAATCCAGCGAAGGCGCGTGACTGTATGGTCGATGTGCCAATCTCGCCTGCCGAAATGCGGCGGAATTCCTCTCCGAAACCGTCAATGGTTTTATCCAATAAGGGGGCAATGGCTTCCGGCGTACTGTCGCGTTCGTGGAAACCCGTGCCTCCTGTAATCATAACCACATGAATGTCCGGGTCCGCGATCCATTGGGCAACCAGCGCCCGCATAAGGTAGGTGTCATCCGGCAGGATGCGGCGGGCAACCAGGCGATGTCCTGCCTCCAACACGCTGTTTTCCAGGAGCTGGCCCGAGGTGTCCTGTTCCGCCGAACGGGTATCCGATACGGTAAGAATGGCGATATTCAGGGGGGTGAGTGCGTCGCTTGGATCACTGCTCATGACAAGGCTCCGGATCAGATGAGTTTAGGTATTATCCTAGTATCCGCATCAAATAGTCGGATGGGAAGGCTGGTTTAATTTTGGTCAAGGGCTTGACAGATCCGGTCTAGGTGGTCGATTATGCTGACTGCCCGGCGAACAGTTGTTCCCACTCTACTGGCACAAGCAATTATATCCGGCTTCCCTCTGCACCGGATGCTCCATCAGCCAGCACCTTGTTTCAATATATATTTTTATGATCAACGCGTTCAGGGGCATCCCTGCAATTTCAACCGTCGTTTACTTCCATTCCTGAAAAATCCTACAAATTATGAATCTTACTGAACTCAAGCAGAAATCTGTGCCCGAATTGCTCGAAATCGCGCAAGAGATGGGCCTCGACAACCTCGCCCGTTCGCGCAAACAAGACGTCATCTTCAGCATCCTGAAGAAGCACGCTAAGAGCGGCGAAGACATATACGGTGATGGTGTACTGGAGATTCTGCAGGATGGCTTCGGCTTTCTACGTTCTGCCGACGCGTCATACCTGGCCGGTCCTGACGACATTTACGTGTCGCCAAGCCAGATCCGCCGTTTTAACCTGCGCACGGGTGACACCGTCGCCGGCAAGATCCGCCCACCTAAAGACGGCGAGCGTTACTTTGCGCTGCTGAAGGTGAGCGAGATCAACTTCGATAAGCCCGACAATGCTCGCAACAAGATTCTGTTTGAAAACCTGACGCCGCTGTTTCCGGATGAGCGTTTGGTACTGGAAGTGGGTAACGGCAGTACCGAAGACCTTTCTTCACGGGTACTCGACCTGGTATCACCCATCGGTAAAGGCCAGCGTGGTCTGATCGTATCGCCACCCAAGGCCGGTAAAACGCTGTTGATGCAGGGTATCGCCCAGTCCATCGTTCGTAACAACCCGGAGTGCCACCTGATGGTGCTGCTGATTGACGAGCGTCCGGAAGAAGTGACCGAAATGCAGCGCACCGTGCGCGGTGAAGTGATTGCTTCTACCTTCGACGAGCCACCGGCCCGTCACGTTCAGGTGGCCGAAATGGTCATCGAAAAAGCCAAGCGTCTGGTTGAGCACAAAAAAGACGTGGTTATCCTACTGGATTCCATGACTCGTCTGGCTCGTGCCTACAACACGGTGATCCCGTCTTCCGGCAAGGTACTGACCGGTGGTGTGGACGCGCACGCGCTGGAAAAGCCGAAGCGTTTCTTCGGTGCCGCCCGTAATGTCGAAGAGGGTGGCAGTTTGACCATCCTGTCGACCGCGTTGGTTGATACCGGCTCCAAAATGGATGAAGTCATCTACGAGGAGTTTAAAGGCACCGGTAATATGGAAGTCCATCTGGACCGTAAGATTGCCGAGAAGCGGGTTTACCCGGCCATCAACGTGCGTCGTTCCGGCACCCGCCGTGAAGACCTGTTGATGTCTGAATCAGAAATCCAGCGTATCTGGATTCTGCGTAAGTTGCTGCACTCCATGGATGACGACACTGCATCTTTGGAATTCCTGCTGGATAAACTGCGGGACACCAAAACCAACGACGAGTTCTTCCAGTCCATGAAGCGCCGTTGAGTTTGAACTTCGGAGTCAGGCGAATTCCGCCCAAGCGCGGATCCTAAGCCTAACACTGGAAGAAGCAAGCCGGGCGAGGGGCCAAAACATTCAGGAAAACCACGTTTTCCGTTTTGGCCCCTCGCCCGGCTTGGTTCCAACTCCCCAGTCCAAACACTGACTTTAGCCCTCCGAACGCTCAAAGCATGGAAGGCCAAAAGCGGAGCATAAGATGAGATACAACGACCTGAGAGACTTCATTGCCCAGCTGGAAAAACTGGGAGAGCTAAAGCGCATCCGCGTAGAAGTTGACCCCCATCTGGAAATGACCGAAATCTGCGACCGCACTTTGCGGGCAGGTGGACCGGCGTTGTTGTTTGAAAACCCCAAGGGCTATGACATGCCCGTGTTGGCCAACCTGTTCGGTACGCCGAAACGAGTTGCGCTGGGAATGGGGCAGGACGATGTCACCGCTTTGCGAGAAGTCGGTAAGTTGCTGGCGTTTCTGAAAGAGCCGGATCCCCCCAAGGGCTTCAAAGACGCGCTGGAAAAACTGCCCATCTTCAAGCAAGTCATGCGCATGAGCCCGAAAGTGCTCCGTTCTGCACCTTGCCAAGAGGTGGTGATCGAAAAAGACCAGGTCGATTTGTACCAGATTCCGGTTCAGCATTGTTGGCCCGAGGATGCCGGTCCGCTGGTGACCTGGCCTTTGGTTATCACCCGTGGCCCCAATAAAGAGCGCCAGAATCTGGGTATCTACCGGCAACAGGTTATCGGCCGTAATCGGCTAATCATGCGCTGGCTCAGCCATCGAGGCGGTGCTTTGGATTATCAGGAATTCCGCAAAGCGAACCCGGATAAACCTTACCCAGTTGCGGTGGCGCTCGGTGCCGACCCAGCCACCATACTTGGTGCCGTAACGCCGGTGCCGGATAGCCTGTCTGAATACGCTTTTGCCGGCTTGCTGCGCGGCTCACGTACCGAACTGGTGAATGCCGGGCTCAGCGATCTGCAGGTGCCGGCCAGTGCCGAGATCGTGCTGGAGGGCTTTATCTATCCCGAAGACACGGCGCCAGAAGGGCCGTTTGGTGACCACACCGGTTATTACAACGAAGTGGATGAGTTCCCGGTGTTTACCGTTGAGCGCATCACGCATCGTAAAGATCCGATCTACCACAGTACCTACACCGGCCGTCCGCCGGATGAGCCGGCCGTGTTGGGTGTGGCGCTGAACGAAGTGTTTATTCCGATACTGCAGAAGCAGTTTCCGGAAATCGTAGATTTCTATCTGCCGCCGGAAGGTTGTTCGTATCGGCTGGCGATTGTCACCATGAAAAAGCAGTACCCCGGCCATGCCAAACGCGTGATGATGGGCGTATGGTCGTTCTTGCGCCAGTTCATGTACACCAAGTTCGTGATTGTGACGGACGACGATGTGAATGCCCGAAACTGGGAAGACGTTATCTGGGCCATGACCACCCGGATGGACCCGACCCGGGACACCACGCTGGTGGACAACACGCCGATCGATTATCTGGACTTTGCCTCGCCAGTCTCTGGCCTTGGCTCCAAGATGGGGCTGGATGCGACCAATAAATGGCCGGGTGAAACCGATCGTGAATGGGGCGAAGCCATCACCATGACCGATGAGGTCAAGCAGCGGGTGGACGACATCTGGGATAGCCTCGGGATTGAAATTCCGGAAAACTCCCCAAAATGAAGGGGTAGAGAGCCTTGCATCGCATTCACCTGTGCCCTGCAGATCTGAACTACTCCGTAAGCAGCACCAACGATCTGCTTTCTGCCGCGGCAGAAGCGGGCATTCAAGCGCCGGCGGCATGCCGTAATGGCGTTTGTGAAATTTGCGAAGCCCGTTTGATTAGCGGGCAAGCGCTGAACACCCGCAATCAGCAACTCATTTTAACCGGAGGGCGCCTGATGATGTGTCGGACACAGGCTCTCTCCGATATCGAATTGGAGATACCCGCCGTTATGGCAACAGCAAATCATCAGCCCCGTATGTATCAAGCCAAGGTGGTGGACGTAAGCTCCATCAACCACGACGTATACCGGGTAGAATTGAAGTTGCCTCGGCGCCGGGATGTGAGCTTTCATGCCGGCCAATACCTCTCCGTTAATCTGCCAGACGCAGACCCCTGTTACTTCTCGATTGCCAGCAGCCCTTCGGAAGAGAACATCATTCTGCACATACAAGCTACGCCGGAATGGGTTTCAGCACAGAAGGTGATTGATGCACTGACTTCAGGCGAAGACGTCTCGGTCCAGTTGCCCCATGGTAAGGCGTGCCTGGCTGCAGCGCCGGACAAACCGCTGGTGCTTGTGGCCGCGGGTACCGGCTTTGCCCAGATGAAGAGTTTGGTGGAGTTTCTGCAGGGAACAAACTTCAGCCAGAACATCAAATTGTTCTGGGGTGTGCGAAAACACGAGGATATGTACCTGCGTTCGCTGGCCCAACGCTGGCATGACGAATGGGGCGCCTTCAGTTTTGTGCCGGTGGTTGGCGATGACGAAGACAACGATTGGGGTGGCCACCACGACCAGTTGGTGCGCTCGGTCCTTGCAACGGGTCTCGATTGGAGCAAAGTAGAAGTGCATGCCAGCGGTTCACCGACCATGGTGTACACGCTGATGGATGCATTGGTCGAGGCAGGGCTTTCCGAGCAGGATTTTTATTCGGATGTGTTGGAGTATGCTCCAAGGACCTGACAAATCAGGCCTTGGGCATCGGTAGCTCGGGTAGGGCGCTGTCCGATTCAAACTCCTGCATAATCATTTTTACGCTGCTTTCTTCCTCACCCATATGGGCATTCAGCCGGCTTAATTCGGCCATGGTTTCCCGGTCCCGTTTCAGCTTCAGGCTGGCCGTAAAGTATTCTCTGGCTTTTCCCCACAGCTGATTTCGTAAGCTCAACCGTCCCAAGGCCAATAGCAATTGAGGGCTGTTCGGCCGGTCTTTGTACCATTGTTCCGCGGTCAGCAGTTGCACCTCGGGGTCGCTGCCTTCCAGTCGCCCGTACAGGTTGATCAGCTCGTCGCTCCAGTGGTTTCTCAGCACTTTGCGCAGCAGCGTTTCAGCTTGTTCTTCGTCGTCCAGACGTGCGAGCAGGCGGGCGTAGTCATGAATGGTGTGTTCGTCCCGGCGTACGAAGCGGGGCAGCTCATCCCACAAGATGGTGAGAGGTTCTAAAGACGCTTCCGGATCGCTCTCACGCTTGCGTTCGCAATCTTCAGCGGCCCGCTCCAGCAGGTTTTTCCAAACTTCTCGTTCCAGCTCATCCAGCTCTCGTTCGGTCAGCACGCTGCGCTTGCGCAGCTCTGGCACAAGCTTGGACAGCTCTTTCCAGTCTTCCAGCCGCAGGTAGGTGGTTTTCAGCAGCTTTAGCACGAACGGATGGTGGGGCGCTTCTTTGCGCAGGCGCAGCAGTGTCGCCAGCGCTTGCTCCAAACGATTGCCGGACAGCTGCAGTTGGGCTTGGGTGATGCCAACGGCAAGACTGGAGCCCGGGGTGCTTTCGAACGCAAGGCGCAATAACTCGTCGGCACCTTCATGGTCGCCGGTTTCCGAGGCTGCCTGGGCCGCCGCCAGATAGTTGATGAGCGGCGTGTCGGCATGATTGGCGGCGCTGGAGAGCAGTTTGCGCGCTCTCGGCCAGTTGCCCTCGGCCAACGCCAGCAGGCCCTTGGTGGTGCGACGTCGGGCACGGCGTTCGTGACCCCGGCTAACCCAGGTGGCCATCAGGCTGGTGCCTTTGCGGAAGCGCTTGAGGGTGTTGATCACCAGCAGGCTGACCACCACCAGCAACACAATCAGCGCCAGCCCGACCCAGAAATTGGTTTCGATCAGATAATTGCCCAGGCTGATGCGGATATAGCCCAGATCGTAGGCCAGTCCCATGGACAGACCTGTTCCAACCAATAGCGCACCCAGAATGATCAGCAGCAGGACAATCATGAATCTTTACCCTCGCTGTCCGGTGCCAGTCGGCCAGCCAGCCGCTCTTTAAGCAAGCCGAGCGATTGGCTGACGTCGGGCAGCTTCGGGTCAACATGTTTGTCGGCGAGCTCAGTGAGGATGTCTGACAAGCCTTTAACGGCCGGGTTGCTCGAGTCGTACCATTCGCTAACGGTGCGTCTGGCCTTGTCGAGGGCGCGTTCGTAAAGCGGTTGATTGCCGCGAAGTACCGCCATTTCAGCCTCTTCCAGCATCAGTTGCAGGTTCAGGCGAGCCCAGGCACTTTGGTCCGGGGACATCAGCGGCTTGACTGTTTCATCCAGTCTTCGCACCACGACCACGTCTTTCAGTGTACTCAGGAAACGGTTCCAGCCCCGGGTAAACATGTTGCTGCCGTCTTCCGGCGCGTTGGTGTCTTCACTCATGTTGAAGCCCGGTGCCTGATCGTGAATCAGTGCTTGAGTGGTCAGTTCGTTTACGCTGGCAATGGCCGCTTCGAGTTTCAGGTACAAACCGGTACGATCCACGCCCTGAATACTCTTGAGGGCCAGGATTTCTTTGGCCAGTTGTTCGCGCACCGGGTAAACACCGATGTCATCGGATTCCGCTAATACTTCGTCTGCGGATTCCAGAGCAGAGAGTGCGCCGCGAATGTCTTTTTCTATCATCAAACGCTGGTTGCCGACGCGCAGCAGGTATTCGGCTTCCGCCAATAGCCAGTCGGTGCGCGTGCGGTTGCCGGCTTCCAGCAATTCCCGGGCAGTGTGATCAATCTGTCGCTGCTGAGTGGCGATTAGTTCACGCTGTTCGGCCAGTTTGCTTTCGAGAGCCTGAATGCGTTGGCTTTGCTCGCTGCCACGACTGCCGTAAAGGTTTTCAAGTTGCTCGGTGTCTTGTTTCAGATCCTGAAGCGCTTGCAGGCTGTTGTTTTGCCGGTTCCATTGCTGCCAGTTCCACAGTGCAAGCAAGATCACCAGGACCAAAGCGACAATGGCGACGACCCAGACAGGCCAAAGGCGCGGTTTTTTGGTGTCGGTTTCTTCAACCGGGGCGGGCAATTGGTTCGTTGTCTCAGTCACGGGCATCCTTACTCGGTTATCCGTTGTTGTTAGCTTCTCGCTGCAAGCGTTGACGCGACACTGGTTACCAGATTCTGATCGTCTAAACCGTTGGGGACGATCAGGTTTCGGAAGCCAGTTTGCTCGGCCTGCCGAGCTACTCGGTCGGCCGGAACCACCACCAGAGTCTGGTGTAAGCGGGCGTGGTGGTCGGGCGCAAGTGCATTGAGATTGTTCAGGGTTTCTCCGGAAAGCGCAATGATCACTTCGGGCCGGAAATTGCCAAAAATCTCGTCTACCTGTTCTGGAGGATAGTACGGCTGAGCCCGTCGGTACAGTGGCATAACGGAGACTTTCGCGCCGCGCTGCTCCAAGGTCTGGCGAATCAGCTCCCGGCCTTGCTCGCCTCTAGCCAGTAGAACCTTGTCCCCGGCCAGACTTTGCAGTGATGGAAGCTCAAGTAACGCTTCGCTGGTCCAGCCTTGTTTGGGCTGGCGCGCTTTCAGGCCGTGGCGGGCAAAGACCGAAGATGTGCCTGAGCCCACGCCGTACCATTGCAGGCCCAGTGGAATCTGGGGCCACCAGTTGTCAATGTGGTCGAGTAACAGGTTAGCCGCAAAAGGACTGACGGCAATGATATGGCTGAAGTTATCCAACTCCTGTAGCAGCGTGCGCTGTTCAGGTGTCTCGGGCAGCGGCTCCCTGACCAGCAACGGCATGGTTCGGCATTCCGCACCGGCGGCTCGAAAAGCCTCGGCCAGTCGCGAGGCTTCCGGTTCCGGCCGGCAAATCAGAACACGGCGCTGCGCCAAATCAGGGAGGCGTTGCTGACGATCAGGTTGGGGTGTGGCCATACACTTCAGCCAACACTTTATCTGCACCCATGCCCAACAGCTGTTCAGCCAGCTCACGGCCCAGGCGTTCGCCCTCGGCTCTCGGCGCACGACCTTCCACCCGCAGAATTTGTGTGCCATCTACAGAGCCCACCAGGCCGCGCAACCACAGCGTGTCATCGTCTTCCAGCAGCGCGTACGCCGCGATGGGCACCTGACAACCCCCTTCCAGACGACGGTTCATAGCGCGTTCCGCTTTTACGCGGTCCGCAGAATCGGCATGGTTCAGTGGCTCAAGCAGTTCCCGTAATTCGTTGTCACTCAGGCGGCATTCGATGCCGAGTGCACCCTGACCGACGGCAGGCAGGCAGAAGGTGTCGGGCAGGCAGTAACGGATGCGGTCACTGAAGCCAAGGCGCTTCAAGCCGGAACTTGCCAGAATGATGGCGTCGTAGTCGCCGGCATCGAGTTTGGCCAAACGGGTGTTGACGTTGCCGCGAAGCATTTTGATTTCGAGATCCGGGCGGTTGGCGCGAATCTGCGCTTCCCGTCGCAGGCTCGAGGTTCCGACCACTGCGCCAGCAGGCAGTTCGTCAATATTGGCGTAGTGGTTGCTGATGAAGGCATCGGTGGGATCTTCACGCTCGCAAATGGCGACCAGGCCAAGACCTTCGGGAAATTCCATCGGCACGTCTTTCATGGAGTGCACGGCCAGGTCGGCACGGCCGTCCAGCATGGCTTCTTCCAGTTCTTTGACAAACAGGCCTTTACCACCAACTTTCGCCAAAGGCACATCAAGGATAATGTCGCCTTGGGTTTTGATTTTGATCAGTTCGACGGTGATATGGCTGTGAAGCCTTTCCAGTTCGGACTTGATGAATTCTGCCTGCCACAATGCCAGGGCACTGCTGCGGGTTGCGATGCGAAGAATACGATTGGACATTGCACTCACTGTCGTTGAGAAAAATGTATCTACAAGGTTACCTCGAGAGATTGGAAAAGTCCCGTAAGGTGCCCGGATGTACCTCTTTTGGATAGTTCGGGCACCCCGTCAGGGAGAGGGTTGATGTTCCTGCAACCACTGGCGGACCGAGCTGGCGTGTCTGCGGCTGACGGCGAGCCGCTTGGTTGCCCCTCTCAGTTCCAGCTCGTTCTGGCCATCGGCGCTGCGCCGCAACGCCTGAATGTAGCGCGCGCCCACCAGAGTGTGACGGTGAATGCGTAACAGCTGTTCGGGGTAGGCCTGTTCCAGTTCTTTCAATGTGTAGTCACATACGGTTTCACCACGGCTGTGGTGAAGCGTGACGTACTTCTGGTCGGCCTCGCAGTAGTGAATATCCGCCAACTCGATCAATTCGGTGCCGCGATGGGTACGAACAGCAATTTGTTCACCGCTTGTTTCCGGTTCACGGTTTAACGCCTGCAGCTGCACCCGGTTGATTTTCCCTGCCCGGGCTAGCGCGTCCGCCAGAGCTTCACGCCGCACAGGTTTGAGCAGGTAGGCGATGGCGTGTACCTCAAAGGCTTGAATGGCGTAATGATCATAGGCGGTGCAAAAAATGATGGCGGGCGGATTGTTCAGTTGGCTCAGTTTGTCCGCAGTCTGCATGCCGTCCAGGCCCGGCATGCGAATGTCCAACAGGACAATATCCGGCTCAAGTTCGGCAACCTTGTGCAGCGTGTCGTTGCCATCGGCGGCTTCGCCGCATACCTGATAGCCGTCTCCGGCGTCCAGTAATCGCTGTAGGCGTTGGCGGGCAAGCGGTTCGTCGTCAGCGATGAGAATGCGCTGTGGTGCTGTACTCATGATGACCCTGTATCTCTAGCGTTGGCTCTGTTGATTGGCCGTCCGGCGCGGCAGGCGCAAGGTGACGGTGTAGATGTCGCTCTGGTGGCTTTGCTTGAGTATGGCAGGTTCGCCAAACAGAGCTTGCAGGCGGGCCCGGGTGTTGGCCAGGGCAATCCGATTGCCCTGATGCTGCTGTTGCTCGGCATCCGGCTTTGGGTTTTGTACCATCACGTACACGAAATTACCCTTCGCATAGGCCTCGATACGCACCGTGCCCCCGGTGGGCCGGGGTTGAATGCCGTGGTAAATGGCGTTCTCTACCAGCGGTTGCAGCGTCAGCGGGGGAATGGCCTGGTGTTCGAGCCCGGTTGGTATCTGCCATTCAAGGGTGAGTCTGTCGCCTAAACGCAATTCCTCAATCGCCAGATAGCGCTTGCACAGCTCGAGTTCGCGTTTTAGCGGCACCAATTGGTCGTCGGTGCGAAGGCTGGCGCGAAACAGCTCTGATAAATCCAGCACCGCCTCCTCCGCCCGGTCCGGGTTGCTGGCGATCAGGCTGGCGATGGTGTTCATGCTATTGAACAGGAAGTGGGGCTGGATTCGGGCCTGCAGCGATGTCAGCCTTGCCTGCATTTCGGCCTCGGTTTGCTGCTGCCATTGGTATTGCAGATAGAAATACCGGAGTACCATCAACGAAATCAGCAGCGCCAGCAGCAGTTTCTTGGCAACGCTTTGCCAGGGTGTGAGCGTTTGCTCCGGGTGCAGAACACTGTCGGCGAATAAACTGAAAATCAGCACATCCAGCAGCACAATGCTGACAATCACGACAGTTGCGTGAGCAACACTTCGGTGGGCCAGCCAGGGCCGGAGCAAGCAGATCAGGGCGGTACTGGTGAGCGTGGTCCATTGCACAAACAGCGACAGCAGGCCGAAATAGTTCCAGTCGATCCAGCTGCGCTCGGCTTGTACGATGGCCAGCACCAACACCAGCAGTTCGCTGGTAACCAACAGCATAAACACCGCGCGTACCCGGCATAAGTCGGGCACAAAAAAATTGGCAGTGTCGGGTGCGCGTGAGGTGTTGCTCGGTTTCAGGGAAGTCTCCTTAACCCGGGACGGAATGTTATACTGCTCAAAATTTCATTTACCCACGGCCGGCGTGATGATAGCCGGGCTATCAGCAGGAAAGATAGACCATGACGGATCAGAAAAAACCTGACCAGACCACATCCTCCGAAAAACCTTGGGGCGGCCGCTTCAGTGAGCCGACGGATGCCTTCGTCGAGCGCTTCACGGCGTCGGTGGGTTTTGATCAGCGCCTTTATCACCATGATATTACCGGCTCCATTGCCCACGCCACCATGTTGGCTAAAGTGGGTGTGCTGACCGACGCCGAGCGTGACCAGATCATTGAAGGCTTGAAAGGCGTTAAAGAGGATATTGAAGCCGGTCGGTTTGAATGGTCTGTGAGCCTGGAAGATGTGCACATGAACATCGAAGCCAAGCTGACCGAACGCATCGGAATTACCGGTAAGAAATTGCACACGGGCCGCAGCCGGAACGATCAGGTGGCCACCGATATCCGTCTGTATCTGCGTGATGAAATCGATGTGATTGCCGAAGAACTGACGCGTTTGCGATCTGGCCTGTTGGATCTGGCCGAGCGTGAAGCGGCCACCATTATGCCGGGCTTTACGCACCTGCAAACCGCCCAGCCGGTGACTTTCGGCCATCATCTTCTGGCTTGGTACGAAATGCTGGTGCGGGATGCCGAGCGACTGCAGGATTGCCGCAAGCGAGTGAACGTCATGCCTTTGGGTGCGGCTGCGCTGGCGGGTACCACCTACCCGATCGACCGCAACATGACCGCCGAACTGCTGGGCTTTGACCGGGCGTCCGAAAACTCGCTGGATTCCGTCAGTGACCGGGATTTCGCCATTGAATTCTGCAGCTTTGCGTCTTTGTTGATGACCCACCTGTCGCGCTTCAGTGAAGAGCTGGTGCTGTGGACCTCGGCCCAGTTTGACTTCATCGATCTTCCTGATCGTTTCTGCACCGGATCGTCGATCATGCCGCAGAAGAAGAACCCGGACGTACCGGAACTGGTTCGTGGTAAGACCGGTCGGGTGAACGGTCACCTGATCAGCCTGTTGACCCTGATGAAGAGCCAGCCGTTGGCCTACAACAAGGACAACCAGGAAGACAAAGAGCCGTTGTTCGATACCGTGGATACGGTGAAAGGTTGCCTGAAGGCCTACGCCGATATGATTCCGGCAATCAAAGCGAAGGCGGATAACATGCGGGTTGCGGCCAAGCGCGGCTTCTCAACGGCGACGGATCTGGCGGATTACCTGGTCAAGAAAGGTGTGCCGTTCCGCGACGCTCACGAGATTGTCGGTAAGTCTGTGGCCTTTGGCGTTGCTGAAAACCGCGATCTTTCTGAAATGACACTGGAAGAACTGCAGCAGTTTTCCGATGTGATTGGCGAAGACGTATTTGATGTGCTGACGCTGGATGGCTCGGTACAGGCTCGTGACCATTTGGGTGGTACCGCGCCGAATCAGGTGCTGGCTGCCGTTGCCCGGGCCCGCGCTGCGCTCTGATTCCCCCCTTGTCCGAGGGAATGCCGGCACCGTTGAGTTGCCGGCATTCCCTTACCCGCCAATCCGTCCGGTGGTTAGATCCACCACCGCAGGGGTGAGATCCTCCAGTGGTTGAGGCCGTGCCAGCCGGAAGCCCTGTCCGAAATGAATGCCCAGCGAGCGCACTTTGCGAAGTGTTTCGTCGTTCTCAATAAACGTCGCAACGGTTTCTTTGCCGGTTGTTTCGGCAATTCGGTGCAGGGCATCCACCATAATCTGTTGCACCGGATCACTCTCTAGCTGATGCATAACCCGCTTGTCGAGTTTGATGATATCGACCGGCAAATTGGCCGCCAGACTGTAGCTTTCCACCGAGGCTCCTGCGCCTTCCAACGCCACCCGACAGCCTATCTGATGCAGCGAATCGCAGAGAACCGCCACTTCATCGGGGTAACGTGTGGCATGGGATTCCCGAATTTCCAGGTAAAAACAACTGGCGGAAAAGGGTGTTATGGCCACGGCCTGTTCCATAAAGTCGGTAAAGGTGTCGTCCAGAACCGACGCCAGAGACAGGTTGAATCCGCAGTATTTCAGGCGCGGCACCAGTAAGCGATGCTGGCTCAGCCAGGCCAGAGTTTGCCGGATAACCTGCCGATCCAGCATTTTAGCCAAGTCGTAGCGTTCGGCCACGGGCAGAAAGTGCTCGGGTTTGAGCAGGTCGTTGTTCGGGCCGGCCGGAATGCGACAGAGGATTTCGACGTGATCGCCCCAGGTTACGCTGGCCACCGGTTTCATCGCCTGAAACTCCAGTACCAAAGCCTCATCATCGAGCGCCTGACGCAGCTGCTGCAGCCGCCGCTCGCTCCCGCTGTCACTGTCCTTTTCGGTGGGTAGTGCATGGGCGGTGTGAATCCGGTCCCGGCCGGACGTTTTTGCGGTGTGACACAGATCGGCGGCTTGGCTCAGAAGTACGTCGGGTTGTTCCGGAGCATCTTTGTCAATGACGAGCAGGCCACCGCTGACGGTTGCCTGAAGCACCGTTCCGTGCCATTCGAATTGAAACTGAGCGATTTGCTCCCGGACTTCATCGGCGATGCGCCGGGCCCGGGATTCGGGGCAGTTTTCAATAAACAGGGCAAAAGTATCGCCGCCCAGACGCGCGAGTGCGTCACGCTTTCGCACTCGCAGGTTTAGTGTGCTGGCCAGTTCGCGCAGGTAACGGTCACAGGTGCCGGTGTCGGCAATTTGGCTAAAGCCATCAAAATCGTCAATGTCTAGAAACAGCAGGCTGTCGACCAACTGGCGTTTGTGACGATGACTGATGGCGCGTTCCAGATGGACGCTGAATGCGCGGCGGTTCATCAGGCCTGTGACCGGATCGTGCCGCATGCGGTGATCACCCCCACTGTTTTGCAGAACCCGACTGCTAATGTCTTTGCCAACTCGTACCGCACCCACCACATCGCCGTTATCGTTGCGGATGCGTTGAAAATGAAGTTCGAACAAAGAAGACGATGCACCGTCACTGAACAGGGGCATCTCGGCGATGAAATGGTCACGTTCGAAGGCTTTTTTCCACAAGCTTTCCATCAACCGGCGTTCATTGGGGAAGTGCTTGAGCAAAGATTTGAGGTTGTCCCCGGGTTGGGGTTCCAGGTCGAAAGCGGTTCGGAATTGTTGTGCCCAAACGGCGTTGAAGTGCAGCAGGTTAAAGTCTGTGTCGATCGCGACCATCAGGTCAGGTGTGGCGGACGCCATCGCTTCGAGCAGGCGTTGAGCTTGTTGTTTTTGCTCGTCGTGGTGCATGGCCGAGCTGTGATTAACAAGAACCCCGCCTATTCGGTGCACACGTCCGCCACGTTTAAATGCGCGGCCGGTTAGCGTGGCCCGGACCAGTCGCTGCCGGCTGGTGATGACCGGCAACTCAACGCTGAAGGCTTGGCCGGAACGGATGCATCGGCGAATCAACGCACGTACCCGGTTCTGATGGGACTGGCAGTAAAATAACGCTTGTTCGGGAGAAAGGTCGGCACCCACGCGCAGTTCTAGCAGCTGGTACATGGTTTCAGACCAGAAAACGTCATTGGACGCTACGTCCAACTCCCAAACACCAAAATTGGCGCTGCGCTCAGCGAGCGCGAGCAAGCGGCTGTCCACTTTTTGACTGTCTATCTGCGTAATAGAAGCGCGGGTTTCCGGGTCGTTTTGTCGGGTTTTGAGTCTTAGTCCAAGCGAAGCCGTGAAGAAAAAACCTTCCTTGTGCTTGAACGTCACCAGTACGGTCTGGCCGTCCGCCAGGCGGTGGCGGTGGGCCGGTGCGAAAGGGTCGTCCTGCCGAGAGGCCAGAATATGCTGTACAGACAGGTGAGAGAGTTCAATGGCATCGTATCCGAACATGGTCTCAGCGTGTCTGTCTGCGTGCGTAATGCGGCCGTCAACGTCTACCCGCAGCAGTGTGGGATGGATCACTGGCCCGGAAGGGTCGGGGCGATAGCGTTGGATCAGGAACTCTTTCAAAGCGCAGGTGCCTCATGATGCTCGGGTGTTACCGGAAGCCGCCCGGAACCGAGAGTTGTTATTGATTGTCCGCCTGAGTTACGACAAAAGTCTCATCATACTGGCTATCCGGATGAAAAAAACCTCCCGGACACAGTGTCGGCTCGATCAAACCGTGACCTCGCGGTACAGGACGGGACTCGGGTATACTTCGTCTATTATTCACGCAAGGGTAAACGTATGCAGACGATGAAAGCGCTTCGGTTGGGCTATGCAGCATTGTGTTTGCTGGCCATCGTTGCCGTGAGTGGCTGCGGCCAGAAAGGCCCGCTGTACCGGGAAGCGCCGGTGGCAGCGGATGTTTCTGAAACCGCCTCGAAAGAGCCGGCAACCGTTTCGAATGCCCGCGATAACGAGCAAAAAACGCGCTGACGTTTACCTCTTCTAACGAGTTCAGGATAAGCATGGATTATTTTAATTACCGTGATGGCGAGCTTTACGCCGAAGATCTTCCGGTTGCCCGAATTGCTGAGCAGCATGGCACTCCGGCTTACGTGTATTCACGCGCGACGTTGGAGCGCCACTACCGGGCCTATGACGATGCCCTGAGCAATCGTCCGCACTTGGTATGTTACGCCGTAAAAGCCAATAGCAACCTGGCCGTGTTGAACGTTCTGGCCCGGCTTGGTGCCGGTTTTGACATCGTTTCGGCCGGTGAGCTGGAGCGGGTGATTCGGGCCGGCGGCGACACCTGCAAGGTTGTGTTTTCCGGTGTTGGCAAACAAGAGTGGGAAATGAAGCGGGCACTGGAAGCCGGTGTGCGTTGCTTTAACGTTGAGTCTGATACCGAACTGGATCGCTTGAATGCGGTGGCCGGTGAACTGGGCGTGAAAGCGCCGGTTTCATTGCGGGTGAACCCGGATGTGGATGCTGGAACCCATCCCTATATTTCCACCGGATTGAAAGAAAACAAGTTCGGCATTGATATCGCCGAAGCTCCGAAGGTCTACGCTCGTGCGGCGACTTTGCCGAACCTGGATATCAAAGGGGTGGATTGTCACATTGGATCACAGCTGACCACCGTCGCTCCGTTTCTGGATGCACTGGACCGTGTGTTGGCGCTGGTCGATAGCCTGGCCGAGCAAGGCATTCACATTCGCCACCTCGACATGGGCGGTGGACTCGGCGTGACCTACGATCAGGAAACACCGCCTGAACCGTCCGAGTACGTGAAGGCCTTGTCGGAGCGTATGGGGGATCGGGAACTGGAGCTCATTCTGGAACCCGGTCGTTCCATTGCCGCGAACGCCGGTATTCTGGTAACCAAAGTGGAATTCCTCAAGTGCACCGAACACCGCAACTTCGCCATCATAGATGCGGCCATGAACGATCTGATTCGCCCCGCACTATACAGCGCCTGGCAGGCTATCGTTCCGGTTCAGCCCCACAACGAGGGCGAAGAGAAAGTCTGGGATCTGGTCGGTCCGGTTTGCGAAACTGGTGATTTCCTTGGAAAAGATCGCCCGTTGACCCTGAAGGCAAACGACCTGCTGGCGGTTCGCTCAGCCGGTGCCTACGGTTTTGTGATGGCGTCCAACTACAACACCCGTAATCGCCCGCCCGAGTTGATGGTTGACGGTGATCAGGTACACGTGGTGCGCCGCCGGGAGACGCTGGACGAACAGCTGGCCCCGGAAAGTTGCTTGCCGGAATGAGCGGGGAGCGGGACATGACGCAGCAAAGGCGGGGGCAGGGCCCGTTGCTCCGGTTTACCAAAATGCATGGGCTGGGCAACGACTTTATGGTGGTGGATGCCATCAGTCAGCAGTTTCGCTTGCGCCCGGAGATGATTCGCGACCTGGCGAACCGGAATTTTGGCATCGGTTTTGATCAGTTGTTGGTGGTAGAGCCACCGGGGCTACCGGACGTTGATTTCCGCTACCGTATTTTCAACGCCGACGGCTCGGAAGTGGAACAATGTGGCAACGGAGCGCGGTGTTTCGCCCGCTTTGTCCGGGATCAGCGTCTGACCAACAAACGCGTGATTCGGGTACAGACCGCGAAAGGCATCATAGAGCTTCGCATCAGCAAAGATGGACAGGTGCTGGTGAACATGGGCGTGCCGGAGTTGAATCCACCGGCGATCCCGTTTGCCGCGAATTGCCAGAAAACCGTGTACACCGTTGACGTTGAGGAGCAGACGGTGGAGCTTTCCGCCGTGTCTATGGGTAACCCCCATGGGGTTCTGGTCGTTGAAGATGTTGATACCGCGCCGGTATCCAGTTTGGGACCATTACTGGAAAAGCACCCGCGTTTCCCGGCCCGGGCCAACATTGGTTTTCTGCAGATTGTCGATCGCGGTCACGCCCGTTTGAGGGTGTTTGAGCGTGGTTCAGGAGAAACACTGGCCTGCGGCAGCGGTGCTTGCGCCGCCGTAGTCGCTGGCCGGTTGCGCGGTTTACTCGATGAGCGGGTGAACGTGGAGCTCAGAGGTGGTCCTCTGGTGATTGAATGGCAGGGTGAAGGTACCCCTGTTATGATGGAAGGCCCTGCCACAACAGTCTTTGAAGGCCAGTTGCGGCTGCCGGGCGACACTCCGCCCCGCCGACGGAAAAGCTCAAGAACGTATAAAAACAGGGCCTGACGGTTCAGGAGAACGTGATGACAGAACAAACGGCCCGCCAGAAGGCCGGCGAACTTACCCCCGAGCAGGTGGCGGATTATCTTCGCGCCCATCCTGATTTTTTTCTCGATCAAGATGAGCTGCTGCGCAGTTTAACCTTGCCCCACGACAGTGGCCGCGCGATTTCATTGGTTGAGCGCCAGGTACATTTATTTCGTGAGCAGCGGGATACCCTGCGCAATGAAATGATGGAGTTGGTGTCCATCGCGCGTCATAACGACCGGTTGTTCGAAAAGAGCAAGCGGTTGTTGATGCAGGTGATAGAGGCTAAGAACCTGCAGGACATGGCTTCGGCCATCGACGACAGCATTCGTGGTGATTTCGGTTTGGATGCGGCTTCAATTTTATTGTTTGGCGACGTGAACAAGCTGGGTCAGTCCCATGGCGCCCTGCACATTGTCGGTAAAACCCAGGCTGAACAGCGTCTAGGAGCATTGCTGGACGGTGATCGGGCCGTGTGTGGCCAGTTCCGGGAGACGGAGCGGGCCTTCCTGTTTCCGGATCGTGATGAACCCATCGCCTCAGTGGCTTTGGTGCCACTCCGCTACGAAGGCTTGGTGGGTGTGTTTGCGGTTGGCAGCTGTGAGCCCGGTTATTTCGACCAGAACATGGGCTCGCTGTTTCTCAGCTACATCAGCGACACGCTCAGCCGCTTGCTGCCGCCGGTGTTGAAACGCCACGGCTCCGATGCCGCAAAAGTTGCCGAGCTAACCGTGGAGAGTGGCCAAGGGTGACCAGCACCGGTTCCGATGGCCCGTTGCCAGAGGCGCTATCCGTGCCCCTGGTCGATTTTGTCACGCATTTAGCTTCTGAAAAACGCCATTCCCCCCGTACCTGCGAACACTATCTCCGGGATTTGCAACGCTTGGGTGCCTGGCTTACCGCAATGAACATTGATCAGTGGTCCAAAGTGACCAGCCACGACGTACGTCGGTATGTGGCCAGCCTGAGTAAAAGCGGGCTGTCTGGTCAGAGCATTGCGCGGCATTTGTCCTCAATGCGACGGTTTTACCGGTTTTTACACAGAGAAGGGCGCACCAAAGACAACCCGGCGCTGGATATCCGTGCCCCGAAAAGCGGCCGTCGCCTGCCGAAAGTGGCCGATGTGGATCAGCTCAACCAGTTGCTGGATGTAAACCCTGACGATCCGCTGGAAGCGCGAGACCTAGCCATGTTTGAATTGATGTACTCATCCGGCCTGCGGTTGTCTGAGCTGGCCGGCCTTAACCAGGATGCTGTCGATCTGGTGAGTGGGGAGGTCCGGGTTTTGGGCAAAGGCAGTAAAGAAAGGCTGCTACCGGTAGGGGCCAAGGCCGCCGCAGCGATTCGGCGCTGGCTGAAATGTCGCGTTCGCTTCGCCCCGGACAGCGAGCCCGCGATGTTTGTCAGCCAACGGGGCTCTCGGTTAAGCCGTCGCAGCATTCAGGCGCGCCTGGCTCGCTGGGGAAGGGCACAAGGGGCCGATCAGCGCTTACATCCTCACATGCTCCGGCATTCATTTGCCAGCCATATGCTGGAATCGAGTGGGGATTTGCGAGCAGTGCAAGAGCTGCTGGGGCATGCGGACATTGCCACAACACAGGTCTATACTCACTTGGACTTTCAACATCTTGCCCGGGTTTATGATCAAAGCCACCCACGGGCACGTCGGCGCTCGGGCGCCAGCACGCCCGATTCATCCGACCGCGGTTCGGCTGGCCAATAACGGGGTACGGCATGGCATCTGAGCAATCCTGGAAAACCAAATATCAACAGATTCTGAAAGAAGCAGAACAGCAAGAGCGGCAAAGCAAGGAACAGCGTGAGTTGCTAGAGCGTATGCTGGTACGAACCAGTGTGGCCTCCGAGGGCCAGCGGCCGGAACTAGATCGTTTGTTAAATCAACTCAGGGTTGATCTTCGCCGAAAAACACTGAATGCGGAAAAATGGCTCCAATTACAGGAACAGATCGATCGTCAGATTGCACTGCTGGATGAGCGGGCACAGATTCCCCGAGAGCCGGCGACAGAAAAGCCCGTGCCCGCACCTGAAACCGAAGCAGGTATCGATATTTCGGATCAGGATCACCGCCTTCTGATCGCCCGACGGGTGGGGCAGCTACTCAGCCAAGTCCTGGAACAGGTAACGCTCGAACCGCCGGCCGAAGCGAAAGCCAAAGAGCTGCAGCAAACGTTACTGTCCAGCATTGATTGGAGCACCTTGCGCGATAGTCTGAAGTCTGTTTCCGAACTGCTGATTCTGGCGATTACCCGGAACCAACGGGAGCTCGAAGCATTTTTGAAACGCCTCAATGATCGCCTCGAAACCCTGCGTGTGCATTTTGCACAGCAATCGGAGTCCAATTCGTCGCGCAAAGACGATACGGAGGCTCTTGACCAGGAAATCCGCCACGAGATTGATTTGGTCAGTGAAGACATCAGGGGCAGCGACGATCTGGAACAATTAAAACGCTCGGTCGGGCAACGGTTAGATCAGATCGGGAACGCGCTCGGGCGCTTCAAGGATAAAGAAAGTCGGCGGGAACAAATGATGGCCGAGCAGCTTGAATCCATGCAGCAAAAAATGGCTGCGATGGAATCCAGCTCCGAACGCATGCAGGAACAGATCCGTCGGGAACGTGCCCGGGCTATGACGGATTTGCTAACGCAACTGCCCAACCGGGAAGCGTGGCAGGAGCGGCTGCACTTTGAATATAGCCGTTGGCAACGTTATGGCCATCCGTTGACGATATCCGTTATCGATATCGATTTGTTTAAACGGATCAATGATACATACGGGCACAAAGCGGGTGATCGGGTGCTGCAATTGGTTGCCCGTGAGCTTCAGGGACGTTTGAGAGCCACTGATTTCATTGCCCGTATCGGTGGTGAAGAATTTGCACTGCTGCTCCCGGAAACCAGCATGAGCGAAGCGGTTACTGTGGTGGATAAGCTGCGAGGTTATGTCGAGAAATTACCATTTCATTTTGGTGGCAATCCGGTCAGCATTACGCTTTCTTCCGGGTTGGCTCAGCTTGTTCGTGGTGATAGCGAGGACGAAGCCTTTGATCGTGCTGATCAGGCGCTATACCGAGCCAAAGCGACGGGGCGGAATCGCGTCGTCGCCAATTAATGAGCCGCATTAGTGGCTCCGTGAGGGTGTGAAGTGACGTTTTTTCTCCAGCTCGTGCTGATTCTGTTGGTAAGCTTCTCGACCGCAGCGGCGCAAGCTGACCCACCACAAGAATCCCCCGCCCCGGTTCTGGGCCTTGAAGACTTGATGTGGCTTGGGGAGCTTGACAGCATTCAGGTGGGGGTCCGGCAAACACAGATGCCCCTGATTTTCGAAAGTGGCGACGGGCAGCTGGTGGGGTTGCTGGCGGATTATCTGGACCTTCTTTCCCGAAAACTGGACCTTCCAGTTGAACCCTTCATGCTGGACGAGCAGGAACAGCCTGCTGATTTGATGCTGACCACTCGTGTGCCGGGTGCGCCCGTCATCCCGGGTTTGCGGCACACCACACCAATCATGAGCCTCACTTACGGCGTGTTCGTGAATGCGGGAGATGCGGGTTTCCGCACCGTGACCGATCTGGAAGCGGCCAATGTTGCGATTATCGGAGACGACCCCAATCAGTTTCCTTTACTTGATCCCGTTGATAATTTTACCCCTGTACCCGTGGATAACCTGGGCGAAGCCATCAGCCAGGTGTTAGCGGGTAACGCCGATGCTTTCTTGGCACCGGTACCGGTGGTATCCGACTACCTTCAATCAACAATGGTCAATGGCATCGGATTGGCAGTGCTGTTGGATAGCCGGCCTGTGGAAGTAGTGCTGCAAGTGCCAACTGATCAGCATCAATTATTTCGAGTCGCCGACAGGGCGGTACTATCGATTACCCATAAAGAACACCGTGACATTCGACAGGCGTGGTTGCAGGGCGATATACCGATGCTGGCAGGTCGCGGCGTTGCCTTGACCGCAGCGGAAAAAAACTGGCTCGATAAAAATCAGGGCCTGCAAGTGGGGCTGCGCAAAGATTGGCCGCCGTTCGAGTTTCAACAGGATGGTCGCCCGGCGGGCTTGGTTGCTGACTTGATCGGCCGGCTGGAGGAGAACCTCGGGGTGCGGTTCAATAAGAAATTCACGGACACCCGGGCTTCCGCCGAACACGAGCTGAGGGCCGGCACGGTGGATATTTTGCCGGGCTTGTCCCGTACGCCCCGCACAGAGCAGGAATATCTGTTCACCCGTGCTTACGTAACCGTCCCCATTGCCTTGGCGATCCGTGACAGCGGCCGGTTTATCGGCGATCTGCGTGAGCTGCGCGACGAAAAAGTTGGCGTTGTGAACCGGCAGGCCAGCCACGATTATTTACTGATTAACCATCCGGATCTTGATCTCTACCCCCAGGCTACAGTGGCTGATGGTTTGCTGGCGCTGTCCAACGGTGATCTGGATGTGATGGTGACGCATATTCCTGCGGTCAGTTATACCGTTGCACGACTGGGCTTATCCAACCTCAGAATTACCAGTATCACCCCGTACCAGTACGATTTGCGCTTAGCGGTGCGCAAAGACAAGCCAGAACTGCACCGCATTTTGAACAAGGCGCTGGGCAGCTTGCCCGAATCTGAGGGCGAAGCCGTCTACAATCGCTGGATTCATTTGGATATTGAGCAGGAAACTGATTACACGGTTGTTCGGCGGATCATTCTGATTGCCATCGTGGTTGTGCTGATCTTCCTGTACTGGAACCGCAAACTGTCGCTGGAGGTTGATGAACGTATTCGCTCGGAGAACGCGCTGCGGCGCAGTGAGGATGAACTGCGAGCCGCCAAGCTGGAAGCCGAACGACTGGCCCGTGAAGCCGAGTTGGCGAACCGCGCAAAAAGCGAGTTCCTTGCGAACATGTCTCATGAAATCCGCACGCCCATGAATGCGGTGATTGGCTACAGCGATCTGCTCTATAACTCCGTGACCGACCCGCAGCAGCGCAATTACCTGAACGCCATCCGTGCCGGCAGCCGCAGTTTGCTGATGTTAATCAATGACATTCTGGATCTGTCTAGAATTGAAGCTGGCAAAATGCGGCTGGATTTTGCGCCCGTTTCGGTGCGCCGCTTGCTAAGCGACGTTCGTCATATTTTCGATCTGCGGGCAACAGAGCAGGGCATAGCTCTGGAAGTCAGTGTGGGTGCGGGTTTGCCTTCTGCGATGGTGCTCGATGAAACCCGGTTGCGCCAGGTGTTGTTCAATTTGGTGGGAAATGCCATCAAATTCACTCACCAGGGCGAAGTCACCGTTCGTGTGATGGCTGAGCTTCTGGACGACCAAGACGAGAGTGACGGCGATGCCCGATACTACCGAATGGTCGTGACGGTAACGGATACCGGTATCGGCATCGCTCCGGATCAACAAAGCCGCATTTTTGATGCCTTCGAGCAACACGAAGGACAAAGCTCAAGACGTTACGGTGGCACAGGTTTGGGGCTGGCGATCAGCCGTAAATTGGTGGAAATGATGGGGGGCGAGCTGACGCTTGAAAGTGAGGCCGGAGTTGGCTCAACGTTTACCATTGTATTGCCACGGGTTGAGGCCACCGGGGAAGACGCGGAAGAAGAAGGTACGCCGGAAGAATCCGAGCGATTGCTGGCTCAGACCATGAGCATGCAGGAACGGGGCTGGCTACGGGAAAGCCTCACACGAGACTTTGGCAACGAATGGCAGGACGTTCGGGAGAGTGGCGACCCGGAGCAAATGAAAGACTTCGCGCTGCGAATAATCGACTGGGGTCAGCGCCATCGGTCGCTCTCGGTTACCCGTTATGGAGAAAAACTCCTGGCGGATGTGGAGGCCTTTAATCTGGATGCGGTGAACACGGCGCTCGAGGCGTTTCCCCGTATACTGGGGCAGAGCTAGCGGTGACTTACAGACAATCGAACTGAGATTGGCGATCAAAGGCCACGGACACCATGTCGTATCCGGAATCTGACAGAGATTGCATCAGTTGCCGATCCCTGAACAGGGTCATGCACACTTTGTGGACCTTGGCCTGCAGTTGTTGTGTCGAGGGCAGGGTTCCTTTGTAGCGAAAATCGACCACCAGGTATTTCCGGTCGACGTCCGCGCTGGCGGGGATGTCCTCGCGTTCGATGCTTTCATAGCCGATATAGGTGGCTTCTGCCGTCGGGAAAACCTGTTGCATGAGCACGTCCAGATTGCCTGCCTGCACCTGGGTGCTTATCGCGCCGGTCAGCAGTGTACAGAACACAGCAAAGGATGGAATGCGCATAGGCGGATCTCGTCAATAATGAAAATAGTACCGTAACCAAATGTAATTTTTGGTTACAGTTAATTATTGCAGAGCGTGCCGGTTTTTTCCGCTCAACGCGGTGGTATTTTTCAATTGTTTGCAATATTGACACAATCACGGTGTGTTCGCCGAGGGTATTGCTTGGCACTTGTCTCCTGCCATCGTGTTTTCAGCTATGATAAAACCGGGCTCCGTGAAAAGAACAAATGAGGTAACGTCATGTTCCAGCTCGTATTCAAGGGCGAATGCACATCAGGTACCGATGTGCAGACCGCCCGCGCCAACGCCAAAGCGTTGTTTAAGGCCAGTGTCGAGCAGCTGGACCGCATGTTCAGTGGTCAGGCGGTGGTGATCCGTAACAAGCTGGACCAGGAACAAGCCGAGAAATACCAATCGGTACTCAAAAAGCACGGCATGGTGGTTTATGTGCAGGCGATGGCCGCTGCGAGCGGGCAAACATCAGCGCAAGCTCGTAAGGCTGTGCCGGAATCACCGCCACAGGGTGTCTCTCCGGCCCGAAAAGACGCCCAGCCGCCAAAGGCAGCACCAGATAAGGCCCCGGAGGTGGAGCCCGGCGACCGGTTGCCAGTTGCCGGTGAGAAGGTCGACGAGATTCTGGCTGGCTCGGGCCTGAGCCTGGACCCGGTGGGTGTCACGCTTGTCGAGCACCAGGAAGTTGAAGCACCGATGTTTGAGCATCTGGACGAGTGGAGCCTGGCACCTCCGGGTTCAGATCTCGGCGTTGAGCGTGAAACACCTCCGCCGATTGTTCCGGATACCTCTCATATATCGCTGGCAGACGATGACAAACCCAACTAATCCACGCTGAGCATTTTTTGAAAATTCTATTCAGACTCCCCGTCTTTTTTGTTGTCGCGGTGGCGCTTGCTGCGTGGCCAACTCTGAGTAGCGCCCAGGAAACCCGTCCGAAAGTGGGGCTGGTGCTGAGTGGTGGCGGCGCCAAAGGCATGGCGCATGTTGGCGTGCTCAGGGTGTTGGAAGAAATGAAGGTGCCGGTCGATATGGTGGTCGGTACCAGTGCCGGCTCCGCGGTTGCTGCGTTGTATGCATCCGGCATGTCGGTGGAGGAAATCGAACAACGCTTTATCGATCTGGACTGGCTGTCCAGCTTCAGAGACGACCCCGGCCGGGCATACAAGCCGGTGCGACGTAAACAATCCGACTGGCGTTTGCCCATCACACCGGGCATTGGTGTCGATGCCGATGGCATCCAAGTCGGTGGGGGATTGGTCACAGGCCAAAACCTTGGTTTGATTCTGAACGAGCTTACCCGTAACGCCGCATTGGTGGATGACTTCGATCAGCTTCCCATTCCGTTTCGCGCCATCGCGACGGATCTGGAAACCGGCGTCGAGGTGATTATTAAAAGCGGCAATCTGGCAGAAGCCATTCGTGCCAGTATGAGTATTCCCGGCGTTTACGCCCCGGTGGAGCGCTCTGGACGGCTGCTGGTGGATGGCGGAATTGCCAATAATTTACCCGTCAGTGTGGCCCGTGATATGGGGGCCGACATTATCATCGCGGTCGATATTACGGATCCGTTGCTGAAAACCGACGAGATCAAAGAAGCGTTTTCCGTGGTGGGACAGCTTACCACGCTGCTGACCCGGCGAAATACCGAAGACCAGCTCGTGCTGATCACCGATAACGACGTACTTATCCGGCCTCGGCTGGAAGGCTACGGTTCTGCCGATTTTTACGATGGCCCGGTGTTGTTTGAACTGGGTGCGACCGCCGCCAGAGAACACGCGGTGGAACTCAATAATCTGACGGTATCGGCAGAGGAGTGGCGCGCTTTCCGAGAGGGGTTGGAGCAGCGTGAGGTGACGGTGGACAAAGTGGCCCGAATTGAATTCAAGGCAGGGCGACGGCTATCAACGGAGTTTCTTAAAGAGCGGGTCCGCCAGAAAGCGGGCGAACCTTTAGACATCGAGCAACTCGAATCTGACCTGAAACGTATCTATGGGTTGGGGTACTACGAAACTGTGTCCTGGTCGCTTAGGCCCTCAGAGCAAGGTCCGGTTCTGAATGTTCAGGCGCGAGAGAAACGGTGGGGCCCGAATTATCTGTCATCGGGTCTGAGCTACGAAGACAATTTTAACGGCGACACCCGTTTTAATCTCGCAGCCGGGCTTCGCATGACAGAACTCAACAGTCTGGGCGCCGAGTGGCACGTCGGTGCCCAGTTAGGCACCCAGCCCTGGTTTCGCACCCAATGGTATCAACCATTAGATTTTGGTTACGAACGATTTGCTGTGATCGGTATCGAGCACGAGCGCGATGATTACAGTGTGTATGAGGACAGCGCCCGTATTGCCGAAATCGATGTTGCCCGGACGCAGGTCGATGCGGCCATTGGTATGGAGCTGGGCGGCGACGCTGAAGTGCGGATCGGTTATGTACGGGGCTCTGTGAGGGTGGAGGATTCGGTCGGCGATCAAGTGGCGCCATCAAGCCGAATCCATCAGGGCTACGCGAACGTTCAGCTGGTGCACGATTCTCTCAGCGATTCGTTTTACCCGAAATCCGGTGGCTTTGCGGGTATACGAGCGCGTTTCGAACGCCCCGGTCTGGGTTCGGATCGCGACTTTGATTCCATCACGGGCATGTTGTTGGGCACGGCCAGTTGGCAACGATTCAACGTCACCGGTCTGTTGTATACGAAACAGGTGGTGAGTGGCGAAGCGGGTATCGAGAACGCCGCGCGGCTTGGCGGGTTCAGACGGCTATCAGCCTATGCGGCCGGCGAACTCAGTGGCAACGACGCCGCGTTGGCCGGAGCCTATGCTCGCCGGGAGTTCGGTGGCCCGTTTATGCCTTGGTTTGCCGGTGTGGGTTTTGAGACGGGTAATACCTGGGATCGCATCGACGACGCCCGTTGGGACAACCTGGTTCGTTCTTGGAGTGTGTTTGCCGGTGTTGATACGTTCGTTGGGCCGCTCCAGTTCTCTGTTGCTTACAACAACGAGGATGACTGGACCGCTTATATGAACATCGGTTTCTCGTTTACCCAGCTGTTTTACTGAGCCAAAGCCGTCAGCACTTGCTGGCATTGTTGCAGGGCGTAGCGGTGCAGAATCTCCGTTAGGGCTTGCTCATCCCGAGCTTTGATCGCCTTTATGGATTCTTCCATATGTGCCAAATTGTCTTCAATGACCTGCTTACCACCGTGGCGGAAAGCCACAAATGCACAGCGTTTTGCGGATGGCCACAAATCGTCAATGGCAGAAACGATGAAGTAGTTGTTAGCGTAGACCAGTGATGCCTGGGTGTACTCAATGCCCAATTCAAGAAACGCCAACAAGTCGTTCTGCTCGTAACAGCGCTGCATCTTATCGCGCAGAGTAACCAGCCGTTCCATATCCTCGGGTTGCCATTGCCGGACTAACTTCCGCCCGGTGTGGGTCAGGTACAGCTCCAGCGTTTCATACAAACTGTGCACGAAATGCTCATCAAGTGTGGTCACGAAAGCACCTTTGCGAGCCACGTTCTTGACCAGATGCCGTTTCTCGAGCAACAACAAGCCTTCCCGTACGGAGCCCAGGCTGACGTTTAGTTCCTTAGCCATGGCACTTTCGTAAATCCGTTCGCCCGAGCGCAGCTGTCCAAAGGCTATCAGGTTTTCAACGTGGCGGGCGACTTGTTCAGTCAGGGTTTCTTTTGGCTTGAATGCGTTCATGTGCGTTTTGTAGCTGCTTCCGAGATTGTCAGGAACGCCATATTCGCACAAGCCCAAACTGAGAACCAGTTCAAAGCAACGGTGCGAGCAGGCGAACGGTCCGACACCACAACCGGAACAGCAACGAGCGATCTTCGTAATCGCCCTCGGTCATCAACCGGCTGTGTTTCAGGTCCTCTTCCAGCATGGTCGTTACTTCCTGAATGAAGCGAGGGCTGGTATTGATCGCCATAATTTCAAAGTTCAGGCGCATGGAGCGGTTATCGAGGTTTGCAGTACCAATGGATGCATAGCGATCGTCTACCAAAACAACTTTTTGGTGCATGAAGCCGGGTTGGTAGCGGTAGATGCCGATACCGGCCTGACGGGCCTGTATCAGGTAGGAATAGGCCGCCACACGGATGAGCAGGCTGTCGGACTTTTCAGGAATCAGAATACGAACATCCACCCCACGCAGGGCGGCCAATTGAAGCGCATTGATAATCTGCACGTCGGGTACGAAGTAAGGGGAAGCAATCCAGACACGGGTTCGGGCATTGTTGATGCAGTTCAGGAAAAACAATGCACAGGTTTCCCAAGTATCCGCCGGACCAGTCGGCAATACCAGAACCTTGTCGTCACCCGGGGTGGCAAAGCTTGGGCTCCAGTTTAATATCGGCTTGGTGTCACTGGCCCAGTTCCAGTCTTCCAGCCATGCCAGCTGCAGGCCGGTAACAGCAGGGCCGTCGATACGACAATGAGTATCGCGCCAGGGCTCTTGATCCATAGCGGTGCCCAGATACTCGTCGCCGAGATTGATGCCGCCCACAAAGCCCGTCACGCCATCACAGACCAGCAGCTTCCGGTGATTTCGGAAGTTGATCTGGAACCGGCGGCGGCGAATGTTGCCTTTGCCAAACGACGCGACTTCGGCACCGGCTTGCGCCAATTCTTTGAGCCAGCGGCGAGACAGCGACAGGCTGCCGATGTCGTCATAAAGCAGCCATACTTCCACTCCCTCGGCTAATTTGCGTTCCAGAATCGTTTTTATGCGCTGACCAACGCGGTCGGAGCGAACAATATAGAACTCCAGAAGGATGTAGTGCTCAGCGTCTTCCATGGCCTGAAACAACGCATCGAAGGTGGCTTCGCCGTCCTTCAACAGAGTTACCTGATTATTGCTGGTGAAGGGCTGGCGGCTTAATTTAGACAGAACCTGCAACTCATCGCCGAATTCTTTCTGATTCGGGTCTGGTATTGAGGTGGTCTGGCATTCGAATTCTTCGAGAAGGCCACTGAGGGCTTTGTTGCCGGAGCGCCGTGCTTTCATATAACCGCCAAAACGATACCGGCCGAAGAGAATGAACAGGGGCACGGTCACATAGGGCAACGCGATCAACGTGGTGATCCAGGCGATCGCACCTTGCGTTGTGCGGTACGTCAGCAGAATGCGATAGATGCAGCCCAACGCAGCCAGATAGAGCAGCCCCAGCGGAATCGCCAGCAAGGTGAAGGTGTCCTCGATCATGGTAGGGTGCCCTTATGTTCCGCTCGAAATTGGGCCGGTGCAACGCCGGTCCAGCGCTTGAATGCACGGCTGAAGGCACTAAGTTCCGAAAAACCAAGTAGAAAAGCAATCTCTCCCAGTGCGTATTGGTCGTCCGCTACGTATCTGAGGGCTTTGTCACGGCGGACTTGTTCGACCAGATCCTGAAAGCTCAATCCCTCTTTTTTCAGGCGCCGGTACAGGGTTTGACGGCTCATATGGCATTGACGTGCCAACGTGTCAGCGTCGATCTTGTCGGTCGCCATCTGTCGGGAAATGAGCCGTCGTACCTTGCGGCTGAACGAGCGTCGGGTTTGGAGCCTGGCCAATACCGCATTGACCTGTTTCAGCACCGCGGAATACACGTAAGGGTTGCGGTGTGGAATGGGGTGGTCCAAGTGTTCGCTGGAAAAAGCGATCCGGGTAATGCCGCACCCGAAAACAACGGGGCCACCGAGCAGCTTTTGGTATTCCTTGGCGTAGGAGGGCTCCGGATGGGCGATCTCAACCCAGTCTGCGGTGATGCCTTTGTGGATAAAGTGGCGTGTTCGGCAGATTGCCGCCGCAAGGGTGCGGTCCATATCAAGGCGCGAGTAGTACGCGGGGTTGTCAGGCTGCCAGCTCAGGATCGCCTGAGTCGGGGTTTGTTCAAAATGGAGCGTGACCGATTCGTTGATTAGCCGGTACAAGCGAACGTACTGGATAACCGCTTCGCCAAGGGTGTCACAATTGAAGAATACGTGCCCGACCAGCCCCATACGTTCGGGGTCGATCACCTGGCCCGCATGCAGACCGACTCCGGGATCTCGGGTGAGCCGCTCGGCGAGTTCCCACAGCCGGTAGTGAGCGGTGGCGGGAACGCGCAGGTCCGGATCTTCCAGAGTGTTGAGCTGAAGGCCGGTTTCGCGCTCAATCTCCGCGGGGGCAAGAAGCCCTCGGGCATCCAGATAATGCACCAGCGCGAGCGTGCTCGAAGCCGCAACGTGCGGTATTTCTGCGTTGTCTGGATGGACATCGGTCATGCCGGGGCCTGAAATCAGTGGTTTTGTAGAAACTGTTACAAAATGTCAAGCGAATGGCACCGCTTGTCAACGGCTTTTCATTGATTCAACGATAGCATGAGTGACATCAGGTTGAAGTAACCGAAAGGTCATAGTGGAGGGATTGTATGCAACAGGAAATCTTTGTACCTCATAGCCAACGCGAGCGTGAAAACGTTATGGCACTCGCTGAGTACCTTGGCAGCATTTACTACTGCTAAGCAATCAGGCGTACGGACGACATGGTTATAGCCGGGCTACATGCCCGGCTTTTTTGTGGGCGATCATATGCCTAAATTTGTTCTTGCCCCGACATCTGGCGATGGTAGTGTAGTTGGCTACATTCTATGAGCCGGAGACTGCCCCACTATGAGTGTTGAACTGAATCACCGGATATCCGGGCAAGGCGAACCGTTAATCCTGCTGCACGGGTTGTTTGGTTCTCTGGAAAATCTGGGTGGTGTTGCCCGACGACTGGAAGACGGATGGCAAATCCATGGCCTGGACCAGCGCAATCATGGCAGCTCTCCCCACACGGATGAAATGACTTATCCTGCTATGGCTTCCGACGTGGTGGCTTACATGGATGCCCAAGGCATCGATAAGGCGCATCTGCTTGGCCACTCCATGGGAGGTAAAGTTGCGATGCAGGTGGCGTTAAGTTATCCGGAGAGGGTGCTAGGGATCATCGTTGCGGATATTTCCCCCGTTAGCTACCAGCCACGTCACGACGCCATTCTTGAAGGTATGAAAAGTCTGGATCTGCGTGGCGTGAAATCACGAACCGAAGCCGATGCCCGGCTCGCGGAGTATGTTGAAACACCCGGCGTGCGCCAGTTTTTGCTGAAAAATCTTGAACGCATCCCGAAAGACGACATCGAGCAGGACGACCTTCTGTTTCGGTGGCGCTTGAACCTGCCTGTGATCGATGCCAGTTATTCGAACCTTTCAGCTGCACCCGAAGGTGACGGCCCATACGATGGAGCGGTTCTGTTTATCAAAGGGGCAGACTCCGCTTATATCCAGACAAAGCACCAAGACACGACTCAAACCTTGTTCCCTAACGCCGAACTCAAAATAATCGAGGGCACCGGGCATTGGTTGCATGCGGAAAAAGCGGATACTTTTGCGACCTTGTGTCGGCAATTTCTGGAGCAGTAACCGCTCACCGTCCCGAGACCTTCTTGAGGTTTGCTAAGGTTAGGGAGTCCTGATCCGTATTAGCGACGCTTAAGGAAGAACAATGACAAGAATAAAGAGTTGTGCACCATGAAGTGGTTGTTGATTGCCTTGCTGGCATTGTTTCTGTTGTTTGGCGGCTTTTTATTGACCCCGTCTCCTGTGGATAGCAAAGCCTGGCAGGCGCCCAAACCACCGCCAATGACCGGTGCCTACGTCCCGAACGGGTACTTGCGCCAAGCCGAGTTGTTGGCGAAAGGGCAAGTGTATGGCCCCGAAGATACCACCGTGGGAGCTGACGGAGTGCTGTACGCCGGAACCCAGGATGGCAAGATCATTCGCGTGTTCCCGGACGGCAGGGTGGATGACTGGCTTGAAACCGGTGGCCGACCATTGGGTATGGTGATGGATCAACAGGGCAACCTGCTGGTGGCAGACTCCGGCAAGGGATTGTTGTCGATTACACCGGAAGGCGAAATCAATGTACTGAGTCGGGAAGCAGCAGGCACGCCGTTCCGGTTTACCGATGACGTGATCATTGCACCCGATGGGCGGGTCTACTTCACCGATGCCAGCTCCCGTTTTGGCCAGCAGGACTACCTGCTGGACCTGCTGGAAATGCGTCCTCATGGCCGCTTGCTTCGGTACAACCCGAAAACCCGGAAAACCGAAGTGCTGCTGGCTGATTTGTACTTTCCCAACGGTGTCGCCGTTTCCCCCGAAGGCGATTACCTGCTGGTTAACGAAACCTGGAAGTACCGCATTCTGAAACATTGGATCGCAGGCCCGAAAGCAGGTAAAACCGAAGTGTTCGCCGACAACCTGCCGGGGTTCCCGGATAATCTGGCCATCGACCATGAGGGCCGGTACTGGGTTGCCTTCCCAACGCTACGAAACGCTCAAATTGATGCTATGCACGCCAAGCCCTGGCTCAAGAATCTGGTCGCCAAACTGCCCGACGGATTGAAACCCAAGCCTCAGGAATATGGTCTGGTGGTTGCCTTTGATGCAACCGGTAAGGCATTGCTTAGTCTGCACGACACCAAGGGCACGCATTTGCAGGAAATCACCTCGGTGAACCCTCACAATGGTAATTTGTATTTTGGCTCGCTGCATAACGACCGTATCGGGAAATTGTCGTTAGAAGCCATTCCCGAGATCAGGGAAAGCCTTGAGTGAGCGGAAAACGCGCAGGGTAGAAATTCTGCTAGGCTGAACTTGAACGCGATTGCCTTTGTTGTCACCTGATGCAAACCTGGCTGGAGAACCCCATGGCCCCCACAGAATTAACGGAAGACGAAACGATGCGCCAAGTGGTTTACGAGCGATTTGGCGACAGCGATGTGCTGCAGGTGGTTGATGCGCCGATTCCGGAACCCGGTGCAGGCGAAGTGCTGATTCGTGTTCACGGTGCCGGGCTCAATCCGATCGATTGGAAAACCCGCCTGGGCATGGGCTTTGTTGCCACCCAAATTGAAAGCGACCTGCCTTGGGGGCCCGGTTACGACGCGGCTGGGGAAGTCGTGGCCGTCGCCGACGATGTCACCACCCTTGCCAAGGGCGATCGGGTGATGGGCATGATTGGTTTCCCGTTGACGGGCGGTGCTTATGCGCAGTTTGCCGTTGCACGCGCCGATGAATTAGCCATCGTTCCGGAAGAGCTTGACTTGGTCACCGCAGCAGGCGTGCCGTTGGCGGCGCTTACGGCTTGGCAGGGCTTGTTTGAAATCGCCCGCTTAGAGCCCAATCAAAAAGTGCTGATACATGCGGGTGCCGGCGGGGTTGGCCACTTTGCGGTGCAGTTTGCGCTGGCACGGGATGCCCACGTGATTGCCACCGCGTCTGCCAGCAATCGGGACTTCTTGGCGGAATTTGGCGTTCACGAAGTGATTGATTACCACACCATGGATGTTGCCGATGAGTGTTTCGGACTGGATGTGATCTTGGATCTGGTGGGGGGTGAGGCTGGCAAACGCTCACTGCACACGTTAGGCACGTCCGGTGTTTTGGTCACCATTCCGACGGTGACCGCCGATGACGTTGTCAGTGCCGCTGAAGAGATGGGGGTGCGAGCCCACGGAATGCGCGTGCGCCCTGATGTGTTTCACCTTGAAGAAATTGCCGAGCTGATTGAAGACGGAGACGTGCGCGTGCACATCGAAAAAGTGTTCGCCATGGAGCAGGTGCGTGAAGCCCATGACCTTCTGGCAGAAGGTCATGTTCGCGGCAAATTGGTGCTCGATTGTCGCTAATACGAGCCGGGCTGGCGGACTAGTTGTCAGCTTTCTCGCCTGAACTCTGGTTGCCGTTGTTGTCCCGCTCTTTCTTGGGCTGCGGCGGCACCAGACTGATCAACACCCAGTCGTCTTCCGGTTCCAGTGATTCCATATCTTTCACCGGATGAATGTGCTCTTTGCTGTCGATGATAAACAGCACCAGAGCCTGTTGCTGGTATTGCTCGAGGAACTGCTGGTAGCTGAATTCTTCGCTCAGCTGGGTGGTTTTAACGTGGTACCCCTGGCTGACCAAACTGGCAAGCTTGGCGTAGCTCACGCCGTCAAAAATCCCTCGTGTACGCTGTACCTTGCCGGCCGTTTGTAGCCGGGCCTTCTGGTCTTGGTCGCCCTCGGTTAAACCGAACACCGAGGTGTCGCCAAACCAGTCCATGAAGTGGTACGTGGCCAGGCTGTTCATCTGTTTGTAGGGCGAAAGAATCAGCAGGTTACCGATGCCGGTCAGGTCCATATGGGTAGCGGCATGCTCGGAAGCCGGGTTGCCAAAATAAACCGGTAAGTTCTCCATTCGGGACTGTCGCACGTTCTCCCAGTTGGTGTCTGAGAGCATGATGGGCACTTCGTGCTTTTGCAGTGCTTGCCCAATCAGCCGGGCAATAGGGTTGGCGCCCAGAATCAGGAAGCCGTGAGCCGGTGGTTCTTTCACGCCCAACAACTTGGCAATCGGACGGGCGGTCAGGCTTTGCAGAGTGACGGTGGTGATGATCAGCATGAACACCAACGGCACCAGAGTTTCTGCGCCGTCATAACCGAGCCGCTCAAGCTGAAAAGCGAACAGGGCAGATACGGCTGCGGCCACAATACCCCGTGGTGCAATCCAGCTCAGGTACAGCTTTTCACGAAAGTTCAGTGACGTGCCGATGGAGGAAAGGAAAATACTGATTGGGCGAGCGATGAACATCAGGCAGGCTAGAACCGCCACCAGCCCCCAGCCCAGATCCAGAATGGCGGAAAACTCGACACGGGCGGCCAAAATGATAAACAGGGCCGAAATCAGCAGAACGCTCAGGGATTCTTTGAATTCCAGAATGCTGTCGATCGGCACCCGCTTCATGTTCGCCATCCAGATCCCCATCACGGTTACCGTCAGCAGGCCGGATTCGTGCGCCATTTCATTGGAGATGGCGTAAACACCCAGCATAAACGTGAGTGTGCCGGCATTGTGCAGGTACTGCGGCAGCCAGTGTTTTCTCAAGGCTTGCCCGTTCAAATAGCCCGCGATGGCACCGATGATAAAGCCGACCACCAGCGTTTTGCCGAAGATATACAGTGAGTGGCCAAACACATTGCCCTGACCCCAGGACACAATGCCTTCGAACACCAGAACCGCCAGCAGGGCGCCCACCGGATCAATAATGATGCCTTCCCAGCGCAGAATATTCGACAGCTTTGCGGTGGGCCGTACGGCTCGCAATAGCGGTGCAATCACCGTCGGGCCGGTGACCACGGAAATGGCGCCGAACAAAAGAGCAACTTCCCAGGACACCTCCAGAATCCAGCGTGCGGCGAGTGTGCCGATGGCGCAGGTGACGATGGAGCCCACGGGCACCAGATTGCGCACCATCTTGCCGTGGCCTTTGATCTCCTCGTAGCGGAGCGTCAGGCTGCCTTCAAACAGAATGATGGCAACCGCAAGGGAGATCACAGGGAATAGCAGGTCACCAAAGACTTCCGCGGGCTGAAGAAAGCCTAATACCGGTCCGGCAATAATGCCGCCTGCCAGGAGAAAGAGAATGGCGGGCATGCGCACGCGCCAGGCGAACCATTGGCAAAGCAGAGAGCTGATACCGATACCGGCAAGAATCAGAGCAGTACTAGCGGCCATAAGGGCTTCCGGTTGAAAAGTTTAGAGGTTGGCTCGGCGAGCGATTCGGTTCAGGAGCCTCGAGGCTGCAAAAAAACCGAAGCTCGCGGTGACCGGGCTGGCGGCACCAAAACCCGAGGCACAATCCAGTCGGACCGGGCCTTCCGTAACTGGTTTCTGGTGACAAACTTCGCCATCGGCAGCCGGGTACGTCAGCTGCTCCAATGAGTATACGGCCTCAACGCCAAATCGGCGCTTTGGATTGCGAGAAAAATTATACTCGCGGCGCAGCAAGTTGCGCACCTTCGCCAGCAGCGGGTCTTGGGTGGTTTTACTGAGATCGGCCACCTGAATCTGTGTGGGGTCCATTTGCCCCCCGGCACCACCGGCAACGACCACCGGTATCTTCCGGCGATGGCAATGAGCAATCAGGCTGGCCTTGGATTTTACGCTGTCGATGGCATCCACCACGCCGGTGATGTCGTCGGTGATCAACTCTTGCACGTTTTTGGTGGTCAGAAAACCGAAATGAACCCGAATATCCGCCTGCGGGTTAATCGCCCGCAGGCGTTCGGCCATGGCGTCTGTTTTGGTCTGACCGTACTGGCCTTGCAAAGCGTGCAGCTGGCGATTGGTGTTGGAAACGCAAATGTCGTCCATATCAATCAAGGTAAGCGTGCCAATGCCGCTTCTGGCCAACGATTCAGCAGCCCAGGAACCCACGCCCCCCAAACCAACCACAACTATGTGCGCGTGCCGGAAGGCGGTCAGGGCTTTTCGGCCATAAAGCCGTTCGATGCCGCCAAAGCGAAACTGATAATCGTCAGGCTGCGGAGAGTCGGAAGTCATTCAGAGCTCGTGGTGTCTGGTTGAACGTAAGGTGTATCAATGAGGGGCAGATTGTAACGCAGGGGCTGTGGCAGGGGCTATGCACTCTAGGCACATATGACGACAGGCGTTTCTCTGGCCAAAAAAAACCACGCAAAAGCGTGGTTAAAAGAAGATACCTAACTTGTGTGAAGCCAGGCTGGACTAGTTCAGAGACACTAATCAACGTGACCAGTATTGACTGTCTGACGATCCCATTGAAGGTCAGAAGTTGCCAGTGGTCGGTCATTTTCGGACATAAGTTTTGGCTAGATCGGTAATCTGCCGTTTTAGCCCAACCAGTGTTCGTCGTTAAAGGCCATCAGGCTGTCTTTACCTGACACGATATCCGCCAGAAGCCAGTCGATCTCCGGCATCAGTTTTTCGAAGTAGTAGCGGGCCGAAACTTGCTTGCTTTCCAGCAACGAGCGATTGCCTTCACCGGCTTCGAGTTGACTGTTCGCAACGTCCGCCATGCGTGACCAGAGGTAGCCAATTACTGTCAGCGCCATTACGCGCAAATACGGTGTAGCCGCAGCACCCGCTTGCTCCGGGTCTTTTGGAGCGTTTTGGGCCAGCCAAAGGGTCGCTTCTTCCAGTTTCTTGACGGCGTGCGTGAGCTCGTGTCGGTAGGGTGCATCCGGATTGCCCTTCAGGTAGCCCGCAAGCTCCGAGAACAAGGTGCGAACCAGTTGGCCTCCCTTCAGTGATAGTTTGCGCCCCACCAGATCCATTGCCTGTATGCCGTTGGTGCCTTCGTAAATTCGGGCGATACGTCCATCCCGGACCAGTTGCTCGAGCGGCCAGTCCTGAGTAAAGCCGGAACCACCCAGCACTTGTTGGCCCCAGTTCGCGTTGTTGTAGCCTTCATCGGTCAGGAAAGCTTTCACCACAGGGGTCAGCAGTTGCACGAGGTCATCGGCATTCTCCCGGATTTGGGCATCGCTGTGAGCAACCGACAAGTCCAGTTGATGTCCGGTAAACAGTGCCAAAGCGCGCATGCCTTCATTCAAGACTTTTTGGCGCATCAACATGCGGCGTACATCGGGATGCACAATGATCGGGTCTGCCGCGCCTTCGGGATTTTTTGCGCCGCTTAGCGATCGGCTTTGCAGACGTTCTTTGGCAAAGGCCAGGCTTTCCTGATAAGCCATTTCAGCCAGACCTAACCCTTGCATACCGACCATCAGCCGCGCTTCGTTCATCATGGTGAACATGGCGCTCATGCCCTTGTTCGGCTCGCCCACCAACCAGCCCTTCGCACCCTCAAAGTTCATCACACAGGTGGCAGAACCCTTGATGCCCATTTTGTGTTCCAGACCGCCGCAAAAGGCCGGGTTGCGCTCGCCGGATTCCGGCAGCACTTTTGGTACCACGAACAAAGAAATGCCTTTGGTGGTGTCGGGCGCGCCGGGCAGTTTCGCCAACACCAGATGCACAATGTTGTCGACCAGATCGTGCTCACCGCCGGTGATCCAGATTTTCGTGCCTTCGATGGCATAGCTGCCGTCGTCGTTGGGGGTGGCTTTGGTGCGGATCAGGCCTAGGTCTGTGCCGCACTGGGGCTCGGTCAGGCACATGGTGCCGGTCCATTCGCCGGAGATCAGCTTTTCCAGATAGATTTGCTTCAGTGCCTCGGAGCCGTGAGCGTAGAGTGCGCTGATGGCACCGTGAGTAAGGCCCGGATACATACCGAGCGATAAATTCGTGGAACACACCATTTCATCCACCACGAATTTCAGGGTGTGCGGCAGGCCCTGGCCGCCATATTCAATGGGTGCATCGAGCGCGGTCCAGCCACCTTGCACGAACGCCGTGTAGGCTTGCTGGAAACCATCCGGTGTTTTGACGGTTTTTGTGTCCGGGTCGAAGGTGCAGCCTTGTCGGTCGCCGACCTGGTTGGTGGGTTGGATGACTTCGCTTGCCAGCTTGCCGGCCTCTTCGATGACCGCTGAAATCAGGTCGGGAGTGGCATCCGCGTACTTATCGAGTTCGTGCAGCTTGTCTGCTCCCAACACATCAAACAGTAGAAAACGAAGATCATTCGCAGGCGCTTGATATTGCATGGACACTCTCCTGTCGTTACGAAATCGGCACAGTTTGCCGTGGGTACTGCGCTTTACTGACTGCAAGCGCTTAAAAACCGTGTCTGGGTTCATACGTGCGTTTGAATAAACTGGCTCACCCGAAATTCAACCTGATGAGAGTCTGTGAGCGTATTACCCTTAGACACGACCACGACTTATTCAGGAGACAGGACAATGACCGTCGTTATTGCCGGAGTTTCGGGCGCCATTGGCAGCGCGCTTGCAGAACGGTTTCTTGCCGAGCAGCCAGGTGAGCCGCTAATTGGGCTGGCCAGAACGGTTGATGCCGTCAATGCCCGCGTTAGGGAGCATCCTGCGGTGCATCTGATCGAATGGCAGGCAGAGCTTCCTCTGGACATGGCTCGGTACCCCGAGATCCGGAAAATGCTGGAATCTGCGAACGGTGGAATATCGGTGATCTACGCCGCTGGTCTGTTGCACGATGACGTTGTTGCTCCCGAAAAACGGGTAGAGGATATGACTCAGGCCAGTATGATTCAGGCGTTTCAGGTGAATTGCCTTGGCTTTGGTGTGCTGGTCCAGGCGCTGGCACCTTGGTTACGGGGGAAGCGCTTGGCCCGTGTTGCCGCCGTTTCGGCGAAGGTGGGTTCGATCGAGGATAACCGGCTTGGTGGCTGGTATGCCTACCGATGCTCGAAAGCTGCGTTGAATATGATGGTAAAAAACCTATCTGTGGAGTTGCCCCGAAGGTATGCGCCAATCGCCTGCGTGGCTTTGCACCCCGGCACCACTCGCTCCAACCTCAGTGCGCCGTTTAGCCAGTCGCTGGCGAAGCTGACGGTGCATGAGCCTGATGCGACCGCAGCGAATTTATACGAGGTTTTATCGGGATTGTCCGAGGAAGATAACGGTCGCTTTATCAGCTGGAACGGGCAAGATTTGCCATGGTGACGCCCCGCAGGTTCCGATTCGCCTGCCGGGCGTCTTATCAGCGAATAAACGGGTTCAGAAGCCGGCCAAACGGACCGGTCAATTTCAGCGGCGCGCTCAGGATCGACAGCGTGATGCAGTCTTCGTGACCGATGGCGACCGGTTTGTGCACGTCTTTATCGGTCAGTACAACAAAGTCCCATTGATTAAAAACACCTTTCGCATCGGAAAACGCACCTTGAAGCACGATGGTTGTTTCCGTGCCCCGATGAGTGTGTGCCGGAGCTTTACCGCCGGCTGCCAGCTTCTGGAGAATCACCCGTTCTGACTGTCCGGGGAATTTGTCGGTGATATCAACCACACTGACATCCGGTAACTGGCGCTTCCAGGGCAGGTTATTCATGTCGTCGCCAAGCAGTTTTTGAAGCGGGCTGAGCCGGGGAGACTCTTGCGCTGCTCGCGCATCGGGTGCCTCTTCGATACGTGCCAATAACTGTTCGAAACTGGTGTCAGACACGGAAACGTCCGGCTGCTGTTCCATCATGACAGCCCCGAGGCTGTTCAAGGTATCAACCCGACTGCGGCAATGCCCGCACTGATCCAGATGCAAGCGAATGCAAAGCGCATGGGGTTCGCTCAGGTTGCCTGCACTGTATTCCATCAGGCTCAGACTGTCTGGATGATGTCGAGTCATACGTTCTGGTCCTGCAAAATCACTTTCAATTTGTTCAGCGCCAAGCGAACCCGGCTTTTTACGGTCCCGAGCGGCAAATTCAGCTCATCGGCCACCGTTTGATGTGATTTATGCTCCATATACACTTTTGCAATAACCGTCACTTGCTCTTGCGGTAGCTGGCTCAGAGATTCGCGAATCCGGCGTTCTGAGGTGAGCCTGTGCAATGAAGTAACAGGGTCATCGTCGTTATCGTCGGGAATCTGCCAGAGGTCTTCGGTTTCAATGGCCATCTCACCACTTCGACGCTGCATCTTGCGCAGCATGTCGATGCGTTGGTTTCGGGCAATGGTGAAAATCCAGGTAGACGCAGCCGCTTTGCGCCAATCGTAAAGGCTGGAACGCCTCCAGATCGCAACAAAAACTTCCTGAACAAGCTCTTCGGCATGACTGGCGATGCCGTTGGAGATGGCGTAATACTTGATCTGTGGTGCAAAGTGCTCGAACAGCGCGTGATAGGCTGCTTTGTCTTGGTGCCGACCCACTTTCTCCAACAGAGCGCCCCAAGGGTCTTTTCGGCCCTCGCCTTTCGCTGGTTGCTGCCCCAGTGTCGTCACTGGACGCTCCTTGACTGTCGCTTGATTTAATTTGGCTACGGTCATGATTCTATGCACTCAACGCGTTTTTGTCAGTCTTGTTTTACGCGCAAAGTGATGAACTGGATCGCTGGATCCGCAAAGATTTTCAGGGTTGACCTGGGTGTGTTACGGGATCTTCCTGAGATTTATCGGTTTAAGTCTACTCTTCGAGATAGGTGTAACCGTCGAGCCCTGCCTCTAATTCCCCTAACAGTGTTTGCTGCAGCTCGGGCTCGAGATTGCTTGCCTCGAATTTGCGTTGATAGGTTTTTAGTATGCTACCGGGCTCGAAGTTCACATATCTCAGAACCTTAGCCACGCTATCGCCCTTAATGGGCTCACTGATATCGTAGTTGCCCTGATCGTCCAGCCGCACATCGACCGAATGTGTGTCGCCGAACAGGTTGTGCATGTCTCCGAGAATTTCCTGATAGGCACCGGTCATGAAAAAGCCGATGAGCAAAGGCTCGTCAGGGTTGTGTTCGGGTAAAGGCAGTGTAGTTTCAATGCCTTGGCCGTCAACGTAGTGATCGATACGTCCGTCCGAATCACAGGTAATGTCCTGCACCACGGCACGGCGGTTTAACGGCCTATTCAGTCCGTTGATCGGCATGACCGGGAAGATCTGGTCAATACCCCAGACATCCGGCAGTGATTGGAACAGCGAGAAGTTCACAAACAGCTTTTCGGCCAGTTTCTCGTTCAGTTCGTCAATGATTTCACGGTGTGCGCGGTTGGCGCTGTCTAGCTGCGCCCTTATCAACTGGCAGCAGCGGGTGTACAAGGTTTCGGCCTGAGCGCGCTCTGTTAACGAGAGCAGTCCGTGGGCGAACTGCGCGTGCGCATCGGTCATGGCGTGCAGCACGTCGTGGTAAACTTCCGCCAGTGAGCGGGGGCAGTTGTCGTCCTGAAGGCTGCGCAGATCCCGCCATAAATCCTGTAGTGGCGAGGGTGCGGTGATGGCGGGCTCAGAGACATCGTGATGAACGGCAGTTTCCCGGTCAATCACATTGGTGATCAGCACCGAATGATGAGCTGTCAAAGCCCGGCCGGATTCGCTGATCAGCGCCGGGTGAGGCAAGCCCAAACGGTCACATTCGGCCTGCAGCACGTGTACCACGTTGTAGGCGTACTCAAACACGGTGTAATTCATGGAGCAGCTGCTGCGCGAGCGCGTGCCTTCGTAGTCCACGCCCAGACCGCCGCCGATATCAACGGTGCCGACAGGCGCGCCGAGGTGGCGCAGCTCACTGTAAAACCGGGCGCACTCTTTTAAGCCGGTTTGAATGTCCCGAATGTTGGCAATTTGCGAACCCAAATGGAAATGCAGCAGCTGCAACGTGTCCAGTGCGCCGGCTCTTTTCAGGGTTTCGACCACTTCCAGTACTTGGCTGGCGGATAACCCGAATTTCGATTTTTCACCGCCGGTATTTTGCCAGTTGCCTTTGCCAATGGTGGCCAAACGAGCGCGCACACCAATCAGCGGCGAGACTCCGAGTTTTTTGGCTTCGTCCAGAATCAACGGTAGCTCAGACTGTTTCTCAACAACGATAAAGACCTGATGGCCCAATTTCTGGCCAATCAACGCCAGCCGAATGTATTCACGGTCTTTATAGCCGTTGCACACAATCACCGAGCCATTGTTGCGGGCTAGGGATAATACGGCGAGCAATTCCGGCTTGCTGCCGGCCTCCAGGCCAATCTGGTTGTTGGTGGCTGCAGGTTCGGCAGCCACCAGTTCTTCGACGACGCGTCGCTGCTGGTTGACCTTGATCGGGTAAACGACTGTGTATTGGCCCTGATACGCTTGTTCGTGAATGACTTTATTGAACGCACCGCAGAGTTTGTTCACCCGGTCGTGCAGGATGTCGGTAAACCGGACCAGTACCGGCAGGGCCAGGCCCGCGTCAGACAATGATCGTGTCAGTTTAGGCAAGTTGATGTGTGCCGAACTCCGGCCCCGGTCCGGGCAGATTTCAACTTCACCTTCCGCATTGACGGATATGTACCCGTCACTCCAATGGGCGATGTTGTAAACCTTGTGTGCCGGTGATGCGGTAGATTCTGCCATTGTTGCTATCCTGTCAGGAAACCCGGGTCGGCGGGAAAACCGTTGAAGGCTGCATTGTAGGAGCTGACTGCTGCCCCTACAATACGCCTCTTTAGAGATGCCCGGGCGCGGTGCAGCGGCATACAGTTGGAGAGTGATATGACAGCATTGAATGAAGGCTGGTTTACCGAGATATTTCAGGATCAGGGCACGGCCTTTTCCTTGCAGGTAAAGAACAAACTGCATGAAGAGCAGACACCGTTCCAAAAGCTGGAGATCTACGAAACCGCTACCTTCGGCAATCTGATGGTGCTGGATGGCTGTGTGATGCTTACCACCCGCGATAACTTTCTGTACCACGAGATGATGACGCACCCGGCGTTGTTCACCCACAAAGATCCGAAAAAGGTGGTGATTGTCGGGGGCGGTGATTGCGGCACGCTGAAAGAGGTGTTGAAGCACCCGAGCGTAGAAGAGGCCTGGCAGGTGGAAATCGACGAGCGGGTAACCCGCATGTCGGAAAAATACTTTCCCGAATTGTGCGAAGCCAACGGCGATCCGCGGGCGAATTTCTTCTTTGGCGACGGCGTAAAGTGGATGCGCGAGGTAGAGCCGAACAGCATCGACCTGCTGATTATCGATAGCACCGACCCAGTCGGCCCGGCAGAGGGCTTGTTTGCATTGGATTTCTATCGTGATGCGATGGTGGCGCTGAAGGATGGTGGCATTGTGGTTCAGCAAAGCGAATCGCCCTTGCTGCACACCGAATCGATCATCAAAGATATCCACACCGACATGCGCAAGGCGGGCTTCAGCCATGTGCAAACGCTGCCTTTCCCGCAGCCTGTATACCCCACTGGTTGGTGGAGCTGCACTATGGGAAGTAAGGACAACCCCTTGAAGTACTTCCGTGAAGAAGACGTGAACGATCGGCCCTTCGTCACCCGTTATTACAACTCAGGGATTCACCACGGTGCGCTGGCCATGCCGCAATTCATGATTGATGCGCTGGAAGATCAGGTGCGCCCGGAAGAAGGTTAATCGACGCCGGGTTGTGGTTGTGATAACGCAGAAGGGCGCCCTAGGGCGCCCTTTTTGGTCTCGCTGGCAGCGTTACTGCTTGTTGCTGCCAAACTCGGGGTAGGCTTCAAGGCCGCACTCGGCAATATCGACGCCTTCGTATTCTTCTTCAGCGCTGACTCGAATACCCATTACGGCTTTCAGAATGCCCCAGACGATCAGGCTGGCGATGAACACCCAGACAAAGATGGTCAGAGCGCCAATCAACTGGCCACTGAAGGTCACGTCACCGTTGGTGACCGGTACCAACATCAGGCCGAGGAAACCGCACACGCCGTGAGCCGAGATCGCACCAACCGGGTCATCAATGCGCAGCTTGTCGAGCGCGACGATGCTCAGTACCACGAGGCCGCCGCCCAGAGCACCCCAGAAGGTTGCGGTCAGAGCGCTGGGCGTTGATGGTTCGGCAGTGATCACCACTAGGCCGGCAATGGCACCGTTCAGCAGCATGGTCAGGTCGGCCTTACCGAACATCAGGCGAGCAACCGCTAAGGCGGTGATAGCACCACCGGCTGCCGCTGCGTTGGTGTTCAGAAAGACCATAGCGACCGAGTGGGCGCTGGCAATGTCGCCGAGCTTCAGTACAGAGCCACCGTTGAAGCCGAACCAGCCCATCCACAGAATCAGGGTGCCCAAAGCCGCCAACGGCATGTTGGCACCGGGAATGGCGCGAATCTCGCCGTTCGGGCCGTACTTGCCTTTACGCGCACCCAGCAAGAGAACACCCGCCAGCGCTGCGGCGGCACCGGCCATGTGAACAATGCCGGAGCCGGCAAAGTCGCTGAAGCCAAGGTCGCCCAGGTTATAGAGGCCAAACACGTCTTTGCCGCCCCAGGTCCAGGCACCTTCCATAGGGTAGATGACACCGGTCATGACGACCGCGAAGGCCAGAAAGGCCCAAAGTTTCATGCGCTCGGCAACAGCACCCGAGACAATTGACATAGCCGTGGCTACAAACACCACCTGGAAGAAAAAGTCGGACGCGCCCGAGTAAATGGAGCCGCCTTCAAAGCCGTCTTCACGGCTGGCGAAATCGCCCAGCACGGCGTCGACATCGACATCACCAATGCCCGCAAGGAACAGATTCCCGCCGTACATGATGGCGTAGCCGCACACCATGTACATGGTGCTGGCAACCGCAAACAAGGCAACGTTTTTGGTAAGAATTTCAGTGGTGTTTTTTGAGCGCACCAAGCCGGCTTCGAGCATGGCAAAACCCGCCGCCATCCACATAACTAATGCGCCGCAAATCACAAAATAAAAGGTATCTATAGCATACTGCAGGTGAAAGACATTGCTTTCCATAGGAAGCCCTCCGCACAAGGCCCGTCAGGTATTTAGTTTTTTTTGCGTTGGCTGAATCCGGGAGTCAGGCCGGTATCAGACCGCCTCTTCGCCGGTTTCGCCGGTCCGGATTCGGATCGCTTGCTGTAGTTCGGTCACGAAAATCTTACCGTCACCGATTTTGCCGGTATTGGCAGCTTTGGTAATGGACTCGATCACCTGATCCAGCAGGTTGTCGCCAATCGCGATCTCAACTTTTACTTTTGGCAGGAAATCCACCACGTATTCGGCACCGCGGTAGAGTTCGGTGTGGCCCTTTTGACGACCGAAACCTTTCACTTCCGTTACGGTTACGCCTTGCACGCCTATTTCGGATAGTGCCTCTCGGACATCATCCAGTTTGAAAGGCTTAATGATCGCTGTCACAAGTTTCATTGCTTTCTCCTTGGTAAAGCCATCTCAACTGTCTTTGTGGTTGAGTTCGGGATGCTGCCACCTCGCACATCAATTGTGCGGATCGTGTACAAGGTTTAGCATCAGGTATGCCAACGCAAAAAATTATAATAAAAACAACGTTCTGTTCGTTTCTTGTTTCAATTTGGCGCAGCCTGATGCACCAAATCGGGGCGCTACGCCCCACTCTGACTCAGGGTTGAACCACCAGTGGGCAAGGCCTGGCTTCATTATACTGCCCAGTGGGTACAGTATGGCAGGGGCAGCGGTGTGATACACTCCTGACTGCATGAGTATTCGACGGGTAAACGGCCTGATCGAGCACAAACATTGAATCCACGAGGTATCACATGAAAGGCCCCCAAGATTTCTTCGCCCAGCTTCAAGGCCAGGTTGGCCAGTTTGTTCCCGATATGGCGCGGGCCGCCCGGGAAGATTTCGAAACCCAGGCCAGAGCAACGGTGATGACGGTACTGTCCAAGCTGGAGCTGGTAACCCGTGAAGAATTTGAAGGTCAGCAAGCCGTTCTGATGAAAACCCGTGAAAAAGTAGAAGCGCTGGAAAAGCGAGTCGCTGAGCTGGAGCAGAAAGCTCAGTCGTGATTTGTTTGTGATGCAGGCGCAGGACGCGTCTGACTCATATCTGCCCACCATGGAAGGTGATCATGTTAGCCATTGTCCATTCACGCGCCAGTATTGGCGTGTCTGCTCCCGAAGTAACCGTCGAAGTGCACTTGTCAGGCGGTTTGCCCGCGCTCTCGATAGTCGGCATGCCCGAAACCGGTGTACGCGAAAGCAAGGACCGTGTTCGTAGCGCCTTGCTGAACGCGGGCTTCGAATTCCCCGCTCGCCGAATAACGATCAATCTTGCGCCTGCTGATTTGCCAAAAGAAGGTGGCCGTTTCGACCTGCCCATTGCGCTCGGAATATTGGCCGCATCAGGGCAAATTCCGCCCGACAGCCTCAAACCCTTGGAGTTCATGGGCGAACTGTCCCTCGATGGTGCCTTGCGACCGCTCAAAGGCGTGTTGCCCGCGGTGCTGGCAGCCCGGGAAGCCGGGCGTTCACTTCTGATTCCACAAGCCAATGCAGACGAAGCCGCGCTCGCCAGCCAGGGTGATGTGTTGGCCGCAAGTCACATTCTTACGGTGTGCGAGCACCTGACCGGGCGTGCGAAATTGGTGCCCGTGCCAAAGCCGGAAGTGGATGCTGTCCATACCTCGGAAGCGGATAATGCCGCCGATCTCGCCGATGTGCGGGGCCAGCAGGTGCCTCGCCGGGCTTTAGAGGTCGCCGCAGCGGGTGGTCATAATGTGCTGTTTTTTGGCCCGCCGGGGACCGGTAAAAGCATGCTGGCGAGTCGGCTTCCGGGTATCCTGCCGGCGCTGGACGATGCAGCTGCCATGGAGGTGGCCAGTGTTCATTCCGTAGCGGGCCACCCACTGCAACCCGGCGGGTGGCGCCAACCGCCTTTTCGGTCGCCTCATCATACTGCTTCCGCGGTGGCTTTGGTGGGCGGTGGTGGCAGCCCCAGGCCAGGGGAGATCTCTCTGGCGCACCGCGGTGTGCTTTTCCTGGATGAGCTGCCCGAGTTCGAACGACGGGTGTTGGAAGTGCTGCGTGAGCCCATGGAAACCGGGGAGATTTCGATCAGTCGCGCGGCCCGGCAAGTCACTTTTCCGGCAAAGTTTCAGGTTGTTGCGGCAATGAACCCGTGTCCGTGCGGTTACAGCGGTCATCCGAGTATTGAGTGCCAGTGTACGCCCAGTCAGGTCATGCGTTATAAATCCAAAATATCCGGCCCTTTACTGGACCGTTTCGATTTGCACGTTGAGGTGCCGGTGCAGGAAGGGGATGTGTTACTCCGCCAAGGCGAAGCCGGCGAGAGCAGTGCCAGTGTGAAACAGCGGGTGCTGCAAGCCAGAAAGCGCCAGCGCGATCGTGGCAGCTTGAACGCTTCGCTTGCGGGTAGGGCTTTGGACCAGGCGTGCCGGATCGATGACAGTAGCGAACAATTATTGGCTCAGGCCATGGAACGGTTGGGATTATCCGCCCGGGCTCTGCATCGGATTCTGCGCGTGGCGCGCACCTTGGCCGATCTGGAAGGGCAGGAACACCTGTCGAAACAACACCTGATCGAAGCATTGGGGTACCGGCAATTAGATCGGCAGCAAGGGCAAAGTAGTTTGGTGTCCGCTTGAAGCCTCGGACTCTGTTAAACTGTCCGGTAAATTTCAGCAATCAGATCCGCAGTGGCGGTTGAGGACAGCAAATGGCCGACCAGAACGACTCGCAAGATTCCAAAGGTGAAAATCCGATTACCACACGCCGTGGTGTGCGCAGCTTTGTGTTACGCCAAGGCCGGATGACCGAAGGTCAGAAGAAAGCCTTCGAGCGGAACTGGCCTAAGTACGGACTGACGCGGGAAGACGGCGTAATTGATCCCCGCGAAGTGTTTGGCCGCGACAGCATGCTGAATCTGGAAATCGGTTTCGGCATGGGCCGGTCACTGGCGGATATGGCAGAAGCCGCGCCAGAGCAGGATTTTATTGGTGTGGAAGTGCATCTGCCCGGGGTAGGTGCCTTGCTCAAAGAAGTGGATGACCGCGAGCTGGAAAATGTGCGGGTGTATAACATCGATGCCAATGATGTGATCGATTTATGCCTGCCGGATGCCTCTTTGGACCGTGTGATGGTGTTCTTCCCTGATCCCTGGCACAAAAAGAAACACCATAAGCGCCGCTTGGTTCAGCAGGAGTTCGTACAGCGCATTCGCCATAAATTGCGCGTGGGCGGTGTTTTGCATCTGGCTACGGACTGGGAGAACTACGCCGAGCACATGTTGGAAGTGATGGACGCGTCGCAGGGATTTGCCAACGTGCAGGAGCAGGGCGGTTATTCTCCTCGTCCGGACGACCGTCCGATTACCAAGTTTGAGCAACGTGGTGAGAAACTGGGCCACGGGGTTTGGGACTTGCTTTACTACCGCACCAACTAAATCCCCGTATGAACCCCGGCGTCACGAGGCCGGGGTTAACGGTTGCCGGCGGGCCGCGCGAAGAATAATAAGCCCCGCCAAGCCGAGTAATAACCCCGTAAATTTAAGTAGTGAGAAGATACTGGCAACCATGCTCAGGCTGTCGTCGGGAGGGCTGAAGTTATTGAGCAGGGCAATGTTCTCGATCACATCACTGGTGCCGGCCACGATAAACAGCATGCGCACCCACTTGGCGATGATTCGTTCCCGTACGCCGGGGCGGTCGAGTGAGAACCTGCGGGTAAGCTGCAGTAACATCGCCAAATAGGCGGCGATGAAAGCAAAATCTACCCACAGAGACGCTCGGGCCATCGTCACGCTATCTGGCCGCCAGCCGGCTAAAATGCTTTGCGCCTGCTGAGCAGTGCCTGCCAGCTGAAAACTGATCATGCCTTGCGGTGCGCTGGCGGTTTTAAGCGGCTGGTTCATCACCAGAAGCGCTATGAACAACGCTGCACTGATTACCAGTGACGTCACCAAGGCTGATCCAAGGGGCCGCTTCGGGAGGTGCCGGGCTTGGTCCATCAGAGAAACTGCTCCAACAAGCTGTTGAGATACCGCTGGCCCTGTTCCGTGGTTTGGATCCGATCACCGACCAGCAGATTTTGTTTCCGCAATTGCTCAAGTTGTACCTCAACCGGGGCCAAGGGTAAACCTGTACGTTTTACGAACAGTTCTTCTGCGACACCTTGTTTCAGCCGTAACACGTTCATCATGAACTCCAGCGGCCGTTCCTTCGGTTCGATCTCTTCGCTGCCTGCCGTGCGTGAACCTATCCGGTTCAGGTAGGCTTCTGGTTGGCGGGTTTTCCAATAGCGGATGATCCGACCATCGGCAAGGCTGATTTTTCCGTGCCCGCCGGCTCCCAGTGCCAGGTAATCCCCAAACTGCCAGTAGTTCAGGTTATGACGGCTCTCGTGATTCGGGAGGCTCCAGGCTGATACCTCGTAATCATCGAAGTTGTGAGCGCGCAGATATTCTGAACCCTGTCGATAGATCTCCCAAAGGCGGTCGTCGTCTGGTAAGTCCGGTGGGCGGGAGAAAAACTCGGTGTTGGGTTCAATGGTCAGCTGGTACCAGGACAAGTGTGAGGGTTGATGGTCCAGCGCTTGCCGCAGGTCGTCCAATGCTTGTTCCGGAGTTTGCTCCGGTAAACCGTGCATCAAATCCACATTGAAATTGCTGAAACCCGCCGCTTTCGCAGTCTCAATCGCGCGATGAGCGGCGTTGGCATCGTGAATGCGCCCCAGTGTTTTAAGGTGCTCTTGATGAAAGCTCTGCACCCCGATCGAAAGCCGGTTAATGCCCGCTTGGCGGAAACCTTCGTAACGGCCTTCTTCCAAAGTACCGGGATTGGCTTCGAGTGTGATTTCGGCGTCGGGCGCGAAGCTCAGACGTTGGCGAAGCCCTTCGAACAAGCGCTGATAGAAATCGCTGGTCATGAGCGATGGCGTGCCGCCGCCGATGAACACGCTCTCAATCGGGCGGTCGCGAACAAAGCCTAGGTCGTGTTCAAGATCTTCCAGCAAGGCAGCAAGGTAGGCCGCCTCAGGTATGTCACCCCGAATTGCATGGGAGTTGAAGTCGCAATACGGGCACTTGCGCACGCACCAAGGCACGTGGATATACAGCGATAGCGGCGGATAGACCGAAACAGCAGAGGAAGAGGGCACGTTTAATGAGTGCTCTTAAGTTGGTCTAGCAGGCTCGCCAGCGCGCGCCCGCGATGGCTGATGCGGCCTTTCTGTTCGCGTGTAAGCTCGGCAGCGCTGCAATCGTGCTCGGGCGCGTAGAAAATCGGGTCGTAGCCAAAACCACCGTCGCCCATGGGCTCGGAAAGAATGCGTCCCGGCCAGCGGCCGTGGCAGATGATCGGTGTCGGGTCATCGGCATGGCGCAGATAAACCAGAACGCAGTGAAATTGCGCGCCGCGCTCTTGTTCGGGCACGTCTTTCAGCGCCTTTAACAGTGCTTCAACATTATCTGCGTCGGTTGCTGACGCACCGGCATAGCGGGCAGAGCGCACGCCGGGTTGGCCGCCGAGCGCATCGACTGCCAGCCCACTGTCGTCGGCCAGAGCCGGTAAGCCGGTTTCACGGGCCGCGTGGCGGGCTTTCAAAATGGCGTTCTCAACAAAGGTAACGGCCGGTTCTTCCGCTTCACCAACACTGAGTTCGCCTTGGGCAACGGGGCTAAAGCCGAGCGGGCTGAGTAGTTCTGTCAGTTCGGCAATTTTGCCTTTGTTGTTGCTGGCAATAACGAGTTTCTGAGACATGGTTTTAGTCGTTGAACAAGGAGTGGGCGAAGCGCACCTTCAGGCCTTGTGGGTAGCCTGTGGGACGTGCCGTAATGTTAAAGGTCATCAATTCCGCCGGGCGATATTGATACTGGGCGATGAAGTAAACCGCGTCGCCTTCCTGAATCCGGCGAAAGGCCAGAAATTTGACCTGTTGGATGTCGTTGGCAACCTGGCCTTCCACCTGCCCGCCTACCGGTTGAGGCTGGCCGTGTTCATTGTCGGTCATGATGGAAATGTTCACCACGCCGATGCTTTTACTGCGCTGCAGGTTATTGGCTTTGGCAACTTCCGGAGTCAGCATGGTGCTGGGGAAAACGCTCCAGTGCAGTGTGTAATCGCCAAAATCCTTTTCGCCGGCTTGACCTTGGCTGGCTAACAGTAGCAGGCCAAAGGTGAGGGCCATAAAGCGGGTAACAGAACGAATAATCATCAGGTGTGCTCCCGTGTGATTCGATAAATCGCAATCTCGCCCAGCAGGTTTGGCCATGCACGAGCCAGCCAGCTGTTTTGATGTTGGCCGTCGACGACCCGGCGGCTTTTGATCTTTATCCCTTTCTGCCGGCACAAGGCTTCAAAATCTTTGAAGGTGCACAGGCGAATGTTGGGGGTGTTGTACCATTTATACGGCAACGCGTCTGATTCCGGCATGCGGCCGCTCAGAGCCAGGCCCCAGCGTAGGCGCCAGTGCGCAAAGTTGGGGAAGGTGACAATACCTTCACGGCCAAGCCGCAACATCTCGTCGATCACTTTGTCGGGCCTGCGCACGGCTTGCAGAGCCTGAGTCATCAGTACGATATCGAACATGCCGTCACCGAAGTTGTCGAGGCCCTGCGTGTCCAGGTTCTGCTCGATCACCGACACGCCTTTGCCCATGCAGGTGGTGATGTGGTCCGGGTTGATTTCCAGACCAAAACCGGTGGCGTTGCGTTCTTGCTGCAGATAATGGAGCAGAGTGCCGTCGCCGCACCCGAGGTCGAGCACGTGGTGGCCGGGTTCTACCCATTGTTGGATGATTTCCAGATCGGCTCTCATGCGCCCACCTCCCGTGCGACCCGATCCATGTACGCGGTGAACGCGTTGGTGTATCGGGGCGTTGGGATCAGAAACGCATCGTGGCCCCAAGGGGCATCGATTTCGGCGTAACTGACTTTCTTGCGAGCGGAAATCATGGCGTTCACCATTTCCTCAGAGCGGGCCGGCGAGAAGCGCCAGTCGGTACTGAACGACAGCACCAGGTACTCGCATTGGGCCGGCGCAAGTGCTTTCGAGAGATCACCGCCAAATTCGTAAGCGGGGTCAAAATAGTCTAAAGCACGAGTCATTAGCAGGTAAGTGTTCGCGTCGAAGCTTTCGGAGAAGCGTTCGCCTTGATAGCGGAGGTAGCTTTCAACCTGAAACTCGGCGTCGTATCCGAACTTGAACGCTTCTTCACGCAGTTCACGGCCAAATTTCTCACCCATGGCGGCATCCGACAGGTAGGTAATGTGCCCCACCATGCGGGCCAGCATCAAACCGCGACGAGGCAAAGTGCTGGCCTCATCATATCGGCCTTCGTGAAACTCGGTGTCAGAGGTAATGGCCTGTCGCGCCACCTCGTTAAAGGCAATGTTTTGTGCCGTTAACCGGGGTGTAGAGGCGATGATCACCGCATGACGAAGGCGGTCGGGATAGTCCAGGCTCCATTGCAGCGCTTGCATGCCGCCCAACGAGCCGCCGACAACCGCCGCCCACTGCTGAATGCCGAGGCGGTCAGCCAACCGGGCCTGACTTTTTACCCAATCGGCAACGGTGATGACCGGAAAGTCCGGCCCGTACAGCTTGCCGGTACCGGGGTTGATCGAGTTGGGGCCGCTGCTGCCATGGCAACCACCGAGGTTATTCAGGCAAACCACAAAAAAACGGTTGGTGTCGATTGGTTTGCCCGGACCTATACAGCTGTCCCACCAACCCGGTTTTTTATCATCATAGGAATGATATCCGGCGGCGTGGTGGTGACCACTCAGTGCATGGCAAATGAGAACGGCGTTGCTGGCGTCGGCATTTAAGGTGCCGTAGGTTTCCACAACCAGATCATAGCGCTCCAAAGATTGGCCGCAGGCCAATTCGATGGGGGTGTCGAAATGAATGGTTTGCGGGCTAACGAGGCCCACGGAATCCGTAGGCAGGGAGTCGGGCATGAGCGTGTTGATATCCTGATCCAGTCCACATGAGTCAGGCAATAAGCCTGCGGTGGCGCAGAAGCTGGCGCCGATAGAGCAGTTTAAAGGCGGGGGGTGGTTGCTGCAACCGGCGCGTGCCGCCTGCAGCAACTTGGGGTTCAGGCGGAGCCGTAAATGTTGACGACTTTTTGCTGGATCATGGTCGGTGCTGGCTTGCGAATGTGACGCACCATGTTGTCGGCCAGTTCGAGCTGTTTGCGGAGGTCGGCGATGGCGTGCTGCAGGCGCGCCCTCTCGGCACGACTGTCGCGATCGTTTCGTACCAGATCTCTTAACCGGCTGATTTGATGCTCCAACAGCTGCTTTTGCTCCATCGAGTACTGGATAATTGGCAGCAAAGCTTCGTGCGGCCAGCGCCCAACGTCGGACCTTGCCCGGCTGTGTAGCGTTCGTGCTTCGCTTACCATCACATTGAAGAACCGGCGAATGAGCATTGACTGCTCAGACATCAGGTTTTTTGGGCTGATGCGGAAACGTCGCGCTTTTTTGCGCAGTTCGCGGACGGCGATGACATGGCGCCCGGCCCTGAGCGGGATAGGCTCCAAGTGTCTGGCGCGGGAGTCTTCGTTATAACGTCGGTAAATCGAACCGACCATTTTCTCTGCTAATTGGCCCTCAGCAAGCAAGTTGCTCAGATCAATTTCCAGTAACTCGAAGAAGTGATCCATCGCTCGGACCATGCCGGCGGTAGACCAACTTTTCATCATGATCTCTCGCACTTTCTCGGCGTGGGCTTCAAAGCGTTTTTCGCTGACCAGGTTGTTCAGAATTTCACCTTGCGAGTCCATCAGGCGGCGTGACGAGCGCAGAGTGATCAACTTCTTGTAGTAGAAGTCGTAGTCTTTCTGCGCCCGTTCTGCGAGCCGGGCGAGCGCCGGTTTATCCAGTGCAGAGCCGGTGCAGGCCGCATGTTCTTCTTCCAGCGATTTCAGGCGGTACTGCATCGCTGCCTGACTGTTCTGCAGCATGCCCAGAAGGTCGCTGATGAGGTGCTGAGTAATCAACTGTTCTTTGTGGGTCAGGATGCGCTGAACAATCAGCTTCTCCAGCATTCCGAGATTCGAACGACCAAACAATTCGGAATCGTTTCGCACCCGCGCCAGCAAGCCTTGCTTGGCCGATAGTGGTAAAACATCGTGCTGCTTCATGCCGAGGTGTTCGGCGGTATAGGTGCGTACCCGCTCGATAGACTCGTCGGTGTGGTTTTGACCCTGAATGTCGTCCCACAGCACATCTATTTTGTTCAACACAGCAAAGCGGCCAGCGCGATGGTCGGCATGGTCCGTGTTGATGTGCTCCTTCCAAATGGTCATGTCGCTGGCAGTAACGCCGGTATCGGCGCCGAGAACGAAAATCACCGCGTGAGCACGGGGAAGCATGCTCATAGTCAGTTCAGGTTCAGACCCTAGTGCGTTCAACCCCGGTGTATCGAGAATGCGCAGGCCGCGCTCAAACAGAGGGTGGCGAATACTGATCTGGGCATTGCGCCAGGCCGGTACCAAGACATTGCCTGGAAGGCTCGGGTCGGCTTCCAGCATGTCTTCGTCGAAGCCCAGCTTTCGGGCTTCTCCGATCGACACGCTTTTAACCCGGGCAACCTCGGAGAGTACTTCACGCATCATCGTTGGGTTGTCTTCGGCCAGTTCGTGCCGAACCCAGTTTTCAGGCCGTTTGCGTTGTTGCTGCAGGGATAGCTCGCCAGTGCGGGTTTCGATCGGAAGCAACATGAGATAGCTCGTGTTGTTGGTGCGATCGAAGAACAATTCGGTGGGGCACATGGTGGTGCGGCCCGCTTCAGAAGGCAGCATTCGTTGGCCGTAGCTGGCAAAAAACAGCGCGTTAATCAGTTCGGTTTTGCCGCGGGAATATTCGCCCACGAAGGCGATCGTCAGTTCATCCTCAATCAGAAGTTCCAGCCCGTGGCGGATACGGGTGCTGATGTCTTCTGAAAAAAGGTTGTTGTCCTGCAGCCACAACCGGTATCGGCCGATCTGGCGGATCAGATCTTTTTTCCAGTCGTGGTAGGCTTCCACCTGCTGCGACAGTGTTCCCTGCTGGCTCATGAGGTAATCCTTTGGCGCGACGTTTGGGAGGTAGATCGTCCCAAATTAAATGTCGGCAATAATAGCCCGATTATCCAGCTGTGGTATGGCCGCGTTTACCGGTTGTGACGTTTGGCGCAAAATGACAAACAAAAAAAGGCCAGCGTATCAAAGAGTTGATGCGCCGGCCTCGAGATGTTTAAAGTCTAGGTATTATGTAACGATATGTATATTTGTGATGCAGGTTACATGCCGGCGCCAAGGAAGCCCATTCCGGCCGCAATTTTCATGTGGTTTAACACCACATCCAGCACGTTCAGAATCAGGAACACGATAATCGGCGATAAATCGAGCCCGCCCATGGACGGCATGATGTTGCGGACAGGGCGCATCACCGGTTCGGTGATCTGAACAACCAGCTGTATCGCCGGGTGCCCGCTCTGGGGCGCGATCCAGCTAACTACGACCACGGCAATTACCGACCAGAAGTAAATCTTTACGATCAGGCTGAGCACGTTCAATGTGCCCCACACCAGCAGCGTAAGCGGGTTAAAAGAAGGCATGCCCGAGTTGTAAATCAGCAGCATCAAAAAGAAGGTAATGGCTTGAATCAGGATCGCCAGCACCAGAGCGGCACCATCGATGCCTCCCCAGCCCGGGATGATTCTGCGCAAGGGCCGCAATGGTGGGTTGGTCGCTTTCACCACGAACTGGGAAATCGGGTTGTAAAAATCAGCCCTAGCCAGTTGCAGCAGGAATCTCAGCAGCACCACCGACATATAAAAGGTGGATGCAATCATCAGAATCGTAATCAGAATGTCTGCCAGCATGAAGCTGTGTCTCCGTCGCGGTTACTGTTTGTCTGCCAGTTCTTTTGACATCTCTTCAGAGCGTGTGAATGCGGCATCATAGGCTTTTTTCACCAAATCACGCATGCCGCCGTCTTCAAACGTGTTGATCGCTCGCTCGGTGGTACCGCCCGGCGACATCACGTTGCGTTTGAGTTGTCCGGGGTCATGTTCGCTGCGTGCCGCCATTTCGGCCGCACCCGCCATGGTCTGGATGGCAAGTTTACGGGCAGTGGCGGGATCTACGCCGGCATCGGTAGCGGCACTTTCCAGCGCTTCCAGCATCAGGAAGAAGTAGGCCGGGCCGCTGCCCGATAAGGCGGTAACGCCGTGAAGCAGGTTTTCGTCTTCGACCCAAAGCGCGGTGCCGATGCTTTCGAACACCGTTTGTACCATGGTTTTCTGTTCGTCCGACACCTTGTCATTGGCAAATAAACCTGCCGCGCCTTTGCCGACCAATGACGGCGTATTCGGCATCACGCGCACCAGCGGCAGGCCGCCACCGAGCCATTGGTCGATTGTCTCAGCTGTAAGTCCCGCTGCAATAGAAACAATCAGTGGCCGGGTGTTTTGCACGACCGGTGCAATGTCCCGGCATACGTCGGCCATAACCTGGGGCTTTACCGCAAGAACAACGATGTCGGCCTGTTCCACGCAGTAGCGGTTGTTTGTGCTGACGCTTACGCCAAACTGGTTTCGAACAGCTTGCAAGTGGCTGTCATCGGGCGCGCTGACCCAGACATTATCGGCTTCGAAGCGGTTATCCAGCATGCCTCCAATAATAGCGCTGGCCATATTGCCTGCGCCTATAAACGAGATGACGGGTGATTTGCTCAAGGTTCGCTCCAAGTGCTTACTCAGTAAATGGTCTGTTCCTGATGATAACAGGAACGCACGGATTCAGCTTAGGCTCTCTTTGACCGGCCGAGCGCCAAACAGGGCAGAGCCAACCCGAACCCAAGTTGCGCCTTCTTCGATAGCCGGTTCCAGGTCGCTCGACATGCCCATCGACAGCGTGTCGAGTTGCTGCGCACCGGGTAAGGTTTGGCCAAGTTGAGCCAGGGCATCGGCCAGTTTCCGAAAACTGCGTTTCAGGTCGGCCTCGCTTTGGTTCGGGTCCGGAATGGCCATCAGCCCTCTCAGGGCCAAATTGGGCAGTTCGCTGACTGCGGCCGCCAGTTCCGGGAGTTCGGATAACGAGCAACCGGATTTGCTCTCTTCATCGTTCACGTTCACTTGCAGGCAGATATTCAGCGGGCCGAGATCATCCGGGCGCTGTTCGCTGAGCCGGCGGGCAATTTTCAGACGGTCCACGCTGTGTACCCACGAGAAGGCTTCGGCGATTTGACGGGTTTTGTTGGACTGAATCGGACCGATGAAATGCCATTCCAGAACATCCAGATCTTTAAGTGCTTCGATCTTGTCCAACGCTTCCTGCAGATAGTTCTCACCGAATGCCGTTTGGCCTACCTCGGCTGCGGCACGAATATCTTCTGGCGGCCGGGTCTTGCTAACTGCCAACAACCGCACACTGTCGGGCTTGCGGCCGGCTTGCTGTGTTGCTTTTTGTATGCGTCGGGTTACGCTTCTGATGTTGTCTGCTATGCTGCTCATAGTGTGAGTTTGCCGCGTCTGTATTAAAAGAAAAAGCCTTCCGAGGATCCATATGGATATTACTGAACTGCTTGCCTTTTCGGCCAAACAAGGTGCGTCGGATTTGCACCTTTCAGCTGGTCTGCCCCCCATGATTCGTGTCGACGGCGATGTACGCCGGATCAACCTGCCTCCGATGGAGCACAAAGAAGTGCACGGGTTGATTTATGACATCATGAACGACAAGCAGCGCAAGGACTACGAAGAATTTCTGGAAACCGACTTCTCGTTTGAAGTTCCGGGAGTCGCCCGTTTCCGTGTTAACGCTTTTAACCAGAACCGTGGTGCCGGTGCCGTGTTCCGGACCATCCCCTCGAAAGTACTGACCATGGAAGATTTGGGCATGGGTCAGGTTTTCAAGGACGTCGCATCTGTGCCGCGGGGCCTGGTGTTGGTGACCGGGCCAACGGGTTCCGGTAAATCAACCACGCTGGCGGCGATGATGGACTACATCAACGATACCCGCTACGAGCACGTTCTGACTATTGAAGACCCCATCGAATTCGTTCACGAATCCAAAAAATGTCTCGTGAACCAGCGGGAAGTCCACCGGGATACCCTTGGGTTTAATGAGGCTTTGCGCTCGGCCCTGCGGGAAGACCCGGACATCATTCTGGTGGGTGAGCTTCGAGATCTTGAAACCATTCGTTTGGCATTGACCGCGGCAGAAACCGGTCACTTGGTGTTCGGCACGTTGCACACCACCTCGGCAGCCAAAACCATTGACCGTGTTGTCGACGTGTTCCCGGCGGAAGAAAAATCCATGGTCCGCTCGATGTTGTCGGAGTCGTTGCAGGCGGTTATCTCGCAGACTCTGATGAAGAAAATGGGGGGAGGCCGAATCGCTGCGCACGAGATCATGATCGGCACCCCGGCGATTCGGAACCTTATCCGTGAAGATAAGATCGCGCAGATGTACTCGTCGATCCAAACGGGTGGTTCACTCGGTATGCAAACACTGGATCAGTGTCTGGAAGGCTTGCTCAGAAAAGGGCTGATTTCCCGTGAAGACGCCCGTATGAAAGCGAAAATTCCGGATAATTTTTAAGTGTTAGCTACGATATTGAAACCAATAGGTACGAAAAATGGAATTTGAAAAGCTGTTACGGCTAATGGTGGAAAAGGGCGGTTCGGACCTTTTTATCACCGCAGGTGTTCCGCCTAGCATGAAAGTGAACGGCAAGGTGTTGCCCGTAACGAAAAATGCGTTAACGCCGGAACAGACACGAGAGTTTGTCTACGGCGCGATGAATGACAAGCAACGCGCCGAGTTTGAAGAAAGCCACGAGTGTAACTTTGCCATCAGTGCCCGAGGCATCGGTCGATTCCGGGTGAGTGCGTTTTTTCAGCGCAACCTGTGCGGCATGGTGTTGCGACGCATTGAAGTGAAGATCCCGCAAATTGATGAGCTTTCATTGCCGGAAGTCATTAAAGACCTGGCCATGACCAAGCGAGGCCTGATCATGTTTGTGGGCGCGACCGGTACTGGTAAGTCCACTTCATTGGCGGCGATGCTTGGGCACCGTAACCGTAATAGCCGCGGGCATATTATATCTATTGAAGACCCCATTGAATTTATACACCAGCACCAAGGCTGCATCGTCACTCAGCGTGAAGTCGGTATAGATACAGAAAGTTTTGATGTGGCGTTGAAAAACACCCTTCGTCAGGCGCCGGATGTCATCTTGATTGGTGAGGTGCGTACCCGCCAGACCATGGAGTATTCGGTGCAGTTCGCGGAAACCGGTCACCTTTGTCTGGCGACGTTGCACGCGAACAACGCAAACCAGGCGCTGGACCGGATTATCCAGTTCTTTCCGCCGGAACAGCACAACCAGATCTGGATGGACTTGTCGCTTAATCTGAAAGCCATCGTGGCTCAGCAGTTGGTGCCAACGCCGGACGGCAAAGGCCGAAAAGCGGTTATTGAGGTATTAATCAATACACCTCTGGTGGCCGACATGATTCGTAAAGGCGAAGTCCACAAGCTTAAAGAGCTGATGTCGAAATCGAACGAAAGCGGTATGCAGACCTTCGATCAGGCGTTGTATAAGCTTTATTCCGAAGGCTCAATCACCTATGAGGACGCCTTGGCCCATGCGGACTCGGCTAACGATCTGCGCTTGATGATTAAGCTTGGCAGCGACGCAAAGGGCGCTGACAGCTTGTCGTCATCGGTCGATAAACTGACCATCCAGGACGACTGAATCTATCTGGCAAAAAGCTCCCAGTCGGGGGCTTTTTGCGTTTTAAATGTGGCAGAAACAATTAGCTTTGCAAATAAGTAGTTTTGGCATTTGAGGCCGTAACCCTCTGCTGCGTATACTCCGCGCAAACTAATAAGGAGACACCATGCACAAGAATACCAACGTACTCGTGAAGGCCATTCGTTTGGCCACTTTGGCTGCTGTTGCTGCCCCTGCAACCGTAATGGCAGGTGGTTTTTCATTGAACGAACAAAGCGCCAGCCAGATGGGCGTAGCCAATGCCGGCGCCGCTGCTAACCCTGAAAACGCGACCACTGTTTTCTTTAACCCGGCCGGTATGAGCCAGCTGTCTGGCACCAACATTTCTTTTGGTGCGGCGGTTTTGGATATTGATGCTGAGGCGAAGAGTGCCTCTGCCAGAAACTTTTTCGGCGAAGATGTACCAGGCTCCAAGGGTGGGGATATCGCAGATTTAGCGGTGTTGCCTAACTTCTATTTGACTCATGAAGTGAATGATTCCATCGATGTGGGTTTCGGGATTCATGCTCCTTATGGCCTGGCGGCTGATTATGACGACGACTTTGTTGGCCGCTACTTTGCGGATAAAACAGAGCTAACGGCAATATCCTTCTCTCCTTCCATTGCCCTAAACAATGGAAAAGGGCTGTCGATGGGCCTCGGTGTTAATATCATGTATGCCGAAGGACGCTTAACCAAGTTTCAAGATGTTCGGGGAGGCTTCCTGCAGGCCGGTATAGCTCAGGCTATGGCGCAGGCTGGTGTATCAGACCCTTCGTTGCTTCCTCCAGGCACTCTGCCCGCGATTCAAGCGGGAGCTAGTGCCCAAGCTGATGGATACGAGCAAGCTTATGGTACTCCCTATGCCGATATAGAAGGTGACGATGTCGCAGTAAACTTTCGGGTAGGCTTCTTATACGAGTTGAATGAGCGCACTCAGTTTGGTTTGTCTGCCCAAACTGGTACTGAATTCGATCTGGACGGTGACGTTAAGATCACCAAATTCCCGGTTCCTGATGGGCAGGGTGGGGTTTCACCTACGACTTTGACTGAAGACGTAACCGTGCCGCTGGCAATTCCTGAGAGCATCACCGTGGGTGCGAGGCATAAACTGACTGACACTGTTACGGTGTTGGGGGGAGCCACATACGCTCGCTGGGGCCGCTTTGAAGAACTGGACATTAACTCCAGAGAAGGCGCGAGCGGCGACGTTTCGAAAGCAACCGGTCGCACAGGCGACACTCCAATCACTCACATCACTGAGAAGTGGAAAAATACTTGGCAGTTCAACGTAGGTGGTATCTGGCAAGCCACACCTGAGTGGGCTTTCAAAGCAGGCTACGCGTTTGATGAGTCACCTGTGGACCAGTTCGTGACGGCACGTATTCCATCTGAAGATCGCCACTGGCTGACGCTGGGTGCACAGTGGAATGATGTGGCCAGTGGCTGGACCGTTGATGCGGCGGTTGGAACCCTGATCTTTGCGGACGACGTGAAGGTTAATGAGTTCCAATACCAGCACGATGCGCCGTCCCAGAAGGACCCAAATGCTGGTGCGTCTAACTACACTGGCGAATACGAACTCAGCGCCTGGAGTGCTGCGATCGAGGTCAGCAAAGCGTTCTAAGACGTCGCTTAGCTAACCGCAATAAAAAACGCCCGGTTGAGGAAGCTCACCGGGCGTTTTGCGTTAGTGGGCTTGGTCCCAGTTGTCACCGACACCGGCTTCCACAAGCAGTGGCACGTCCAGTTTGGCGGCGGCAGACATGCGCTGCACCAAACCGTCACGAACTTTTTCCACCACCTCTTCGCGCACTTCGATGATCAGTTCGTCGTGTACCTGCATGGTCATCACGGCATCGTCAGCGTGGTTCTCGTACAGCCACTGGTCCACATCAATCATTGCGCGCTTGATGATGTCGGCGGCAGTGCCTTGCATCGGTGCGTTAATGGCGGTGCGCTCGGCGGCCTGTTGCAGCTGCTTGTTACGGGCGTTGATCTCCGGCAGGTACAGGCGGCGGCCATACAGGGTTTCCACATAGCCGTCTTCGTGAGCTTGTTTGCGGATGTTGTCCATGTAACGCAGTACGCCTGGGTAGCGCTCGAAGTAGCGGTCGATGTATTCCTGAGCCACTTTTCGCTCTACCCCCAGTTGGCGGGCCAGTCCGAAGGCGGACATGCCGTAAATCAGGCCGAAGTTGATGGCCTTGGCGCTGCGGCGCTGGTCGGAAGACACTTCAATCAGGCTTACACCGAACACTTCCGCCGCCGTCGCCTTGTGGATATCTTCGCCGTGCTCGAAGGCTTTCAGTAAGCCCTTGTCGCCCGACAAATGGGCCATGATGCGCAGTTCGATTTGGGAGTAGTCCGCCGCCAGCAGTTTGTAGCCTTCCGGCGCAATAAACGCCTGACGGATGCGGCGGCCTTCCTGTGTTCGAATCGGGATGTTCTGCAGGTTGGGCTCAGAGGATGAGAGTCGCCCCGTGGCGGTCACCGCTTGGTGGTAAGACGTATGCACCCGGCCCGTTCGATGGTGGATCAACTCTGGCAAAGTGTCGGTGTAAGTTGATTTGAGCTTGCTCAGGCTGCGATGTTCCACGATCAGCCGGGGCAGTTCGTGTTCGTGGGCAAGTTCCTGTAATACGGGTTCCGCGGTAGACGGTGCGCCTTTAGGCGTTTTCTTGATTACCCTCAGCCCCAGTTTATCGTACAGAATCGCTTGCAGCTGTTTTGGCGAGCCCAGGTTGAAGGCTTCGCCGGCAACCTCATGAGCGTCTTTCTCAAGCTCGGCCATGCGCTCGGCCAATTCCTGGCTGTGCTGTCTTAACGTGCTGGCGCTGATCAGCGTGCCGCGTTGTTCCATGCGAGACAACACCGGTACCAGCGGCAGGTCGATGTCCCGGTATACGGATTCGAGTTTGCCGGTTTCTTTCAGTTTAGGGTTTAAAGCATGGTGCAGGCGCAGAGTGATATCGGCGTCTTCGGCGGCGTAGGGGCCGGCTTTTTCCAGATCGATCTGATTGAAGGTCAGCTGCTTCGCGCCTTTGCCTGCGATGGATTCAAAGCTGACGGTATCTTCGTCCAGATAGGCTTTGGCGAGACTGTCCATGTCGTGGCGAGTGGCCACAGAGTTAAGCACGTAAGACTCCACCATGGTGTCGTTGCCGATGCCATCAAGGTGAATGCCGTGGTTAGCCAGTACGTTTTTGTCGTATTTCAGATTCTGGCCGATTTTCGCGTGCCTGGGGTGCTCCAGAAGCGGTTTAAGCTGGGCCAGCACGTCATCCCGGTCCAGTTGCTCGGGGGCGCCCATGTAATCGTGGCCAACAGGCACGTACGCCGCTTCTCCGGGTTCGATGGCGAAGGAGACACCGACGATTTCGGCATCCATATAGCGCAAGCTGGTGGTTTCGGTGTCGAAGGCAAATTCATCCGCAGCTTCCAGGCGTTTTACCCATGCATCGAACTCAGCCTGCTCGGTGATGACCGTATAAGTTCTTTCGATGGCCTGCTTCGGTTCGGAGGCGTCGGCAGTTGCCGGCTTGTCGCTGTCACGGTTTTCAAGTTCGGAAATCCAGCCGCGGAATTCGTATTCTTTAAACAGCTCCAGCAGTGCATCGTCGTTCTGTTCGCGGTCTTTCAGGTCTTCCAGACCAAATTCCAGATCCACGTCCAGCCGGATGGTCGCCAATTCACGGCTCAGGGGCAGGGTGTCGATGGCCTCGCGCAGGTATTCGCCAATCTTGCCTTTGATCTCGCTGGCGTGTTCGATCAGGTTGTCCAGGTCGTGGTATGCCTGAAGCCATTTGACCGCGGTTTTCGGGCCGCACTTGTTCACACCCGGAATGTTGTCTACCTTGTCGCCAACCAAGGCCAGGTAATCGATGATCTGCTCTGGCGTTACGCCGAATTTCTCGATAACGCCGTCGCGGTCCATGGCGGTTTCGGTCATGGTGTTGATCAGGGTGACGTGGTCGCTCACCAGTTGCGCCATGTCTTTGTCGCCGGTAGACACCACCACATCAATGCCTTTGTCGGTGGCCTCATAGGCCAGTGTGCCTATGACATCGTCGGCCTCGACACCGGGCACAATCAAAAGCGGCAGCCCCATCGCCTTTACAATCTCGTGGATGGGTTCAATCTGCATGGCCAGGTCTTCCGGCATCGGCGGGCGGTTGGCCTTGTACTCTTCGTACATCTCGTGACGGAAGGTTTTGCCCTTGGCATCAAACACCACCACGACTTTGGATTCAGGAAAGTCCTGGTCCAGTCGGCGCAGCATACTAACTACGCCTTTGATTGCGCCGGTGGGGTGGTTCTTGCTGGTGGTCAGCGGAGGCAGCGCGTGGTAGGCACGGAACAAATAGGACGAACCGTCTACCAGAACCACGGGTGGAGTTTTTTTCTCAGTCATGTCGATGCAAATCCGGATTCTGATTGAAGCGTGGGTTGGCTTATGCAACTCTTAAGAAGAGTGCAATTCAAAGCCTGAACGATGACTCAGAGGGTACCATGAAAATGAAACGAATCGCCTGTTCCACCCTGTTGTTGGGCTGTTTCTCTGTGCCGTTGATGGCTCAGGATGACGGGGCTTTGGATGCGACACCGGTGGAAACGCCAAAAGAGCCGCTGGTGATCACTGACTACCAACCCCCTGCAGGTGGTACCGAGATTGTGATTCGCCCGGGTGATGGCGAAGTGTTTTACGAATATCGGGTGAACGGGCAGCTGATGGAAATCAAAGTCGTGCCCGAGGTCGGGCCAGAATATTATCTGGTGCCTGCTGATGGCGGTGGTTGGGTGCAGGACACGGACTCGGACCTCCTTGTCCCCAGCTGGGTGCTGTTCCGCTGGTAACGACTCCTTTCTTCCAGACTAAACGCCGCCTAAATCAGGTTGATTTCGACTGACTTTGAGCGGCGGCTCTCCAGCCCTTCAACATCGACGGTGGTAATGGCGAACTCGTAAGCGCCCGGGGGTAGGCCGGTCAGCGGGTATTTGGTGTTGCTGGTGTCGGTAATCGGGATCACGCTGAAGCGGTCCTTGTACTTCAAGCGGTAATAGATCCGGTATTCGGCAATTTGCCCCACGGCAAGAGATGAGCCGTCTTCCCGCGTGAGCGGAGCGCTCCACACGAGTGTTTTTGGCAGGCTGAGCGACTGATTTGCCGGTGGGCGTTTGGAAAACGAGTCAGGCGTGTTCGTGAATGTGCCGCTGGTGTTGTCCTGAAACTGTTTTGTTCGGGTGTTGGCCGGGGTTTCGGTGTGTTGGCTCTTTGCTGTATTTGATGAGCTTGCGCCGTCCTGACAGCCTGCCAACACAAGTGTTGACGCTATAAGTAGGGCCGCAAGCGACACTCGCCGCCGAACACCTGACCGGTGTGATGGGAAATTGTTCATGGTTTACTCGCATACGGGGTCTTGTGGAGATGCCCCTTAAGGTTCGCATGGAGCCTGAATACAACAGGGAGACGGGCCAGAAAAAGCAGCTGAGGATTATGCCCGTGGCTAAGAAGTGATCAAGTGAAAATTTGGTAAAGACTGGGTAATCACTTTTAGTATGAACATTCTAATTTTTACCCGTAACTTAAGTGTTGAAATCTACTAAAGGCCGCCGGATTTTCCGGATTTGGGCCGAAAGAGACCAACTTAAGGAGAACTATTATGGGTAAACTTAAATCTTACCAAGAGCAGCTTCAGGACATCGTTGAGAAGGGTATCACTGCTGCAGAAGAGCAGCAGAAGAAGCTAGCAGCCAAGCCTTTTGACTACGCTGAGAAGCTGGAAGCAGAAGTTCGCGAATACACCGTTCAGACTTTGCGTGAGCGTTACAACGGCTACTCCGACACTCTGTTTAATCAGCTGCGCAGCCTGAACACCCGCTTCGGTGACTTTGCCGCCGAGCTGGTTGCCAAGCTGGAGAAAGAAGCTGCTGAAGGCGCTGACGCTGTTGCAGAAGCTGCGGAAGACGTCGCTGAAAGCGCTGAAGAGGCGAAGAAGTCTGTTGCCAGCAAGAAGCCGGCGAAGAAGACTGCCGCCAAGAAGAAAACCGCTGCTTCTGCCTAATGATTTAGGTTGTTGCAGTAGCGAAAAAGGCGCTCCATGGTGAGCGCCTTTTTTGTGCTTTTAACCTTGTAGGAAGGCTAGCGAGTGTCACTCGGAACTGGCGGCTTCTGCTTCCGCATCGGTCAGAGGCAGGGTGCGCTCTGAGCCGGTGATTTCTTCAAGCCGTTCGATGTCGGATATAAAGCGTTTGGCAACCGCATCAATTTCCAGCCGCTGAGCTGCAATTTCCCGCTCGATATCGCGCACCTGACCTTCCAGCCGGTAGATTTTTTTCAGTGTCGCGTCTGGCACCTTTCGCCCGGCTCTTTCCATCTCGGCGGCTCGACGTTGTTCGTTGTCGAGTTGGCTGGTCAGCACAGAAATGTTGCCGCGCTTCAAGGCAATGAGGCCTTCCAGTTCCTGAACCTTCCGATGCATGGCCCGAACAGCCTGATCGGGGTGACTAAAACGTTTGAGTAGCAGCCGGTCTTGTTCTAGCTGGGCTTCCTGTTGCTGTTTGCGTTCTTTTGCAGCCTCTCGGGCGGCGAGTTCTTCGGCGGTCGGGGCGGGGGCTATGGTTTCAATAACCCGCCCACTGTCGCTGATGATCTGGTAGCCGCGTTTGGTGGCCTCCTGCGGGATGGTGTTGCTGATCACCAGTTGGCCGTTGTCGTCGGTATAGCGATACATGCCCGCCTGCACGGTAGCAGAGGTTGTCAGTCCCAAGGCTATGAGAGCGGCAAAAACCGGGGCTTTAGTGAAGCGGTGCTGCATGTATCAGACTCCGTAACGATCCCGATAGCTGGCTACGCTTTCTGCGTGGCCGGAAAATTCGGGGTTAGACTTTAAGTAGTCTAGTACTTGTTCCAGGCGAATGATGCTAACCACCGGGATGCCGAACTCTTGCTCGACTTCCTGAATGGCGGAGAGCTCGCCGTTGCCTTTTTCCTGGCGGTCCAGAGCAATTAATACTCCGGCAGGTTCTGCGCCGGCGGCACGGATGATGTCGATGGCTTCCCGAATGGCGGTGCCCGCGGTGATCACGTCATCAACAATCAGTACTTTACCTTGTAGTGGTGCGCCTACAATATTGCCACCTTCACCGTGATCTTTCTTTTCTTTGCGGTTAAAGGCAAAAGGTTTGCTGTTACCGTCTGTAGCAAGGGCCATAGCGGTAACCGTGGCCAACGGAATGCCCTTATAGGCGGGTCCGAAAATGATGTCATAATCCAATTCACTCCGCTCAATTGCAGCGGCGTAGGCCTTGCTCAGTTGCAGCAGGTCGTTTCCGGTGTTGAACAGTCCGGCATTAAAAAAGTAAGGACTGGTGCGCCCGGATTTGAGAGTGAATTCTCCAAAACGCAGAACATTTCGCTGAATGGCAAACTCGATAAAATTTTTCTGATAGTCGTGCATGGCAAGGCTTCTGGCGGGGTTTGACTTTAAATAAGGCGTAAAACCGGTATCATACACAGAAACCGAATCAGGGAACACGTATGCGCGTAGTATCCATTAGCGTCAACGGTCTGGAGCAGGCTGTTGAGAAAGGCTTTTTTGACTGGCTGGCAGAGCAGGACGCCGATGTGGTGTGTGTTCAGGACCACCGTATGCGTGCCTATGAAGTCGAAGATAAAAATCTGATTCCTGAGGGCTATGAGGCTTACTTTATTGATGGTGAGCTGAATGAGCACGGCGGGGTCGGCATTTATACCCGTCATTTCCCGAAGGCGATTATGTACGGCTTTGCCAACGAGCAGGCAGACCGTGAAGGTCGTTTTATTCAGGCGGATTTCGATAAGGTGTCTGTGGCTTGTGTGCTGGCGCCTTGTGCGCTGGGGCGTGAGGAAGAGCTGATTGGCGATGATGATCTGACGGTTCTGGATCACAAAGATGAGTTTCTGGATGCGTTCGGTGTGCATATGCAGAAGACTCTACGTAAGCGTCGTCAGTTTATTTTCTGTGCGAACTTGCAGTCTGCTCATCATGTGACGGATGCCAGCCCGCTTTATCACAAGACGGATTTTTCCGGGTTTTTGCCCCATGAGCGGGCCTGGTTGGATCGTTTGTTTGATGAGATGGGCTGTATTGATGCGTTCCGTGAGATCAATAAGCAGAGTAATCAGTTTACCTGGTGGCCGGAGCAGACCGAGGGTTCGCGCAAGAAGGCGGGCATTCGGGTGGATTATCAGTTGCTGACACCGGGTATTCGCAAGACCATCAGTGATGGTTGGATTGATGGCAGTACTCGTTTTTCGGACCACGCTCCGGTGGTGATGGATTACGATATTGAGATTGGTTTTTGAGTTCAGCCTTGAACTGAGGGGGAAGCGTTGGCAGGGATGTCGCTTCCCAGAACCGCTACGAGCACATCCATGTGCGCTTCTCTCCGGCCATCCATGGCCTCCGACATTCTGTGAAGCGACATCCCCGCCAACGCCCAAACTTTGGCGTTAGGCGTTCAAAGCTTCTTTCTGAATTTCAAACAACTGGTTGATAGCCGTGCGTGCCAAGCCGAGCATGCTGTCCAGTTCTGTCTGTTCGAAAGGTGCGCCTTCTGCCGTGCCCTGAATCTCGATGAAGCCGCCTTTGTCGGTCATGATGACGTTCATGTCGGTTTCGGCTTCTGAGTCTTCCGGGTAGTCCAGGTCGGCAACCGGTGTGCCTTTGTAAACACCCACAGAGATGGCAGCAATCATTTGCTTCAGCGGGGACTTTTTCAGGCGCTTGGTTTCTACCAGGTGGTTCAGGGCATCTACCAGTGCTACGCAGCCGCCGGTGATGGCTGCGGTGCGGGTGCCGCCGTCGGCCTGGATCACGTCGCAGTCGATCGTAATGGTGTGCTCACCCAACGCTTCCATGTCTACTGCGGCGCGCAGGCTGCGGCCGATCAGGCGTTGGATTTCTACGGTGCGGCCACCTTGTTTGCCACGGGCAGCTTCACGGCCCATGCGGCTGCCGGTGGAGCGGGGTAGCATGCCGTATTCGGCGGTGATCCAGCCTTTGCCTTCGCCGCGCAGGAAGGGCGGTACTTTGTTTTCCACAGAGGCGGTGCAGATTACTTTGGTGTCTCCGAACTCAACCAGCACAGAGCCTTCGGCGTGGCGGGTGTAGTTGCGGGTGATCCGGACGTCTCTGGGTTGCTCGGGCGTTCTGCCACTTGGTCGCATAGTGTGTCCTGTTTTCTGAAGATGAATGTCCGACGTGTGGCCGGTCTGTGTTTTGAAGGGGCGGCGAGTATAGCACGGCGAGGCGCGGGATCGGGTGAGTGGTGTCCGCTATTGGTATGGGTCGCCGCTTGCGGCAGTTGCCTGTTAAACTCGAGTGATCATCGATTGGTATTGGAGCCTTTATGATTCGCAGCATGACTGCTTTTGCCCGTAAGGATGCCCGTGGTGACTGGGGCACGCTCACGTGTGAGATTCGCACCGTGAATCATCGCTATCTGGAACCTTCGTTTCGGTTGCCAGAAGCGTTTCGTGAGCTGGAGAACCGGTTTCGTGAGGAATTGCGCAAGGGGTTGAAGCGGGGCAAGGTGGATGTCTCCATGCGCTTGCAATCGACCGAAAACGAGGTGCAGAGCTTCGAGATTAATGAC